>Ga0334887_1005251_pt1 | contig 10935 bp, 11 predicted proteins | sample GraSluR1_MG_10_FD_207217 | JGI IMG/M metagenome (GOLD analysis project Ga0334887, IMG submission 207217) | Sludge microbial communities from methane-producing bioreactor in Wageningen University, Netherlands - Granular Sludge_18_07-R1 | ecosystem: Engineered > Bioreactor > Anaerobic >...
CCGATGCTCTATCCACCAGTGCCAGCACGGCCTCACAGTCGGTCGCTCCGATGAGTCGCGTATCGTCGACCCGGCCAACCTGGACGCGGTCGACAAGCTCGCTGAACCGCTTGGTCACGGGGCCTCCATCCTCCAGCCGAGTAGGTGTTTCAGCACGGACGTTGCTCCCGCTTCCACGCCTTGTGGGGCTTGCGAGCAGTCGTGATCGCCCGCTCCTGACACTTCCGGGATAGGTCCCCCATCTGGTTGCTGCCGTGGTACCCGCCGACCCCGACGGCGACCCCACCTCCGGGAGGGTACGAGCCCGAAGACCCCAGCGGCGTCATAGTGGGCGGGATCGATTCTTTGACAGGATGAACTACGCATCGTAGGATTCAAACCACCTCGGAATGACGGGAGCGGCCATGTGCGTGTCGACTGATCGACGCAACTCGCTCCGCTATGTCCCATTTCTCTGTTGGTACGTCGATCTCTGTCGCGTCGCCACAGCGATCTGTTGAGGCCATTCCCTGCGCGATTGAACCGTCGGATAGGCTGTTGTCCGGGCCCTGCACCCGCGGCAACCCCTGTTCAGGAGTCGTTGATCGAGCCCCAGTGCCGGATGGCTCATTCTGATATGCGCCAGAAGTCCTGATCTCGCGGACTCTGCCGCGCCCTCACAGATACTGTTCCGTCCTTTTCGGATCTATTCCACGACCAAAGGAACCCCTCCAATGACCGCTCCAAGAATTGTGCGCGCCGTGGGCAGCCTGCTGTTCGCTGCCACGCTGGCGCTCGCGTCGGCCAGTACCGCCGCTGCGGCACCTAGTTCCCCACACACGTCCGCGAAGGCAGGGACGGCCCACCAGCAGTCCTCCATCCAGACGAAGCACGGCGACCACAAGAAGCAGCCGACACCCGAATCACAAGCAACCCCTCTCCCAGACCTCAACTCGCCCCAGGCGGATTTCGAGATCACCTTCAGCGCCGACCGCAAGACCGCCGTGTTCGCATCCAGCCGCGAGGGTGGTTTCGGCGGGAACGACGTTTACACATCCCGGCTCGTGCGCGGCAAGTGGCAGACGCCCGTGAACATCGGTCCGGCAGTCAACTCCGAGTTCAACGAGCAGGAGGCGACGCTTTCCAGCGATGGCAATACACTGTATTTCACCCGCTACACGAATTCGCTCAATGGTGACCTGTATGTCAGCCGCAAGGTGAAGGGGGTCTGGCAAACCGCCACGAGCTGGAACGATGTTCCCGAACTACCGCACGTCAACTCTTCGGACAGTGAAGAACACTGCCCGATCATCGTCAATGAGAACCTGATCTACTTCAGCCACGACGACCCCGGCGTCACCCAGGAGAGCGACATCTTCCAGGTCCAGCGGGTGAACGGTGTCTGGGGCAAGCCGAGCCCGCTGCCCGGCAAGATCAACACCCCCTACCGTGACCACATCCACTGGACCGGTCTGAGCAAGGATGGCAAGGCCCTCATCGTTGTCTCGGACAAGCCGAACCAGAGTACAGACAGGGTCAGCGCCGAGTGGATCTCCTACCAGGACAACAGAGGTAGCTGGTCGGAGCCACTCAACCTCGGCCCGCTCGTCAACACCCCTCAAGGTGAGGTCTGCTGGACCTTCACCCCTAACGGGAAGTACTTCGTGGGCGCCTCCGGCAGACCGGGCGGCCAGGGCAGCTCCGATCTGTGGCAGGTCAAGCGGACCGACGTCCCGCTGCTGAAGAACTTCCACCCCAATGCGAAACCGCCGATCAACCTGCTCAAGCCGACCGAGCACGCGCGGCACTAAAAGCCACACATGCAAGGGTGGGCGCTGGGGCATTGGCCCCCCGGCGCCCACCCTTGTGATTCTCCGACTCCGGCGGCGATGCCGTCCTGGTGCGTACGTCCCCAGACCCTGCACACTTGACCGTGTTCCGACCACACGGTGTTCACTGACGCCCACCGGGCATCAACGCCCCGGAGGACGGAGCGGACAGTGGAGACATCGGCCCAGCGACAACAGCCCACCGGCACGACCCCCGACCACCCCGAGACCGGCCACCGCCGACCGCACCCGCGACGGCACGGCGCCATCCCGCTGGTGCTGCTGGCCGGAATCGGAGCGGTCCTCGCCTGGCTGAACCGCAGTCCCTGGTGGGGCTGGGCTCTCCTGGTGGCGCTGCTCGCCACGATCGGCCTGACCGCCCGGTGGTGGGCCCGCGGACCGGTACTGCGGCGGATCATCACCTGGACCGTCGCAGCCGCGCTGGTCGCCGCAACCGCCGTCCTGGCCTATCCCCCTCCGCAGCCGCGCGTCGCCGGCGGCGCGGATCGTTCACCGACGGCGGCCGTGATGACCCGCGAGGGGCCGGTCACCGGCGTCGTCACCGACGACCGTACGGTCGAGGTCTTCGCCGGGATCCCCTATGCCCAACCGCCGGTGGGCGACCTGCGCTGGCGCGCGCCGCAGCCACTCACGCCACGCGAGGGAGTGTTCGCCGCCGATCGCTTCTCGGCCGTACCCGTCCAGGGCACCACGACGTTCCGCACCAGGGCTCTGTCGCGGCTGGTCCGGGCGCCGCTGGAGCAGACCCTCCTCAACCCCTATCCGGTGAGCGAGGACAGCCTCACCCTCAACATCTGGCGACGCGCCGCGCCCTCCGCCGCGCCCGAGGCCGGCCCAGACAGCGCACCCCGCGCCGATCCGCGGCCGGTGCTCGTCTATCTCCCCGGCGGAGGTTTCCAGACCGGCTCCGGTGCCCTCCCCCTGTACGACGGAGCGGCCCTCGCGGCCCGCGGGGACATCATCACGGTGACCGTCAACTACCGGCTCGGCGTGCTCGGCTTCCTGTCCGATCCCGAACTCGCCGCGGAGTCCGGCTACGGCGCGTCGGGCAACTACGGGATCCTCGACCAGATCGCCGCCCTGCAGTGGGTGCGCGACAACATCGCGGCCTTCGGCGGCGACCCCGACCGGATCACCGTCGCGGGCGAGTCGGCCGGCGGCGAGAGTGTGTGCACCATCGGCGCGACACCGCTCGCGGAGGGTCTGGTCGACGGCATCATCGGCGGCAGCGGCGCCTGCATGGGCACCCTCGGTGACACCGGCGCCGGCGACCAGTACGACACCCGTGAGGCGGCCGAGAGCGCCGGGGAGCGGCTGAGCCAGGAGCTCGGCGGCGCGTCCATCGACCAGATGCGGGCCATGCCGGTCGAGACGATCCTGGAGGCGGCCGACGCCGGGGCGGGCCACTGGCGGCCGTCCGTCGACGGGTACGTACTCGATCGGCTGCCCGCCCAGATCTATGCCTCCGGCGACCAGCTCGACGTGCCGACCATTGCCGGGAGCAATGCCGACGAGGCCTCCCTGGCCCTCGCGCTGGCGCCGGCGACCGACGTCGACGACTACCACGCGTCGGTACGCGACACCTACGGCACCGATGCCGACCGTTTCCTCGCGCTCTATCCGGGCGACACCGAGGAGCAGGTGCTCGATTCCCTGCTGCGCGCGCAGACCGACAAGGTGATGACCCGTGCCATGTACCGCTGGGCAGCCCTCCAGTCCCAGACCGGTACGTCGGACGCCTACCTCTACTTCTTCGCCCACGTGCCACCGGAGCCCGGGCTTGAGAAGTACGGCGCCTACCACGGCGCCGAGGTCGCCTACGCCTACGACAACCTCGGCGCCGATGCCGCCGCCGACTACACGGCTGCCGACTTCCGGCTGCGCGACCTGATGAGCGCGTACTGGGTCAACTTCGTCCGCACCGGCGATCCCAACGGCCCCGGCCTGCCCGAGTGGCCGACGGTCGAACGGGCACCCGGGGACGTCATGCAATTCGCCGCCACCAGCGGGGCAGTGGCCCACCCCCGCGCCGAGGCCGTCGAGTTCTGGATGGCGTACGAGGGGCCGATCCCCTGACCGGGGCCCGGAACGTGCTCGTACCCGATCTAGCGCGGGGCCACCGTGGTCGCGACGATGACGCTGTTCGTGATGATCGCGGTGAGCGTACGCGTGACGGCCTCGGCGGCGGCGCCGACATCCCAGCGTCCGCGTTCGAGTTCCTGGGCGCGGGCGATGACGGCCGAGGTCCACGGGATGTCGGGGTCGAACTGCGGGAGCGTCCCGCCGGCCCAGATCAGTCCGGCGAGGGCAGCCGTCCGCGGCGTCGACCCGGCCCCGTCGACGAGCAACGCGCGGACGTCGTGCAGGAGTCGGGCGCGCCGGCCGGTCCCGCCGTCTCGGAGGACGGTCGTCTCGAACAGCCCCAGTGCCTTGCGCCGGTGCCGTCGGATGTCGCCGCGTGCGATCAGACGGTCCAGGAGCGGCCCGCGCAGCGTCGGCCCGATCGCGGGCAGCACCGTCTGCACGGCGCGGGGCTTGTCCACGACGTACTCCCAGGCGGTGCGCTGGATCTCCTCCGCCGGCGCCCGTCCCTCGACGGCCACCACGCTGGTGACCCCCAGGCCGGTGGTGGTGCTGGTCAGGCGTTCGTCGAGGGCGAGGTCGGCGAGGACGGCGCCGGCCAGGACGTAGAACAGCGTGTTCTCCCCGGCGATGGTGCCGGAGTCGGGCTGGAACAGCAGGAGGAGCAGGTCCTCGGCAAGGGTCGGTGGATCCTGCGGGGTCTGCCCGGGTGACTGGCTCATGGGTGGTTCCTCGTTCTCGGTCGGTGCGGGCCATCAGTGACAGCGGACCGTCAGTGACAGCGGGCCCTCAGTGAAAACCGTGTTCTCGGCACCAGGTCAAGTCGGGTGGTGACGACGGGCGGATCGGGGTGGATTCGCGTGCCGGACGCGGACGACGACCACGCGTGTGTCGGCAGGGTTCGTGCCATGTTTACCTCGTGGTCACGCCATGGCCATCGTACGGTCTGCTCGGCCGCCTTACCTGGGGCGCACTGAAGGTCCTCGAAAGGAGCCTGAGAATGACCATCGCTCGTCGCACGCTGCTGGGAGCCTCCGCTGCCCTCGGCCTCACGGCCGCCACCGGTGGCGTGGCTTTTGGTGCCCCGAAGAAGGGCGCAATCACCGACCCCGCACACTTCGACCTGGCCACCGTCGCCGACGACGGCAAGCTCGCGCTTCCCCGCGGCTTCAAGGCGATCCGAGTCGGCACCATCGGTGTCGAGCCGCTGCTCGGTGACCGCGGCGGAGCCGTGGTCGGCACCACTCCGTCCAACCTCGACGGCACCGGGGCGTTCGACTTCCCCGGCAGGATCCGACTGGTCCGCAACCACGAGTGCCGGGCCAACTCCGATGTGCCGGTCCCGCTGGTCCCCGGCACCGTCTACGACGACGGCGTCCCGACCGGCATGGGCGGCAACACCATCGTCGAGACCAAGCCGAACGGCACCTTTGTCCAGCAGTGGGTCGGCCTGTCCGGCACCATCCGCAACTGCGCCGGCGGCGAGACGCCGTGGGGCTCTTGGCTGTCCTGCGAGGAGGACACCACCAAGGCCGGCGCTGTGGTGACCAGTTCGGTCGACGGCAAGCAATACGTCACCAAGAAGGACCATGGTTACGTCTTCGAGGTCTTCCCCGACGTCGTCGCCGCGCAGATCCCCCAGCCGATCAAGGCCTGGGGTCGCGCCGTCTGGGAGGGCGCCGCGATCGGCCCGGACCGGACCCAGGCCTACCTCACCGAAGACACCGGCGGCGGGCTCTTCTACCGCTGGACCGCCCCGGCCGGCGCCACGATCTCCAGCGGGATCGCCCGGCAGTTCGGCGACAGCGACGGCGTGCTGCATGCCGCCAAGCTGGTCAGGAACGGCGAGGCGCTGGTGCACTACGGTCAGCTCTCCGAGTCGGATCTGAACAAGCCCTACCCGGTGGAGTGGGTGGCCGGTGGCGCCGACCGCCAGGCCCAGGAGCAGAACCTGCGGGCCCAGTTCCCCGGCGCGACCGTGCACCCCAAGGTCGAGGGCTGCTGGACCGACGGCAAGGGCCTGTGGTTCACCCTGTCGTACGTCAACCAGTCGCAGGTGAACTCCTACCAGCAGAGCCATGGCATCGACCTGGGCCTCGACGACGGCATGGTGATGTACTACGACTACGCCGCCCAGACCCTGACGCTGAAGCTGTACTGGCCGGCCGGTGGCTACTTCGACAGCCCGGACAACATCACCGTCTCGCCGTGGGGCTCGATCGTGATCGCCGAGGACGGCGACAACCCGTGTCACCTCGTCTCCTGGACCCCGCGCCAGGGCAGCAAGCCCCTTGCCAAGGACCTGGCCGACCGCGGTGAGTTCGCCGGGCCGGTCTTCAACAAGTCCGGCCGGGTGCTCTTCGCCTCCGTCCAGAGCGACTGCACGTACGCCATCACCGGTCCGCTGGCCAAGTTCCTGGCACACTGACCCCGCTGAGCGCCCCTGCTGCCCGACGGCGCAAGGGGGCCAGATGCCCATGGGTCCTGACTCCGGTCGGGCCCATGGGCATCTCTTTTGGCCGACGTACCTTCTCGCCGCGGTTTTCGGTCCGACCTCGGGCCAGGCGTCCCTACCGGCTGGGGGCGATGCCGTCGAGCAGGGTGGCGAGTTCGGCGCGCAGCCGCTCCTCGGAGTCATCGCCGGTGAAGGTCAGCATCCCGCCCAGGCGCAACTCGGCGAGCCCGTGTGCCAGCGCCCAGGTGGCGCGGACGGCGACAGCGGCGGGCACCTGAAGGTCGAGGGGGTCGACCAGGACGGTGAGGCGTTCCAGGGCCGCGGGCCCGGCGACGTGTTGGCGCTCGCGCAGGTCGGCGCTGAACATCAGTCGGAACAGGTGCGGGTGCCTCGCCGCGTAGTCGACGTACGCCACACCCGCCTGCACGAGCCGCTCGCGCGCGTCGCTGGACGCCTCCGCCGCGGCCGACAGCGCCTCGCCCAGCCCGTTGAAGCCCTGCGCTGCGACCGCCCCGAGCAGGGCCTCCTTGTTCGGGAAGTGCCGGTAGGGGGCGGCGACACTGACGCCACAGGCGGCGGCGATACGCGAGATCGTCACGGCCCCGGCGCCGTCCCGCTCGACGGTCGCCAAGGTCTCGGCGACCAGCCGGTTGCGCAGGTCAGGGTGGTGGTAGGGCCTGTCCGTCATTCGCCGCCTCCCTGGCGCGCCTCCCCCGGCGGAGCGCGACCACCGTCAGGGTAGGCCCGACGAGCGCCGAGAGGACACAGCCGACAATCTTCACCCAGGAGGCGGCCACGTGTGCGCCGGCCCACCACGCCGGAAATCCGTACGGGTCGGTCAGCATTGCCAGGGAGAAGGCGTTCTCGATCAGGTCGAAGGCGGGGCCGGTCACGGCCAGTGGCGCCCACCGGACCAGGCCCGCGGCGATCGGCGGATGGACCTGGCGCAGCAGAGCGCCGACGAGTCGGTAGATCGCCACGAGAGTCAATCCGAGCAGCACCGCCCAGACGACATCGACCAGTTCGGTGCGGATCATCTGCAGGTAGGTGCCCTGCTCGAGAAGTCGGGCATACCAACCGCGGACGACCTCCACGTCGGCCTCCAGGTTCGCCGCCGACAGTGGCACGGGGTGGCGGACCTGGCGGAAGGTCAACTGCAGGGCCAACTGGGCCAGCAGGGCCAGGGAGAGTGTCGTGGCAAAGGTCGCGGCACGGGCGCGGACGCTGGGTGTTCGTGGCGCGGGATGCGTCATGGGTGGTCTCCCGGACTGAACTCAGCCCCTCGGGACGCCGGCTCTCGCGAGTCCGGCCGCCGCGGGTCCCGCTCGCGGGAGGAAAGCAGCCGACGCAGGCGCGCCTGCTGCCACATCGCGAGGCCGGTGACGGCCAGGACGGGCACGACGGCCACGGCAAGAAGAGGACGGAGAGGCTCTGCCCAGGCGGTGGGCAGGTAGACAGCGGTGCCGAGGATGACGCCGAGGGCCACGTGACCGGAGCGGAGCAGGAGGCGGATCGTACGTGGGGTCATGTCCCAATGTTAGTTGCGTTAACATCGGGACGCCAGGGTCGGTCGAGCCACGAGCGCCGGCGGAGTCCGACTGACCGTCGCGGCTGGGCGGCGCCGGCCCCATGGCGATAGGGTCGGGCGCATGACGTCGCGCTTCTCCGAACTCGTCATCGACTGTCTCGACCCCCAGCGCCTGGCCGACTTCTGGTGCGCCGTGCTGGGCTACTCCGTACTCGGCAACGAGGACGGAGCGATCGAGATCGGGCCCACGGCGGGATTCGGCGGGCCGGCCCCGACACTGGTCTTCAGCCCCACCACCGAGCCCAAGAGCGGCAAGCTGCGGCTGCACATCGACGTCAACCCACTCGATCGCGACCAGGACGACGAACTCGAACGCCTGTTGGCGCTCGGCGCCTGCCCCGCCGACATCGGCCAGACCGGGCAGGAGAGCTGGCACGTCCTGCTGGACCCCGAGGGCAACGAGTTCTGCCTGCTGCGACGACGACTGGGCTGAGACGCGCAGGCCTGTCCCCCACTCTGAGGCAGGTCGCATCGCCTACCTCGTATATCAGCACCGTTCCCGCAAGCAGTGCGGGTGAACCGCAAGTTCCCAGCCGCGAGGTGGCCGAAACTTCCCGCCCGTGTGCACTCACGTCAGTGGAGGTTCCATGCCGATCGAGACCTTTGGTATTGAGAAAGAGTTCCTCAAGGACCTGCTCACGGAGGCTCGGACCGGCAAGGCACAACTACCGGAGTTCCAGCGCGGCTGGGTCTGGCCGATGGACAACATCAGGAGTCTCCTCGCGTCGATCTCCCTGGGCTACCCCGTCGGGACCATCATGATGCTGCGCACCGGAGGTGACGTGAGGTTCAAGGAGAGGCCGATCGAGGGCGCTGTGCCGACGAAGTCGGCTGACCGACTTGTGCTTGACGGCCAGCAGCGCCTGACGTCTCTGTTCCAAGCTCTCATGCTTGACCGACCGATCCAGACTCAAGACGTGCGCAAGCGCAGGCTCTCCGGATTGTTCTATGTCGACATGGAAAAGGCGCTGGACCAGTACTGCGACCGCGAGGAAGCCTTCATCTTTGTCCCGGATGACCGGATCATCAGAGATTTCCGCGGGAATGCGGTCGTCGACGTCTCCACACCGGAGCAAGAGTACGTCAACAGCCTGTTTCCCATGCGGGCCGTCTTCGACCCGTGGGACTGGGAGGACGCCTACGTCGAGCACTGGGAGTACAACAAGGACCGCCAACGACTGCGATCCCAGTTTCACCAGCGGTTCACCAGTCAATTCCAGCAGTACCAGATGCCAGTCATCGAGCTCAGCGCCGAAACCCCGCGACAAGCCGTCTGCCAAGTGTTCGAAAAAGTCAACACGGGCGGCGTCACCCTCACGGTGTTCGAGTTGCTCACAGCCACTTACGCGGCCGACGAGTTCGATCTTCGCAAAGATTGGCGCGAACGGCAGCAGTCCTGGTCACCCTGTGTGTCAGGGTTGGGTGAGTCCACCGGTTCATAGCAAGTCCGAAGTCCGTCTGCAGGGCGAGTTGAAGGAACACCCGATTCGATGAGTTTGAACAGCCTGGCCGCGCCCGACGCGGTCGATAAGGGTGGGAGCGTGCCCGCTCCCACCAGTCCCGACAGCCCGCGCCGGCGTCGCTCGTTCACCCCGGCGCGGAAGCTGCAGCTGCTCGCGGAGTACGAGGCCGCGTGCGAGACCGGGGATGGTGCGGGGTTCCTGCGCCGGGAGGGCCTGTACTCCTCGCTGATGTCGGAGTGGCGGCGCCTGCGGGACGCGGGCGTGCTCGACGGGAAGAACCCCGGCGACACGGTCGGGCGCCCGTCGAAGGAGCAGACCGAGATCGCCCGGCTGACCGCGCGGTTGCGCAGGGCCGAGCAGAAGCTCGCGACGACCGAGACAGCGCTTGAGATCATGGGAAAAGCACACGCGCTCTTGGAACAGCTCTCCGAGAGCGCGGACACCGACCCGAAGCGACCAGGACGCTGATGGCCGCGCACACCGGGCTGATCGCTGCGGGGGTGACGACCCGGGACGCCGCGGCGCTGACCGGGGTGCCGAGGGCCACCGCGGCCCGCCGGGCAGCGCACCAGGCCGCCCCGCAGTCCGCGCACGAACCGGTACGCCCGGTGCCGGCGAACCAGCTCACCACGGCGGAACGGGCCCGGGTGCTGGCGGTGCTGAACAGTGACGAGTTCGTCGACAAACCGCCGTTGCAGGTCTACGCGATCCTCCTGGAACGCGGCGAATACGTGTGCTCGGTATCGACGATGTACCGGGTGCTGCACGAGAACACGCAGGTGCGTGAGCGCCGCCGGATCGCGACGCACCCGCCCCGGGTGATCCCGGAGCTGGTCGCGACCGGCCCGGGGCAGGTGTACTCGTGGGACATCACGAAACTCGCCGGCCCCGCCCGGGGCGTGTACTACGACGCGTACGTGATGATCGACATCTTCTCCCGCTACATCGTCGGCGCCATCGTCCACGCGACCGAGGACGGCCAGCTCGCGAAGGAGATGATGCTGGACGCGTTCGGCATCCACGGCACCCCGCAGGTCGTGCACTCCGACGGCGGAGCGTCGATGACGTCGAAGACCGTCACCACGCTGCTCGCCGATCTCGGGGTAACACGGTCCCGATCGCGCCCGCATGTCTCGAACGACAACCCGTACTCCGAGTCGCTGTTCAAGACGATGAAGTACCTGCCCGTCTTCCCCGACCGGTTCTCCTCCCTCGGGCACGCCCGGCAGTTCCTCGGCGAGTTCGTGCACGCCTACAACCACCACCACCGCCACACCGGGATCGGGATGCACACTCCCGCCGACGTCCACTACGGCCACGCCGACCGCGTCGACCAGGACCGCGACGCCGCACTCGACACCGCCCGGCGAGCGCACCCCGAACGCTTCGGGACCCGCGCACAGACCAGACCCAAGATCCTCGACCGCGCCCCAGCCGCGTTCATCAACCCACCACCCACCGACGAACCACAACTCGCCGCCTAACACCCACCGGCCTCACCCACCTTGACAAATTCCG
>Ga0334887_1005275_pt1 | contig 10892 bp, 12 predicted proteins | sample GraSluR1_MG_10_FD_207217 | JGI IMG/M metagenome (GOLD analysis project Ga0334887, IMG submission 207217) | Sludge microbial communities from methane-producing bioreactor in Wageningen University, Netherlands - Granular Sludge_18_07-R1 | ecosystem: Engineered > Bioreactor > Anaerobic >...
TTCTTTAGATCGTATAAATGGGAAAGGTTGTACCTGCTGCGGCCAGAATCCATTAAAGAAGCCAAGAAAATGACCAAAGAATACATTAACCATTACAACTATATTAGAGGTCACCAGGCACTTAATTGTCCTGTTAATAAACATTGCAAACAATTTGGACAAAAAATAAGTTGACACTTACCCTGTATTTTTTAAAAGCTCAAAGCTTAATCTGCCTGGACTTCCATCTCTTTTAGTAAAACTCCGTTGAGATATAAGTGTTGATAGAGCGGGAATACGGCTAAATCTGGGGTTTGGGGATTATGCTCCTCATTTATTCGGTGTTTTTATGTTCCCGCAGACAAGGATAGGTAACAAAATTCCGACCCCGGGGGTGCACTATTACGCGAAAATATAACAAATACGCAAAAAGATGGAGGAATTTTGCGAAAAAGTAAGAACATTAAGTTTGAAATTTAAGTGTTTATTATAGGGTTTATTTATCCCAGAGGTTTTACTCCCCCCGCCTCCACCATGTGAATCCTCGTACATCTGTGAGGATGTGCGTTAAATTGAATATTTGAGGGCCTCTTCATTGTGAAGAGGCCCTGTTGTATCTTTTAGGTTTTTCTTGAGATGAAAATAGCTGCAGTTCATCCCCATTATCGACAAATAGCTGACTTAAAAAATACTATCATATTCTTAGTGTATAAAACAAAAATACTACAAATACTATTTACAAGAAAATAAATAAGTGATATAGTAATATCAAGAAAATTAATAGTTTTTTATGGAGGTGTTTCGTATGGCAAAGATAGAAATTCAAATTGAGGATGGAATCTTGACTGTAGCTGAAAAGGTTCTTCACTCACTCGGAATGGATGTTGAGATGGCTGTGAGCATTTATCTACGAAGAATAGCACTTGAGAAAGGACTGCCGATGAATATGACTGGACCAGCGTCAAAGCGATCAGAACCAGAAATCACTGAGAATTTCGAGGACTCCTTTGAAGATGATTCAAAAGCTTCTACCCGCAGCAACAGCAGGATTACCACTGCGATGGTTGATGAAGTATGGTATGCCTTTTTAAGACATGTCGGAGGGTCTGGTGAAATCAATCCACTCAGCACAGAAGTGTCTACAAAAACTGGAATGAACCGAGGTAGTGCATTTATTTACCTGACAGTCCTATCTAACCTGGTCAACGGTGATCCCAATACCCGCGTTTTGAAATACAGGGACCTGGAGTACTTAATGGGTAAGATTAAGACCGAGTTGGGAGAAAGCAAATATCAAAAGGCACTCAAGTCCCTGATGGCGTCTGTTCCTTACTGGAGAGAGAAAATTCCTGGAGCCTTTGCAGATAAGGTTGAGGCTTATTGCAAGAAGAATCTTTAGTGACCAATTTTAAATAAATATTGGGGGCCGCTTCATTGTGAAGAGGCTCTGTTGTACCTTTTGGGTTTCTTTTGGGTTGAGAACATTTGTAAGTCATCCCCGTCATCGACAAAATACTACGAGCTATTTTGCTGTTTACAAGATGAAATCATGCCGTTTCCCGCTGGGATAACCGAGGGTAATCGTTATAAGATAGCATGGGGTGTGCATTGTTAGAAGGAAACCGTTGAAAGATTGGGGTCAATCGTTAAAAGATATGGTCTTATTTTTTACATAAAATATATATTGTGCGAAAAAGGGAGGGTATTCAGAGATCAATCTAGAAGACAAATATAGAAGATAGTGGAAAAAGAACTTCAGACAAAAAATCTAAGTAGTGTGATTTTTGGATTTGGAAGAGGATATCAATGATTGCAGAAGTAAAAAAATAATTGCATGGATGTGGAAACCCCAGTATCGTAATGAATTTTTACTCGTTAATCCTCAGTATATAAATAGCGGAGATGTTGGATGGTTAAGTATTCCAGAAGACATATTTCCTACTGAAGGAAGTATGATGATATATCCCCAAAACGGTTATGATGCAGAGGATATTATGACTCGATACGGTGGTCATCTTGTGCTTATAACCATGAATGATCCTCCCCAATGCAATCAAAAAGAAAGAAATTGGTATTCTGCAAAATGCAATCCTGATATGTCGGCGGGTTTCTCACAAATAGAAATTGAACGTTTTTCTGCCAAAGGTCTAATGCAGATTATTAAAACCCATGGCATTCAAATAGAGAAAGCTTTAGAAAAAGTATTGTTAGCCGACAAGTTCTGCCATTTAATTATTGATGAGAGGAGATATCATGAAAAGGATTATTTGCTTAATTCTATTATTATCTATGTGTCTTTCTTTAACAGCTTGCGGTGACGGAGAAAGTCATATCGGAGAGGCGAAAACTCCCTCTGGTTCATCTGCAATGAAGGGACGTGATTACCAAGACGTAATAGAAAACTTTAAAGAAAAAGGGTTTACAAATATCCGTACGGAAAAAATCGAAGACTTAATTGCCGGTTGGCTGACAAAGGACGGTGAAGTTGAGGAAGTATCTGTTGGTGGAGATGTCGATTATTCACCAGATAAGTGGTTGCCAGCCGATACAGAGGTTTTGATTAAATATCACACTTTCCCATCAAATGAAGAAGATTCATCTTGGACGGAAAAGGACGATTCTTCCAAACAGCCCACTGAAGAAACGGCGGATGAGCGGAATGAAGATAAGCAATCTACTGGTGAGGTACCGGTTGAAGCTACAGAAAATCTAACCATTGAAAACTGTGAAGAGCTTGCTGCGCTGATTCATATGGATTATGAAAAGGACGTAAGTTCAATTCAATCGTTCGCCAATAATTATAAGGGTAGGGAGATAGAAATAGAATTGCTCACAGCATTTGTCGAACCATATAAGAACTACAACACGAGGTTCAACTACACTTTGTATGCAGTGGACGGTGATAAAGCCATGTTGTCTGGGCCAGTATTTTCCTTTAAGGATGTAAATTACTATGACTTGCATTTAACTGGTTCCAACAAGCCAGACTCCTTTGTTAGTGGACTTCACTGCCGTGTGTGTGCGGAAGTTGGAGGTTATGAAGACGGTTTTGTCCTACTTGATCCTGTTTCAATTGAAGTGATCAAGGCTTATTAAGGAGTGGTATGCCAATGAGTAATTATGGATGCGGTTTATTTATATTAGATTGTATTTTGGTCTTAATTACTGGCGGTCTATGGCTCATTTGGATATTTGTAAGAGAAATGCGACGACGAAAATAGCCATTAGCTAGATCATATGTACGAAAAGATTATCAAGATATTCCAATTGGTAGCATGATTTCAATTGTGAGTGCATTAATATAGTTTGTTTCACTAATTGATTTATTACCAGATGGTATTCCAGTTTTAGGATATGTTGATGACGCGGCGGTGTTTGCACTTGTGGTAGAAGATGATGTTGAAGAATATAAAAAATGGCAGGTGAAAAACGGGAAAAGAATAATTGAGGATTAATATTGAGAAGCTGTTACTTAAATAATGAAATTAATGGAATCAGTAGTTTTATTAAAAACTCAATTTACGTGGCAGCGCTATCTTCCTGCTGCGATAATGGGAGGGTTGACAATTGCCTGCGTCATCGATGCTAATTCTAATAATCTACGTTATAACGCTGCCCTTGCGAGTGTTTATTCACTTACTGAATTGGCTCTCAAAGAGAATCAAACGAAAGTAGTCAAGATTCCTTCTATATCCCCCCTCAATTTAGCCGGGGTAAAAGGTATAAAAAGGTATTGTAAGGAGTAATTCACTAGATTGGACTTTAACTGCAAATTGCACACCCCCTGAAGAAAATGCACACCCCCCTCCTGAAATCGTTGAAAGATTGACCAGGGGTGTGCATTTGTATCATTTTATATGGGTTTAGCCAGATTATCTACCATCTATTGATAAAAAGTATTTTATCAGCAGGTGGTTTTATTTTACCCTGAAAAGGCTTGAAATCGAGGTATTACGAGGGTATGGTGACATCTTGGTTTAAACAGCCGCCGTTTTTAATGGGCTGTTTTAATGCAAGCAGCAGATTTAATTTGGTTTTAGGTAAGCCCCATACCATAGTAATCGTTTGACATTAGGTAGGGGTGTGCATTTTTAAGATGAATCGTTTAACAATAGGGTAAATCGTTTAACATTTGAATTATCATCTAATATGCCCCTTTGCACAGATTGTGGTGTTGATAGAACTAAAGTAGTTTAAAAACAAGTGAAGCAGATACTTAGGTTGCTTTTCTTAAATGTAAATAATCCCTCTTACCCATAGTGTGAGAGGGATTATTCCGTATAAGGGAGTCGCCACTTATCCGCTTTAATATACTGGCTCTACGAAATAGTTTAGGTGAAACTCCTTGAATCGCACTCAAGTTATCTCTAGTTCTTAGAAGTGAATTTTAGAGGAAATATCATCCAAATAGAGAATTATTAATGAAGTAAAGATTTTTCTCAACAAGGAGGTTTAGTAAAGTGAGTTCAAAATTTTATACAAATTTTATCAAGGCTATTATGATTATCTTGGGAATAACTCTGCTTTTGCTTGCAATAGTATATCCTTGGCTTATACTATTGGCAGCTGCCATTTTTTATTTTGCTTACAAGTACAAAGCACCTGATAAAACATCCAAAACTAATGAGATATATCATGTTAAAGAAAATGCTCATACACCTGGATTTACTGAATATTTCTTAATAACTGATCCTAAACAACTTCCGAGTAAACTGGTTTTTATTGATTTTGAAACAACTGGTTTATCTTCTCTAACTGACAGGATTGTAGAAGTTGGTATTGCAACCTATGAAAATATGGAATTAGTTGATACCTATTCACAGCTTATTGATCCTGAAATAAATATCGATCCCAAAGCATCAGCTGTAAACGGCATTACTTATGCTATGGTTAAGGGCAAACCTAAGCTTAAAGATGTGATTAGTGAGGTATACCAACGTATAGAAGGGCAAGTAATTGTTGGGTATAACATTGATTTTGATCTTGGTTTTCTAAAACATGCCTTATCAGAAAATAATATGGAGTTATCTGATGTGAAAGCTTTTGATGTTTTGCGCTTGGTTAAGGAAACACTTAGATATAAAGATACTGGTGATAGAAAGCTTGAATCAGTAAAAAAATACTTTGGAATAGAATCTAATGGCCATAGAGCATTGGACGATTGTATTGCCACTCATGAAGTATTTAAAAGGTGTTTAAAGCTTCAGGAGAATTATAGGCTTCAAGGCGAAGCCAAGTTCAATGAGCGTTTATCAAATCTAAATGAAACGGAAAAGAATTTCATATCAGAATTGGAAAAAAGACTTGAGGCTATAGGAGTGAAAGATAAAATGGTATTCGATATCAAAAGTGATAATACCATTAACTTCATGCTTGGGAATGCTCAAATTGGCAGGGTAAAGCTAAGAGGAAGAAAATATAAGATGCAGCTTTTGGATCAAAACAACGTTGTGTGGCTTGATATCGACTCATATGATGAAGCTGTTACTAATCTGAAACAGTGGGTTAAATATAGTCAATACTTGAGTTCTTAATGGTATTCATGCACTATGATCACGGGATACGGTTACAACAAATCCATCTTATCAGAATTGAGTGATTGGTTTTGGAATAGTCGAAGTAGCGTTATTTATAGGCTCAGGGCACTGTGCCCTTTTTTGGAGGGCATGTTTCCATAGACCAGTTAAGAATACTTGATTTAGCCCTCGACGGTATATTATTCCGCTAGAATAGGACAAAGCGCCGAAAGAAGCAGGTTTTTTGCGAAGAAGTATAGAAGAATATGGGACCGAAGAAACCGAAAACAAATAAGTCCATAGGACCGAGTTAAGGAGATAATTACGTGGCACGATCAACAGTACATTACGCAGATAATAAAACCAATAATGCCTTAAAGGCATTACATAACAAGCTAAGACCCGCTGGAACACCGGTTCAAAGAGTTGAGTATATTATTGAATTGCTTTTACTTCGAATTTTTGAAGCAAAAGTTAAACAAGATGAAGAATTTAAACCTTTAAGGAACCTGTTTGCTAGTGATTATAAATGGAAGAATCCCAAGACAGGTAAAGAGGAATCAAATGAAAACCGATTATTCTCATATTTAACTACAGTTTCAAATGAGCAAATATTATTGGAATTGAATGATAATTTCTTCCCTTTTTATTCAACCATATTGCAAAGCGCAAGGAGAGTATTTACAGGAAATCTCCCGCAGAAGGTACAGGACCAGCTGGTATTAATAGAGGAGGTTTTTAGTAACTCAAATTTTTCAAATAATGTTAATAGCGGCAATCTTGGTGAAGTTATTAGCATTATTGCCAATGATATTGAAGAAGCCAGACTGCTTAAAACTGATTTATTAGGTGATGCAATCGAGTCTGCTTTGAGTGAAACAGGAGGAACAAAGGATATTGGATTATTCCGTACCCCAGACCATGTTCGCCAGTTTATGACGGCTATAATTGAACCTAGTTTTGACGATTTAATATTTGATATAATCACTACGAAAACGATACAATTTAATTACCCTATTTTGAAGGCTTCTTAAGGGGGTTAAGGTTAAAAATAGGGGGTTTCGCTTTTAACCGGGAGATTGCCGGTTATTTTTATATGCATTTAAAAATAATCTTCAAAATAGTGCTTGACTACCACCTTAGGTGTTGGCTTAAGCTTATATCGAGGTGATTAGAATGTTAATAAATCAAGTTAGTAAAGCCACGGGCCTAACTAAAAAAGCAATAGAATATTATACTTTAGAAGGACTAATTTCGCCGCTTGTTTTAGACAACGGGTATAGAGATTTCAGCGAAAATGATATTGAGGTACTGAATAAAATATCTGTTCTAAGAAAACTTGACATAAGCGTCGACGAAATAAAATCTATTCTTTCCGATAAGTCAAACACTGCTTTGCAGGTCATTTCTATTCAGAAGGAATTGAACTTCCAAAGAGAAGTAGCAAAAAAAGCAATCCTTGGCAAATTGAGTAGTGGTGAACCTTATTCCAAAATTACTGAGGAGTTGCAGGTGATCGAAAAAAGCAAAACAATCACAGAGAAATTGTTAGAAGCTTTCCCAGGATATTTTGGTAGGTTTATTTGTTTGCATTTTGCTCGATTTTTAAATGAACCGATTAAAACAGAAAGCCAGCAGGCTGCTTATGAAACGATAATTACTTTTTTGGACAATGTTCCATCAATTTCTTTACCAGAAGATTTACAGGAGTATTTAATCGAGGTACAAAGAATATTGGTACAGCCCAAATTACAGAAATAATTGAAAATACAAAGAGATCAATTGAAAACCCAGACGATTTTCTATCCGAAAACAAAGAAATTTTAGAACAGTATCTGGCATTCAAGCAATCAGAGGATTACAAACAATCTCCTGCTTATAAAATCATGAAGTTAATGAAAGAATTTAATAGCACAAGCGGATACTATGATATTTTTATTACTGCAATAAGGCAACTAAGCAGTTCTTATTCGGAATATTATAGGCAGATGGAAATAGCAAATGAAAAACTGTTAGCACAATACCCTGAGATTGAGAAAATGAATAACCAAAACTAAGGGAGTTATCGTGAACTCAACGGCCTCCCGGTACACCTTGTTGAAGTAGGTACTATCAGAGAGGCCGTCCTCGCAAATTTCGAAGCTTATATGCGTATCATTTGCCTTACCCCCGGCATGCCATCCGCTGTGATTCCACGGTAGGGTTTGATAAGTAGCGATTGTTCCATCAACCAGCTTACCGATGAAGGCATGTACGCAGACTTGCCGACCGTCCGGTTTGTCTTGATTCCAGTGGTTGTTATATTGGTTTTTGCCAAGCAATCCATCGTCCGGACCCACATAACGGTGCAGATTCGGATTGTTCGCACCGGTGGAGTGAACCATAATGCCTTTAACCGCAATAGTTCTGCCCGCCTTGTAGCAGGCGTTATTGGCAAGTATGAGTTTATGCAGATTCATATTACTTTTCCTCCTTCTCTGCACGATCATGCAGCTGCTCCAGTACAGCTTTCAGTTTTGCAGGTATAGGCAGTCCAAGATGTGCGGTATTTTCCAAAAAGGATATACCTTCGTTGGATAAATAGAAAAATATAACTGCTGTTCGAAGTACACTGCCTGTGCCAATAAGATTGGTATCAATAATGTGCCCTATGGCAACCATTACAAAAATAAGCACCTTTTTAAAGATGCCATTAAAGCCAATTTTGCTCGATAATTTTTTGTCTACGATTGCGCACATAACACCGGTGATGTAGTCGATGACTATGAAGGTAATCAGTGCGTAAAGCAGACCATCTAAACCTCCAAGAGACCAACCTAACACACCACCGATAGCCGATAGTGCAAGCTGAATCCAATTCCAAATATCCTTCATCATTTTTCCCTCCTGTCATTTAAATTGCAGAAAAAAGACGCCTACCAAACCGGCAAGCGTCCATAAAAATATTGAGTTAAAAACCTTTATCCACTTTCCCAGGAGTCGACAACTGATCCACCGCTGACATTCGCTTTAAGCAAGTAAGAACCGTCTACGGTAGGGGAAGCCGGAACTCTCTCTCCTAAAACCCTGCCTTGATTGGCAGATAGGCATTTATCAGTTCTTGTGGATGTCAGATTGTCATAAATGGCAGTAGCATCAATGGCATCTTGAGAACTCGTAATATATTCGTTGTGTGGGGCGGCAAATTCCTCCGGTCCATATGTCTTGCCTGTAAGGAAATAGAAAAGAAACGCAGCGATTACGCAAAGGCTGTGAAGGCTGAAAATGAGGAAGTCAAAAAGGGGAATTACAACTATAAAGGTATTGAAGAATAAAAAGGAAGATTTATTTGCAGTATAGTTTAGTAAAATCATGCAGCAAAGTATCTGTAACATGTTATAACTGGGGATATTTATTATATTACCCCAGTATACCCGCATGGCAAATAAATCTGCCATGCGGGTTGGGATAAATTAAAAATTAAATTCGCTTTCCCAGTTCACATGGGTTTGGATTTTATTTTAGTAGGGATAATTCTTGTGTTTTAATCGGAGAAATTCCATATGATTTGCTTTTAATTGTAGCTTGATAATAACAATGTTACAATTTATAGAACCATTAATTGTTATTATCTTGCAAAAAAGATTTTTGGTATCAATTGATATCAAAAATCTTGCTCTTCGCTGACCAGGAGTGTTATAATGAGAAAAAATGGACCGAATGAAATCAGTCGTATTGAGAGTAAGTCCGAAGTTATCGCATATCTGGACCGTCTGAAGTACGCTTTGAAAAACGGGAGCGCTCAGATTAACTTTCAAAAAGATCGAAGAGTTGATGCAAATCGCAATAAAAAACATACTAATAGGCATACCTTGCTAACCCTTTTTCCGAATGAAGACGAAGTGGAAGTTTTAAAAAGAGAGTTGGCTTTTTTAACTGAGCAGTATTATGTTGAAACGGTTCAGGACCGGAGGTTTTCGAACCGTTCAGAAATGAGGGTCTTTGGCAAACAGTATAGAGATGAGGACGTGTACATCAAAATCAGGGTTGAATTGTTTAGCTCAAGTGCGTATGGGGGAAACTACATTTTTGTAATGTCATTTCATTTTGCAGAAGAAGCATTTGAGGAGAGTGACTTCCCGTATTGGAAAAGAGGCGAGTAAAATGACTATATTAAAAAGTGAAACCCGACTCTGCTTAAGTTGTATGGAAGAGCACCAGGTGGATATTGTTGAAGTAATCGAACAAGAGACATTTAAAGGCGTAGATGTTGAATTCACAGCCACCTATGAATATTGCTCAAATACAGATGACTATTTGGAAACTGAAGATATGATCCGAGCGAACAATCTCGCCGTAAAAGATGCGTATAGAAAAAGCACAGGGCTTTTGACTTCTACCGAGATTCGGGCTATGAGAGAAAAGTACCATGTCAGTCAAAAGGATTTTTCGGAGATTCTGGACTGGGGCGGTGCTACCATTACTAGATATGAGAATCAACAGGTCCAGGATAGAGCCCATGATGATATTCTTCGGAAGATTGATTCCGATCCGAAATGGTTTTTGGAAATGTTAAAAAGAGCAGAAGCCCGATTGTCAACGAAGGCATTCAATCTCTATTACCACAGAGCCCGCGAGCTTTACAATAAAGAAAAAAATCAATATCTTATCGACTCAATCCGTGCTTTTTATGCTCCTTTTGAAGGAGAAGCCGTTACAGGTGGGGTTGATCTCGATCTAAATAAAGTAGTTGAGATAATTAATTATCTGGCTTCAATGGTGGCAGTGCTGCATAAGGTTAAACTGATGAAAATGCTGTGGTATTCGGATTATTTAAATTTCAAGAGACACGGAAAAGCCATTACTGGTTTAGCATACGAGGCATGGCCGAAGGGAGCCTTACCCGTTTGCCACGATCAGATTGTCCTACTTGAAAATGTTTGTTTTGACACGGTTGAGTATGGGGAAAATGTAGGGTACAAATTTAAACCTGTTCAAGGCTTTGAATGCAATTATTTAATAGATCAGGAGATAGAAACCATTGATGAAATAATCAAGCAACTGGGCACGCTCAATACCGATGAAATCGTTAATAGGATGCATGATGAGGAGGCATATAAGCAAACCCCCAGCTACAGCATTATATCTTATTCCTTTGCGAATCAGCTTTCTTTAGATTAATTCTCTGTTTATTGTCAATGTGTGAGCACCTGCTAACCACAGGTGCTTTTTTCCTGACCATTTTCAGGAGGTGATCATAATAAAAATACCGATATTATCAAGATTACTAGTTGTCCTGTCAATAAACATTGCAAACAATTTGGCCAAAAAATAAGTTGACACTTACCCTGTATTTTTTAAAAGCTCAAAGCTTAATCTGCCTGGGCTTCCATCTCTTTTAGTAAAACTCATCCTGAG
>Ga0334887_1005276_pt1 | contig 10889 bp, 11 predicted proteins | sample GraSluR1_MG_10_FD_207217 | JGI IMG/M metagenome (GOLD analysis project Ga0334887, IMG submission 207217) | Sludge microbial communities from methane-producing bioreactor in Wageningen University, Netherlands - Granular Sludge_18_07-R1 | ecosystem: Engineered > Bioreactor > Anaerobic >...
CGTACGCACCTCTCGGCCGGGAACCGTCCTCGGTGGCGAGGGGGAGCCGCGGTCGCCGTGCTGGCCCTCGCGGTGGGCCTGGCCGGTTGCTCGGGGGGAGGCGGGGATACCGCGGCCTCGGGCAGTCCGAGTGCGTCGGCGACCGCCTCGACGGATGCTTCGGCCGGTGCCTCGCCCGAACCCGCCGCGGTGGACAACCTCGACGGCGTCAAGGTCTCCGGTGCGGACGGCGAGGTGCCCACGGTCACCTTCGACCCGTTCACCATCGCGGAGACCACCTCCAAAGTGCTGACGGCCGGCGACGGCCCGGCGATCACCGAGGGATCCAGCGTCCTGCTGCGCTACATCGGCGTGAACGGTCGGACGGGGGAGACCTTCGACGAGAACTACAGTGCGGACGCGCCGACCCTGTTCCCGCTCGACCAGGTCGTGCCCGGGTTCAGCAAGGGCCTCGTCGGGCAGAAGGAGGGCTCCCGGGTCCTGATGGCGATCACCGGCGCGGACGGCTACGACTCCTCGGGCGGATCGCCGCAGGCCGGGATCGAGGTCGGCGACACCTTGGTGTTCGTCGTCGACGTCATCGGCGCCCAGCGCAGCGAGCCGTCCGGGACGAAGGTCGGCCAGCCGTCCGGTCAGCCGACCGTCGGCGGGGCGCTCGACGACCCGTCCATCTCGGTGCCCTCGGGCGACGCCCCGAAGAAGTTGGTGGTCCAGCCGCTGATCAAGGGTGACGGCCCCAAGGTGACCGACGCCTCGACCGTCACCGTCGACTACCGCGGTTGGCTGTGGGACGGCACGCAGGTGGACGATACCTACGCCGGCGACCCGCAGACCGGCCCGCTCAGCTCCCTCATCGACGGGTGGAAGGAAGGCCTGGTCGGGCAGACGGTCGGCAGCCGGGTGCTGCTCGTCATCCCGGCGGACAAGGCCTACCCCGACGGGGACAGCACGGCCGGGATTCCGGCGGGGGCCACGCTGGTCTACGTGGTCGACATCCTGCAGGCCGGCTAGGTGGGCCGGGTACACCTAGACGCCGACCCACGCAGGAGCCCACCCCGTGAGCTTCCGGGAGGATGCGGTCGGCACATCCGGCCGCGTCGCGACCGCTCCGGAACCGTCGGCCACCCACTCGACCCCGTGGGTGTGAGGACGTGAGCGGTCGGTACGTCAGCGACTTCGCGCGGGTGAACTGGAGTTCCCTCATCGTGGGGGTCGCGGGGGGTCAGCTCGCAGGTGCTCGTGCTCTTGGTGCGGGACGGCGACGGTCCGCCTCCTGCCCCCGACATCTTGCTCATGGCGTTCTACCTGGTGACGTGGCCGGTCTTCGCGGGTGTCTATCTCACCTGGACACCTCTGGTCTACGCCCGTCAGCCGCCCAGCAGGTTGGCCGCTGCGGCACGCCACGAAACGCGTGCCCTCAGACGGTGGTGGCTGGGGCTGTTCGGCTCAGGCGGTGCTTCGAGCTGGATCCTCGGTGGGTCGTCCATCGCCGTGGGCTTGACCATTGTCATGGCGCAGACCCCGCTGTTCCGCGACCGCTGGGTGTTCATTGCCCTCGGGCTGCTCGGCGTGGCCAGCTCCTGGGCTCTGATGGTGTACGCCTTCGCTCTGGAATACCTGCGACTCGCGGTCAGTGATGACAAGGGCCGACGGCACGTGTAGCTGGCCGTCGAGGGGCGGACCCGGTCTACCGACTACCTCACTCTCGCGATCCTGTTGTCCACGATGGCGGCCGCCGTCTCGGCGACGTTCACCTCGCGCCGTGCGTGGACGCTGGTGCGGGTCAACGTCCTGTTCGCCTTCGCGTTCGACTCCGTGATCATGGCGATGATGGTCTCGTTGCTGTTGGGGGGTCTGCTCGCCTGAGGCGCAGGTCCCCCAGAGCCGCGGCCGTCCGGGAGGCGGTGCCCAGCACTTTCCGTACGAACGGCCGCACAGCCACAGCCGGGGCGTGATCCTGGCCGATGCCGCCCGGATCGTGCAGCGGTCCGCCGCACGACATGCGGCAGGGGTGGGTGGCGACTTCGATCAACTGACCTGACCAACGGTACGGCCTGCGCCGGCCTACGGGGATGGGCCACAGCGGCCGGCGCGAGTCCCGGAAGGCGCCGGCCGACCCGGGTCCGTCCGGGACGACCCATGGAGTCGCTCTATGATCGATCGCCCTCGCCCTCGCCCTCCGGGGAGGATGTGACCACCCGCACCTTCGGGCCGGGAGCGGTGACGGCATCACGTGCGACGGCGAACCGCGCGATGGCGGCCGCTGCCACCATCAGCCCGGACAGGATCTTCAGGACGAGCGTGAACGCGGCCTCGCCCCGTGCCTCGACCAGTGCGCCGATGCCGGTGACTCCGGCCGCTGCCCCGAGTTGGACGGCGATCAGGGCTGCGGTTGTCCCGCGTCCGGCCATCTCCTGCGGGAGCACTCGGTAGATACTGGCGAAGGTCGGGGCGGATACGGCCCCGAATGACGTCCCGGCCAGAGCGAACAGCGCGATGCACAGCGCAGCCGGCACGTGCAGCGCGACACCTGCCGCCACGCCCGCCATCAGGACCGCGGTCCCGCCTGCGCCGACGGCCACGATGCGTCGCGAGCCGAGTCGGTCGGACAGCGCACCCGAGACGCTCATCGACACCAGCATCCCCACACTGAACGCTCCCAGCGGTATCGCGCGGGCCAGTCCGCCAAGGCCCCAGCTCCGATCGGCCATGAGGGGCAGAAGGGTCAGCATTCCGAAGGTCACCACGCCGCCGATACCCATCACTGCGACGGCGCCGGAGAACCGCCGATCCCCGAAGACGCCCAGATCGACGATCGGATGCTCGGTTCTCCGGGCGTACCGGGCGTAGGCCATCATCATGGTCCCCCCGAGCAGGCCGGTGACAACTGCGCCGGGCACCATTCCGTCCGCGAGAAGGGTCGGTGCCAGCAGGACGGAGGCGAAGCCCAGGCCGAGCAGCGCCAGCCCGGTGACATCCATCGGCCGTCCCGCGCCGGTCGGCAGTCCTGCCCCGTGACTGCCGCGCTGCGGTGTCCCCAAGGAGGTCCCCAGAAGCACTGCCGCCAGGATCATGGGGGGCACTGCGAAGAGGAAGATCCCGCGCCATCCCCACCCCAGCAGGGCCGCGCCGAACAGCGGACCGACAACCGGGGCGACATTGATGGCCGCCGCCATCAGACCCATCACGGCTCCCACCCGGCGGCGATCGGTGATCTGGGCGACCAGCGCCAGACAGGCCGGTTCCAGGGATCCGCCGCCGATGCCCTGCACGGCGCGGGCGATGAGCAACTGGTCGAAGGATGTCGTCAGACCACTCGCCAACGACCCCAGGGCGAAGACCGTCGTCCCGACCAGCAGGACGGATCGCCCGCCGAAGCGGTCGACTGCCCATCCTGTGACGGGCAGCGCCAGGCCGGCGGTCAGCAGGTAGACCGTGGTCACCCAGACGACGGCGTTCATGGGGACGGCGAAGGCCCCCGCAAGGGGGGCGAGGGCCATCGCCGTGATTGAACTGGCCGCCACCGAGACGAACCCGATGACGATCAGTGCGGTGATCGTGAATACCGGAACGTGGGCGGCGCGTGCGTGTCGGGCACTCACCGCGGTGTCCTCCACCATGCGGCGAGCACGGCCGTGGCTCCGGTAACAGCGGAGACGGCAAGAGTCGTCGCGCCCATCCACAGCGGGACGATCTGGTCGTACTCGGCGCCCCCGAGGCCGGCGACGACAGCGAGCACCGTCATGCCGACCACGAAGAGGATCGTGACGGTGCGACGCGCAGAACCTCTGCGCCGGGCGGCGATCAGCGCGACCAGCCAACCGGCCACGCCGACGATGCCGACGATCACCATGCCGATGACGATCGCCGTCGTGTCGGCGTTGACGTCCGCGGATCCCCAATCCGGGTAGGCGGTCCGTACGTGTCGCTCAATGGATCCGATCACCCGCAGGTCCAGGACCGGCAGCAGGGCCAAGGCCCCCTGCACTACCGCTCCGATTGCCACCGCCATCGTCAGGTTCAGCTTCGCCTCCGTGTGTGCATCCATGGTTGGCGTCGTCATCCCAATCTCCATCTCTTACGGTGTATGTGATGAGATCCACGGTAGTCTTACGAAGTAAGAGAGTCAAGGAGGTGTCATGCCCGGATCGCGTATCCAGGGAAAGCATGCGGGCCTGAGCCGAGAACAGGTGCTGGAGGCAGCCGTCGACCTGATCGACGCCGAGGGCGTCGAGGCCCTGTCCATGCGCCGGCTGGCGCGCGAACTCGGGGTCGAGGCGATGTCGCTGTACCACCACGTCCGAAACAAGGGCGAGTTGGAGGACGCCGTCGTGGAGTATGTCCTCACCCAGTCACGGTGGGATCGTACGTACGCTGCATCCTGGCAGGAGGCTCTCACCGAGTACGCCCTGGCCCTGCACCGGGGGCTCCGGGCCCACCCGGGGGTTGCGCCCCTGGTCGCCACGCGTCCCGGCTTCACGGCCCGCAACCTGGCCGACCTCGAGGAGCTGCTGGCGCGGCTCATCGAGGCCGGCTTCCCGGTACGTACTGCCCTCGCCGTCGTGCACGCGACCGCGGGATGTGTCCTGGGGCAGTTTGTCGTCGTACGGCAGGGGCCTCGGGAACCGTCGGAACCGGCCGCCGACGCGGGGCCCCTGGTGACGCGTGCCCTCGAGGCGGGAGTGCCCGATTCCGATGCCCTGCTGGCCTTCACCCTCAAGGCCCTGATCGCCGGTTACGAGAGCCTGCTGTGACGGCGCGTCCGGCCCGATGCGGACGCCCGGCAGCCCCAGGGCCCGACCGAGTCCCAGGAACACGGCCGCCCACACGCCTGCGGCGAGGACGAGGCGGGGGATGCCCTGGGCCAGCAACCGCCGACGCCTCGACGCTGCAGCGATCCGATTCCTCCGCGAGGTGGCATCGACGACCAGGGCCGACGTCACAGATGACGCCAATAGCGTCATCGACAAGGCACTGAGCCGATAGCCGCCGTCGCGTGTCGCAGGGGCCGCCGACACGTCGGCCAGGACGTTCAGCCCGCCGAAGAAGGGCGCATCCCCGGAGAAGAGCTGCCCGTTGTGCGCGCTGAACACGACCCCGACACACCGGAGGGCTCCTCGGGGGCCGACTACTTCCCCGACGGAGTGGAGCGACCCTCGCTGTACCGGCCCACCGACAACGGGTACGAGCGCCAAGTCGGGCGCCGGATGGCCGCGTGGGACGTCTGCGGGCCGAGAAGCAGGGGCGCCGGGGCCCGGAGGACGCCCGCCGGGGCCCGGAGGATCCGGGCTGAGGCAGGCCTCGGTCCTCGCTGGAGTGCAGGCCGCGGTGCGTGCTGAGGATCCAGACCTCGGGATGGCCGACGATCTCGCGTGCGGCACGGCCGAGCTCCTCGCGCACCCGGGACCGGGGGCCGGCGACAGGGGAGTCGGCCCGGTCGAGCCGGCCGGCCCGGTCGACCACTACCGCCGCTCCCGACATCCTGGCCGGGGACACCCAGGGAGCCGCTGGCCAATGGGGGACATCGCGCAGCAGGTCCCCAGTGATCAGAAGGTCCCTAGTCCTCGGCTGCCCGGCGTTCGGCCTCGACCACCTTGCGCTCGGCCTCGCGCAGGATCTCACGCTCGCGCTTGAGTTCCTCGCGCAGCTTCTTCTCCGCCTCCCGTCGACGCTTCGCGGCCGCCCGTAGCTTCTTGTCCGTACGGTAGAGCTCCGCGCGGCGGGCCTCCTCCCCCTCTGCGGGTGCCGGGGCTTCCGGCGCAGGAACGTCGTGGCGCCCGTCGAGCAACCCCGCGACACCGTCCAGCACCCGGTCGATCGCGAAGGCGACGTCCGTCTCCACCTCCGAATCGGCTCCGACGTACGCTCCGGAGTCCAGCACCGGTCGCAGGTACGGGAACTGTTCTGCCGAGACGAGCTCGTCCAGGGCCCTCGCCGTGTGGTCGTCGGGAGGCGCCGCCCGCAGGTCGCGCGCCATCCTGGCGTAGACCGCCACGAGGTTCGTGGCGAACAGGATGACGCCGACCTTTTCCTCGTCCGACAGCGGCAGTCCCCGCAGCGAGCGAAACCCACTGTCGGCGACCCGCAGCGCATTCGGCGTGAGTGGAGGGCCGGAGACGGGCACGTCGGCAAGCCACGGGTGTGCCCGGTGCATCTGCACCAGTCCCAGGATCCAGGCGCGCAGCTCGCCGCGCCACGCGTGCGCGACGGGCGTCCCGACAGCATCCCCCTCCGCCAGCTCGTCCACGTCATCGGTCGGCCCGCCCAGGGCATCCGCGCCGGCGGCCTCCTGCATGAGCTGGAGGAGGTCGTCCTTGCTCGTGACATAGCGGTACAGCGACATCGTGGTGTAGCCCAGCGTCGAGGCGACCCGCGCCATCGACACCGCACCCAGCCCCTCGGCGTCGGCGATCTCGATCGCCCTCTCGACGATGCGTTCGGTGCTGAGCTCGCCGCGGGGGGGCCTCTGGGGCCGCGCCGCCAGACCCCAGGCCAGGGCAACCGCGTGCGGGAGCGCCGGGTCGCCGTCGTCCGACATCATCTGTCCTTCCCCTGCCGTGGATCAGGGCCGAGTCTACGGGCCGGCGCGGCGCTCGCGCAGCGCACGGTCGGCGTACGGCAGGCAAACCTCACCGGGCGCTCCGGCGAGAGAACAGCATGATCCCGCCCGTGCAGCTCACCACGAGCACCACGCCCAGCCACGCCAGGGCCGGTCCTGCGACCCCGGACGGGGAGGTCCCGGCGGCCAGGCGGCGTACCAGCTCGATGATCGGTGTGAACGGCTGGTGCTCGGCGAAACCGTGCAGCCACGAGGGAAGCGTGTCGATGGGCACGAATCCGCTGGACAGGTAGGGCAGGAACAGGAAGACGAGGCTGAGGCTCTGCGACGCCTCGACACTGAGGATCAGACCGGCCGTGGCGCTGAGCCAGGAGAAGGTCAGCGCCAGCGCGGCGGCGAGGCCGGCGAGGGCTAGCCATCCGGCGGGCCCGGCGCCCGCCCGGAATCCCATCGCATAGGCCGCTCCGATGACGACGACGGAGGTGGCCAGGTTGCGCGCGGTGCTGGCCAGGACATGGCCCCACAGCACCGACGACGCCATGATCGGCAGCGTACGGAACCTGTCGATCGTGCCCGAGGTGCGGTCCTGGGCGACGGCGGGGGCGGTGGTGGCCGCGCCGAATCCCAGGCACATCACGAGAACGCCGGGGACGACGTAGTCACCCCGGTCGCCGGCGATCGCCCCGCCGAAGATGACCACGAAGGCGGTCATCACGAGCACGGGCAGGGCGAACGCGGTGATCAGTGCGTCAACACTGCGCAGTGTCCGCCACATTTCGCGGCGCACCATGGTGGCGATGCCGGCGAGCGGCCCGACGGGGCCGACGGGTGTCGCGGGGCCCGGGACCGTGGGGGTGATAGCGGTCATCGGATGGCTCCCGTCGGGATGGGGTCGGTGGCGTGGTCGGCGGCGGCGCGATGGCGGGCGCCGGTGAGGGCGAGGAAGACGTCGTCGAGCGTCGGGCGGACGACCGAGACCGCGTCGACGGCCAGGTCGTGCCGCTCGGCCAGGTCGAGCAGGTCGCGCACGGTGCTCAGGGCACTGTCCGCCCTGACCGTCACGGTCGTCCGGCGCGCATCCTCCTCGCTGATCGGCAGTCCGAGGGTCCGCACGGTGTCGAAGCTGCGTTCGTCGGCGAGCACGAGCCGGACCCGCTCTCCGGCCTGCCTGCTGACCTGCGACTTGAGCGCGGCGGCCGTCCCGGCGGCGACGATGCGTCCCGCGTCGAGGACGGCGATGCGGTCGGCCAGCCGGTCGGCCTCCTCCAGGTACTGGGTGGTCAGCAGGATCGTCGTGCCGTCGCGGGCCAGTTCGGCGACGACGTCCCACAGTCCGAGGCGACTGACCGGATCGAGGCCGGTCGTGGGCTCGTCGAGGACCAGGACCGGGCGACGCGCGACGAGGCTGGAGGCCAGGTCGAGGCGGCGGCGCATGCCCCCGGAGTAGGTGGCCACCGGACGTCGGGCGGCGCCGGTCAGGTCGAACCGCTCGAGCAGCTCGGCCACCCTGCGCCGCGCCCCGGCGCCGCGCAGGCCGTTCAGGGCCGCCATCTGGCGCAGGTTTTCCTCACCGGTGAGGAACTCGTCGACGGTCGCGTATTGCCCGGTCGCGGCCACCCGCAGTCGCGCCCGGCGGGGGAAGGCGACGACGTCGACCCCGTCGACGTGTGCCGAGCCCCCATCCGGGTGCGCCAGGGTGGTGAGGATGGCGACGGTCGTCGTCTTGCCGGCGCCGTTGGGGCCCAGCAGGGCCACGATCTGCCCGCCTGCCACCTCCAGGTCCACGCCGCGCAACACGGCGTTCGATCCGTAGGACTTCTCCAGCCCGTGGATCTCGATCATGGCTCGTCCCATGCGATGCTCCGTCCTCTCTGCGTGACACACGTCGTGTGCGCCATACGGTACGTGTATCTAGTACACATCGCGTGTCACGTAAACACAAGACGCCAGGGGGCGAACCGCCCTCACTCTGTGGTCGTTGGCGATCGACAGACCGTCGAAGAGCCACAGCCTGCGGCGGCTGTGGTCGTAGCACTGCTCGCTCACGAAGACGTGGTCGAGCGACTCGCGCAGATCCTCGAACACGTGCGTGTGGTAGACGTCGCGGGTGTCGCGGTACTCCTGCAGCGTCTGCGCCGAGTACAGGCCGTTGTCGGTCCTGCCACGTGACTCGCCGACCAGGTAGCGCGGTTGCTCGGTGAGGATGTTGGTGGGGTTGGAGTGCTTGCCGTCGTTGACGTCGCCGAGCACGATCACCGGGTCACGGTGCCCTTCGTGACATCGGTCAGCAGGACCCGCAGCGGCGTCGCCTCGGCCGTGTGCTGGATGGTGACCGGCGCTGGCCAGGGCGTCCGTGATCGCGTCGCGATGCCACAGCTCCTGCAACCCGACGACGTCCGCGTCCAGCGCCGCCGGGCGCGCCCCCGACCCGCGCGTGACGGCCGCGATCGCCGCGGCGCCGGTTCAGCGGTCGACCTCGGCCGGTTGAGCTCGTAGTCGGGTGTCGGCACGTCCGAGGGCGTAGGCGAGGTCACGCGCACCGGCGGATGGCATCGGTGCCCCGCGCCCGCACCCCGGAGTGGTTCCTACACACATCACCGGCGACGAACGCCTCTCGCGGGCCCGGTGGCGTGGAGCAGCCCGTGAGGGTGTGCTGAAGACGATGGCCGAACCGGACCGGGCCGCGGAATCACGCAAGACCTCGGCGCGGGCCAAGGTCGAGCACCCGTTCCTGATCGTGAAGCGGGTCTTCGGGTTCACCGAGACCCGCTACCGCGGGATCGGCAAGAACCTGCATCTCCTGCACATGCTGTTCGCGTGCGCGACGTGGCTGATGCGCGCTCGCGCCGTCGCCCTGACTGGTGCGGCGGCCTGGCGCCGGCCTGCCCGAAACCGCCCACCAGGTCCGAGACCGGGCCCCGGAGGGCGGCACAGAGCCCCTCCGGATGCCATCCCGACCGCACTGACAGCCTCTTCAACCGCCGCTCACACCGGGAAAGCCAATGGATCAGTGGTGCCCTAGGAGTCCGCCGAGGGCCGGCCATGCCCGAGAACACTGTCCACCGCGATGTAGAGCGTCTCGGTCTCGGCCCTCAGGACGGACTCGTCGGTTGGCACCGCGCGCTGGAAGGACAACCCGCTGAGGACCGTGAACAGGAACCGCGCCTGCGGCGTGTGATCGCCCCGGGGGAGAAGGCCCTCGTTGGCGAGGGTCCCCAGCCAGTACTCGACCCGGCGCATGCCCTCTCGCTCGGCTGACAGGTAGGCGGCCCGGACCCCGGGAGTCGGTTCGGGCGCGATGAAGGTCTGGTACGCCGCGGTCCAGGTCCGTCGGGCGTCGGCGTCCAGGCCGGTCGGCGCCAGCACCTGCCGCAGGCAGTTGACCAGCCGGTCGCGGGCGGGCACTGACGAGTCGTGAATCGGGTCGTCGGGGATGAAGTGGGCGTAGACCCTGGCCAGCACGGCGTCCTGCAGCTCCCGCTGGGTGGGGAAGTGGAAGCGCAGCGAGCCTGTGCTCACCCCGGCCCGCGCGGCGACCGCCCGGACGCTCAGATGGGCCGTGGGGTCCTCCCCGATCATCTCCGCCGCCGCCCTGAGGATCCTCTCGCGGGTGTCCATCGTCGCACCTCCGTGTCTGCTCCTGCTCCGGCAACAGCACAGTGTACTAGTCACGCTGTCCCGGGACGTCGGCGCGGGCAGGGTCCCCCGGCCGATAGAGTGCCGACGTGTCCCAGCGCATCTCCGTGGTCATCCCGGTCTACAACGACGAGGACATGCTGCGTGAGGCTCTGGCGGCCCTGGCCGTCCAGACCCGCAGCCCCGACGAACTCGTTGTCGTCGACAACGGTTGCACCGACGGCAGCATGGCGCTCGCGCGGGCGGCCGGAGCGCGGATCGTCGTGGAACCCGAGCGGGGGATTCCCCAGGCGACGGCTGCCGGCTTCGACGCGGCCGAGGGAGAGATCCTCGGGCGGCTGGACGCCGACTCGCTGGCCCCGCCCGACTGGGTCGAGCGGGTCGTGGCCGCCTTCGACGCCGAGCCCGACCTGGATGCCCTGTCCGGGCCCGGCCGGTTCTACGGCGGCACACCCCTCCAGACCTGGTACGGCGGCCGCATCCACATGCCGCTCTACTACCACTTCGTGGCGTGGCTGCTCGCCCACGACGTCCTCTACGGGTCCAACATGGCGCTGAGCGCCCGTGCCTGGCAGGACCTGCGTGGCCGGGTGCACCGGCACCGCGCCGACGTCCACGACGACCTCGACATCACCCTGAACCTGCAGCCCTGGATGAACGTCCGCTTCGACCCCACCCTCGTCGTCGGGGTGTC
>Ga0334887_1005287_pt1 | contig 10884 bp, 9 predicted proteins | sample GraSluR1_MG_10_FD_207217 | JGI IMG/M metagenome (GOLD analysis project Ga0334887, IMG submission 207217) | Sludge microbial communities from methane-producing bioreactor in Wageningen University, Netherlands - Granular Sludge_18_07-R1 | ecosystem: Engineered > Bioreactor > Anaerobic >...
ATATTTGTGAGGTTTTTTCAGGCAAAATAATTCCGTGCTCTTTCACAGGAAACAGCTAATCCGATAAAGGGATTAAATGGGTATTTTGAAGAAGAAGATGAGGCGGACCGATTGATCAGGCACTGAAGACTGATCATCAGGATCAGGCAATAACAACTCCATTTTTGCCGCATTTACAACTGTGATTTATAATAGATTAAAGATGCAGAACAAACTCCACGAATTGACAGAAAAGATATACAGGGAAGGTGTATCAAAGGGGAAAAAAGAAGCCGAGGTTATCATAAGTGAAGCCAGGGCAGAAGCTGAGAAGATCATCGGACAGGCCGGGAAGGAAGCGGAGGAGATAATAGCCAGGGCCAGGAAAGATTCTGATGAGCTCAGGAAGAACACCGAATCGGAACTGAAGATTTCCTTCAGGCATGCGATAAATACCCTGAAACAGGAGACGGAGAAGATCATTGCCGGTAAAATTGTAGATGAGCCGGTTTCGGAACTTTTCGCCGATAACAGGCTGATAGCCCGCTTAATTGAAACAATAGCCGGGAAATGGAGCCCGGGTGAGAACGAATCAGGCATCGAGGTCTATATACCCGAGGAGATGAAGAATGAACTTGAAGATTATTTCACGAAAGCGACCCGGAAAACACTTGCATCCGGGATTATAATAAAGCCTGTCAAGTCGATGGACAAAGGCTTTGAGATTAAGCCGTCGGGCAAGGACTACAAAATAAATGTAACTGAAAAAGACTTTAATAGTTTCTTAAAAGAGTTTCTCAGGCCCAGGCTTGTCGATCTTCTTTTTTAAAAGGCAGAAATGTTTAAAAGACGTTATTATTACCTTGTGGCGGGTTTTGCCGATCTTGTTTTTGACAGTGGCAAGGGATATCCCGATCTGGCTGAATTCAGGAAAGAACTGAAGAATAATCTTCATCCGTCCGATTATTACCTTGTCTCGCTTCTTTTTCTGCCGCATGATAATGATAATCTGATTGCATTTCTCGAAGAGAAGACCGACAGGTGGGATCCGTTGGGGAATTTCCCGCTCAGCATGTTTGAGGAAGAGCGGAAGGTTTTACAGTCTATTGTCGCAAGAAAGGACGTTATCCCGCAATATATGGTTACCGTGATAGCTCAGCGTACGGGGGAGGAACAGTCGGTTGACAGGGTAGCCACATGGAAGAAGCTTACAGAAGGGTATATAGAGATGGCTTTAAAGCCGCGAAATAAGTTCCTGAAAAAATGGATCTGTTTTGACCGTGATGTGAGGAACATTTTTACCATGATGAATGCGAAGGAACTTAACCTCGATGCCTCCAGATATATAATCGGCAAGGATCATTTTGCCCAGGAGCTTACAGCTATTTTCAATTCAGGAAAGGATTTTGTCATTCCCCAGGAACCTGATTATGCACCTGCAATATTCAGAATTGCGTCAGAAAATGAATTTCTTGAAAGAGAGAGAAAGATCGATCTGGAGCGCTGGAATTTTATCGATTCCAACACATTTTTCGAGTATTTTACCATCGACCTTATTCTCGGGTATCTATTAAAGTACATGATAGTACTAAGATGGAAGCAGCTTGATCCTGAGACGGGAAGGGCAATGCTTGATAAGCTGATCGGCCAGATGGAGACACAGGTGATGTCGCTGGGATTTAATGAATAAAAAAATAGTATGAAATCATAATAAAATATGCTGACTAAAGGAAAAGTAAGTGGTATAATATCAAACCTGGTTATCGTTGATGCTGACGGGCCGGTTTCCCAGAATGAGATATGCATGATTGAGCATGAGGGGACCAGGCTGATGGCGGAGGTGATTAAGCTTCACCGGAACCAGGCCTTTGTACAGGTTTTTGAGAGCACGCGTGGTCTGAGGATCGGCTCCGATGTTGAATTCACCGGCAGCATGCTTGAGGCAACGCTCGGTCCCGGGATACTCTCCCGTAATTATGATGGTTTACAGAACGATCTTGACCGGCTGGAGGGTGTTTTTCTGAAAAAAGGAGAATATAACTTTCCCCTTGATGAGGAGCATCTCTGGGGCTTCAAACCTCTGGCGGAACCGGGAGAAACTGTTGAGGCAGGATCATGGCTCGGAGAGGTGATTGAAAACTGGATCCCTCATAAAATAATGGTCCCCTTCAAATTCTCCGGAAGCTACACCCTCAAATGGATTGCAGATGAGGGATCGTACAAAGTAAATGATGTTATTGCCATTGTGACAGACTCCAGAGGAGAGGAACATCAGCTGACCATGGTTCAGAAGTGGCCGGTAAAGCTGGCAGTAAAAGCTTATAAGACCAAGTACAGGCCGTTTAAGATCATGGAGACAGGGGTCAGGGTTATCGATACCCTTAATCCCATCGCGGAAGGAGGAACAGGATTCATCCCGGGCCCGTTTGGCTGTGGAAAGACAGTTCTTCAGCATGCTCTTTCAAGACAGGCAGATGCCGATATGGTGGTTATAGCAGCATGCGGCGAGAGGGCAAACGAGGTGGTTGAGATATTCACAGACTTTCCCAAACTGATCGATATAAGAACGGGACGCAAACTGATAGAAAGAACAACAATAATAGCCAACACATCCAATATGCCTGTTGCAGCACGGGAAGCATCTGTTTACACCGCAATGACCATCGCAGAATACTACCGCTCGATGGGACTGAAGATCCTGTTGCTGGCAGATTCCACATCAAGATGGGCCCAGGCACTGAGAGAGATGTCAAACAGGATGGAGGAACTGCCTGGACCCGATGCATTCCCGATGGACCTGCCCGCCATTATATCAAACTATTATTCGAGGGCGGGTTATGTTGAACTTAACAACGGTAAAACCGGATCAATAACATTTATCGGGACAGTATCGCCGGCAGGTGGTAACCTCAAGGAACCGGTTACTGAATCAACCAAGAAGACGGCCCGCTGCTTCTATGCCCTCTCCCAGCAACGGGCAGACTCAAAAAGATACCCGGCCATCGACCCGATTGAGAGTTATTCAAAATACCTCGAATATGAAGAGGTTCAGGAATATGTTGCAAAGAATATTGCACCCGACTGGTTTGAGAAGGTTGTGAACGCAAGGGATATCCTGCTGCGCGGACGCGAAGCTCAGGAACAGATCAATATCCTGGGCGACGACGGAGTGCCACTTGAGTACCACGTAAAATTCTGGAAATCGGAGGTGATCGATTTCATTATTCTTCAGCAGGATGCGTTTGATAAGGTGGACCGGATATCACCTCTCCCCCGCCAGAAATATATGCTCGACAAGGTGCTGGAGATAGAAGAGAGAGAGATGAGATTCAAAAACTTCGAAGAGGTCTCTTCGTGGTTCAAGAGACTCATAAATTACCTCAGGCAGATGAATTATTCGGTTTATGAGTCAGAAGAGTTTTATAACCACCTGAAGGAAGTAGATCAAATGTTAATTGAAATTGCAGAGTCATGACGGAGAAGAGAGCTTTTCAAAAAGTATATACCAGACTTACCAGGATTACCAAGGCAACATGTTCGGTAAGGGCATCAGGCGTGGGCTATGATGAGCTTGCTCTTGTGAACGGCCGCCTGGCACAGGTGGTTAAGATCATAGGCGATGAGGTGACCCTTCAGATATTTTCAGGAACAGAAGGTGTTCCCACCAATGCCGAACTGGTGTTTCTCGGCAAATCGCCGGCTCTGAAGGTTAGCGACGATCTGGCAGGCAGGTTCCTGAATGCCTATGGCGAACCTATCGACGGTGGCCCTGCTCTTACAGGCATGGAACTCGAAATAGGAGGACCTTCGGTAAACCCGGTCCGCAGAAAACAGCCATCACAGCTTATTGCAACAGGTATAGCGGGGATCGATCTCAACAATACCCTGGTGACCGGACAAAAGATACCATTCTTTGCCGATCCCGACCAGCCTTTCAACCAGGTTATGGCGACTGTAGCCCTCAGGGCTCAGGCTGATAAGATAATTCTCGGGGGAATGGGATTGTCGAACGACGATTACCTATATTACAGAAACGTGTTTGAAAACGCCGGGGCACTCGAGAGGATAATAGCATTTATCAATACTACCGAGGACCCGCCGGTCGAAAGATTGCTTGTTCCGGATATGGCACTGGCCGCCGCAGAATTCTTTGCGGTGGAAAAGAATGAAAAAGTGCTGGTGCTGCTTACTGATATGACTCTTTTTGCCGACGCACTTTCAATAGTATCCAACAGGATGGACCAGATCCCTTCCAAGGATAATATGCCCGGATCACTATACAGCGACCTGGCAAAGATCTACGAAAAGGCAGTACAGTTCCCCGACGGAGGATCTATAACAATAATAGCTGTAACAACTCTGTCGGGAGGAGATATTACACATGCCATCCCCGATAATACCGGGTATATTACCGAAGGCCAGCTTTTCCTGAGACGCGATTCAGAGATCGGTAAAGTGATCGTCGACCCTTTCAGATCCCTCTCAAGGCTCAAGCAGCTGGTTATCGGAAAACAGACAAGAGAAGACCATCCGTATGTAATGAACAGTGCGATAAGGCTTTATGCTGATGCGGCAAACGCAAGGACAAAGCATGAGAACGGATTCGACCTTACCGAATACGATGAACGAACACTCAAATTTGCAAAAGACTATTCCCAAAAGCTGCTCGCTATCGATATCAATATAGATATCGATACAATGCTCGATACCGGTTGGGAATTATTCGGAAAGTACTTTTCGCCCGAAGAAGTGGGTATGAAGGAGGATCTTATGAAAAAATACTGGCAGGGTCTCTCACAGAATTAGAAAACAGAGCCGATGGCGATCAGATTCCAATATAACAAGATCTCACTGCAGAGTCTTAACAAACAACTTAAGATAAGGACTCAGGCTCTTCCTATTCTCAAAAACAAAGAGTCAGCCCTGAGAATCGAGGTTAAAAAGGCAAGGGATGTTGCAGATGGTTATAAGAGTGAGTTCTCGTCAACCCTTAAAAGGTACAGCGAGGGAGTTAGGCTCTGGGCGGAGTTTGACCCCGGCCTTCTGACGATCAGGGAAATTAAAGTCAGAACAATAAAAATTGCCGGGATAAAAATTCCTGAATTTGAAGATATATCTTTCAAAATAAAGCCTTTGAACCTTTTCGGTAGTCCGGCCTGGTATCCCCGTGGAATAATGATAATGAGGGAACTGTATACTATTATTACCAAAAAAGATCTGGCCCTCAGGAAGATGGAACTGCTCAATACTGCCAGGAAAAAGACAACCCAGAAGGTGAATCTCTATGAGAAGGTGCAGATACCGGGTTACGAGGATGCAATAAGGAGGATAAAAAGTTTTCTGGAGGATGAGGAGAACCTTCAGAAGTCTTCACAGAAAATTATAAAAAGCCGTCAGGCCGCGGTCGAAGAAAGTGTTGCAGCATGGTAGCAGAGATCAGGAAATATAATTTTGTCGTTTATCATCAGGATTACGACGACCTGCTTCGGAAACTCAGGGATGCAGGAGTTGTTCATATTGTCACGAAAACTGAATTCAGCGAGTGTAAAAGCGTGGCGGAGGATATGAACATGCTGAAACGATACAAGAAAACAACAAGACAGTTATCGTTTACCGCACCCCGTACAACACCCTCTGAACCCATGGGAGATCCTGAAGAGGTTCTTACCCTTCTCGAATCGAAGTTCAAAGAGATTGAAGGGGCAGGCCGCAGGCTCGAAGTGCTGAAACCAGAGTCCGAAAAGGTTGAACCTTGGGGAGATTTTAATCCTGAAACGATTAAAAAGCTGCGCGATGAAGGATGGGACATCTCACTCTTTTCGTGTACTATCAGCAAATATGAGAACAGATGGGAAGAAGAGTATGCCCTTGAGGAGATCAGTCACGACAGGGGAATAATACATTTTGCCATTGTTCACCCAAAAGACGAGGTGCCTGATATTGATGCTAATACGGAAAAGCTGCCTGAGAGGGCTGCCGGACAGGTATTTGAAGAGATTGTCTTAAATCAGACACAGATAAAGGAGGCTGAATCGTGGATAAGGGAAAACGCCCGGGCATTACTGGCCGCACTCAATAAAGGGTCAGAGGATACAATAAACAGGATCGAATATCTTGGAACAGCAGAACAGGCTGATAAATATGCAGAAGGCACTCTTTGTATCCTGGAAGGCTGGGTCCCTGTATCGGAGGAATCAAAGGTTGAGGAAGTAATTCAGGGTACCGATTGTTATTCCCTTGTTTCGGAACCCGAAGAAGGCGATAAGATACCGGTGATTCTTAAAAACAGCAGGTTTGCATCGCTGTTTGAACCCATTTCAAAAATGTTTGCACTGCCCGATTACAGGGAACTCGACCTTACCCCTTTCTTTGCACCCTTCTTTATGATGTTCTTCGGATTCTGCCTGGGCGATGCAGGTTACGGGCTCCTGTTCTTTGTTGCGGGATTCTTTATTAAAAGGAAGGTGAAAAAAGAGTTAAGGCCAATCATCACCCTTTCCCAGTACTTCGGTGTGGCAGCGGTACTTTTTGGTCTGATCTCAGGTACCTTCTTCGGGATTAATCTGATTGATTCAGGCTACACGGTAACCCAAAATTCTGTTACCCGGATGCGGACTGACGGAGTGCCCGAAAAAATAATTTACAGCCTGAACGACATTAAGGATCAGAAATTCAGGACAAAGGATAGCTTTGTGAGGGAAGCGGCTAAGATCATTGGCGAAGAGGATTTCCAGGCCTACAGGAAAAAGATCCTTAAAAGCGCGGAATCAGATCTTCCTCTTGCAGGTTCAATAAGGAGCTTTATGCTGGATTCAATGAATCTTTTTTACCTTGCATTGATCATAGGAGCATTACAGATCATTTTCGGCATGATTCTGAGGATAGTGAACATCGCCAGAGTAAAAGGGTTCAGATACAGTCTGTCAACGATAGGGTGGGTTATCCTTGCTTTTACGCTGATCATCTTCAAAGGCGGGAGCTCAGTCAACCTGATAGACGATGAAAAGTTCAGATCATTGTTTATCCTGCTGCTTATTATTGCGGGTATCCTGATCTTCCTGTTTAATACTCCTCATCTGAATATCTTTGGCCGGATAGGCAGTGGATTATGGGAATCATATACTGTCGTTACCGGAGTTTTCGGCGATATACTGTCATATATAAGACTATTTGCACTTGGTATCTCATCTTCGATACTGGGATTCGTGTTCAATCAGATATCTTTGCAGTTGCTTGCTGTCCCCTATGTGGGATGGCTCTTCTTCGTGGTGTTGCTGCTGTTTGGTCATTCACTCAACCTGGCAATTGCAACCCTTGGAAGTTTTGTTCATCCGATGAGGCTGACATTTGTGGAGTTTTACAAGAATGCAGGATTCAAAGGAGGCGGAGTTGAATATAAACCATTCAGAATTAAGAAATAAATACCTAAAAGAAAAACTATTATGGAAACAGCAGTTGGTTTGGGGAGTTCGGGGGCGCTTATATTTTCGAGCATCGGTCTGGCTTTAATGCTTGTGCTCAGTGGTATCGGAAGCGCTATTGGTGTATCAATCGGAGGAAACGCAACCATCGGGGCGCTGAAAAAGAATCCCGATGCTTTCGGCAGCTACATGCTTCTGAGCGCTTTGCCCGGCACACAGGGACTGTACGGATTCGCGGGATTCTTTATAATAAACAGCAGCGGTGATGTCAGCACTCAGATAAACATGCTCCAGGGAACTGAAATATTTGCTGCAGGACTGGTGCTCGGCATCGTGTCACTCTTCTCTGCAATACAGCAGGGCAGGATATGCGCCAATGGCATTGCATCTATTGGATCAGGCAATGATGTATTCGCCAAAACAATGGTTCTGGCGGTGTTCCCTGAATTATATGCAATTATTGCTTTTGCTGCTACATTCATCATAAGCAGTACGATTTAAATGACAAAAAAGGCTCTGCTAAAAGTCCGGATCATTCAACCGCAAATGACTGGTTAATATGTCCGGGGAAAACCTGATATGATCATAATTATGTTTATTCAGGCAATACAGCTCTGGCAGCCATTAAATATCTTTGCAGCATTAACAAAAAGTGATATTGATTGTTATAATATTGCTTTATGTAGTTTATTTTTAACGGTGCAGGAAAAGGCTAAATGGAGAACGAGCACGAGAGGATACTGAACGACGTTACTACGGGGGAATACAAGTACGGCTTCTATTCAGACATCGAGATGGAAAAGATCCCGAAAGGTCTGAATGAGGATGTTGTAAGGATTATCTCTAAAAAGAAGAATGAGCCTGAATGGCTGCTTGAGTTTCGTCTTAAATCATTCAGGCACTGGCTGACAATGAAGATGCCGGGATGGGCTAACCTAAGAATACCCGACATTGATTATCAGGATATTATCTATTACGCTGCCCCGAAACTGAATAAATCCCCCGATAGCCCTGATGAAATTGACCCTGAACTCAAAAGAACGTTCGACAGACTGGGCATACCGCTTGAAGAACAGAAACATCTTTCCGGTGTGGCTGTTGACGCCGTAATGGACAGCGTATCTGTTAAAACAACATTCAGGGAGACCCTGGCAGAGCTGGGCATTATCTTTTGCTCTTTCAGTGAAGCAGTGCAGGAATATCCCGAGCTGGTGAAAAGGTACCTGGGGAGAGTGGTCCCCTATACCGATAATTTCTTTGCAACCCTTAATTCGGCTGTTTTCAGCGATGGATCATTCTGCTATATACCGAAGGGTGTGAGGTGCCCGATGGAACTCTCAACCTATTTCAGAATTAATGCGGCCAATACGGGCCAGTTTGAAAGGACACTTCTCGTGGCTGATGAGGAGAGCTATGTCAGCTATCTTGAAGGCTGCACTGCACCGATGCGCGACGAGAACCAGCTTCATGCAGCTGTTGTTGAGATAATTGCAGAAAAAAATGCAGAGGTTAAGTACTCAACGGTACAGAACTGGTATCCGGGCGACAGGGAAGGCAGGGGAGGGATCTTTAATTTTGTCACCAAGCGCGGAATATGCAAGGGTGAAAACTCCAGAATATCGTGGACACAGGTTGAAACAGGCTCTGCCATTACCTGGAAATACCCCGCCTGCATACTGAAAGGCGACAACTCCACAGGTGAGTTTTTTTCCGTCGCTGTCACCAACAACCATCAGCAGGCAGACACAGGCACCAAGATGATTCATATAGGGAAGAACACACGATCCACAATAGTCTCAAAAGGGATCTCGGCAGGAGAGGGACAGAACAGTTACAGAGGTCTTGTGAAGGTACTTAACAATGCTTCGGGCGCAAGGAACTTTTCACAGTGCGACTCACTTCTTCTGGGCGATAAATGCGGTGCCCATACATTCCCGTATATAGAGATCGATAACCCCACGGCGATAGTGGAACATGAGGCTACTACCTCCAAAATAGGCGAAGACCAGATCTTTTACTGCAACCAGAGGGGTATATCCACAGAGGATGCTATAGGGCTCATAGTGAACGGGTATGTAAGGGAAGTGATAAACAAGCTTCCAATGGAATTTGCTGTTGAGGCACAGAAACTTCTTCAGATAAGCCTCGAGGGAAGTGTCGGGTAATTAAAAGATAATGATTAAAAATTATGCTGGTTATTAATAATTTACATGTTGCCATCGGTGGTAAGATAATACTGCGAGGTATTAATCTCGAGGTAAAACCCGGGGAAACACATGCAATAATGGGCCCTAACGGATCGGGGAAAAGCACTCTTGCAGCCGTTATTGCCGGAAGGGATTTTGCCCAGGTAACAGAAGGAACAGTTGAGTATTTTGGAAAAAATCTTCTGGAAATGGCTCCGGAGGAGCGTTCAAGAAAAGGGATATTCCTTGGTTTTCAGTATCCTATAGAGATTCCCGGTGTCAGTATGGTGAACTTCATGAAGACAGCTGTTAATGAACACCGGAAATACAGAGGACTTGAACCCCTTTCAGCATCTGACTTCCTCAAGGTTATGAGGGAAAAAAAGGAGATGGTCGACATTGACTCGAAACTGGCTAACAGATCGGTAAATGAGGGATTCTCAGGTGGTGAAAAGAAAAAGAATGAGATCTTTCAGATGGCTATGCTGGAGCCTACCCTTGCCATACTTGACGAAACTGATTCAGGCCTCGATATCGATGCCCTTCGCGTTGTGGCAAACGGGGTAAACAAGCTTAAACGCCCCGACAGCTCAGCTGTCGTAATAACTCACTATCAGCGGCTGCTCGATTATATCGTTCCCGATGTCGTTCATGTGTTGTACGACGGACGGATAGTACGAAGTGCCGGTAAGGAGCTTGCTCTGGAGCTGGAGGAGAAGGGTTATGAGTGGATCAGGAATGAAGTGAATAATCAGACAGGCTATGGAGACTAAGAGCCAGTTTTCAGATCGGTATCTCGACCTCTTTGCAGAAAACAGGGAAAAGATCGAGACACAGTCAGCTGATATAATGAACTCCTTCAGAGGCGAGGCGATCGAAAAATACGGGCTGCTCGGTATTCCTGCAGGGAAGAATGAAATGTACCGTTATACGAACCTCGATGCTTTCTTCATGCACGAATTCAGAAATTACCTTCTGCCAGTTGATGAAGATCTTGAAAAGGCTGAACAGTTCAGGTGCGATGTGACTGATCTCGATGCTCACGGCCTGGTGCTTATGAATGGTTTTTACCCTGATCTTAAACATAAGCTGAGGGAACTCCCCGGAGGAGTGTGGATCGGCAGCCTGAAGGAAGCCTCGGTTAAATTCAGCGATCTCGTGGATAAACATTATGGCAGGTATGCAAAGAGTGAATCGGACGGACTTGTTCACCTGAATACTGCCATGGCATCCGACGGGGTATTTGTTTATGTCCCCGAAGGAACCCGTCTTAACAAGCCGGTACAGGTTATAAACCT
>Ga0334887_1005297_pt1 | contig 10867 bp, 11 predicted proteins | sample GraSluR1_MG_10_FD_207217 | JGI IMG/M metagenome (GOLD analysis project Ga0334887, IMG submission 207217) | Sludge microbial communities from methane-producing bioreactor in Wageningen University, Netherlands - Granular Sludge_18_07-R1 | ecosystem: Engineered > Bioreactor > Anaerobic >...
TAAAGATAAATAATTTGACAATTATTAACAAGCTGATGATTACCCCGGCATAAAAGATATAGTCTCCATATCTTACATATGGAGTGATTCTTTTCTCAGGGACAATATTACCCCTGAGGGTCTCACTGGTCCACCAGCCGGTAGTGGCCGTGATTTTCCCTCTTATGTCAATAAAACATGATATTCCGGTATTTGCAGCCCGGGCAACCGGCCGGCGGGTCTCTATTGCCCTCAGGGAAGCGTAGTAAAGGTGTTGCTTATACCCATTGGTGTTTTTCCACCAGCCGTCGTTGGTAATAATAAAGAGCATATTTGCTCCCTTTTTAACAAAGCCGGCAACATGTTTTCCAAAAACCGATTCAAAGCAGATTATAGGTGCTGCGTTATCATTAGTTATTGGATGCCGGAAATTAATGATCTCTTTATCTTTTGAGTAATTACGGCTGGAACCACCAAGCTGGGGCAGGACTCTGTCAAGAAGCTTTGCCGCTGCGGGAAAGAATCCGGTCTCAAAACCCGCCACAAGCTTTGTTTTATGATAGATACCTACTCTGCTCCCGGTATCAATCAGAAGGGCAGAATTATAAATATCGGTATTTTGCATGGGTTGGACTGTATCAGATATTGAAGTAATATTATCAGTATCCGCAACAGAAGATTTAAAGGTAACCATTCCGGTTACAATGCATAAACCGGGGTTATCCATTACTACACTTTTCATCATCCTGATATATTTATCACCTTGCAGGTTACTTTCATTAACAGGGTCATCTACAGTCGTTTCCGGGGCCACCAGCCACTTTGTTTCCCCGGTTATTTCAGGTTTTGCCATTGAGACGACTTTTTCAACCTGTTCTTCAAAGGGTATCGTGAATTTCTGAGTAAATGGATCCATATTAGGCTGGACTATGAGGATCTCGGTCTGCCTGTAATCAGCCGGCTTTATAGTTTCATATCTGTATAATGATGCAACTGAGGGGATGATTAAAATGGAAAGCCATAGAATTATCAGCCTTTTTCTTTTTATTTTTTCTGTAAGAGATCCGGTAATTATGGATGTAAGTATCAGGTTTGAGGCAATGATCCACAAAGTTCCTCCTGATGTTCCGGTTATTTCGTACCACTGTATAAATCTGATATCTTTTGCCAGTCCGTTGCCCAGGTTGACCCATGGTGAGAAAAGATCGAAGGATAAGAAGATGAATTCGAATGTTAGCCAGAATGCTGCAAAGGAGAGCCAACCTGCAAAAATGCCCCTTTTCATTTTTACAACAGATGCAGCCCACAGGCTAAAGGACATCATGAAGGAGAGGGTGATAATTACTGTCAGAGTAGCAACCATACTCACGGCTCTTATCCATCCGAGGGTTATAAGACAGAACACGACAAAACCCGGTATCAGGAATATAAAAAATGCATTCCCTGTGTATCTCTCCCTGTTTTCAGATATATGATGTTCTATTAAAAAGAAAGGTGTAAATCCGATCAGCAGAACCAGTCCCGGGCACCAATCGGTCCAGGCGAGTCCTGAAAAAAATCCCCCTGTAATGGATAGTATTATCAGAGTATATTTGTTCATGTGTTGCAATAAACAGATAGCCAGTAATATATTATGCCTGACTATCTTTTGGATAAAAAGTCAAAATTACCTGAAGATAAGAATGATTTTTATTGCATTTCATGAAAAAACATATTATATTTACAGGTGAATTTGATCGTTGGTCTTAAAAGGGAACTAAATTATTTGAGATACATAAAGTTGTAATGCTTTAAAAAGAAGCTTTTACTGTCCAAAAGCAATTTTTCCATTCTTTTCATGGCTGCCCCGACTTCAACGTCGGGGCTTTCGCTTATTACTGGTGGAATCCCCGTTAAACGGGGCAGGTTCTCCGGGATAAACTCCGTGCAGATTCCACTCAGCGGGAGGGCGAGAAGGGGTGAAGAGGAGAAAAGGAGAAGGGGAGAAGGGGAGCTAATACTGTTTGAAGGATTACATGTTGCTAACTCGCTGTTGCTTTTCTTTTTCTATGATCTTTTGTAAATCTGTTCGGTTTTGTGGAAGATTATTTTTTGCAATTTCCCAAATAAGCTCGTAGTCAATTCCAAAATATTCGTGGGTAATTAAGTTCCTGAGTCCGTACATTTTTCCCCAGGGAATTTCAGGATATTTTCCCTGTATTGCTTCTGGGATTTTTTTTGACGCTTCTCCAATAATCTCAAAGTTCCTTATAACAGCATCCACAACAATGCAGGTCTTTTTAAATTCATTAAAGTCAAGGTCACCAAGATATTCTTCAATTCTTTCCATTGATAGTAACATATCTTCAAGGTAAAGGATAAATTCTCTTTTAACCGGACTCATATATACTTTACACTTTTTAGAATTATTTGCTTTAATTGCTCTTTTAATGCTTTTTCTGATACTAAATCAACCTTCAATTTCAATTCGTTTTCCAGAAATTCCTGCAGATCAAAAAAATCCCATCCAATTGGTTTTCTGAAAGAAACTAAAATATCAATATCAGAGTCATTTGTCTGTTCACTTCTTGAAAAAGAACCAAAATATCCAATCTTGTCCACAGAATACTTCTGGAATAAAACGGGTTTTAATTCTCTCAATTTATTCTCTATCTCTGATCTTGTTTTCATGATTCAAATTTAATCAAATTTCATTTCAGTCTGTCGTCGTTTTGATTAGTATGTATGTGATAATCGGAAATAAGGGAATGATCTGAAAAATTCAGTCCCTCTATTGTACAACCATTTAGTCCTGTCATCCTGAGCGTAGCCTCCAACATAGAGTATTATGTCCTGCAGGATTGCAGTATTGTTGGAACCCCCCGATTGATCGGGGTAAACCTCCTGGTTTATAAGATGTGTATAAAAAGCAGACCGGCCGGCGGACGGGGCTTATGTTTCAGCTCAGGAAAGTTCTGCTTCCAGCTTTATGTTCGTACCTGTCAGTGCACGGGATACAGGGCAGCCTTTCTTGGTCTGTTCAGCTGTTTCGAGAAATTTATCCTTTTCAAGACCATTAGCTTTGACTTTGGTTTTCAAAAGAATTTCGGTTATTGAAAATCCTTCTGCTGTCTTGTCGAGGGTTACCTGAGCCAATGTTTCAACTTTTTCAGGTTTGTTCCCGGCCTTATCAAGGGCATGTGCCAGTGCCATTGAATAGCAGCTGGCCAGGGCTGCACCAATCAATTCCTCGGGGCTTGATGCTGATTTGTCCTCTTCAAAACGGGATGTAAACTTCAAATTACCCTCATATCCACTCGTTCTGAGGTGGTATTTGCCTTTTCCTTCAGTAAGGTTACCTTCCCATTCTGCATTTGCGTAATGTTTACTCATATTATTCTGTATTAAAATTAAACAAGGTATAAGGTACTAAAAAAAAGTGACTCCGGTAACAGTTCCGGACTTTTCATTAAACAATCGTCCTGCCGGATTGTTCTGCTGCAGTTATTCATGGGAGAGAACCAGGTATCACTGTTAAATAGTGTTAAATGTTTGGGAATGAGGATAACGGAAGATCTTATTTTATATATCTTGCGGCACAAATTCCTAACAGGATTATGAGAAAGTTAATAGTTATTCCACTGCTGCTTTTACTTGTTACAGGTTGCGGAACTGAAGAAGAGAAGCTGATCAGGAGAGCTGACAGGATACACTCATCCATACTTACTGTTGATACACATTGTGATACACCGATGAGTTTTTCAGATCCTGATTTTGACCTTGGTGTAAGAAATGAGGAGGGATGTGTTGATTTCCCGCGGATGGAGGAAGGGGGACTGGATGCTGAGTTTTTTGCGGTATTTATAGGGCAGGGACCCAGGAATGATTCTGCTTATGAGGCAAATCATCAGAAAGCCCTGGGTATTTTCAGAGCAATACACGATAATGTGGGGAAGAATAATGATATGGCTGAGATAGCATTATCGCCCGATGATGCTTACAGGCTGAAGAAGTCAGGTAAGATAGCCGCCTTCATAGGTGTTGAGAACGGTTATCCGGTTGGACTCGATATCGGGAAAATCAAGGAGTACTATGATCTTGGAGCAAGGTATATAACACTATCCCATTCGAAGAACAATGATATATGTGATTCTTCGACCGACTCGTCAGGTCCTGAGCATAACGGCCTTTCAGCCTTTGGTGCTGAGGTTGCGAAGGAGATGAACAGGATAGGGATGATGGTAGATGTTTCCCATATATCAGATAAGGCTTTTTATGATGTCCTTGAAATATCCGGGGCACCTGTCATTGCTTCCCATTCATCCTGCAGGGCACTTTGTGAAAGTCCGCGTAATCTGACCGACGATATGCTTCTGGCACTGCGTGAAAATCAGGGTGTGATACAGATTTGTATACTCAGCAGTTACATAAAGGCACCAGAGCCCAATCCCGAACTGAATGAAAAACTGAAGGAAATAAGGTCAAAGTACGGGGACTATAATGATCTTACGGAAGATATGAAAAAACAGATGAGGAGCGAATACAGAGCTGTCCAGAAAAAACATGAGAAGCTTGCCACTGTAAAGGATGTTGTGGATCATATAGATCATGTTGTACAGGTGACAGGTATTGATTATGTGGGTATCGGCACCGACTTTGACGGAGGAGGAGGAGTGGATGGATGCAGGGATGTTTCCGAGATGAAGAATATAACCATTGAACTTCTGCGCCGTGGCTACTCCAAAGCAGATATCGCCAAGATATGGGGAGGAAATCTCATGAGGGTGTTCCGCGAAGTTGAAAAGGTCGCTTCTGTCAGCCCCTGAACCTTGAGTATCTCAGGAATCTGAGCAGCCAGTCCGGCAATGGTTTGAACTGGTCTCTTTTACGAAGGTCGATGTACCAGCCCAGCTTTTTAACGAGAGCAATCTTATGTGTCTCAACAAACTCGATCAGGACGCCGTCAGGATCCTGGACGTAGGCAAAGTGTCCTGCCGCTTCACCCATATCGAAACTGCTTCCCGACTGGCTGCTCATGCTGTCGACAAGAAAGGGAAATCCTATTGTGTCGCAGTGTTCTCTCAGGGCATCCATTCCTCTGATATCGAAGCAGAGATGCATAAATCCGGGATCGCCCCATAACCGGCCCTCATAGGTTTTTTTACCCGGATTTCCCGGTGTGCTTACCAGTTCGATAACACTATTGCCGAATATCCTGCTGAAAGGTCCTGCAAAAGGCTCTGACCGGCGCAGGAGTACCCTTCTGCATTTTCGGCTTCCCCCCGGTACATGTTCCAGATCAGGGAAGAAGCCTGTCTCATCATACACAACTTCATCGTAGCCCAATATGTCAGAGTAAACAATTCTTGACTTTTCGATATCCGATACTCCGATCATCGCTCCGTATGATCCTCCGGAAATCTTTTTTTCATTCATGAACCAGTCATCAGCTTCAAGGATCTGGAAGATGTTCCCGTAAGGATCTTTTAAGAAAAAGCTCTCTGTTCCTGAAGGATCTTCTGCAGGACTTCCCAGTAATCCCGAACCGTTGCATCGGTAGTGATTGTAAGCATCAGACAATTTCTTAACTTTCATCTTGCACACGAGTATGCCAAGATCTCCGATCATAATCTCCGACGAAGGCATTAAGGGTTCTCTTCCCAGATGCTGCCAGATTTCAAATCCTCCCCCGCTCTGAAGATTAAGGGCCAGAATGGCGTGCCTCCTGCGTGGCTCTCCCCCTGTAAACGGCAGCATAAGATATGCCTCGGCTTCTTCTTCAAAGATACGGCAATCCATTCCGAACTCTTTGATATACCACTTCCACGATTCTTGTACGTTGCAGACCCCTATTCCCATCTGCTGTATTCCGCTAATCAGAAATTTCTTCATAAATGGTTTCTCCTACATTGATTTAATTTTATCGGCTATCCTGAAGAACAGAAAAGGGAAAAATCTCCTGATATGCAGCAGGATCATCTCTCTGCTTCCAACGAGTATCTCCCTTTTATCCTTTACTATGCCCCTGATTATTATCCTTGCCGCTTTTTCAGGTGTGATACCGGCAGCCTGTCCGCTGTCCATTTTCCCGTGCTCCCTGCCTTCGGCGTCAAGAGCGTGCAAAGATATGTTTGTTTTTACTCTTCCGGGAATTATTACGGAAGAGCGTATGTTAAATTTCTTATTCTCGAGGTAGAGGGTCTCAAAGAATCCGTGCAGCGCCTGCTTGGAGGCTGAGTAAGCAGATCTGAGAGGGAAGCCGAATCTTCCTGATATACTGCTGGTTGCGAGCACATGCCCCGATCTCTGCTTAATCATGTAAGGCAGGATGGCCTTGGTAAGAGCAATGGTTCCGAAGTAGTTGATCTCAAAGATTTTTCTGTCGAGCCACATGGGAGTCTCGTCTATCCTGCTTCTCTGGCTTACTCCGCCTATGTTCAAAAGGTAATCGATCCTGCCTGACCTGTCAACCTGTTCCCTTACCAGATCGCTGATACCTCTTGTTTCGGAAAGATCGAAGGGAACACAGAAAATATTTTCTGAATAGCGGCCGGCTGATTCCTTTACCCTAAGGAGGCCTCTCTCATCGTTTGAAGATGCAATCACAAGTGCCTCCCTGCCTGCGAACTCGTACACCAATGCTTCCCCGATGCCGGATGAGGCACCTGTTATCCAGACTATTTTTCCGGAAAATATATTATTCTTCATTATCAGGGATCTACAAGCTGTTTACAAGTCTTATCAATTCGTCATAACTGTTTTTGAGCCTGGAATAATTTTCATTGCCGCTGTTTAGATAGTTCCTTACCCTGAATCCTCCAATTATTCTTCTGTACAGGATATTGTAGTTCCAGGAAAAAATTCCTGCCAACGGGATTGTGGTAAAGATTGCCAGTCCCAGCCATAAGGGTTTAAAAATTATCAGTGATATTATCAGGTATATTGGTAAAAAGACGAATGCGAGAGCCAGGGAAAGGACATATCGGAATGAGCCATGAAACTGGATGTCTTGTATTTTCCGCACCCTGAACTCAGGAAGGCGGATGAATGTGAGTGTAAAGATATTTCCAAAAAGAAAGAGAGGCAAAGTAAGAAATAATCCGGCCATCCCGCTGATCAGCCAGCCGAGTGAATGCTTTTTCTTTTCAAGCAGGCGATAGCTTGTTTTCAGGTCTTCTGCTTTTTTCTTAACGATAATGCTCAGATTACATATTCTTTCATAAACGGATGGATTCAGCTCTTTGAGGCGGTTCATTTTTTCTATAAGTGTCCTGTCCCTGAATAGTTTGGGTCGCTTAATATCATCGCTGAACCTGCCGTTTACAATACTTCTTAGTTCATCGATGGCTTCATAGTCCTCTGTCGATTCAATGTGAACCATAAGGTTCTTGATCTCTTTCGATAGCTTGTTACGGAGTTCTAGAAGGGCTTTCTCGGGGTTCTCCCTGTAAAGGTCGTGGTATTCTGCGATCTCAATGGGTTTCCCATAAACAACTGTAAGTACCTGTCTGAACCGGCTGTAGTTGGAGAACTCAATTCCTACAGGGATGATCTTGATGCCAAGACTGAATCCGGTTGCCTCATCAGCATGGAAGGCAACACGGCAGATACCCTTTTTCAGCTGCCTGAGCCTTCTGTATCCTGCATGATCCCCCTCCGGGAGGATCACCAGGCCATTCTTGTTCTTTAAAATATCGATCGTTTTTTCAAAGATCTGATCATTGGATTTCAGACTGCTGAAGCCATCTCTCATCCTGTAAACGGGAAGTATCTTGAGGAAATAGAGTATTGAGGCTGTCAGTTTGCGCCTGAAGATATCGGCCCGCGCAAGAAAAACAGGCTGACCCTTGTGAGTGAACAGAACAGCGAGAGCATCCATCAGTGCGTTCTGATGATTGGGAGCAAATATCAAATGGTTATCCGGATTAATATTCTCGCGACCAAGCACTATCACTTTCCTGTAGAATATCTTATTATGCCAGAATCCGGCGGACCTCTTCAGCAAAGCATATCCCGCTGAATATTTTTCAATATTATCCCTTCCCATAGGTTAAGCTTCAATACACGTTCAAAGGATACTTCTGGTTCCTGATCGGAAAAGTGTCAGGCTGACTGCAATTTAAAAAAAATAGAGGCTGATATTTCAGGTACCGGGTTAATTTAATGACAAATTCTGCAAAGAATAGGTCTTTATACCACCATCACAGATGGTTTATTCCATCACTCAGCCTGTCGAGTGATCTCCTTTCCTTTTTTGTAGGCCGGCCGGCACCTTTTTCCCTGTATCCGCCAATAAGCGATTTCCTTAAGAGCAGCTTCGATTTTTCTTCTTCCGGCGTGAGGTCCTCAATCAGTGACGGGACTATCGCCGCAGAGACCCTGTTACCGGCAGGCTTCAGAACTTTATAAGTATAGGTTACAGGAAGTTTTTTGACCACGAGGATATCATCTTCCGATATTATCCTTGATGGTTTGGCTTCAATGCCGTTGATAAGTATTTTACCTTTCCTGCAGGCTTCAGAGGCCATACTCCTTGTTTTGTAGAGTCTTGCTGCCCACAGGAACTTATCTGTCCGTACTGTCGTCCTGCCTTCCATCTGATTATACTTTTAATTGTCCTGATTTACCCCGGGCGTTTGTCCGGCTGAATCTTCATGACCTTTCTCCGCATTGATATCTTTCCCGGTTTTGTTAAATCTTGTCATTGCGAGTTCGATCCCGGATGTGGCGAAAGTGATTATCATTTCAATCACAACGGAGATCCTTTCATCAATCAGTTTCTTTTCCTTCTGAGTCCATCGGCCCAGTACGTAATTAACCTGAGAGCCTCTGGGATAACTGCTGCCGATACCAATCCTTATTCTTGCGTACCTGTCTGTTCCCATTACAGAGTTGATATGAGCAAGTCCGTTATGTCCTCCGTCGCTTCCTCCCGGCCTCATTCTGAAGCTCCCCGTTGGAAGGGCAATATCGTCAACTATGATCAGAATATTTTCCAGAGGTACTTTTGCTTTTTTCATCCAGTAGCGTACGGCATTGCCGCTCAGGTTCATATATGTAGAGGGTTTGAGCAGGATAAAGATTCGCCCCTTATGCCTGATCTCACATACTTCTCCGTATCGCCTGTCCTCAAATGATACACTATTGATTTCAGCCATCCTGTCAAGCATGGTGAAGCCTATATTGTGCCGTGTATCGGTATACTCACGGCCTCTGTTCCCCAGGCCAACTATCAGATATTTCATTGTGCCTGTTTAATATTGAAAAATGATTAGCTTATTCCCCGGCAGGTGCCTCCTCAGGCTTCTCAGCGGTTTCAGGGCTCTCCTCTCCGATTTCTGCCTCGCTCTTAAGTGCAACACGGGATGAGGCAACTGTAAGTATGGTAGAGGTCTTAGGATCAAGCAGTTCCAGCTTATCGAATGCCAGGTCACCTACCTTTACCGATTGATTAATTATGACATTGGTAATATCGACTGTCAGAAAATCAGGTATATCGTTGGTGTAACCCTTAACCTTGAGATTTCTTCTCTTCATCCTTAGTTTACCTCCTGCCTTAACCCCTGCAGAATCGCCCGTGACGTTAATCGGTATATTGATTATAACGGGTTTGTTGTCAAATACTTCAATGAAGTCGATGTGTATTATTTTATCTGTAACAGGGTGAAACTGAATATCTTTCATTACAGTTTTGATCTCTTTTCCATCGATATTCAGTTTTACCAGATGAGTTTCGTGTGTGTAAACAAGGTTTTTGAAACTGTTTTCATGAGTATAAAAATGGGTATTTCCACTGGCGCCGTAAATAACACAGGGCACATTTCCTTTTTTTCTCAGCTTCAGCGATGCTCTTTTTCCCAGGTCTTCTCTTGATGCTCCTTTAATCTCTAAGGTTTTCATTTTTTTTTTTGTGTTATTGTGCTACTCAGGCTCTCACTGTCTCTTCCGGTGTTTTATCATCGGGATTTTTTTCGGAAAATACCGGTACTACCTTTGTAAAAAGACAGAATTATTTCTTCAGAATAATTTCAGAAAAGCCTGCATTACACGGTTAATAATTGAAAAAATTGGCCTGCAAATATATCACAAAGGAATCAGAAAACAAAACTGGTGCTGATAGAAAGATTCTGATTAACAGCCTGGATTGTTTTGGCAAAAATATCGGCTATAGAGAGCACCTTGATTTTATCGGATATTATCCTTAGTGGGACAGAGTCGGTTACTACCAGCTCCTCAATTGGTGAGTTGTTAATTCTTTCGACCGCGTTACCTGACAGGATTGGATGAGTTGCAAAAGCCCGGATGCTCTTTGCTCCGCACTCAACCATTTTCTGGGCGGCCAGAACCATAGTACCGGCTGTATCAACCATATCGTCAACTATTATCACGTTCTTCCCGTCCACATCACCTATTATGGACATCTCTTCGACTACATTGGGTTTCTTGCGGAGTTTGTAGCAGAGAACCATCTCGGTCTGGAGATGGCGAGAGTAGGCATTTGCTCTTTTAGATCCACCCATATCGGGAGCTGATATGGTAATGTTGTTAAGGTTGAGGTTCTCTATATAGGGTGCAAATATTGCAGATCCGAAGAGGTGATCAACAGGCACGTCAAAAAATCCCTGTATCTGGTCAGCGTGAAGATCCATAGTTATTACTCTGTCGACACCTGCCGTGCTCAGGAGGTCAGCAGAAAGCTTGGATCCGATAGAGACTCTGGGCCTGTCTTTTCTGTCCTGCCGGGCAAAGCCGAAATATGGAATAACGGCAATAACCTTGTATGCAGATGCCCTCTTGGCTGCGTCAATCATCAGGAGCAATTCAAAGAGGTTGTCTGCAGGGGGATTTGTTGACTGCACTATAAAAACCATTTCGCCCCTTACCGATTCATCAAAACATGGTTGGAACT
>Ga0334887_1005302_pt1 | contig 10860 bp, 11 predicted proteins | sample GraSluR1_MG_10_FD_207217 | JGI IMG/M metagenome (GOLD analysis project Ga0334887, IMG submission 207217) | Sludge microbial communities from methane-producing bioreactor in Wageningen University, Netherlands - Granular Sludge_18_07-R1 | ecosystem: Engineered > Bioreactor > Anaerobic >...
GACACCGCCCGGGGCATCCGGCGGGTGGTCAGGGACCACTGCCATGACCACTCGCATCTTCATGAACACCAACATGATCATCACGGGGCTCCCGACCCGCACATCTGGCTTTCCCCCTCCCTCGTGAGAATCCAGGCGGAGAACATCTCCCTGGCACTGCAGGAAATGGATCCGGCAAACGCCGAAACATACCGGTACAACCTGGGCTTGTTCATTGCTGAGATTGAAGCGCTTTCCCGGTACATCGGGGAGACTCTGGAGGAGATGCCATCCAGGAAGATTATGGTCTTTCACCCTTCGTGGGGATACTTCGCCGATGAGTTTCAGCTTGAGATGATTTCGGTGGAACAGGGGGGGCAGGAACCCGGCCCGGCTGATCTGGCGGGGTTCATAGCACTGGCTGAGGAAGAGGATATCCGGGTGGTTTTTGCCCAGCCGGAGTTTTCAACCGACGCCGCGGAGGTAATCGCCCGGGAGATCGGGGGAACCGTGGTCCTTCTGAGCCCCCTTGCGGAGGACTGGACCGCCAACATGCGAACCATTGCCGAAACCTTGGCCGGAGTGTCGGGTGAGTAACCCGGAAACGGTCATTCGTTGTGATGGCCTGGTTGCGGGATACGGCAGGGAAACCGTGCTGGAGAGTATAAACCTTTCCGTGGACGCTGGAGACTTCCTTGGTGTCATCGGCCCCAACGGGGGCGGCAAGACCACGCTGATGAAGGTGATCCTCGGCCTTGTTCCTGTAAGGCAGGGCTCGGTTCTGGTGAGGGGCGAGGCACCCCGCCGGGGAAGAAGCTGCATCGGATACGTTCCGCAGAGCGGCGGCCACGACCGTCAGTTTCCTGTGACGGCATGGGAGGTGGCCTCAATGGGAAGGCTTCATGGAGGAAGGCTTTTCAGGAGGTTCACATCCCGGGACAGGGAGATCATCGCTGATTCCCTGGAGAGGACAGGAGTGTTCCATCTCAGGAACCGGTCCATGGGCGAGCTGTCAATGGGACAGAGACAGCGGGTTCTGTTTGCCAGGGCTCTGGCGGTGGACCCCGCCATTCTTCTACTGGACGAGCCCACGGCCAGCATGGACCCCGGAGCCGCGGCCTCGGTACACGAACTCCTCAGAAAACTGAACGAAACCGTTACCATTGTCATGACCAGCCACGATCTCACCGCGGTGTTCTCCGCGGTGAAGAGCATCGCATGCCTGAACAGAACCCTGCACCACCACGGTGTGGAGAAACTGACCACTGAAGCGATCCGTGAAACCTATCGCTGTCCCGTGGACCTGATTACCCACGGAGAAGTTCCCCACCGGGTGCTTCCCCTGCACCGGGAACCGGGTGAGTGATGTTTGACGCTTTTGAAATGGGCTTCATGCGCAGCGCGCTGGCCGCGGGAGTTCTGGTGAGCATCGCCTGCGGAGTAATCGGCTGCTTCGTGGTTGTAAGACGAACCGTTTTCATCAGCGGCGGTATTGCCCATGCGGCTTACGGGGGGGTGGGGCTTGGCTACTGGCTGCAGTACGGTGTTCTCACCGGAGCCGGCGCCGCGGCCCTGAGGCCCGGAATGTGGCCCCTGGCCGGGGCATTGCTGTTCAGCCTCACCGCCGCCGTGGTGATGGGGCTGATAACAAGAGGTGGCCGACAAAGAGCGGATACGGTGATCGGAGTACTCTGGGCCATCGGTATGGCCATCGGAGTGATTCTCGTGGACATCACCCCCGGTTACAAGGCCAGCCTGATGAGTTACCTGTTTGGAAGCATACTTACGGTAATGCCCTGGGAACTCACCGCCATGCTCATTCTGGACATTCTGGTGATTGCGGTGGTGGCGCTTCTCTTCAGGCCCCTTCAAGCCGTCAGTTTCGATGAGACCTTCAGCGAGGTGAGAAACCTGCCGGTGGGTGGACTTCACATACTTCTCCTGTGCCTGGTGGCCCTTTCCGTGGTGATGATGATGCGGGTGGTGGGGTTGATCATGGTCATCGCGCTGCTTACGATTCCAGCCGCAATATCCGGCATGTTCACCCGAAGGCTCTCCATGATGATGGCATGGGCGGTGCTCCTGGGGGTTTTCTTCACCACTGCCGGGCTGATGGCCGCATGGCACTGGAACCTTACCTCCGGCGCGGCGGTGATCCTCACCGCGGGAGTCTGCTACTTTGCGGCCCTGGCCGGAAGCAAGTTGACGGGCGCCGGGCGATGAAGCACAACTTCGCTCCGGCCCGACCCGAAGAACCAACTGTTTTCGGGGCATGCCGTCCCGGCTGCTCCGACGGGCAGGTGGGCCGATGGCTTTCATTCATGAGGGAGAAGGGAATCCGAAGGGTGCTGTGCCTGCTGTCCCCCTCCCAGACCTCCGATTACGAAACGCCGCTGCTGGAGAGCTATGGAAGATTCTTCGGCCGGGAACACGCTCTCTGGAACCCGGTGCCGGATTTCAGCCTTGTTCCGGGGAAGGACATGAAAACGGTGATCATGCCCTTCCTCAGGGAGTCGGACAGCCTGAAAATGCCGGTGGTGGTTCACTGCCACGCTGGCATGGGCCGTACCGGAATCGTTCTCGCGTCGTGGCTTTGTCAGGCCAGGAACCTTTCCCCTTCAGAAGCGGTCCAAACGGTTACGGAGAACGGCAGGATTCCACTGGAAGTGGTTGAGGCGGGCAGGGCCTCCATGGAGGAACTTCTTGCCCTCGTTGGAGGAAAATGAAACCAGGCGCCGTGCTGCTGATTCATGGCTTCACCTCCGGCCCCTTCGCCTTCGAGTATCTGGTTCCCCGTCTCAGGGAAGCCGGGCTTCACTTTTCGGCCCCAACCCTTCGGGGCCACGGGCTGGATTCCTGGAAGAAGCTTGAGGGATTTACCTGGAGGAACTGGTTGGAGGATGCGCGAACCGCCCTGGACACACTTGCCCTGGAGCGCGGCCCCGCTGTTCTGATAGGCCACAGCATGGGCGGGCTGCTGGCGCTTAACCTGGCTTCGGAGTCTCCGCAGAGTGTAACGGGGCTTATCCTGGCCGGTGCGGCGCTGCATCTTGCCAGCCCATTCGGTCCGGGCCGCCCCCTGGGGTTTCTGCAGCCGGTGATGAAGGGCCTGTTTCGAAGCTGGGACATGACTCCCTTCTACACAGACCGCACGATGCTCCGGTCGGACCGGAACTACCGCAGGGCCCCCATGGTCTCAATAAGCAGTTTCATGGAGCTTGTCGGGGAGACGAAGGAACGCCTTCGAGCCGTTTACTCGCCTACCCTGATTCTTCATGGAAAGCGTGACAGAAGAGCGCACTGGAAGAGCGCTGAGATGATAAAAAACAGCATCTCCACTCCGGACAGCCACAAAAGCGTGGTCATGTTTCCGGAAACCGATCACGAGATGTTCAGGGACTGCGAGAGAGAGCAAATCATAACCATGGTGCTTGATTACCTGGCTTCGATCCAAGACCGCGCCCTTTGATCAGGTCTTCGCTTTCTTATCCTTCTTCTCCTTGCGTTTCTCCTTCAGGGTTTTTTCCGGCTTCTTTTTGGCTTCCTTAACCTTGTCCTGTCCCTTGGCCATGCCATGCACCACCCTCTCCGTGTGAAACAACAGTAACCGTGCCGGGAAATCATGCCACCAGTCGCCTTCAGGAAACGGTTCGACACGGCGGAAGTAGTATACAACCGCGATGAAAGGGGCTTGGGGAAGAAACCAGGCTCACCCGTGGTTGGGCGGATGACCGGTCGGAGTTTCCTTTTTTGTGCCCTTCAAAACAAGAACCGCCACCAGCGCGCTAACGCCCCAGATAACATGCTGAACGAGGTTGAGAACGGTGAGAAGGGCGCCCATTGAGAGGCGGCCCTGCTGAACCAGGGTGAACGGGAAGTTGTTGACTTCCTGGCCTGCGATCAGGCGGTTCACGCCCACCTGAAGCCAAAGCGCCAGGGGAAGAGCAACCATTGGCGAGACAACCAGGGGCAGGCCAAGCCAAAGGAAACCCTTGTCGCCGGTTTTCCTGAACCTCCGAACCAGAATCACCGCAACCGCAATGTAGAGCATCAAAGCAACCACGCCAAGAGACTTGTTCATCCTTCTTCCCGTCTGTTTGCTTCAGCCGCAGCGGACCCCGTGGTGGAAAGGGCTGTCAGTCCGGTTTATAACACTTTCCAGGCGATTCAGCTTTGTACGGTTGCAGGCGCACCCATGTTCCGGGAAGTTGTGCTTATAATCCGTTCTTCCGGGGAGGGATGATGGATTCGGGAGCGATTTCGTCATTGCTTTTTTTCATCACTTACGCCGGGGTTGCTCTGGGAGGCATCCCCAGGCTTGCCATTGACCGTACCGGAATAGCCCTACTCGGAGCGATAGCCATGGTGGTGTTCGGTGTGCTCTCCCCGGGGCGCGCACTGGGGTCCATCAGCCTGGAAACCCTTCTTCTTCTCTACGGACTGATGATAGTCTCGGCCCAACTAAGGTTGGGCGGGTTCTATACCTGGCTCGCGGTGAGAATCGCAACCATGGCCGGGAACCCGGGAAAGTTCCTGTTCGTGCTGATGATCACCAGCGGGCTGCTTGCCTCGGTGCTGGCCAACGACATCATCTGCCTGGCGTTCACTCCGGTCCTGGCAGTGGCGCTGCGCCGGCGGGGAATGAACCCCGTGCCCTTCCTTCTGGGTCTTGCGATGGCCACCAACCTGGGTTCCGCCGCCACCATCATCGGCAACCCCCAGAGCATGCTGATCGGCCAGACCGCGGGCCTTTCCTTCAGGGAGTTCCTTTACTGGTGCGGCCCCCCGTCTCTGGTGTGCCTTATTCTCACTTGGCTGATCCTTCGACAGGTGTACAGACAGCGGTTCTTCAGAATCGACTCAGAAGAGGTTCCGGGGAAGAAGTGGCCCGAATTCAACCGCTGGCAGACCGCCAAGGGGCTCGCGGCGGCGGTTGCGGTGGTCGCGCTGCTTTTCTCGGGTCTTCCACGGGAATGGTCGGTCATTACCGTGGCCGGGATTCTGCTTCTGAGCCGAAAGATGCACACCAGATCGATACTGGGGCTTGTTGACTGGCACCTGATAACACTGTTCTGCGGCCTTTTCGTGGTGGTGGCCGGTTTTAACGCCACGGGGCTTCCCCAGCAGTTTCTGGGCTTTCTTGAAAGCAAAGGCGTTTCCCTTTCAAACCCTTTCACGCTGTCGCTCTCGGCGGTTCTGCTGAGCAATGTGGTAAGCAATGTTCCCGCCACGGTTCTGCTCAGCCCCCACATGCCGCAGGGCGGCACCGTTCTCTGGTACATTCTGAGCCTTGCCGCGACTTACGCGGGAAACCTTCTCACCATAGGCAGTATGGCCAACCTCATCGTAATCGAGCAGGCCAGACAGAACGGCGTGAGAATAACTTTCGGCGAATACGCGAAATCAGGCATACTGGTTACAACAATGAACCTTGCGATTCTTGGCGTGTGGATACTGCTGATGGGTACGGGATAACTCGGGGAGCGGAAAAGGCATTGTCATGTATCGGGCCGAGCCATGGGCAACAGCCGGTCGGCGAGTTTCAAGGTTCCGGAGATCAAAGGCGCCGATATACTTGCGGCTATCCCAGCGACAGGCGCAGAGCATCCACAAGGGCTACCCTGGGCTGCCAGCCCATAAGGGCCGCAACCTCATCCTGTTTTAAAACCCATTCACCGGCGGTGAGTTCCCGGGCCTTGTCCCGGGTGACCATTGGGCAGGCTCCGGTAACAGCGGCCATGGCCTCGGACATGGCGCCCGCGAAGTGAACAAGGGCCCTGGGAACCTTCATGTGAAGGATACTCCTGCCTGCTGCCCGTTGAAGGGCGCTGTGAAACGCCTTCCAGGTAATCCTCTCCGGGTAGGAGGGTTGAAGGATTCTCCCCCTGGTTTCCGGGTGATCCATGACCCTTGTCATCAGATCCGCCAGGTCGTCAACATAAATGGCACAGAAGGCGCCTTCGACTCCGGGGCTGGCAAAAAAGCCCCGCTTCGCCCACTTGAAAAGGTTTCTGGTGGCATCGTCTCCCGGGCCGAAAACCGCCGGCGGTCTTATCACCGTGTGATTGGGAAAGCCGGTAACGGCCCTTTCCGCAAGAAGCTTGCTTCTTCCGTAGGCGGTGACCGGACCTGTGCCGCAGGGTCCCGCCGCTGCCTGGCTGGATGTGAGAATGAAGAACGCATCAGGGCATGCGATGCCGGCGGCCCTGACCAGAGCCGCGGTGGAAGCGGCGTTGGCCAGGTCGAACTCTTCCTGGCTTCTGGCTTTCACGGCTCCGGCAACATGATGGATTACATCCACTCCTTCGAGGTGTGGGGCGATGCTCTCGGGATTCAGAAAGTCCACTCTGGCGATACCACATCCCGGTGGAACCCTTGCGGGGTTCGATGTCCCGCGGATGGCGGCGGTAACCCGGTGTCCACGCTGGGCCAGAAACTCTCCAAGACGGCCTCCCACGAACCCGGTGGCGCCTGTGAGAAACACATGTCGCATCACACCTCCCCTCTTTGTGGTGCAAAGATAATCAATGAAGGTTGTTTCCATTCATCCCTCAGGGTGTTAGATTCCGACCAGTCATTCCAAAAAAGGAAACTTCAGCAAGAACAGGGTTCATGAATGATGGACATCTTTCAGAAATGCGGTGAGTTTGACAGACCTGCAAAGGTGAAGGCTTTGGGCCTCTACCCTTACTTCGTACCCCTTTCCGGGCATGTGGGGGCGGAGATGTTCATGCAGGGTCGGAAGGTGATCATGCTGGGCTCCAACAATTATCTGGGTCTGACCGATCACCCTCTGGTCATGGAGAAGGCCTGCGAGGCCATTAGAAAGTATGGAACCGGCTGCACGGGAAGCCGCTTTCTCAACGGAACGCTGGATATACACCTGGAACTCGAAGAGAAACTGGCGGCCTTTCTGGGCAAGGAATCCTGTGTCACCTTCAGTACCGGGTTTCAGGCCAACCTCGGAGTGATAGGAACCCTGGGGGACCGGGGAACCGTGCTCTTCATCGACAGGAAGAATCACGCTTCAATCATAGACGGAACCCGAATGGGCTACTCCAAGGTTGTCAAATATCGTCATAACGATCTTGCAAGCCTTCGACACATGCTGGAAACCCACAGAGGCTTTCCGGGGATGATCATTACCGACGGCGTATTCAGCATGGAGGGCGACCTTGCTGAAATTCCCGGCCTGTGCCAGCTGTCCCGGGAGTTCGGAGTGCGGCTCATGGTTGACGACGCCCACGGGGTCGGGGCCATGGGAGCCCACGGTCGGGGAACCTCGGAACACCTGAATTGCGAAGACGGAGTGGATCTTCTGGTTGGAACCTTCAGCAAATCCTTCGCCTGTATCGGCGGCTTCGGCGCCGGTCCCGAACCGGTTATCGACTACATCCGTCATGTGGCCAGAACCAACATCTTCAGCGCCAGCCTTCCTCCTCCGGCGGTGGCCACGGTGCTGGCGGTTCTCGATATACTGCAGGAGGATCCAGGCCTTGTTAAGAAATGCCACGACGCCGCGGCCAAATGCCGTTCCGGGCTGCGGAGCATGGGTTTCAATGTGGGAAACAGCGAAGCACCCATTGTGCCCATCATCGTCGGCGAAGACATTATGTGTTTCCGGTTCTGGAAAGAGTTGTTTGAGAACGGTGTGTTCACAAACGCGGTGGTGAGTCCCGCGGTTGACCAGGGCGAAGCCATGTTGAGAACCAGTTACATGGCCAGCCACACCCCAGAAATGATAGACCGGGCCCTTGAAGTTTTTGAATCCGTCGGGCGAGGGCTGGGGCTCATCTGAAGGTCGGAGACATGGGAGTAACCGTTGAGAGGGTGGAGAACTCCCGGCAGAAGAGGGAGTATGTGAAGCTTCCCTTCCGGGTTAACCGGGACGATTCCATGTGGGTGCCTCCTTTGTACATTGACGCCAGAGCCAGCCTGGACAGGAACAGGCATCCTTTTCACGAACACGCGGATGTGGAATTCTTCCTGGCCCGGGATGCCTCGGGTTCTCCCGTGGGCAGGGTGTGCGCCATTGTAAACAACGCTTTTCTTGACTACCATGGCGAGAAGACGGGCCATTTCGGTTTTTTCGAAGTGTTCAGAAATCAGGAAGCAGCGTCGGCCCTTTTGAACGCCGCCTCTGAATGGCTGCGGGCCAGGGGTATGGAAAGAGTTCAGGGTCCCTTCAGTTTCAGCACCAACGAAACATGCGGATGCCTGGTGGAGGGCTTCGACACACCTCCGATGGTGATGATGCCCCACAACCCTCCCTGGTATGAAGAGATGATTCTTGGTGCAGGTTTTCACAAGGAGATGGATCTCCTGGCCTACTGGGCCGAGAAGGACAGGAACAGCTTCGACCGGATGACAAGGGTTGCGGATCTTGTCAGACGCCGGGAAAATGTAACTCTGCGTTCCCTGGACATGAAAAACTTCACCGAAGACCTCCGGATAGTAATGGACATCTACCGTGAGTGCTGGTGCGAGAACTGGGGATTCGTTCCGATCACCATGAGAGAGTTCGACACCCTGGCCCATGAGATGAAACTGATGATTGTGGCCGCCATGGCGCCGGTGGTGGAGTACAACGGAGTTCCCGTTGCCTTCGGCGTGGCTTTGCCCGATGCCAACATCGGAATAAAGAAGGGCGGCGGCAAACTGCTTCCAACATTCCTCGCACTGAAGGTCCCCCCCTTCAAAGTCAGGATAGACCGTGTCCGGGTTCTGCTGATGGGGGTGAAGAAGGAGTTCAGGGGAAGAGGCCTCGAAGCCCTGATTGTAGACAGCATAGTCCGGGAAAGCCACAAGCTTGGAATGGGGCGTGGAGAGTTGTCCTGGGTGCTGGAGAACAACACACCCATGCGGGCCATCCTCGAGAAGGAAATCAAGGCCGACGTCTACAAGAGATACAGGATATTCCAGAAGGAGCTTTAGAACATGACCACCCACCACCTGATCGAACTCTATATCGAGTTCTTCAGGGGCAAGGGGCACTCGCTGATACCCGGCGCGTCCCTGATACCCGAAAACGATTCCACAATTCTGTTCACCCCCGCCGGCATGCAGCCCCTGGTTCCATATCTTCTGGGCGAGAGGCATCCCGTGGGAAGAAGGCTGGTGAATGTTCAGAAGTGTATCAGAACCGGGGATATCGATTCGGTTGGAGACCCATCGCACCTGACATTTTTCTGCATGCTGGGAAACTGGTCTCTGGGGGATTACTTCAAACGGGAGGCCATCACCTGGAGCTGGGAGTTCCTCACCGGAAGAAAATGGCTGGGATTTGATCCGGAGCGACTTTCCGTTACGGTATTCGGCGGGAACGATCTGGTTCCGCCGGATCACGAGGCCGCGTCACTGTGGATGGAAGTCGGGGTTCCCGAGAGCAGAGTGCACTTTTTGGGCATGAAGGACAACTGGTGGGGTCCAACCGGAAAAACCGGCCCCTGCGGACCGGACACCGAGATGTTTTTCGACACCGGAAAAGCGCTCTGCGGGCCGGAATGCAGGCCGGGTTGCTCCTGCGGAAAGTATTTCGAGGTGTGGAACGATGTGTTCATGCAGTACCGGAAAACCTTGCAGGGCACCTATGAACCCATGCAGCTTCGAAGTGTTGATACCGGGATGGGGGTTGAGAGAACCGCCGCCATGCTTCAGGGGCACGAGAGCGTATATGGAATTTCCCAGTTCCGTGGGCTGTTCGCAGGCATTCGGGAAATGGCCGGGCTGCCCGCCGAACCGTCTTCCGACCAGTTGCGCAGCATGAGGATTATCGCCGACCACATTCGAAGCGCCACCCATATTCTGGGCGACGATCTGGGGGTTTCTCCGTCGAACCTTGACCAGGGCTATGTGCTGAGGCGCCTGATCAGGCTGTCCGCAAGACATGGAATGAAACTGGGAATGCCGGAAGGCTTCACCTGGAAGCTGGCCGAGTTGGTGCTGAACGGGGAGGGAAACAGCTTTCCTGAACTGGAAAGAAACGCTTCCAGGATTCGCGAGGAGTTGGAGAGGGAAGAGGAGCTGTTCGGGAAGACCCTTCAGGTAGGGGTCAAGGAGTTTCAGAAACTGCTTCCCAACCTTCTCCGGAACCCGTCCAAAACCATCCCCGGCCGTGTAGCATTCAGGCTGTATGATACTTACGGCTTCCCCTCCGAGTTTACCGCGGACCTGGCGGCGGAAGCGGGGATGACCGTGGATATGGAGGGCTTCGCGGAAGCCTTCGAGAAGCACCGTGAGCTTTCCCGGAAGGGGGCTGAACAGAAGTTCAAGGGGGGGCTTGCGGATCACGGCGACCCGGTGACCAGGCTCCATACCGCCACGCACCTTCTTCACTCGGCCCTTCGGAAGGTTCTGGGCGACCATGTGGCCCAGAAGGGTTCCAACATCACCGAGCAGAGGCTCAGGTTCGATTTCAGCCACCCCGACCCGCTGACTCCCGAAGAGATTCGCAGAGTTGAGGACATGGTGAACATGGCAATCAATGAGAAACTGGAAGTGACCGTAAGGGAGATGAGCCCCGAGGAAGCCATCGAAAAGGGAGCGCTGGGCTTTTTCAAGGATCGCTACGGCGAGAAGGTGAAGGTCTACTGTGTTCAGGGTTTCTCTGAGGAGATATGCGGTGGTCCCCATGTGGCAAATACCGCTGAACTGGTGGCGTTCAGAATTCTATCCGAAAAGAGTTCGTCCCGGGGAGTAAGAAGAATCCGGGCGGTTCTGGAGGCGAGGCAGTGATACTAATTCTTGCTCTTCTTTCAGTTACGGATTTTTCGGGGGTATGGCAGACCACCTATGGCCGGATGGTGCTGAACCAGGAAGGGTCTGCGGTGACCGGCTTCTACACCTACCAGGGTATCTCCGGCATTCAGGGAACAGTGAATC
>Ga0334887_1005313_pt1 | contig 10843 bp, 9 predicted proteins | sample GraSluR1_MG_10_FD_207217 | JGI IMG/M metagenome (GOLD analysis project Ga0334887, IMG submission 207217) | Sludge microbial communities from methane-producing bioreactor in Wageningen University, Netherlands - Granular Sludge_18_07-R1 | ecosystem: Engineered > Bioreactor > Anaerobic >...
GCCGCCAGCAAGATTAAAAGAATCGGTCCCTCCCCCATAGCGCCGGCGCGGTTTCCGATAAACGTATTCCAAATGGAGAGGGTTTCTCCTTCCCGAAGAATCGAGAGCGGGGTGGCCGAAGTTATAGCATTTGAGCCAAATCCACCGGGTACGAGAAATCGGGCTGTCATTTCTCCTGGGAAAGCAATATAAACAAATAACCGCCCGACAATGGCTGGATTAAAGACGTTCCTTCCAAATCCCCCGTAGGCTTCTTTTCCGATGATTACCCCGAACAAGATCCCGATCAATGCGATCCACCATGGAGTTAACGGTGGAAGGGACAGAGTGAAGAGCATACAGGTAACAAGGACCGCTTCACTGACTTTCTTTTTTTGCCGCCTTTCCATCATGTATTCGGAAAAAATCCCTCCTGCGAACACAACGAGAGACAGCACAAGCAAATGCCACCCATAAGCCCAAAACGCAAAGGCGTAGATGGGGATCAATGAATAGATCACACGCCGCATCATGATTTGTTTGGTGAATATGTTGATCGCCAAATGGATCCCTCTCCTCTCCTAAGGTTTGGAATGCTGGTTGAACCAATCATTCCACCCGAATTGAAATGGCAAAGGTTTGAATGGGAGGGTCTGTTTCCCAAGGGCGATAGTGAGAAAACACAATCACGGTTTCGCCCAGTTGCAGCGCTTGAAAGGTCCATTCCACATGATATCCAGCGCCGACGAGCATTTTGTCAGATTCATACGCTGTTTCTCTCCGATCAACGATCGAAACCACTTCCGGATTTCGAATCTCTACAGACCATATATACCCAGTCGCAGCGTTTTCTGGCAGGGAGATTCCGGAGAACTGCCCGATTGACAAGAGGTTTGTCTGCCAAGTTAGTTCTTTCCGTTCTGGTGTGGACGATTTCCCAATCAATGGAGTGACCAACATGCTCGGTACATAGGAACGGATGATTCGTTCGAACCTGCCATCCCGTTTCATGGCGTCCAAAGCTTTTTGCATCTGATAGACCAAATGCGGATGCGTCCCTTCGGATGCTGCTATGTAGAAGTCTTGTGTCCAAACAGGCAATAATGGAACGACATCATTGATGGAATATCCCGCGGATTCGAATAGAGACGATGCGGTTAGGTCGGTGAAGATCGCGAGCTCCACATCTCCGTGGATCAGTTGACGTACCGTGTCTCGCGGATCCAAAGAACTTTTCAGGTTGGTAAACCCGAGTTCTTTCAGCAGCTGTTCGGTCCACCAATCTTGGGTAGTGCCAATAGCGGGAGATGCTTTTGCGGCTGACAGATCGGGGAGGGTTGGCTCAAAGCTCCTTCTTCCATAGAGATACGCGGTATTGCTTCCAACGGGTCCAATCCATGCAAACAAAGGATCCCGCAAAGGAGTACGATCCATGCTGAACAACAGAATGTTGGGAAGGTTCAATGCCAAATCGTATCCGATTGCCCAGGGAGCGACAAGAATCTCTTGATCCATTCCTACCTGTTCCATAAGCGCTTCCACGATTTCAACCACAAATCCGGAAGGACGATGATCCGCCCCCATGAAGGTCACAGGAGGGTATTCTTCGGTGATTAGGGAATATACCCCGGGCACATAATGATCCGGGATCCACCTTTTGTATATCTCAGCGAATGAGCCCCTATCCTTGAGTTCATCCAAAACCCTTTGCCAATCGGCAATGGTGTCCGAAGGGACGCTTTTCGAGAAGCCCAAAAAGTTCATTTCCAAGTGAATGGGAATGACGGGAACCATCGGCAATGAGGATTCATGGACCATAGCGCTTTGAGCAATCATTGAATTAAAAGGAGCGAGGACGAGCTTGCTTGCGATAAGATCTTCGAACAATTGATGTTCGCAATCGTATACAACCAAGTTATTGAATTCCCACTCCAATAGGATTTGATGAGAATAGTAGTTGCGAACAACCCCGATGGAAGTCACCTGTTTGGCATCGTCAATGGAAGAAATAACCAAAGGCTCCTTTGAAGAAGCATACAGATATGTCATATTGACCGCCAGAGGACCAACCCATTGAAATTGGTCTTTTCTGGCCGCAGTAAACACGAGAGTCGGCAATGAAACCATATCTCCATCCAAAAGGCGAGCAATTGCCTGATCAACGGAGCATGGTTCCCAATGGATAGCATCTCCCAACTGATCTGCAATCAAATTGGCCACTTCTACGACCAAACCAGCGGCATTTCCATTTTCTTCGTATGTCAACGGGTAATAGTCGGGGTGGTATAAAAAAGTAAGTTCTCCCCCAATCCCCGCGCTCAATCCAATAATTCCCGCGATCCATAGATACACAACCCATTTTTTCCATCGAGCCATGATTGCATTCCTCCTGTTCATGTTTTTCGGAAAACGTAATCCGGTCCATCAAACGGGATCCGAGAGTATGCTCCGTATATCTTGGAAATACTGGTTCTGGAGTTGATTCATCACGTGAGATTGATCTGGGTCCGTTTCGTGATCCATTCCGAGAAGATGCAGTAGGGAGTGGATTAAAAGAAAAGCCATTTCTTCATAAGGTTGATGGCCTTCTTCCGCTGCTTGTCTTTCCACCGCTTGGGCCGAGAAATAGATTTCTCCCACGAGCGTTGATTCTTCGCCAACCATATCCCATTCGGATTCTTGGTCTAGGTAGGCGAAGGTCAAGACATCTGTGGTTTCCTGTTTGTTTCGGTATTGGATGTTTAAGCGGCGCATTTCATCGTCATGGGTGTAAATGATGTTCAATCGAGACCCTGGCCCAGCAAATCCCACGGGTATGACATAGTCGACAATAGCCTGTGTTTGAGGCAGAGATAGGGGTGCTTGTCGATCGGGGTTTGTAGCCATCAGTTCAACGGCAAGACCAGCGCCTTTTGGTTCATCCATTTTCTTTGCCTCCTTTTTTACCGATCATCAGCTCGATTTCTTCTTTGGGATATTCGATTCGTTTGTGGGAGAATTTGTGAAGGACTCGAATGAATTCCTCGATGATGATTTCAATATCCTTCAAGGTCAGGCCTGAATCATCCAGTTGCCTTTCTAGATAGATCCCATTGATGATATCATTGACTACTTCCTTGATCTTTTGAATGCTTGGATTTTGAATACTCCGGGCGGCGGCTTCGACTGAATCGGCAAGCATCAATATTCCTGCTTCTTTAAATTTCGGACGGGGTCCTAAGTATCGATACTGTTCTTCGGTTACGGACAAATCTGCGGCTTTTGCTTTGTTGTAGAAGAACTTTTGAACCCTCGTTCCATGATGCTGAGCGGCCAAGTCTTGAAAAAGGAGCGGGAGGCGGTACTTTTCGCATAGTTCGACTCCATATCGGATATGCTCCTGTAAAACCAGGTGACTCAGATTGGGCGCCAAAAGATCATGCGGGTTTTCATCCGTTTGGTTTTCAACGAAAAAGAGCGGCTTTTTTATCTTTCCGATGTCATGAAAATACGCACCTGTCCTCGCCAAGATGGGATTCACGCCGATTTTCTCGGCGGCTGCTTCAGAAAGGTTTGCCAGCATAAAACTATGATAATAGGTACCTGGGGCATTCTCCAATAAGCTTTTTAAGAGGGGTTGGTTCAGGTTGCCCAACTCCATCAGACCGATGTTGGAATAGATCCGGCTTCCCCATTCGACATAAGGCAAGATCCCCACAACAAGAACAGAAGAGATGGGAGGCAAAATGCTTACAACCAGCAGGTCCATCAAGAGAAATCGTTCCAATCCTGCATACATCAATAAAAGGAAGAAAGCCCCTTTCACCGCTCCGAGCAAAAAAGAATACAGAGCGAGATCGATCCTACGGTTGATATCTTGAACCACACTGGCTGTCGCAACACCAGTGAGGAGCAAGAAAAGAATATACGGCGCGCTGCTGGGGAACAGGATTCCGGCATGAAAGGCAATGAAAATGGCGGCCGCATGGCCGGCTCGTTTCCCAAAAAGGATAGCCACCATCGCAACCCCAAGGAAAACGGTCACGCTCAAATGGCCCATTGAGAATCCCACCAAGGTGTTTAGCGTGCATTGAAACAGGAGTACGGAATAAAAGGTGATACGGTAGTTTCTGTGCAACAAGAAAAATCGGTTTTTGACAATAGCGGTTTCGCAAATCAAGAGTTCGATTGCGAATAAAAAAAAGAAAGTCATGAGGAAGAAGAGGATCCGTTGATTTCCAAAGGTGAGTGTTGACACAAGGCTTAAGAATAGGGCATTGATGAACATTTCCAAATTCATCCGAACGTACCGTTGGAAATGCTTGAATATTTGTGGAGCCGGAATCGTTTTATCCATCCGTCGATTCTGCATTTGGTTGCGTCTCCTCAAATCTTTCGTATGCATCGATAATGCTTTTTACCAAAGGATGGCGAATCACATCCTGTTTTCCCAGAGAAACGAAGGATATTCCAGAGACTCCTTCTAAAATCGACTGGCATTCCACCAGCCCAGAGGCCACGCCCTTTTGAAGGTCCACTTGAGTAATGTCACCTGTAATGACGGCTTTAGAGTAAAAGCCGATCCTTGTGAGAAACATCTTCATTTGTTGATGGGTCGTGTTCTGCGCTTCGTCCAAAATGATGAAAGAATGATTCAACGTTCTTCCCCGCATATAAGCCAATGGAGCAATTTCGATGATCTGTTTTTCTTTCAGGAATTGAAATCGTTCCGGCGTGATCATATCGAAGAGCGCGTCATATAAAGGCCGGAGATAGGGATCCACCTTTTCGACTAAACTGCCAGGCAGAAACCCCAATCGTTCTCCTGCTTCGACGGCGGGACGAGTCAATATAATTCTCTGCGCTTTTCCGGACTTTAACGCCTCCACGGCCATAGCAACGGCAAGATAGGTTTTCCCTGTACCTGCAGGGCCGATGGAAAAAACGATATCATATTCTTTCATTGCTTCCAAATACTTGGCTTGGCCTTTGGTTTTCGGTTTGACCTTGGCCATCTTTAGCAATGCGCTCTGGGCTCCAAGGACGGGAGATTGAAAGCCTACATCTTTGGGAATGGAATCGTTGGATTGCCCAGATTCTTTGCCTATCTGGGTGTATCGGTCGAGAAGGTATTCTGTTTCCATATCATCGGGAACATGGCCCAACTGAACCATCCGCACAAACTCGGAAAGCATTCGAACTGCGCATTCCACCTGTCCCGAATCTTCTCCCCGTACCCAAATTTCATCATCGACTGCGCTGATGTCCACTTGAAATCGCTCTCGGAAAGAACGGAGTTTTACGTCTTTCTGTCCGAAGAGGTATATAAGCTCAACATCGTAAGGAATTGGGATCTTTTTCAAGGATAATGCCAAATTCACACCTCCATCAATCGCAAAATGTCTTCGATCGTTTCCCTGTTCCGGATGCATCGGAATTTTGAGCCATCCACCAATACTTCTGCGGGGCGGAGGGCCGCATTGTAATTCGAAGCCATCGAGAACCCATACGCGCCCGCATCCAGAATGGCGATCAGTTCTCCGGGTTCCACCCTTGCCAATTCACGGTCCCAAGCGAGTATGTCTCCTGACTCGCACAAACCACCCACCACATCGTAAATGGTTTTCTCTCTTTGGTCGGTATGGAAGATCAAGGGGATGATTTTGTGAAAGGATTGATATAAGGCGGGACGGATCAAATGAGCCATGTTGGTATCGCATACCAAAAAATGCCGACTGTGCCCTTTCTTATGATAAAGGCACTTGCTGACGAGTATCCCTGCGTTTGCGATCAAAAACCTCCCCAGTTCAAGAAGAACGGGCGGTTCAAATCCGCTTAATTTAGGAAGGATCTGCTTCTGATACTTCTCGACCGAAAATGCGGTTCCGTCATGCAGATAGTCAATCCCCCAGCCTCCTCCCATATTGAGGTGCCGGATCTTGGGGTGGGATTGCGCGAAAGCGCTTAGTTTGTCTAGTGCTTCGACAAAGGGGGAAACCTCCTGAAGATTGGATCCGATATGAGCGTGAATGCCGATAATGCCCAACTGATCATGATCGAGGATCTCCTCTGCTTGCGCCAACGGGATTCCAAATTTGCTTTTTTTTAGACCGGTAGAAACGTAGGGATGGACCAAAGGGTCAACATCCGGATTTACCCTGAGGAAAAACAAAGGCCGTATGGATGGCTGTATGACGTCAACCATATCCATCACATGGCTATAAACTTCGTGAGAATCGATATTGATGGAGTGGATCCCTTCTCTAAGGAAAAATGCAATGTCCGAAAGAGATATCGCATTGCCGTTGATGACAATCTGATCAGGGGAAGCTCCGGCGTGGCGTGCCAGAAGATATTCGCAGCGCCCTACTACATCAAGCGAACAACCCTCTTGCACCATAAGATTCATCAGGTGGATATTATCGTTGGCTTTGCATGCAAATCCGATTTGAGTAGGAACATCTCCAAATACCAGTTTTACTTTTCGGATGTTTTCTTGGATGGCGCGCTTGCTGTATATGTACGTTGGGGTGCCATACTCGTCCGCAATGTCATGCGCACGCGCGTCTTCTATATACCATGTTTGATTCCGTTCCTGAATCATATGAACCACCTGCTCTAAGGGAATTGGGAGATCATTTCCTGAATCCCGAAAGGAAGGTGTTCCACTTGAACTCCAGACTGGATGAGGAAATCGATCGCGTATCCTTTGCGATAGGCTTCGTAATAGACAACCCGTTTGATACCCGATGCGATAATTAGTTTGGCACAATCGATGCAGGGACTCAGGGTCACGTAAAGGGTGGCGCGTTCCATCGGGATTCCGATCCGACACGCATAGGCGATCGCATTTTGTTCGGCATGAATGGTGCGAATACACCCCCCGCGTTGGGTATCAATGATGCATCCTTCTTGATTACATTGGGCCATACCGGAAGGCGCGCCATTATACCCGATCGAAATGATCCGGGTGTCTTTGCAGATAACCGCTCCGATTTGTCCGCGTAAACATGTGCTGCGCTTTCCTACGATTAATGCAATCGCCATATACATCTGGTCGAAAGAAGGTCGAAAGAATGGGGTTTTTCGGGGTTCATCACCCAAGGAAAGGGTTAACTCCGGATATTTCTCTATGAGGTTGCGATATTGATCGGTCATGCTCTCCCACCCACCCACTGCTCATTTTGTACCAAAAATCGGCCGTCCACCATGGTGCTGACCACTTTCCCCTCCAATTCAAAGCCTTCATATGGCGAGTAATCGGTATTCATGCGCAACTCCTTTGAATGGACGGTCCATTTCTTTGCTGGATCGAAAAAGGTCAGGTTGGCTGGTGCGCCTGGGGTGATTTTTCCTCGGAGGGGGTAAAGACCGAAAATTTTGGCTGTTTGGGAAGAAAAGACTTTGGAACACCGATCCAGCGTTTCATCTTTTAGCATCGGTTTGAGTCGGTTAAAAACGAGAGAGAAGCTTAGTTCTACGCCTGAAATCCCATAGACCATTTTGGAAAGATCTGAGGCCCCTTTTTCTTTTTCTTCGAAGAGAAAGGGACAGTGATCCGTTCCAACCGTATGGACTCGCTTTTCTGCGAGATGCTTCAATAATAGATTCTGATCCTCCACCGTTCGTAAGGGTGGGCATATAGCGTATAAAAATCCCCTTCCGGTTTGGTATGCATCTTGATCCAACTGGAGGTATTGGGGACATGTTTCAACAAAAATTCTCCGTCCAAGCAAATGTCCATATTTTCGGTGCAGTTCTTCGACAGTCGCTCCGCTGGAAATATGGACGAAATATACACTTGCTTCCGTTTTTTCTACCAAGTGGGCGATTTTCATGACCTCAACGGACTCAGAGATCGAAGGGCGAACAAAAGGAAGTTTTGAAACGGGAACAAGCGCGCCTTCCATCTTCTTTCCTTGATAAGAGATCAAGTCGTCATTTTCCGCATGAACCAATACAAGCCGATTCTTTCTGGCTGCTGCTCTCAGAAGCTCGTGCAGGTAACCGGTTCCGGTCATCCGACCCGAATCTTTGTATGTCGTAAAGACTTTGATCCCTTTGATTCCCTCCTGTATAGCAATTTCCACCAACCGCTCTGGAGAAATCTTGGGTTCAGCAACAGTTAGGTGAAGAGCAATCGGAAGTACGGAATCGGCTGTTTCCTTCCTTCTGCGTTGCAGGAAGAAGAAAAGCTGATCCTCCCCCTCCGTGACCACATCGGTAAAATCCATCAACAGAGTGATGCCCCCGAATGCAGCAGCGCGGCTACCAGAAGCAAATGTATCTGCAGAGATATGTGAACCTACATCGAGCTGCATATGAACATGAGGATCAATAAGCCCAGGGAGAATCGTTTGTCCCTGAGCATCGTACTTCCACCCAGAATTCTGTTTGATCAATCCGGTCCGCTGGATTGAAGTGATGGTATTACCGGTGATTTGCATGTCAACCAGAAAAATCCGAGCCCCAATCCATATGGCTCCATTTCGGATGACTCCAGAGTCGGGAGCCTTTTCGGTCAAGGACGCCCCCCCATTGTTAGGGCCATTATGGCTTTTGCTGTGTGGAGGCGGTTTTCGGCTTCATCATACACGACAGACCATTTTCCATCAATGATTTCATCGGTGACTTCCTTATTCCGATCCGCTGGCAGGGCATGCATATAAACGGCTCGACTGCGGGCCAAATCCATCTTTTTCCGATCACAAATCCAATCCTTGTGCTCTGCTTGTTTTTCCCGGATTTCCTGTTCAGTCGATCCGACATAGAAACCGCCCCAGTTTTTCGCAATGATGACATCGGCGTCACGGAAGGCTTCTTCCATTTCATGGACCACTTCAAGCTTCGTTCCTGTATTGCGCGCATTCTCACGCGCCTGATCCATAATTTCGGGCATTAAGTCGAACCCTTTGGGATAAGCAAGGGTGACATTCATCCCAAATCGAGGGAACATGAGAACCTGAGATTGAGGAACTGAAAGTGGTTTGAGGTGAGATTCCGCGTATGCCCAAGACACGACTACTTTCAGGCCTCGGGGATCTTTCCCGAACTGCTCTTGAATGGTCATCATGTCAGCCATGACCTGGAACGGATGGTAGACATCATCTTGAAGGTTGAACACAGGCACTTTCGACCATTCAGCGACACCGCGCAGATAGGAGTTGCCAAATCCATGTTTGCAGTGTCGGATCGAAATGCCATGTCCCATTCGGCTTAAGACCATAGCGGTGTCTTTAGGGGTCTCTCCATGGGAAATTTGCATATGCAAAGGAGCCAAAAAATGGGCATGCCCCCCCAGTTGAGTCATACCCGCTTCCATGGAGTTCCGGGTTCGTGTTGATTCGTCAAAGAAGATCATAAACAGCGTCTTATCTGGCAAATAGCGGGTTGACTCACTCAGAGCAAACTTTTTTTTCATATCGAAAGAAAGGTCCAGCATCATTGCCAATTCTTCGACAGAGTAATCCTGGGTTGTTATAAAGTGCCGATTGCGAAATTCAATTGCCATAGGTTTCCCCCCTTTGTTGGAATTGATAAAGGACTGACTCAAATGGATTATAGCATATTTGCCATGGGATTCGATCTGCGTTCGCAAAGACCTTTTCCATAGACAACATACTTCCGAGAAGCTGTAAGACCCAAATACCGGATATTCATCATCATGGAAGCGTTTTTCTCTTCAATGGTCGCGAATTCCACTGAGCGGAAGCCCATACGGGTTAAGTTTTGATGGAGTTTCAAGATCATTAATGCAGAAATGCCTCGTTGAAAGTGCTCTTTGTTAATGTAGAAAATTATCCCACGGGCGTTTTTCATTCGGTTCTTTTCTCTTAGGAATCGGATCCACCCAAAAGGAAGGAGTTTCCCATGAATGCGTTGAATGATCGGATTGAAATTGGGAATGCATACCGCTAATCCGACTTTTTTTCCTCCATAGACGCAAAAAACCACTAAAGAGGGATCCAGCATCTTCTTGAACTCTTTGATGATTTCAATGCAGTCTTCAAGCGTGAATTGGCGGAGGTCTTCCTGTAAATCTTGATTGGCTTCATTCAACAGGAACTTCAAATCTTCAGCCACTTTGGGTATGTTCGAAAAATCAGGAGATTCCATTGAATACCCAAAACGGTCAAAGGCGACAGGAAACAGGCGTTGAATCTTTTCTTGCGTGCTCATCTTTCGCACCCGTTCCGGTTCGAAGGATCCATAGTGTTCCAGAACTCGCTCTATGTATTGTTCATGATCCTGCGAGATCGGTTTTTGAAGATCATATTCAAAGGCGGAGTAATTGAACATTGGCTCGTATCCTTCCATCAAATGAGGATAGTAGGGAGGATTCCAGGCCAAAAAAAGGGGTGGGATTCGATCAAACCCTTCTAAAAGCATTCCACGAAAATCATCGCCGTTGGTAAACGAAATCGGTCCTTTGATCATATCCATCCCTTGCTGAAGGGCCCACTCCTCAGCAGAGCCAAGCAGTTTTCGAGCAACAGACCGGTCATCTATGCAGTCGAAAAAGAAAAAATGGGCGTGTCGCTGCCCTTTTTGCTGATTCATCAGTTTGTCAATCCCAACGCATATTCGGCCTACACATTGGTTGTTTTTCAGAGCGAGGAAGAACTGGTGGGGTCCTCCCTTTAAGACAGGTGAGTCTTCTTTGAGTATCACCTTTGCTTCCATGCTTCGGAGCATAGGGACCCAATAAAGTTGTCCTTTATGTAGATGGCTCGGGAAATCCCTAAACCTTCGTTTGTCTTTTTTTGTTTGCACAGGATGGATGATTGTCTCGGTATCTTCGGGAAATGAATGAACATTATGAGACGGTTTGCTCATATGGTCTCTTTTTCATGGATGGCTGGAACGCATCCCACCATAATCTTCG
>Ga0334887_1005314_pt1 | contig 10842 bp, 10 predicted proteins | sample GraSluR1_MG_10_FD_207217 | JGI IMG/M metagenome (GOLD analysis project Ga0334887, IMG submission 207217) | Sludge microbial communities from methane-producing bioreactor in Wageningen University, Netherlands - Granular Sludge_18_07-R1 | ecosystem: Engineered > Bioreactor > Anaerobic >...
CGCATCGGCCAGGGTTACCACGCGGCGGTCGGCTACGATCTGGTCGGAGGCCACGTGGTAGGGCGCGGCGTCGGCCAGCGACAGGCGGGGGTCTCCGAGCATGATGAGGTAGGGCCAGGCCAGGTACCCCTGGGAAAGGCCACGGTTCCATAGGGCGACCAGATCGCCTATGGTGTAGGCTGACCAGGTGTGTTGCAGAGCGAACCCTCGCGGCTCGCCCATGACGTACCCCAGCGGGCTGTGGACGTACCCCAGGTAGGCCGCGGCGCCGGCATCCACAAAGGCCAGAGCGATGGAGCCCTCCACCCAGGGGCGCAGCGTCTGGCAGGAGCCGGCATGGACGACCGCGCCCTCCATGGCGCCGCGATAGACGCGCAGCCAGTCGGCCTCCAGCCGCCAGTCGTCATCCAGATGCCAGGCGCGGGCGCTGCCGTGCCCCTGGTACGAGATCAGCCGCGCCGACCTGAGCGCCCCGCCCAGGTCCAGCGCGATTGGCGCACAGTCACCGCCAGCCGCCTCGCAGTAGGCCAGCAGGGGCGTCTCGCGGGGGATGATGCTCAGAAGCGCCCCGTGGTCGCGGACGTCGCGTTGCCACAGGGCGCGGGCGGATTCTACCGTGCTGCCGGTGATCAGCCCCACGCTGACGCCCAATCCGCGCGCGCGCAGGGCCGCGCCCATGCGCACCGTAGCCGCGTCGTCCAGCGCATCCGGCGCCGCCACCCACAGCAGGTAGCGGGGATCGTGTGCCAGCGCGGCGTCCAGGTCGTCGGCCAGGGGCAGGCCCTCCACCCGAGCCATCTCCTCGGCCAGGGGGCGATAGGGGTCGGCGGGGGAGCAGAGCAGCACCGCGCCCCCCGCGCCAGGCGGGGCCGCCGGCGTCTGATTCAGGCCTAGGGCGACCGTCAGCGCCAACGCCGCCAGGAGGCAGGCTAGTGCGAGCCAGGCGGCAGGGGTGTGGGTTGGAGCCCGTCTCGTAGCGCTCATCCAGCCCTCCGCGCCCGCGCCACGCGGGCGGTGGCCAGCTCCCACAGCCAGAGGAGGCTCTCGCGGTACTCGCGCCCCTCCATCAGCAGCAGCCCGCCCGAGAACACGGCAGCGAACACGCCCAGCCGCAGCAGCAGGCTCCACCAGGTGGAGGCGACGAGGCCACCAGCCCACAAACCCAGCCCGAAGGCCGCCGCCAGCGCCACCGCCGGCCGCCCGGCCAGCCGCCAGAGGTTCAGATCCACTACCGGGCGCAGCTCGCGCACCAGGAACGCGCCGCCTAGCAGGAGCATCAGGTCGGCGGCCACGGCCACGCCCGAGACGCCCCATACGGCCGCCCCGACGATGACGCCGGGCACAAAGGTGACCAACTGCACCAGGCGCGCCTGGCGCAGGGCGCTGGGGCGGCCCACCACTTGCAGCAGTGTGCCTACCAGCATCAGCACGGCATCCAACGCCACATAGACGATCATCAGGCGAAAGGGCCAGAGGATGGGCGCCCACTTGTTCCCGATGACATAGGTGATGAACTCGGGCAGGGCTAGGGCCATCAAGCCGCCCAGCAGGCAGCTCGTCCGCAGCAGCGTGCTACTGGCCCGGTAAAAGAGCCGAGAGAGCCGCAGCCGGTCGTCCAACGCCATGCCGAACAGCGCCCCGACCACCCGCTGTACCGGCGTCCCCACGATGCGCCGCGGATAGCCCGCCAGCTCGTAGGCCTTGCTATACACGCCGAGGGCGGCGGTCCCCAGCGCCGTGCCCACCCAAAAGTCGTCGAACTGGTCCAGCAGATGCTGCAGGTTGGTGCTCAGCCAGTTCTCGCGGCCCAGGCGCCAAAGGCTCTGGAGCGCCTGGCGATCCCACATGAGGCGGCCGCGCCAGGCCCGGTAGACCGTCCAGCCCAGGGCGCAGCGCATCAAGACGCCGGTGGCGTGCTCGGCCACCAGCGCCCACCAGCCAAAGCCGGCCCAGGCCAGGCCGATGGATACGACGCCCATGCTGAGGCTGCAGATCAGGTCCATCCAGGCCAGGGCGCCAAAGCGCAGCTCGGCCCGCAGGGAGTGTTCTTGGATGGCCGTCAACCCGTTGGCCACCGAGACCGCCGCGAACACCAGCAAGATGCTGGCGCGGATCTCTCCCGGGGGATAGGCTGCCACCAGCGCGGGCGTGGCCGCCGCCAGCAACAGCCCGCCCGCCACCGCCATGGCCACCTGGGCGGCAGCCCAGGTCCCCGACCAGGCTGTCGTCCGCTGGCGCTGCCCGATAAAGATGGCGCCCATGCCAAAGGAGCGCAACTGCCCCACCAGGGCATAGTAGACCAGGCCCATGGCCACCAACCCAAAGTCGCGGGGATCGAGCAGGCGCGCCAACACGATGGAGCGCACCCCGCCGATGGCCAGCGTCCCCAGCGAGGCGGCCATGCTAGCGGCCGTGCCGCGCACCGCCACGCGACCCAGGCCGCCCCCTGAGGGCGGCGTCGCCTGAGGGTTCGTCTCCGCGGCCATCTAGTAGGCCGCCGTCCGGCGCAGGCTCTGGGTTTCGACGTCGAACCAGCGGGCGATCAGCTCGCGGCGCATGGTCGAGAGGGCATCGGCATAGGGGGCATCGGCGGCCAGGTTGTGGAGCTGGCGCGGGTCGCGTTGCAAGTCGAACAGCATCTCGTCGCCGGCAGCGGCCACGGCATAGAACCAGTCGTGGGTGCGCACCGCCCGCCACGAGGCGCCGTAGGGGATATGGTAGGCGATATAGGCCGAGGTGCGCTCGCGGTAGGGGCGGCCCTCGAGCAGGGGGCGAAAGGAGCGCCCCTGCAGGGTGGGCGGCACCTGTACGCCGCAGTAATCCAGCACGGTGGGCGCCAGATCCACCGCCTCGACGAACTCGGCGCGGCGCTGTGGCGCGATGACGCCCGGCCACGAGAGCAACAGCGGCACCCGCGCGCAGCTATCGTACCCGGGAGGCCCCTTGCCCTCCTGGCCGTGGTCGCCCAGGTGCTCGCCATGATCGGAGGTAAAGATGACCAGGGTGCGTTCGCGCAGCCCCAGCTCGTCCAGGGTGCGCAGGATCCGCCCCACCTGGTCGTCCACGTGGCTGACCAGGGCGTAATAGTAGGCCACCACCTGGCGCCAGGCGTCATCGTCCAGGCCGTAGCGGTTCTCGCTGGGGTTCATGGCCGGCAGGGGCATGTCGGCCTGTCGGTACCCCTCCACAAAGCGGGCCGGCGGGTTCAGCGGCGCGTGGGGCGCATAGAAGCCGGCGACGGCGAAAAAGCGATCGTCGCGGTGCCGCCGCAGATAGTCGATGGTCTCCTCGGCCACAAAGGCGGTGTGCGAAAGCTCTTCGGGGCCGCGGAAGATATAGGGCTCGATGGCGCGGCGCGGCTCGGCGACCACCGGCTCGCCCTGCCAGGCCGGCGGCGTAGAGCAGCGGCAAGCCTCGACCTGGTCCGGCGCCCGCTGGCTGACCCACTTGATGTAGGCGTCCTGGTAGCAGCCCGGCTCGTCGGAGATGATGAGCTGGTCAAAGCCGTAATCAGGGTGGGGCAGGCGGTGATCCCGATTGGAGTGGTTCCGGAAGTGCAGCTTGCCATTGTTGGCGGTGTGGTAGCCATAGGGCTGGAGCAGGTGATGCAGGCAGGGGACGTCAAAGGGCATCTCGATGCCGTTGCAGGTGGTGCCCACCGTCTCGGGGTAGAGGCCGCTGAGCATGCTCTGGCGGCTAGGCATGCAGACCGGCGCGTTGACATAGGCGTGCTCGAACAGGGCGCCCTGGCGGGCCAGGGCGTCCAGGTGCGGTGTCTGGATGAACTCGTTGCCGGCGGCGCCCAGGGCGTCCCAGCGTTGTTGGTCGGTATAGAGCAAGAGCACATTGGGGCGATCCACGCGGCAACCTCCTCGTTCGCTCAAGACAGTGCCGCGATTATAGCGCTCTGCGCGCTGGCGGTCGACCGCCGGGCGGTGCCGCGGTACAATGGGAATGTGCGGCAGGACGTGAAAGGAGCAGGACCATGCGACGGGCGGTCTTGGCAGTGGTGCTGGTGGCGATGGCGGTGGCGCTGGCGGGATGCGCGGCGCATCCCAACCCGCTGGTCGGCACGCCCAACGACCGGGGCGAGGTGGCCGGCTTTTGGCGGGGGCTGTGGCATGGCATCATCGCGCCGATCACGTTCATCATCTCGCTGTTCAGCCGTGAGGTGCATTTCTACGAGGTCCACAACAACGGCGGGTGGTACAACCTTGGCTTTGTGATCGGTGCGGGGATCCTGTTCGGCGGCGGATTCCTGGGTGGGCGCAAGCGCCACGACGACTGAGCGCCGCTAGAGCGAGAGGTCGGCGTAGGGCTGCACCTCGCGCTCCAGCCGGTCGCCGAGCGCGTCGGTGGCCACGTCCAGGTCATAGCGCTGCTGCAGGTTGAGCCAAAAGGCGGGGCTGGTCCCGAAAAAGCGGGCCAGGCGCAGGGCCGTGTCCGCCGTGACCGCGCGCTTGCCGTGGACGATATCGTTGATGCGGGTGGTTGGCACGCGCAGGCTGAGGGCCAGCTTGCTCTGGCTGAGGCCCATGGGCGCCAGGAACTCTTCCAAGAGGATCTCGCCCGGATGTACGGGGGCTAGCATGTCGGTCATCATCTCGTCTCCCTAGTGATAGTCTACAATCTCTACATCAAACGCGTCACCGTCATCCATTCGAAGCAGATACGGTACTGGTCGTTGATCCGGATGCTGTACTGCCCCTCACGCCCACCCCTCAGGCGTTCCAGTCGGTTGCCCGGGGGGCTTCTCAGGTCAGTGATCGACTCGGCGGCGTCCAGCATGCGGAGCTTTCGGAGCGCACTGCGTTGCAGGTGAGCCGGGAGCCTGGACGTTCGGTAGCGAAAGAACAGCCGCTCCGTCTCTCTGTCGCTGAATGACCGTATCATGTCGCTAGTATATCCTGTCTCACGTATAATGTCAAGCAGGAAAAGCGTCTCGCGCCAGCGAAATGCTACCCAGTTTCTCTGTCCTCACGGCCCCGTGGCCCGGATGTAGGCGTCCATGTCGGCATTGTACCGGATGGCCTCGGTCTCGAAAACGGCCCAGGGCGACGTCGCCGCGACTCGGCCCCTCACCTACCATCCTAACCCAGTCCCTCCGCGGCGGAGCCGCTCAGCGCAGCGCCTTCAGGACGGCATCGGCGGCGAGCTTGCCCGTCAGGATACAGGTTGGCAGGCCGGACGGGCTAAAGGCCCACTGGCCGGCCTGGAGAATGCCCTCAATGGGCGTGCGCACCGCGCCCATGATGCGGGGCAGCCGATGCTCCACGGGGATGCCCTCGTTGGTGAACGCCCAGCCCGTGATGGCGCCGTCGGTGCTGCCCACGCGCCGCTCGATGGTCAGCGGCGTAGACGTGAAGCGGTCGATGACCGCCTCCTTGATGCCTGGGAACACGGTGCCGTCCAGTAGGTCGACGATCTGGCGCTCGCAACGCGCGGTGAATTCGGGGAGCCAGCCCGCGGCCTCGATCTGCACGGTCAGGGCGTGGTCGAACAGGATGCTGACGATGAGGCCGGTCTGGCCTGGAGGCGCTAGGGCGCCATCGCGCAGCGCGGGACAGGATATCTCGTACGTCGTGCGCGGCAGGAAGCGCTCCAGCCAGGCCTCGGTGGCCGCGCGGCCGCTGCCAGGCCCCACGCTGCCCGCCGCCGTCTGGCCCTCGCGGCGCGGCGTGTAGAAAAAGTGGGCGCTGGCCCGCTGCCGAAAATAGTCGGGGGCCAGATCGACGGACAGGTAGACCGTGTGGACCGAATCGCCGCCCCGCTTGTCTCGCACCGCCGCCTGGCGCTCCTGCACGGCCCGCCTGAGGGCGGCATCCTGGATGGACGCGGCGTCCATCCCGCCATAGAGGGCCTTGAGGTCCGCCGCCCAGATCAGTCGCTGGTAGGCGTAACGCTGGCCCGCAGCGTCCACGATCTCGCGCGCTTCGGGGTCGACGGCCACGATCTTGGTGCTGGTGCGGATCTCGCCGCCCTGGGCCTGCATGAACGCGGCCAGCGCCTCGGCCAGCTTGCCCGTCCCGCCGCGCGGATAGCGATAGTCCAGGTAGAGGCTGAAATAGCTCAACGCAAAAAAGGCGGGGGTGGACTGGAAAAAGTGCTGGGCAAACAGGTCGATGAGCGATCGGTTGCTGGTAAAGCGCTCGAGATAGGGCACGATGGGCTCGGTCATCCGCGCCAGCTTGGGCATGGTCGCGGCATAACGCGGCAGCCAGGGCAGCAGGGTCTTTAGCATATAGGCGCGGTCGCGCTTGGGATCCAGGAACGCGGGGTTGTCGATCCCATAGAGCACGTCCATGTAGCGCATGGCCCGCCGAATCTCGCCCATGATGGCCGCGATGCCGTCGCGTTCAGCGGGGAACAGGTCGCCCAGCATCGCCTGGTACTCGTCCAGGCTGGCGCTGGATTGGAGGCGGACGACGCGGTCCTCTACGCCGATGGCGACCGGGCTGGGGATGAACTCGAGCTCGATGCCCAGGTCTCGGAGCATGGGAAACACGATGCCCGAGTTCTCGATGGCGCGAATGCCGCCATCAAAGTAGAAGCCATTCCGCTCAAAGGTGGTGACCAGCCCGCCGCAGACGGGCTCCTTTTCGCAGAGGAGGATGCGGTGGCCCGCCCGGGCCAGGTAGGCCGCCGCCGTCAGCCCCGCGATCCCCGCCCCGACGATGATCGCATCGTACCGCTCACGTTCCGCCATCTGTCCTTCTCCCAGTCGTTGTGTATGGCGAATGGGTCCGCATCATGGGCACCTGCAAATGCCCCATCCTCGACAGGGGCGCCCTAGCCCCGCAAGCCACACAGCTGCTCGCTCAGGTCCCACACCCGAGCGCCCAGGTCGCGATCCAGCGCCCAGGGGGCGGGGCGCTCATCGATGGTCAGGTTATAGTAGCGGCCCGTCACGGCGGCCATGTCGGGCGCGGCAGCCAGGTAGTAGATCGCCTCGCCCGCGATGGCTGGGTCCTTGAGGAACCACCACAGGAATCCGCGCTTGTAGATGCGATAGAGCAGGCCGTTGTTCATGCCGATGTTGCTCCGCACGGCGCCAGGGTGCAGGGCGTTGATGGTCACGCCGCTGCCAGCGAGCTGCTCCGCCAGCGTCCACACGGTCAGAAGTTGGGCCGTCTTGGCGGCGCCATAGCCCTGTAGCCCGCGGTAGCGGCGCCGCTCCCAGGCCAGGTCGTCGAGGTCAAGGCCGCCGAAGCGATGCCCCTGGGAGCTCACCTGAATGATACGGGCGGGAGCGCTGGCGCGGATGCGGTCCAGCAGCAGGCGCGTCAGCAGAAACGGAGCGAGATGGTTGACACAGAAGGCCGTCTCGAAACCCTCGGGGGTCAAGGTACGCCGCGTGCAGAACACGCCCGCGGCATTGACGAGCACATCGATGCGCGGCGCGCGCTCGAGGATCGCGTTCGCAGCGCGTCGCACCTGATCCAGCCGGGCGAGATCGGCCAGCACGATCTCGGTCCGCGTCTGGTAGGAAGAGGCCAGCTCGTCGCGCAGGGCGCGCGCCTTGGCCGCGTTGCGCGCCACCAGCACCAGGCGCGCGCCGCCCCGCGCCAGTCGCCTGGCCGCGGCCAGGCCGACGCCCGAGGTGGCCCCCGTAATCACGCAGGTGCAGCCATCCAGGCGCGCGTCGGTGCGCCGCTGCGGCTTGTGCGCGTTGGCGATGAACTGCAGCTCCTCTGGCAGCCTCATGGCACCCCCTACCCAAAGAACCTGCGCATGAACCAGCGATAGGGTCGGCGAAACCAGGGGACATTGTCGAAAATGTCGCCCCAGAGGTCGTAATAGTCGCGCTGCTCGTGAATCAGACCGTCGTCGCCCAAGGTCAGTTTGGACGCGCCGTAGATCGGCGAGCTGGGGAAACGGCGAAAGATCATCTGCATCTTCCACTGGAAACAGATCTCGCGCCCGTCGCTGACGACGGAGCCGATTTCCATGGTGAGCTGCTGGCAGCGACGGGTGAGGCGTTGGCACATGGCCGTGAACTCGGCCAGCCCCCCCAGCCGCTGGATGCTATCGTGAAAGCGGATGTCGTCATGGTAGTAGGGCAGGATGTGCGACCAATCGGGCTTGCCCTCGCGGTTGTAGGTTCGCGACCAGAGCTCGCGCAGGCGGTCAGGCGTCAGGGGGGGGAGGCCAACCTGCTGGTTGTGGGGGGCGTGGTCGTCGCCGTTCACAGGGTCTCCTTCTTGGGCATAAGCGTCGAGCCTGGATCACAAAGGACGCCGAGATAGCAGGAACCGCCCCAACTCCTAGAGCACCGACCAGCCGCCACAGTCTCAGGCGGGGCAGTGGCGCCGCGACCGCCCATGCGGCTAACGGCGCTAAGGATAATCAATCTTGGCTTCAGAGACAAGAAACAGAGACGTATGCGCCTCTGTCATCTTCATCGCGTTGGGTAGTGGCCGATCATCCAGGGGTAAAGGAAATCATGCGAGCCGATCAACCCTCCCGCTCCACAAAGGCATAGGCGTCCCGCGCCATCTCGGCCAGGGCGCGCTCCCACATGGGCGCGGCCTCGATCAAATGGGCCTTGGCCTCGAGAACCGGCCCCACCCGGAGCACGTCTGGCCCCAGCAGCGGCTCCAGCCGCTCGTAGCGCGTGTCGTAGACGCCGAACCCGTGCCGCCGATGGGTGGCCTGTATGACGCTGCCGTCGTGCCTGGTGATGGTGTACGCGACGGTGTAGGGGCGGAAGAGGTAGGGCGCCTGGGCCACCTCTTCCACGCCGTGCATGGAGGTGTTCGGCCCCATGCCGCAGCCCAGGAACATCAACTGGCCGCCGACGTTGCGCAGCCGCCTGAAGGGCGAGTTCGGCCCTACGGGCGTGCGGTCCACATCATGGTTAGCCAGCAGCTCCGCGGCGCGGGGGCCAACGCCGCAGACCGAGTGCGAAGGGTGCACGCTGCGCAGGCTACCAGGCCGGGCGCGAAAGTGCTCAGCGATGGCGCCGATGCAGCTCGGCGTGGTGCGCACGTCGAACACGGGGTGCTCGGCCGTGACGATGTCGAACGACAGCGCGGGGACGAGCAGGGTTCCTTCGGGGCCCAGCGCCGCTAACAGACCCTGGATCACCGTCTCGGGGCCGCCGGGCACCCAGCCCAGCGCCGAGAGGGACGAATGCACCAGCAGTTCACCGCCCTGGCGGACGCCCAGCGCTCGCAGATCCGCCGCCAGCCGCTGAATCGTCGCCTCTGCCTCGGACATGGCGTCTCCTTGCCTGTGTGGGGGCGCGGTTGGCCCCAAGGTACTCTACCAGACCGCGCGCATCATAGCCGCTGAGAGGGAAATTCGGCAAATCACACAACGAGGGAGCACGCTGCCTTGACACGACGCGCCGTCCCCGGCATACTCGGGCTATGGCATGACAGCCCGAACGGGCACCCAGCCACCCCCACAGGGGGGACGGGTGCCCGTTTTGCATGGGAGGGTGACGATGGCTGGCACGTGTTGTGGATCTGGGGCGGAGCATCGGCTATCGCGGCGGGCGTTCGTGGGCGGGGCGATGGCGCTGGCGGCCTGGGGAGTGGCGGGCTGCCGGACGGCGCGCCCGAGCGGAGCCGCCTTGGTGGGCGTGCGCACCTCCAACTGCCAACTGCCCTTTTTTGCGGCGCAGCAGCGGGGGCTCTACCAGGACGCGGGGCTGGAGGTGGATCTGCGGCTGATCGCCAGCAACACCGAGCTGGTGGAGGCCCTCAAGCGCGGCGACCTGGACGTGGGGTCGTTGCCGGTGACCACGGCGGTGGCGGCCATCGCCACGGGGGCGCCGATCCGGATCGTGGCCATGAGCGGCCGCGGCAGCGACGGCCTGCTGGTGCGCGCCGAGGACGATATCCGCACGCTGGGCGACCTGCGGGGGCGGCCGGTGACCACCATCCGCGCCTCGATCTTGGACGTCTTGCTGCGGTATGCGCTGGAGGAGGCTGGCCTGGATGCGGACGTCGATCTGGAGCTGCGCTACCTGAGCCAGCTCGGGGATATGATCACGGCGCTGCGGACCGGCCAGGTGGATGCTAGCTCCAACACCGAGCCGTTCATGACCGACGCCGAGCGCCAGGGTTGGGGGCGGGTGCTGGGCTATTACACCGCGGCCTGGCCGGATCATCCCTGCTGCGTGGTGGTGGCCCACGAGGATTTCGCCCAGCGCCAGCCGGAGGCGTTGGTGGGCCTATTGCGGGCGCATCTGCAGGCGGTGGATTGGTGCAACGCCCATCGGCGGGAGGCCGCTGCCACCCTGGTGGAGACGCTGGACGCGTTCGACGTGGAGCTGGTGGCGGCCAGCCTGGACCCGGCCAAGATGCGGCTGGATGCGTTGGTGGCGCCGGACGAGATCACGCGCATGGCGGGGCTGATGGTGCGGTATGGCATGATCGACGCCGTCCCCGGCACCGAGGCATTGGTGGACGAGGGGCCCTTGGCCCAGGCGCTGGAGGGGCGGACGTGAGGGCACCAGGCTCTCGTAGGGACGAGCGGTCTCCCTCTGGAGGATCGCTAGTAGGCGCGGATGCCAATCCGCGCGCCCGCTCAGCACGCCGCTCCCTGCGGCGCGGTATGGAAACCGCGCCTACCGGAAAGACTGGGACCCCTCTCGCCTCGGGCCGCCTGGGGCAGGTGGCGGTGGTGCTGGTGGTGGCCGGGCTGTGGGAGCTGGTCACGCGCAGCGGGCTGGTGGACGCGCAGTTGTTGCCGCCGCCCAGCCAGGTGCTGGCGCGGGGCTGGACGCTGCTGGTGGGCGGGCGGCTGCTGCCGGACCTGTGGGCCAGCCTGTGGCGGGTGCTGGTGGGCTTTGCGGGGGCGGCGCTGCTGGCGGCGCCGTTGGGCGTGGCCCTG
>Ga0334887_1005325_pt1 | contig 10817 bp, 8 predicted proteins | sample GraSluR1_MG_10_FD_207217 | JGI IMG/M metagenome (GOLD analysis project Ga0334887, IMG submission 207217) | Sludge microbial communities from methane-producing bioreactor in Wageningen University, Netherlands - Granular Sludge_18_07-R1 | ecosystem: Engineered > Bioreactor > Anaerobic >...
TGGGGCGTTGATCAACCTGGTCGGCATTCAATTAATCATTTACTGGCTGCTTATCAGTGTGCTGCATGACCTGAGCCAGCGTGATTTGTTGACACAGGCAGATATGCAGCCCTGGTAGCGACAAATGGCGACCAAATAAATGGAATATGAAAGAATCCAATAAGACAGTGAACGAATTCAAAAATCACGGCACCAATCCATTGAAAATTGTGCATGAAGCCAATTTCCCTTCGGCTGACCACATCGTGCAGGATGTCATAAATGCTGAACAACGCCCTGCGGAGGCGGTGGATATCCTGTTGATCAATCCACCGTCACCAGATGGCGGCATCTGGATTCGTTCGCAGCACCGTGTGGGGCGGCGTTCACGCGAGAACATGATCTGGCCGCAGGTGTCGCTGGCGCAGATGGCTGCCATCCTGCAAGACCAGTATAAGGTGATGGTGTTGGATTGTATCGGCTCAAAAATTGACTGGCCTGCGTTGATTACGTTGCTCGAAAAATACCAGCCGCGTTATTACCTGACGCAAGTGACCGCCCCTACATTGGAAAATGACATGTATGGCACCTATCTGGCGAAAAACCGCGGGGCTGTCACCATGGCGTTTGGCACGCATGTTACGCCCATTCCGCTGGAGGTGATGCGTGCTTTTTCCACGCTCGATTTTGTGTTGTATGGCGAGCCTGACCTGACACTGCGTGATTTGCTGGATCATCTGGACAACAAGCTCAGCCAGCGCCCTCTCGACATTCAGGTCATGTTTGATAAGGAAGCGGGTTACCAGCTATCAATCGTGGATGGCAAGGTAGATCTACACGGCATCCGTGGCATTGTCTGGCGGGAGGAGAACCAGGTGATCAAGAATGCCGCCAGACCTTTCATCGCCGATTTGGATGATTTGCCCATGCCGGCGCATGAACTGCTGCCGTTGCAAGCATACAAAATGCCGATGATTAAAGGGCCGTTTACTTTTATCGTTACAGAACGCGGATGCCCGGCGGGTTGCACGTTCTGTATCAAGCATGTGTCTTACCAGAACAGTGTGCGTCTGCGATCAGCAGAGAAGATCGTTGAAGAGCTGTGGCTGCTGAACAAACTGGGCATCCACAATATCCACATGTATGCCGACCTGTTTACCGTGAGCCGTGAGCAGGTGGTCAGGATGTGCCAACTGATCATCGAGCAGGGCTTAAAAGTCCGGTGGACCTGCAACAGCCGCGTGGACTATGTGGATGCGGAGATGCTGCAACTGATGGCGCAGGCTGGCTGCTGGTATATCTCCTGGGGCATCGAGAGCGGCAGCCAGCAGATGCTGAACGGTATGCACAAGGGCATCATGCTGGAACAGACACGCCACGCCCTGAAGCTTGCCAGGCAGGCTGGTATTCACAACTGGGGTTATTTCATCATCGGCCTGCCCGGCGAAACCGAAGAGACCATCCGCCAGACGATTGATTTTGCCAAGGCGCTACCGCTGGATATTGCCCTTTTCCATATTGCCGCGCCGCACCCCGGCACGCCGTTGTTTTTCAGCGTGGTGGAACATGGCTGGTTTCGCAAGGGCATGCGCTGGGAGCAGGTGGATATGGACAAAGAAACCGTGCTGGACTATCCCGACCTGTCGGCTGACCAGTTGATGTACTGGCAGAAGCGCGCCTGGCGTGAATGGGCGCTGCGTCCCAAACCTGCCTTTACCTATCTAAAAATGCTGCTATCTGACCCATCGACGTTTGTGAATGCCGCGAATATCGGCTTGCAGCACCTCAGATGGCAGATCGGCGGAAAAGAAGACCATTAACGTGAGCCAGGCGAAACCCTATCCGGATTTGTTTCACGAATTATTGGCGCAACTGGAGGCCAACTGGCAGGGACTGCCTGACAAACCGGAAGAAACGCCGTTTTCCACATTATGTACGTTGTGGCATTTCGTGGCGCTGGATGAGCCAGAATCATTCAGGCCTCTGACACCCGAGAATGCTTCACGCGTCAAGGATCTGGTAGCACGGCGTATGGCGGGAGAACCCCTGGCTTATCTCGTTGGACAACAGCACTACATGGGGCTGGCGTTGATGACCTCACCCGATGCCATGATCCCTCGCAAAGAGACCGAACTGCTGGGACAGACAGCCATGCAAATTGCCCAGCGGCTGGCGGCACAGCGTGGCACGCTGCAGGCGCTGGATCTTTGCACCGGATCGGGTAATGTCGCCCTGGCGCTGGCGCATTATGTCGACGAGTATCATGGCATTGGCTCCGATATCTCTGAAAACGCTGTCGGGCTGGCGCAACGCAATGCCAACGCGTTACGGGTGGCAGACAGGCTGAAATTTGTGGCAGGTGATCTGTTTGAACCGTTCGACCATGAAATGTATTTGCATGCTTTTGACCTGATCACCTGTAACCCGCCCTATATCGCGACGGCGAATGCGGAAAAGATGGCGGATGAGATCGCGCAGTATGAGCCGCGCGAGGCGTTTGACGGCGGGCCATTCGGTATCAATGTGATGATGCGCTTGATCCGCGAAGCACCGCACTTCTTGAAACCGGATTCCTGGCTGGTGTTTGAGGTGGGGTTGGGGCAGGGTGAAGTGATGCAGCGCATGATGGAAAAAACGGCCGCTTACCAACCAATAGAAACCCGCCGGGATGAACATGACAATATCCGGGTTTTGCTGGGACAGTCCAATGGTTGAATGCGAACATTCCAAACGAGGAAAAGGCTGAGATGCTGGTTCAGGAATTTTTAGAGCGAAGCACCGCACGTACGCCGGAAAAGACCGCACTGGTGTGCGGTAATCGCCGCCTCAGCTATGCTGAGATAGACGATCAGGCAAACCGGTTTGCCGCCTATCTATTAGCGCATGGCTTGCAACGGGGGGATCGCGTTGCCATCTACCTGCCGAACGGGGTAGAGGCGGTGATCAGCCTGTTCGGCGCATTGAAGGCAGGCGGGGTGTTTGTGATGCTCAATGCCACCACCAAGTTTGACAAACTGATCACCATCCTGAATGATTGCGGGGCTGCTGCCATCATAGCGGGTGGGGCAGACACGGACTTCTACCAAGGCCTGCAGGTCGCTGTGCCTTCACTGCAAATCATGATCCATCACGATCAACGCAAAAGCGCGGCGGAGTTTTCAGAAGCGCCCGGATTGGTCGATTTTTCTGCTGTGATGGCGGCAGCTGTTGATGGCAAACCGGTTCTCCAGACCATTGACCTCGACCTGGCCTGCCTGGTGTATACCTCAGGCAGCACCGGTGATTCAAAGGGGGTCATGTGCGACCACAGCAACGTGGATTTTGCCACTGGCTCGATCATCACCTATCTTGGCAACACGGCGGATGATATCGTGCTCAATTGCCTGCCGCTGTCATTCGATTACGGGCTGTATCAATTGTTGATGGTGTTCAAATTCGGCGGGACATTGGTGCTGGAAAAGGGGTTTGTTTTCCCGGCGGTGATCCTGCAGCAGATCCAAAGGGAGCGTGTCACCGGTTTCCCCGGTGTGCCGACCATCTTCGCTATTCTGACCACTACCGACCTGGCGAGTTACGATCTCTCCAGCCTGCGTTACCTCACCAATACAGCAGCGGCGCTGCCGGTCAGCCACATTCAAGCGCTGAGAGAGAAATTCCCGCAGGCGCAGTTGTTCTCCATGTATGGCTTGACCGAGACCAAACGCACCCTCTACCTGCCGCCGCAGGAACTGGGCCGGCGGCCCGGGTCGGTGGGGGTCGCTATTCCCGGCACAGAAGTGTGGCTGGAGGATGAGGACGGCAACCGGTTGGGAGCGGGTGAAATTGGCGAGCTTGTGGTGCGCGGGCGGCATGTCATGCGCGGTTACTGGAACGCACCGGAAGCGACTGCGGCGCGCTATCGCCCCGGCATACTGCCACATGAACGCGTTTGTTATACCGGCGACCTGTTCCGCAGAGATGAAGAAGGCTTTTACTACTTTGTGTCGCGTAAAGATGACATCATCAAATCACGCGGCGAGAAAGTCTCACCGGTGGAATTGGAACGGGTGCTGTATGGCATTCCGGGGGTTACCAGAGCGGCAGTGATAGGCGTGCCGGATGATATGTTAGGAGAGGCGATCAAGGTATTTGTGGTGTGCAGCGATCCCGCCCTGAGCGAGAAGGATGTGCTGATCTATTGTCGGGGCCATGTGGAAGATTACATGGTGCCGAAGTACGTGGAATTCAGGACAGAATTGCCGATGACAGAATCCGGCAAAGTGTTGAAAACCAGCCTTTCATAAACAAAGTGTTTCTTTCAAGAACAACCAGATTGATCTGTTATTCATTGCAGGAGGAAATATGACCCATTCAGTTGAAGAATCCATTCGCACGTACATTGCCCAGAATATCCTGTTCCGTAATGACGGATATCCGTATGAGGATAGCACCTCGTTTCTGGACAACGGCATCGTTGACTCCATCAATGTGATGGAACTTGTCATGTTTGTGGAAGAAACCTTCGGCATCAAGGTCAAGGATGAGGAAATTGTACCCGATCATTTTGACTCGGTCGAACGGTTGTCCGCTTATGTAAAGAAGAAAGGTGAGTAGTTGGTTGCCCAGCTTCCTGAAGATGGCGAAGGCTGAACGATGAATATCCTGTTCCTGACCCAGATACTGCCATACCCGCCGGATGCCGGCCCTAAATTCAAGACATGGCAGGTCTTGCGTTACCTGATGGACAATGGTCATACAGTGACGTTGATCTCCATGATCCGCCCGGAAGACGAAAAATTCTGTCATGTGATTGAAAAATTGGTGACAGCCTTCTACCCGGTGAAGATCCAGCGTTCACGCATGAAGGATATTTTCTTTTTACTGCGTAGTGCGCTGACCGGGCGGTCGTTCCTGATTGAGCGTGATGATTTGCGGCAAATTCGCTTGCTGGTGGCAAGGTTGGTTTCTGAGAATACGTATGACGCCATGCATGCCGATCAGGTTAGCATGACGCAATTCATCCTTCCCTATGTGCAGGAGAGACATGAGGAGCATGAAACAGAGGGCAGGCAGGCGCCGGTTCTGCTCTTCGACGCCCACAATGCCACCTGGAAGATCCTGGAGCGATTTGGCGAAGAGAGCAAAGGGCTGAAACGCTGGTTCTTTCAATGGGAAGCCAATCGCATGCGCCACTATGAAGCAGACATTGTGCGAAGCTTTGATCGAATTTTAACTGTGTCGGATATAGACCGTGATGCGCTGCTGGCAATAGTTGCACAGGCGGGTGAGGCCCAACAGGCGTTGGTAGAAAAATTCATGGTCATTCCGATTACGGTGGATACGCAGGAAATTTTGCCCGTGAAACGAGCTGTGGACTCTTTGAATGTGTTCACCTTTGGCACTTTGTATTACCCACCCAACGCCGATGGCATTCGCTGGTTCATCAATGAGGTATTTCCCAGGGTGAGAGCCGCGGTGCCGGGCGTGACGTTGACGGTGGTGGGGAAGAATCCGCCGGCTGACTTTTTAGCGCTGCAGCACGCTGCGCCTGAGGTGTATCACGTGCCTGGGTATGTGACCGACCTGACGACCTGGTTTGAGCAGGCGGCGGTGGTGATCGTGCCGGTGCGGGTGGGTGGGGGCATGCGGGTGCGTATTTTGGAGGCATTCGCGCGCGCCATGCCCATTGTCACCACCACGGTCGGGCTGGAGGGGATTGATGCGCTGCCGGGTGAGCATATTCTGGTGGAAGATGATGCATTGTCATTTGCTGAAGCGGTGATCGGGTTGATCAGGGATGAAAAATGGCAGAACCGACTGGCTGCCAATGGACGCCAACTGGCAGAACAGAGGTATGACCAGCAGGTGGTGATGCAACGGCTGGATGAGATCTATCCTCCGCGGGAGAATGCATAAATGAAGAAATCGGCTGCCTGGCTAAGAAATCCTTCGCGTCTTTTGATCCTCATTCTGACCCTCTCGGTGCTGGCACGCCTGGCTGGCGCGGTGTACATGGGTGACGGGGTGGAGGAGCTGCCGGGTACTTTCGATCAGATTTCCTACCATTTACTGGCGCAGCGCGTGCTGGGTGGATATGGCTTCAGTTTCGGGCAGGATTGGTGGCCGCTGACGGCAGCCGGCGCACCGACCGCCCATTGGAGTTTTCTCTATACATCCTATCTTGTGATTGTGTATGCCATCTTTGGCGTTCATCCGCTGGCTGCGCGCATCATCCAGGCGGTCATATACGGGCTGCTACAGCCTTACCTGACCTACCGTATCGGCAGCCGCCTGTTCGGCAAATGGGTGGGATTGATTTCTGCCCAGCTGGCGGCTGGTTATGCTTATTTCATCTATTATGGCGGAACATTGATGACGGAACCGTTCTATATCCTGGCGATCTTGTGGGTGTTCGATACTTGCATCGGGCTGGTGACACAACCGAAGGCAGATAAGACTTTGCGCCGCTGGTTTCTACTGGGGGTTGGCATGGGGTTAGCTGTGCTGCTGCGGCAGGTTTTTTTGCTGATGATTCCCTTCATCCTGTTGTGGTTGGGCTGGGCGCTGTACCGCCGTCAACCGTCCTTCCGTTGGGCACGGCTGTTGGTGCCGCTGCTGGTGGTGGCTGTCATGATTTTGCCCTTCACCATCTACAACACCTCCCGTTTCGATCAGGTGGTGCTGCTGAATACCAATGCCGGGTTTGCCTTTTTCTGGGGCAACCATCCTTACTACGGCACAAATTTCCAATCGATTCTGCCGGATGGTATGTATCAAGCATTGATACCGCAGGAGCTCAGGGGGTTGGATGAGGCGGCACTCGATCAGGCTTTGCTTGGCCGTGCCATGGAAAACATCCTGGACAATCCTGTGCGTTATGTGAAATTGTCGATCAGCCGCATTCCCGATTTCTTCATGTTCTGGCCTTCGCCTGATTCCGGCAGGATCAGCAATATCTCTCGCGTCGCCAGTTTCGGTATTCTGTGGCCGTTCATGCTGGCCGGTTTGCTTGTGTCCTGGTGGAAGGCTGATAAGACGCTGCGCAAACGGCTTGATTCACCCATAACGCTGCTGGTGTTGTTTATTGTGGCGTATAGCGCCTTGCACATTATGACGTGGACATTGGTCCGCTATCGTTTGCCCATTGACGCGGTGGCACTGCCTTTTGCCGGTTACGCAATGGTCTTAATTGATCGGCGATGGCTTCACATTGGACAGCGTTTCTTTGGCTTTGAAGAAGTATCCAAATCAGTACAGGCGGTAAGGGAGTGAGAATCCTCTATATCGTACCGTATATGCCCAATCTGATCCGCGTGCGGCCCTATAACCTCATTCGCTATCTGGCGCGGTTGGGACATGAGGTCACCGCGGCAACGGTTGTTTCACACCCGACCGAACGGCAGGATAGTAAGAAGCTGAACGATTTTTGCCAGGATGTGATTTCTGTTGATATGCCCTTTGCTCGTTCGTTGTTGCAAAGTGGAATAGCAATGGTACAGGGCATTCCCATGCAGGCGCGCTACAGCTGGCGTCCGGGCCTGTTTCAGCAGATCACAGGTGTGTTGAAACAACACAATGGAGGACAACCCTTCGATGTGGTGCATGTTGAACACCTGCGGGGGATCGAGTATGGCTTACGGCTGCTTGACTGGCTGAGCGAGGTCAAGGAACTGGCGGCTTTACCGGTGGTATGGGACAGTGTCGATTGTATCTCCTCCCTGATGCGCCAGACCAGGCAGCGTGGCAGCAGTGCCAAAAGCCGCGTCATTGCTGCTTTAGAATATGGCAATACGGTGAAGTATGAATGCCGTGGGCTGCGGTCGTTTGACCGCGTGCTGGTGACATCACCGGTAGACCAGGCTGCCCTGGCAGACACTGACCAGGGAGAAGCCAGCCGTTGGAAAATTGACGTGCTGCCAAACGGGGTGGACCTGGATTATTTCCAGCCTGGCGAAGGTGACCGACATCCTGACACGATCGTGATCAGCGGAAAGATGAGCTATCACGCCAATGTCACCATGGTGACCTACCTGGTTAACGAGATCATGCCGCTGGTGTGGTCTCGCAAACCTGGTGTCCGGCTGCAAATTGTGGGCAAAGACCCCCCGCCATCCATGCAGGCAATGGCGAAAAACGAAAACATCATCGTAACCGGTACTGTCAGCGATATCCGTCCCTATTTACAGCAGGCGACCCTGGCGGTGGTGCCTATCACCTACGGTACAGGCATCCAGAACAAGATATTGGAAGCCATGGCGTGCGCCACACCGGTGATCGTGTCTGCCCCGGCGGCGGCTTCGCTGCTGGCGATTCCGAACCGGGATTATGTGGTGGTTGAAACCGCCCGCCAGTTCGCGGATGCCATCCTCGATCTACTGGGTGATGATCACAAACGCATCGAACTGGGCATGGCGGGCAGGCTGTATGTGGAGAAGAACCACGATTGGCAGGTAATCGCAGCGAAACTGGCAGGCATCTATGCGTCTACCGGGTATGAGAAGAAAAGAAAGTTGGAGGAAATGTCATTGTTAGCGGGTCAAGGCAAAGGGGCATAGCAGAAATTTCCATGTGCGGCATCGCTGGTATTGTTAACCTGAAAGAATCACCACCTGTGGAGATTGAGACGCTGGCAAAGATGCTGGCTTCCATTCGCCACCGCGGGCCAGACAGCACAGGCATTTATCGTGACAGCCACGCCGGGTTGGGCAGTGTGCGTCTGATGATCATTGACCTGACCGGCGGCGACCAGCCCATCAGCAATGAAGACGGCACTTTGTGGATCGTTTACAATGGCGAGGTCTTTAATTATGTGGAGTTGCGGCCTGAACTGGAACGGCGCGGGCATATTTTTTCTACCCAAACCGACACCGAAGTCATCCTGCACTTGTTTGAAGAAGAAGGTCCAGCCTGTTTGCAGCGTTTGAACGGCCAGTTCGCGCTGGCAATTTGGGATACAGTGCAGCAAAAGCTGTTTTTGGCACGAGACCGCGTAGGTATCAGACCGCTGTTTTATACAGCGCAGGACAACCGTCTCGTTTTCGGGTCAGAAGTCAAGGCAATTTTCGCCAGTGGTGAAGTGAAGGCGGCCATTGACCCGGGCGCGTTACGGGAGGTTTTCACCTATTGGAGCGTGCAGACGCCTAACACAATCTTTGAGGGCATTCACGAGCTTCCTCCGGGGCATTATCTTCTGGCAGAGGATGGACAGGTGAGTCTTCATTCTTACTGGCAGCTTGACCTGATGCCCGAGAGTGACAGGCGTGCGCCGGAATCTTATGGTGAAGAACTGGAAGCGCTGCTGATTGACGCGGCGCGCATCCGTTTGCGGGCAGATGTTCCTGTGGGAGCTTATCTGAGTGGTGGTTTGGATTCCTCCCTGACAACGGCCCTCATACGCGGGCATACTGGCAATAAACTCAACACTTTTTCCATCGCTTTCACCGATCCGGCGTTCGACGAACGCTCCTACCAGCAGCAAATGGCAGCGTACCTTGGCACCGAACATCACATGCTGTTGTGTGACTATCCCGATATCAGCCAGGCTTTTCCAGAAGTAATTTGGCATACCGAAACACCGATATTGCGCACCGCACCGGTGCCGATGTACTTATTGTCAGGGTTGGTACGAGCGCATAATTTCAAGGTGGTGATGACGGGTGAAGGGGCGGATGAGTTTTTGGCAGGCTATGATATCTTCAAAGAGATGAAGATTCGTCGCTTCTGGGCGGTTGATCCTGACTCAAGCCTGCGTCCGAAATTGCTGGGTTTGCTGTACCCGGACATCCAGCGTATGGGTGCCAGCGCCGCTTTTTTGACAGGTTTCTTCAAAAAAGACCTTTTGCAGACCGATTCGCCCTATTATTCACACCTGATCCGTTGGCGCAATACCGCGCGGGCATGCCGTTTTCTGGTTGAGCCTGATGGGGAAGCTAAGCAAGTGCCGGCGACAGTGTTGCCTGCAGGCTTTCATGCCTGGCCAGCCCTGAGCCAGGCGCAATACCTTGAAATGACCACCTTTCTCTCCCCTTACTTACTCTCATCGCAGGGCGACCGTATGGCGATGGCACACTCGGTTGAAGGGCGCTATCCATTCCTCGATTATCGCGTGATCGAATTCTGCAATCGCCTGCCGCCCGCGATGAAGATGCCGGTATTGGTGGAGAAGTGGCTGTTGAAACAGCTGGGCGCGCGTTATCTGCCTGAGAATATCTGGCGGCGGCGTAAACGCCCCTACCGTGCGCCTATCAACCGCAGTTTCTTCCTGCCAACTCCGCCAGCGTATGTCGATGAACTGCTTTCATCCGAAGCCATCCGCCATAGCGGTTTGTTTAACCCGGCAGCGGTGGCAATGCTTTATAACAAAGCCCGCGCTGCTTCGCAGGTCAGCTATGGGTTGAGCGAGGTGGAAGATATGGCGCTGGTAGGAATTCTTTCGACCCAGCTGGTTCATCATCAATTTGTGCGGGGTGAAAGACCTGTACAGAACGCTACACGAGTAGACCAGATGAAATTGATCGACCGCGTGGCAGTGGCGCACTGATGCCAGGCACACCGGCAGGTTGTTCTTGATTGTAAAAGGAGTGAGAGACAGGCTTGATGGCATCAAACAACATGATTAACTTCTCAAAAGAAACCTTGCGGTTAGACGCCGAACAGGAAATTGCCCGCATAGTGGCAATGATCCGTGAAGTGGTGCAGCATGACATGCACCGGCGCGGGGCTGTGGTGGGCATCAGCGGGGGGATCGATTCTTCTGTGGTGCTTGCCCTGTGTGTAGAGGCATTGGGGCCACAGCGCGTGGTAGGCCTGATCTTACCGGAGAAAGAATCCAGCCCTGCCAGCGCGGCGTTGGCAGAGGA
>Ga0334887_1005332_pt1 | contig 10809 bp, 11 predicted proteins | sample GraSluR1_MG_10_FD_207217 | JGI IMG/M metagenome (GOLD analysis project Ga0334887, IMG submission 207217) | Sludge microbial communities from methane-producing bioreactor in Wageningen University, Netherlands - Granular Sludge_18_07-R1 | ecosystem: Engineered > Bioreactor > Anaerobic >...
TATCAAGTTTAAGTGTATCTGGGTCATTGGAGGGTCACACTGGGTAGTTCTCCTCAAAGGTTAATAACTTTTGGGAGAATCTATCCAGCCTCCAACTTTATCACTCGAAAAGTAGATTGTGCCCATATTGATGTAATATTTAATAATAAATCCTTATTTTATGCAAGATAATATCTATATATATCTCAATGTAAACAGTAATTCTCTCAAAATTTCACATTATGAAGAGAGAAATCTATATATGGAATTACCTCGTCACTTAATTCCGATGGCCCTGAACAAGGCGATATTACTCTGCATAAACGTCCGCTCTGGCTTGTAGTGCACTCTTTTTCCGCCGTTGTAGCTCTAGCTCATACGCCCCGATCTTCGCATTTTCGGCCCACCCGGTCGTTTCGACTGATCGGTCATCCTCGACGTTTTGGGCATCGCTCTTTACTATATTACTTTCAAAATTCAAACCCGAAAATAGGAGGTGAAAAATATGAATCGCACCATTAAGCTCCTCATGATATCGGACGTCTTCGTCCTCACCGGCTTCGGCCTGATCCAGCCCATCCTGGCCATCTTCATAAACGAGGGGGTGGCAGGGGGGACTATCTTCACCGCAGGGGTGGCCAGCACCCTATTCCTGGTGACGAAGTCCCTGGTCCAGCTCCCCTTCTCCCGGTACATAGACGAGAACGGAAATAAGACGAGATGGCTGATAATAGGTACCGCCCTCATCGCCACAGTTCCAGTGATGTACATCTTCATCGACAACATATACCAGGTCTACCTGGCGGAGATCCTCTACGGAATCGGAAGCGGCCTCGCATACCCCACCTGGGTCGCCCTCTGGACCATGAACCTTAAACCCGGAAAGGAGGGGTTCGAGTGGTCGGTCTATTCCACCTCTACGGGGCTTGGGACCGCCGCCACCGCCGCCGCCGGCGCCGCCATCGCGAGCATCGCAGGGTTCGTCGCCACCTTCATCCTCGCAGGTTTTATGTGCCTGGTGGGCTGCGGCATCCTCCTGATGCTCGATCGGGAGAGCGCTGAGAAGAGGAGGATCATAGTCCCGTCAAGGTGAAAGAAGAGTATACCCGGGCTCGATCTTCCCGGTCGGGGACCGAAGTTGAGACCGCCCTCCCGATACTCTTCCTCTTCCTGATCCTCAGAAAGCGAGCCCCTTCCCCGATGGGTATTTAGCCCCGGGATCCTCTAGCCAATACCATGGCAGGAGATCTCTCGGAACGATTTTGCGGCTGCCTCCTGGGCCTTGCCGTCGGCGACGCCCTGGGGATGCCCGTCGAGGCGCTGACGAGAGACGATATCAGAGCGTCCGTCGGCGAGGTCCGGGAGATGACCGCCCCCGCAGCCGACCACTTTCACTGCGGCCTCGCGCCCGGCCAGTACACCGACGATACCGAGCAGACCCTCATCCTCGCTGATTCGATCATCGATGCCGGGTTCTTCGATGTCGAGAGGTTCGCGGCAAAGCTCGCCGAATGGGGACGGTGCTGGACCCTCGATCCAGGTCTGAACAGGGGCGTCGGATGGACGAGCATGACGGCGATAGGGGAGCTATTGAGGGATCGGCCCTGGCGGGAGGCGGGCCTTGCGACCCCCACCTGCGGCTCTGCCATGAGGGCCGCCCCCATCGGCCTCGTCTACCACTGCAACCTCGACCTCGTCGCCAGGTATGCAGACCTCCAGAGCCTCCCTACCCACTCCGCTGCCGCCGCCCGGGCCGGGGCGGTAGCCGTCGCCGCCGGCGTCGCCCTCTCCCTCCTCGGCTTTGCACCCGTCAAGGTCCTGGAGATGGCCGCCACCTTAACCGAACGGATCGACCGCGACTTCGCCCGCCGCCTCCTAGTCGTCGAAGAGCTCCTGGAGCTCGATCCCGCGAAGGCGCTGGAGGAGATAGGGACGTCCCCCATGGTGGGTGAGACCGTACCCGCCGCCTTCTTCTGCCACCTCAAGCTCGAGCCTGAGGAGGCGCTGATAGCGGCGGCATCCAACGGTGGGGACACAGACTCCATCGCCTCCATTGCCGGGGCCCTGGCGGGGGCTTCCCGGGGGTCGGGCTGGATCCCGGAGAGGTGGCTATCCCATCTTGAAGAGAGGGAGAGGATCGAGAGAGTGGCGAGAGATCTGGCAGCCGTGGCTTCGAAGATCTGTCCTGGTATCTGATGGGAAGATCCTCAGCCATAGACCTTGTGGCAGACCAGACGCCAGCGTGTCGTTTTTATGCCAGCCGGTATTCGTCTTCTGCCATGATTAAGGTTGGAATAGTAGGCGGGTCCGGCTATACCGGCGGAGAGCTCCTCCGCCTATTGAGCCTCCACCCCGGAGCCGAGGCGGTCTGCATCACCTCCAGAAAGCTGGAGGGTAGGCCCGTAGGGGACGTTCACACCCACCTGCGGGGGATCTACTCCCTCAAGTTCGAATCGCCTTCTGTGTCCGAGGTCGCAGAGAGGTGCGACGTAGTCTTCACCGCCGTCCCCCACGGGACGGCGATGGACTGGGTGCCGGGACTTCTAGACGAGGGGGCGAAGGTCGTCGACCTCTCCGCCGACTACAGGCTGCCCCTGGAGGTCTTCGAGAAGACCTATGGGATGAAGCACAGGGCCTTTCGGGAGGGGGTCTTCGGGATGCCGGAGCTCCACCCGGAGGTGAGGGGCGCGGAGTTCGTCGCCAACCCCGGCTGCTATCCCACCGGGGCATGCCTCTCGGTGGCCCCCCTCGTCGGAGCCGGGTTTGCCGAGAGGGTCGTCTTCGACTCCAAGTCCGGGATCTCCGGGGCCGGGATCGCCCCCTCAGAGACGAGCCACTACCCTAACATGGCGGAGAACGTCATCGCCTACAAGCTTTCGACCCACCGCCACAGGGTGGAGATCGATCAGGAGCTGGGCCGGCTATCGCCTGATGTCAAAGTGAGCTTCACCCCCCACGTCGTCCCCGCCGTCCGGGGGATCTTCACCACCGCCCACCTCCTGGTGAAGGAAGAGCTCGTCGGCGACATCCCCGATAAGGCCGAGATCGAGAAGATATACAGGGATTTCTACCGGGGCGCGCCTTTCATCAGGCTGGTGCCGGGGGTCCCCTCCCTGGGGGCGGTCCGGGGATCAAACTTCTGCGACATGGGCTTTGAGGTGGACGGGTACGGCGACCGGATCGTCGTCGTATCGGCGATAGACAACCTGGTGAAAGGGGCCTCCGGCCAGGCTATCCAGAATATGAACCTGATGACGGGGATGGCCGAGACCGAAGGGCTCTGGTTCCCCGGCGGAGCCCCCTGATGAGAAGATGAGGTGGAGGGCGAGAGGCTGAAAGGGTAAATAAAAAGAGAGCTGAGGTGGTATATGATGCAGGTCAGGGATGTAATGAACGAAGTGCCGGTCGCCGTCCAGGCGACCGACGCCGTCAGCGACGCCGTAAGGCTTCTCAAGGAGAACGAGATCAGCGGGATGCCGGTTCTGGAAGGGGGACGGCTGGTGGGGGTCGTCTCCGAGTCCGACCTCCTCAAGATGCTCTCCGCCGAGAGGGAGGGGGGGCTGTGGCTCCCAAGCCCCCTCGAGATCCTGGAGGTTCCCATCCGGGACCTGATCCGTTGGGAGAGGCTCCAGGCCGCCGCCGAGGAGGCGGGGACGACGAGGGTATCCGAGGTTATGACCAAGAAAGTATTCACCGTCGAACCTGAGGACTCCATCCAGCGGGCGGCCTCGATGATGGTCCGCCACCGGATCAACCGCCTCCCGGTCCTGGAGGGGGAGAGGCTCGTGGGCATCGTGACGAGGGGAGATATCATAGCGGGGCTGGGGATGGAGGCGTCGGAAGTTGAAGAGGATTGAAGGGGGGATATGCGCCGTCAACGGAGTCAGGGCCGCCGGGGCCAAGCGGGGCAAGTACGGCGTCGCCCTCATCGCCGCCGGGGGCGCCGCTGCCGGGGTCTTCACCAAGAACAGGATCAGGGCGGCTCCCCTGGACGTCACCGCCGAGAATCTCGCCGTCTCGGAGGGTCGGCTTGAGGGGGTGATCGCCAACAGCGGCTGCGCCAACGCCTATACCGGGACAATAGGGGTCGAAGACGCCCGGTGGATGGCTGGCCTCTTCGCCGAGACCCTGGGGGTCGGAGCCGATAGTATCGGCGTCGCCTCGACGGGGGTTATAGGAAGGTACCTCGATAGGGAGGTCGTCTCCGGGCTCTTCGATGAGGCAATGGAGAGGCTCCGGTCAGACCCCGGGGCGAGCGAGGAGGCGGCGCGGGCGATCATGACGACGGACACGAGGGTCAAAGAGATCGCCATAGAACACTCCGGGTTTCGGGTGGCGGGGATCACCAAGGGCGCCGGGATGATCGAGCCGAATATGGCGACGATGCTCGCCTTCCTCTACACCGACGCCAGAATCTCGCCGGAGGCGCTCAGAGAGGCCCTCCTGGCGGCGGCGGACGAGAGCTTCAATATGCTGATCGTCGACGGAGATACCAGCACCAACGACCTCGTCCTGGTGACGGCGACGGGCAAGGCAGATGCGGATCCCGACGAGTTCAGAGTGGCCCTCACCACGGTCTGCGTGGAGCTGGCGAAGATGATGGCCAAAGACGGCGAGGGGGCGACGAAGCTGGTGGAGATGGTCGTCACCGGAGCCCGAAGCCGGGAGGACGCCCGCCTCGCCGCCAAGACGGTCATGAGGAGCAGCCTCGTCAAGACCGCCATCTTCGGGTGCGATCCCAACTGGGGCAGGATCGTGGCAGCGGCGGGAAGGTCCGGCGCAGAGGTCGATCCGGAGAAGATCACCCTCTCGATCTCCGCCGCCGGCAGGGATGAAGAGGTATTCCTCGTCAGGGACGGCAAGATCGTCGACGGCGTTCTTTCGGCGGCGGAGGAGGCGATGAGGGCCCAGGAGCTTCTGATCACCCTCGACCTCGGCCTTGGGGATGGGAGGGCCCGGGCCTTCGGCTGCGATCTCTCTTACGACTACGTCAAGATCAACGCGGATTATACAACCTGAGGACGAGGAGGGCGAAAACATTGCTTTTGAGAGGAGAGCGGCTCGGTGAGATCTCCGGGGATGTCCTGGTGTTCATATCATCGAGGGAGGCGGACCAGTGGATCTTCGAGGCTGACCTCCTGGTGGACAGGGCCCACCTGGTGATGCTGAAGGAGCGGGACCTGATATCCGCCGATGAATTTGCAGAGATCGTCGCCGCCCTCGACGCCATCGATGAAGAGAAGCTCGGCGAGGGCGAAGACGTCCACGAGGCGATCGAGGCGGAGCTGATAGCGAGGGTGGGGGCCGCCGGCGGCCGGATGCACACCGGCAGATCGAGGAACGACGAGGTGGCGACCTGCATCCGGATCGTCCTCAGAGACGAAGTCTTGGGCCTTCTGGCCGAGGTGAACAATCTAGCAAAAGCTCTAGTCGAGAGGGCCAGAGAGAACACAGAAGCCACGATTCCAGGGTTCACCCACCTGCAGCACGCCCAGCCGACGACCCTAGCCCACCACCTCCTCGCCCACGCCGACGGACTCCTCCGGGACTTCGAGAGGCTATGCGACTCCTACCCGCGGATCAACAGGAGCCCTCTCGGCGCTGCGGCCTTCGCCTCCACCGGCTTTGATATCGACCGAAAGAGGACCGCCGAGCTCCTCGGCTTCGATGGCCTCGTCGAGAACAGCATGGACGCCGTCTCTACGAGGGACTTTCTCCTGGAGGCGTTATCCGTCTCCTCGATCCTGATGGTGAACGCTAGCCGCCTCGCCGAGGAGCTGATCCTCTGGTCGACGTCGGAGTTCGGCTACGTCGAGCTCGATGACCTCTTCACCTCGACGAGCTCCATCATGCCCCAGAAGAAGAACCCCGACACCGCAGAGCTCGTCCGGGGGAAGACCGGTACGGTCTTTGGGTCCCTCGTAGCCACCCTGGCCATCAACAAGGCGCTGCCCATGAGCTACAACCGGGATCTTCAGGAGGCGACGGCGAACCTCTGGCGCGGGATCGCCACCACCAGGGGCGCCGTGCGGATCATGGCCGGGGCCGTCTCGTCGGCGAAGTTCAGAACAGACAGGCTGGAGGCAGCCTCCGGCGCGGGCTTCTCGACGGCGACGGAGATCGCCGACTCCCTCGTCAGAAAGACGGGGATACCCTTTCGGACCGCCCACCAGATCGTTGGAGCTTTAGCCGCAAAGAGCGAGAGCCCGACGATAGAAGACCTGGACGAGGCGGCCGAGAGGATCGCCGGGTTTCGGCCGAGCGAGAGGGGCTTCGGCAAAGAAGAGCTCGCGGCGGCCCTCGACCCGAAGGAGAACGTGGCGGCAAGGTCTAGGACCGGCGGGCCAGCGCCATCTGAGACGAAGAGGATGGCCGCCGACCGGATTCAGAAAATAGAGGAGAACGGCCGCCTCGTCGCAGAGTTGAAGGGAAGGGTCGATCGTGCCCTCGCGGCCCTGCGGGAGATGAGGTGACGGTATCGATCTGAAGGTATCGATCCGGGGTCTTCAAAGGTTGATGATATGACGACGGCTTCGAGCGGACCGGAAACGTCAGGGGACGCGCCAGGCGGCCGGTCGGCGGCGCCTGCCCCGTCGGAGGTCGGCATCGTCGCCTTTCTCAAGGGGGGTGGCTGGCGGCGGCGGCTCGGCTTCGGCCTGGTCGTCCTATCCTGTCTTCTATACGGCTGCCTCCTCTTCGTCCCATCGGCGCCTCTATCCACATCGGGAAAGGTCGCCCTATCGTCCCTTCTGGTGATATCCGGGGAGGCTTCTTTTTGGATAGGAGGCTTCATCCTCGGCCGCGACGTCGTCGCCCGGTGGCGGGGGGCGCTCGATCCGCGGAGGTGGATTAGGGGGCGGGGATGAGGCAGGCCGATATGAGCGGGGCGAGATTTTTTGATGCGTTCAAAGCCCTTATCGGCCACCGGTGAAAGAGTTACGAAGGATTCGATATTTGAAGGATCATCTGCCCGTTCGTCTTCGATCTCTCGGGCAATTTTGGAGATGGGTCAACCTCATTCTCCTTCAGCTCTCTAATGCGCCAGATAAGCCGCTCCAGTTCAGAAAACCTCTGGTCGAATTCTGCATACAGTACCGCCAGCTCCTCCGCTTCGCAGGTCACGATCTCGCCTCCTTCAATGGGGCTGGGCGGTCCTCGGCCTCCAATACCCATGCCTTCCTCTCTGACTGACCGGGATGAATTTCTTGGCCGGATACCTTCATGCCAGCTCCCACCAATCGGAGGCAGGATCCACTGCAGGCGCTGCTGGACCCTCCACCAGCGCCGCTTCTGCGCAAGCCGCATGATATAGCTTCCCGTGATCGGTTACGTAAATGTCACCGATTTTAATTGGTCTGTAACAAATACCACAACGATAGCCTCCACAGTCCATCTGATACTTTCGGCTCATCTCCTCGCCCTCTTCTTACGTCGCTTAACCTCGTCGGCTAAAAGGACCATGGCCTGGCCCCTTGACGGGCCGCAGATAACTTCCGAGACCTCGTCTGATACCTGCAGATTTCTTTTATCCATCTCGGTTTGATGCTCCCTGTACATTTCTCACATCTCCTCTCCTCATGATGGTGGTTTTATCCTATCCTCAAGATGGTGGTTTTGTCCATGCATCTCACAAGCGGTTCGCCCCGCAGACGATCATGTAGGTGAACCGCACCAGATCATTTCTTTCGCGGTTTTAACGTGACCGTCTCCACCTTTCCCCAGGTTGGATGATCCCACGCCACCAAATCTTGGACTTCCATCTTCTGCTCTTTCGCGATCTCTTCTGGAGACTTGTCTGACATCCCCCTGTACTGAGTTCCGATAAATACAAATCTCTTCATATATATACCTCAAACTCATGGATCTCTCAAATCCGCCGATCTTCAGCGAAACTTTGGATTACCTCGGCTGTAGGGTTTTACAGCCCTCAGAAAAGGTAATCCATTCCGCAGGCCATACATTGATACCATCCTACGCCCTTTGTCCAGCGGAACTGCTCGCCCTCTTCGCTCCCACAATAGGGGCAGACTGGCACATCCGTTTTTATCTTCGCCGCCCCAGGACTGCGGTCTGAGATCGCCTTTGCGATCTTCCGCCGCCCTCGAAGGGCGTTGAAGATGTAGTCTAAGCTGAGATTCATGGTATCAATTGACGGTTCGCCGTCTGGGCGATTCAGCAAAACGTCCCATGCAATTCAGCAAAATGATGAGGCTAATGCATCTACCCACCAAGCTGCGGGGTCGAGCAGCTCGCGGCAGAGATCTGCCAGAAATGATCTGCCAAGGAATGATATCCAACTTCTGCGATTCGCATAAACCCCCTTCTGCAGGAAGGGTTGAATCTTCCACTAATGGAGCTTCTGTATTCATTTTCGCCTCTTGAACATCGAACGCCTGAACTTCTCACAAGTTGCCCATGATGCTTGTTCTGCAATTTGGTCCGAGCTTCCAGCTCTGTAAACTGCCTTGTTTTGGATTATCCTGCTCATATCACCACACCATTTAGCGGACTTATTTAGGATAAGTTCATGGATTCATAAATTTTATCTATATAGAAAGGATAGACCCGACCTATCTATATAGTTTCCCCGGGTTTCAATCTCTGGTCTTGATTAGATCCGCCAGCAGATCCTACGGCGGGAGGCGATCGGACGGTGGCAGAGGGGCGCTCGATCCGCGGAGGTGGATCAGAGGTCAGGAGGGAAGAATTCGATGAAGGGCCGGTCTTCTATCCTCGATTTGGTGGAACTCTCTTTAATTTGGCAGGGGACGACTCTGAGATCTCGCCTTAGGGAAAGGCTTATGACATTATGGCTCTTCCGAATTTGTGGAGGGAGAGCGTCTGTCTTGCTCATATCGATTTCTGGCCTTTGTCGCTTGTCTTTTGCTGGTTCAAACAGGCTTCGGAGAGGATACGGAGCCGCCGAATGTTCTGAGCTTCGACTTTGATCCGAAGGCTGTGGATGCATCAGCGTCGTCTCAGATGATCACCTTCACAGCAAGGCTGACGGATGATCTGAGCGGTGTTAGTGGCAAATCAGGGGGTTTCCCAACACAGGCCCGTTTTAGGAGTCCTTCGGGAAATCAGTTCCAAACCGTTATATTCTGGCCACCCCAAAACCTTGTTTCGGGTGACGAACTTGATGGTATCTACGAAAGCTCTATAACTCTACCCCAGTTCAGCGAATCGGGTATCTGGCAGCTTCATTATTTTTCATTATATGACAATGTGGCAAACCGCAGAGAACTTTCACTTGACGATATGATTTCCTTGGGTTTCCCTACGGATTTTCTGGTGCAGTCAGAGAGTGATACGGAGCCGCCGAATGTTCTGAGCTTCGACTTTGATCCGAAGGCTGTGGATGCATCAGCGTCGTCTCAGATGATCACCTTCACAGCAAGGCTGACGGATGATCTGAGCGGTGTTAGTGGCAAATCAGGGGGTTTCCCAACACAGGCCCGTTTTAGGAGTCCTTCGGGAAATCAGTTCCAAACCGTTATATTCTGGCCACCCCAAAACCTTGTTTCGGGTGACGAACTTGATGGTATCTACGAAAGCTCTATAACTCTACCCCAGTTCAGCGAATCGGGTATCTGGCAGCTTCATTATTTTTCATTATATGACAATGTGGCAAACCGCAGAGAACTTTCACTTGACGATATGATTTCCTTGGGTTTCCCTACGGATTTTCTGGTGCAGTCAGAGAGTGATACGGAGCCGCCGAATGTTCTGAGCTTCGACTTTGATCCGAAGGCTGTGGATGCATCAGCGTCGTCTCAGATGATCACCTTCACAGCAAGGCTGACGGATGATCTGAGCGGTGTTAGTGGCAAATCAGGGGGTTTCCCAACACAGGCCCGTTTTAGGAGTCCTTCGGGAAATCAGTTCCAAACCGTTATATTCTGGCCACCCCAAAACCTTGTTTCGGGTGACGAACTTGATGGTATCTACGAAAGCTCTATAACTCTACCCCAGTTCAGCGAATCGGGTATCTGGCAGCTTCATTATTTTTCGTTATATGACAATGTGGCAAACCGCAGAGAACTTTCCCGTGACGATATGATTTCCTTGGGCTTTCCTACCACCTTCCGAAACGTCCACAGCGGTGCGTTTTCGATCTCCGGCACGAAGTTCAACGACCTCAACAACAACGGAGCCAAAGATCCAGGGGAATCCGGCCTTCCCGCTTGGAGGATCGAGCTGCTATTTGAAGGGGAATTGATCGATTCCACCATTACCGGAGCAGATGGCACTTACTCCTTCGATCACCTGGCTCCAAAAAGCTACACCGTCCAGGAAGTCCAGAAGGCGGGGTGGGTTCAGACATATCCTTCGAGCGGATCTCATTCGGTCACTTTGGTCGATGCCGACTCGACCGGCAACGACTGCGGAAATCATCAGATCATGAGCCAGGACACCCAGCCGCCCGAGATCGTAAGCTTCGACTTCGATCCGAAGGCCGTTGACACTTCGACATCGTCTCGGCAGATCACAGCAACTGCGCGTCTGACTGACGATCTCAGTGGGGTAGATCAGGGAAGCGTGAGATTTTACAGCCCTTCGAAGAGCCAGTATGTCGGAGCGTGGTTCAGCTCCTATGAACGGACTTCTGGCTCAGATTTGGACGGAGTATATTTGCACAAGATGACCCTTCCTCAATACAGCGAACCGGGTACATGGAAGCTCGACTACATATCAATATACATTGGTCATCGGTTAAGGATCGGTTTAAATAGTCCCGCTGATTTTTAATGCATCTCCCATTATACTTGCGATAGCATAACTTTATTAATAACATGTGTCTACTATAGACCACTCATATATAATTCA
>Ga0334887_1005335_pt1 | contig 10806 bp, 7 predicted proteins | sample GraSluR1_MG_10_FD_207217 | JGI IMG/M metagenome (GOLD analysis project Ga0334887, IMG submission 207217) | Sludge microbial communities from methane-producing bioreactor in Wageningen University, Netherlands - Granular Sludge_18_07-R1 | ecosystem: Engineered > Bioreactor > Anaerobic >...
GGTGGGCGTCTTGGACCGATCCCGGCGAGACGCCCGATCCGTGGGCGAGGAGGATGCCATCCATCGAATGGGTGCCGGTGTGGTCGCGTCGCCATAGGTTGCGCCGAACGCGGGCCTTGCTGCTCTGTAGAAGCGAAGCGGTGAACTCAAAGCCGGGGTTCGGCGCTGCCACGAGGTCGGGAGCCTGGTCGCAGGCGAGCCCCGGAAAAGCCTCCTCCCGGGTGAGCACCTCTCCGACGACGGGCTCCCCGGTCTCGGGGTCACGGAGGGCGCGCAGGGCGGCTACCGCTTGCTGGCGCACGGCGTCGTACTCGGCGGCGGGCACGATGCCTTTGGGCTCGCGCCCCTGGAGATTGACATTGATGTAGGCATAGACCCAGCCATGGATCATATAGGCCTGGGTGCTCTCCCAGGCGATGCCTACGGTGTTGTTGACTTGCTCCACCAGACGGCGGCGTTTGCCGCGAGGCAAGAGTCTCTTGTTGAGGTTCCAGCGATCCAGCCGCAGCAGCATGGTCATGATGGCGCGGGCGGCGGCTGTCAGGGACGCCTTTTGGCTGGATCTGGCCAGTTGCAGGAGGCCGGCCTCGGCTAGGGCTGCGTTGACGTTGGCCGTTCGGGATACGGCATGGTGGCCGTGGTCGGATAGGGCCAGGATGAGCGTGTCTGTATCGCCGAAACGTTCTACCAGAGCGCCGATCTCTTTGTCGATGGCCTGATACACGGACAAGGCTTTCCGGTAGCGAGAGGCCGAGAACTCGGGATGGGATGGATCGAGCCACGGGTAGGCGGCGTGCTGGAGGGTATCGGTCTCCTGAAAGTGCAGCATAGCCAAATCCCAATCGGGCACCTGCTCGTCCACCAGCATGCGGAACGCCTGGGCGCGGGCGCGCACGGTTCGCTCGGATAGCTCGACGTATCGCGACCAGCCCTGCAGGTTGAACACGGATTGGGAGACCAGAACACGGTATTCGGGCACGCGCTGTAGCAGCAAACGCTTGAGCGCGGCAGGATAGGTGAGTTCAGCTTCCAGATCTGGGGTGAGCATGCCCGTTACCATGGCGCCGTTGATGGCTCGTGGCGGATAGGTGAGGGGCACGTTGACCAGGGCTATGCGCTTGCCGGCGGCGCTGGCTAGCTCCCAAAGGGTGGGTGAAGGCACGTCGCGAGAGGAGACGGCGTAGGTCTCGTAAGTGGTGGCATCGTGCTGGCGAAAGTCGAACACGCCATGGTTGCCGGGCAGCAGCCCGGTCTGGAAGGTGGTCCAGGCGGCGGCGGTGACGGGCGGGATGGTCGATCGAAGCTCGCCATAGGCTCCGCTGCTACGCAGGGCAGCGAGATGGGGGAGGTGCCCCTGCTCGATCATGGGGTCGAGAATGCGCCACGTTGCGCCGTCTAGCCCAAGGAGCAGGACACGGCGTCGGTTCATAGATCGGCCCCCGTAATCATGATGCGTGCATGTGCGGGGGGATCTTGGCGAGTGCCCCGCAGGGAAACGACGACGGGAGTCATTGTAGAGGAGGGTTCTTGAAGGCGCAAGCGGGCGGCACGCGAGGTCGCAGGCGCTTGCGGTAGAGCCCGGCAGCTTGAGCTGCCTAGCCGCGAGGTCGAGGGGGGGCTAGAATGCGGCCGGGTGTGTCGGTGTTGGGTGAGAGAAGGGAGCATCACATGAGCGGCCCCGAAGTGTGCCACGAGCTTTGGCTAGACCGTGCCCCTCGGGCGCTGGGGTATCGACCAGATCGTGATCTTGGCGGGTGGCGAGCCGAGGTCAAGGAGACGCTCACTGGGTTGTTGGGGCTGATGCCCGATCGCGTGCCGTTGGAGGTGACCGTCGAGTGGGAGGAGCAGCAGGCAGATCACCTGGAACGCCGCTTTTCCTTTGCAGCGGAGGAGGGAGCGCGGGTCCCGTGCCATCTGCTGATTCCCCGGAGGGGAGATGGGCCCCATCCGGTGATGATCTGCCTGCAGGGACATTCGACGGGCATGCATATCTCGTTGGGCCGCGCCAAGTATCCGGGCGACGAGCAGAGCATCGCGGGCGGACGCGATTTTGGGCTGCAGGCGGTGCGCCAGGGGTATGCCGCGTTGGTGATGGAGCAACGCAGCTTTGGCGAGCGCCGCGATCAGCGGCCGGACAAGGTGGTCTCGCTGGGGCGCGGCTGCCATCACGCCAGCATGGTGGCCCTCATGCTGGGGCGCACCCTGGTGGGCGAGCGGGTTTGGGATGTGTCGCGGGCCATCGACGCGTTGGCCCGCTTTGGCGAGGTGGATAGCTCGCGGGTGGCCTGTATGGGCAACTCGGGCGGGGGAACCACCACGTTCTTTGCCGCGTGTATGGAGGAGCGGCTCTGTGCGGCCATGCCTTCCTGCTATGTTTGCACGTTCCGTCACTCGCTGGCGTCCATCGATCACTGCGCCTGCAACTATGTGCCTGGCATCCTGAACCATTTCGAGATGGGTGATCTGGCGGTGCTGATCGCGCCACGCCCTTTGGTGGTGGTGGCTGGCCGGGAGGACCCGATCTTTCCGCTAGAGGGGGTGCACGAGACGTTCGCGACCATCCAGGCGATCTATGATCGCTATGGGGCAGGGGACCGCTGCCGCCTGGTGATCGGCGAGGGCGGGCATCGCTTTTACCCGGAGCTTGGGTGGCCAGCCTTTGAGGATCTCACGCAGGGTATCATGCGCTGACCACGGGTTGCAGCGCGGAAGCGAGGGGGCGCTGATGTCGTCAGCACCCCCTCGCCACGCTAGGGCTTCCAGTGGTGAAAGGCAGGTGCCTGACGGATACGTTCCTCGGGCCAGCCCAACATGTGGCATTTTTCCCAGATATAGTAGCAATAGTCGTCCCAGGCCACCTGGGCGGGGCAGCGATGATCCACGTGGGGGATGAATCCACCCTCGATGACGGCGGGCTCTAGCCGTTTGAGCTCGCGCAGGATGGCCTCGCGCCCCTCGTGCAGCGCGAACTTGTTAAAGCCGCCCATGATGAGCAGGTCGCGGCCATAGCGCTGCCGCAAGGCGATGGGGTCGTTCCCCGCGTTCACTTCGAGCGGGAACATGCAGTTCAGGCCAACGTCGAGCCAGAGGGGGACGAGTGTGTTGATGTTGCCGTCGCAATCGGTAAAGATCACGTCGATGCCGTGTTGCCGTAGCAGGCGCATGACGGGCCGCATGTGCGGCATGATCCGATCCCGAAAGAAACGGGGGCTCAGGAGCGGGCCGCTATTGAAGGCAATGTCCTCCCAGCCGGCAGCCACATCGATTTGGTAGCGCTCTAGGGCGGGTGGTAGCAGGATCAGCAGCATTTGCGAGAGATGAGCGACCATCTCTTCGACGAGATCGGGGTCGTCGACGGAGAGATAGGCCAAGCTCTCAAAGCCGATCCAGTCGCGGATCCAGCCGATGAACGATCCGAACCCTACTACGACGGGCTGGTCGGCCGCGCGGCTCGCATGGAGCATGGCGGCCTGGGTGGCCTCTGCGACCACCCGCGCGGGATGATGTGGATCGAGGAACTCGTCGCGAAAGGCCTCCCAGGTGGCGCGGTCGCAGATGGGGAAGTCGAGAAAGTGGGGGATGGTGCGAGTGCCCTCGGTGACCTCTTGCACCAGCACGCCCAGCCCATCACGAAAAACGGCCTTGTTCTCTTCTCGAGAGATGATCTGGGCCTCTCGGCGCGGGTAGGCGCCAATGTAGGCGCCCACGTGCTGGAACTGCTCGATGCCAAAGTACTCTTCCACGGCCTGATCGGGGATCGAGCCGTTCTCTCGCCGCAGAGAGGGCGGCAGATACCCCTGGGCCATCCAGTCCTCTTTGAGTTCGTCCCAGTAACCGAACTCGTAGCTGGGGATGCAATCCACCTGCTGAAAGTGCATGAAACGGTTGAACCGCTCGCGGGTGGAAAGCGGCCCGCCGAACGGGCCCGAGCCGACGCGCAGATCCGTCATCTGGTCCTCCTGGGTGGATGGCAAGGCTAGCCGCCGAGCTCGATACACCGCTGGCGATAGTAACGATAGTCCTCGAGGGGCACCTCGGCCGGGACGCCGTGGTCACAGGTGGGGATATAGCCGCCGCGCTGACGCATGGCAGGGATGATGCGCTCCAGGTGCGCATCGATGGCCGTGCGCCCTTGGGCCAAGACGCGCTTGTCGATGCCGCCAAAGATGGCCAACTCGGGGTAGCGCTGGCCGACCTCGACCACGTCACACCCGGCGGCCACCTCAAAGGGGCTCATGGCGTCCATGCCGATCTCATGGTAGAGGGGAATCACGGGCAAGGCATCGCCGTCGGTGTCGATCTGGATATACAGATGCCTGGTGGGATCGAGCTGGCGACGGCGGATGTTGTCGATCAACTGTTGATAGTAGGGCAACAAGAAGGTGCGCATCATCCGTGGCGAGATCAGTGACCCGCCATTGTAGCAGATGTCCTCGGCCAGGAAGAGCTCGTCCAGGGTGACGTGTTCCTGATGCTTGGCGATGACGGCATCGGCCAAGGCGAGCCACGCCTGCATGCAGGCGTGTACGAGGTCCGGCTGATCGTGAAAGGCGTACAGGAGCAGCTCTGGTCCGATGAGGCTGCGCAGGTACATGTAGCCGCCGATGACCCGCTGAGAGATCATCAGGCCGCGGCGGGCGGCATCTCGGGCGGCGGCCATGCGGGGCTCCAGATCGGCATAACGCGCGGGTGAGGTGGGATCCATGCGCCAGACGACGTCGCGCTCCCACGAGGCCAAGCCTTCCACGGGATGGGCGACGTACTCGGGCATGAACCCGCTGCGGCGTCCCTTGAAATAGAGCACGTGCCGACCCGCGTGGTCCTGCTCGAGCTCATAGTCGCCGCGGTCCTCGATGACCTTGGTTTCGAACACGGGCTCAAAAGCGGCCTCGCACCAGCCGAGCTCTCCCAGGGCGTGGTAGCCGGGGGGGTCGTACGTGAACTCTTCTGCGAGCGACCGCTCTTGTGAGAGGCCCTGGTCTTGCCAGGCCTCGAGCGAGTAGAAACCAAACTCGCGGCGGATCAAGCGATCGGTGGGGCGGATGGCGTAGGTGTCGCGGAGGCGGCGCGCGTGTTCGTCCATCTGGTCTCGCGGTGGCAGGGTGTACACGCCGTCGCCAAGGGGGTCATGCATCGGTGGGCCTCCCAGAGCGCGTCACGCTCATGTGTGGCAAGGTCGACGGCGGCATGGTAGCATGGAGGCGGCGGGGCCGCAACTGATAGGGCCTGGGCGCGCCAAGGGCACGGCTGTGAGGCCGTGCCCTTTTTGACGCAGACGGAGTGGCTATCAGCCAAGCTTGTGCCCGCAAGAATTGCAGAACTTGGCGCTGGGCGGGTTCTCGGCGTTGCACTCGGGGCAGTTGACGGTCCCCGCCAGGTTGGCGCCACACTCGGCGCAGAACTTGGCTGTTTCAGGATTGAGGTGGCCACACTTGGGGCAACGAACCTTGACCACCTGGGCCGGCGCCGCCGCGGCACCCTGGCCCCCGCCGGTAAAGGCGCCGCTCATCACCTGGCCCATGGCGAGTCCCGCTCCCAGGCCCATGCCGGTTTGGGCGGCGCCCCCGGCGCCACCCTCGGCCGTGGCCGCGTCGCCCATGGCCCGGGCGGCCTTGAACTTGACATAGGCATCCATGTTGCCGATGGCGCCCATGGAGGCGGCCTCGTCGATGGCGGCGGCCGTCTCTTCGGTGGGGCTCACCGAGAGGATGTAGAGCTGCTTGAGCGAAAGCCCGACGGCCGCAAAGTCGTCGGCCAGCTTGGCTTTGACCGCCGCCGAGATCTCCTCGAACATGGAGGGGAGGTCCAGGATGGACTTTGTATTCTCCCCGAGGAGGTCGGTGAGGCGGTTGATGATCATGCTCCGCAAATAGTTGGCGATATCGTTGGCGCTATAGTAGCCACGGGCGCCGACGATCTGGCCGACAAAGCGCTGCGGCTCGGCCACGGCCATGTTGTAGGTGCCGTGCGCGCGCAGCCGCACAAAGCGAAGCACCTCGTCACGCAGGGTGATCGGCTCCGGCGTGCCCCAGCGCTGGTCGACCATGTCTCGTGTGGAGACAAAGTAAGCCTCGGCGGTAAAGGGGGTGTTGCCGCTAAAGATGCCAGAGACAAGCTGCGAAAGGAGGGGGATATTAGCGGTGGTGATGGTGTGGCGCCCCGGGCCAAAGCTATCCAGCGCCTTGCCATCGCGGAAAAAGATCGCGGTCTGTCCCTCGCGGACGATGAGCTGGGATCCGAGGCGGAAATCCCCTGCGCCGCGCTCGGGAACGCGCCGCACCAGCTCCTGTGGCCCAAGATCTGGGCACTCGATGACATCAAGAATTCTGGCCATCACTACCTCCTAGGCGGGTGTATCGAGCGTTCTATGCGAGGATCACATCCTGCCGCTTGCTAAAGGTGTTGTTGAGCTCATCCAGCAAGCCGACCAACGCCTGGACCCCAGACGCCAGGGCGTCCGAATCGCCTCCAGCCGAGGCGAGGGCGTCCAACGCGTCATTGACCTGGCTGACGCCATCCAACATGGCGAGGTCAAAGGCATAGAGCGCATCCAGCGCCTCTTCATCGACCTTGATGGCGTCAAAGAGCCCCGAGTAGCCATAGCTGGCGGTCTTGATCCGATCGGCCAGCATCTGGAGCTTGACCACGGCGCGGTCCAGCTGCAAAACCAGGCGTAGTTCGCCCGCATCGCTGAGGTCTCGCTGCAGGGCCGTGACGCGGCGGAGCGGCGCCTCGTACTCGCGGGCGATGTGCATGCGCAGCAGCTTGTCAGCTTCGCGACGCGTCTCTTTCTGTTTGTAGCCCTTGTAACCCGGTATCTTGGCGAGGAGTTCCTCGACCTTGTTACGCGACGCCTGAATCCGTTCTGTAAGATCGTCCACCATCTTGTCCTCGCCTCCTGCTAGCCACATCGAGAGCAACGCAACCTACCCGCTATACGGTTCTATCAGTCCTGGGTTGCACTGCCACCAGTGTACGCGGCGTGCAGTACAATGCAAGGGCTTGCGCGCGAACGGGCTCTGCCTTGTTCGGCTAGGACGCGCGCCCGGGACGGATCTGCCGATCACGCCGCTGGATCGGGTGGCTGCGAGGCTCTAGTAAGCGCCCTCGCCGCGGAGGACTTTGGGTATGGTGAGAAGGAGGATGCGTAGATCCAGCAGCAGCGAATAGTTCTGCACATAGTAGAGATCATCCTGGGTGTTGTGATACATGGGCCGATCGCTGCGTCCGTTGATCTGCCACCATCCCGTCATGCCTTGTGGCACGGTGAACCGTTTGCGCTGCCAGAGCGCGTACTTTTCGACGAGCCAGGGAAGCTCGGGACGGGGGCCCACCAGGCTCATCTCTCCTCTTAGGACGTTGATGAGCTGTGGGAGCTCGTCTAGGCTGGTGCGGCGGAGGAACCTGCCAACCCTGGTCACCCGTGGATCATCGGGCCGTTTGTACACGGCGGGATCCTCCGTGGCGGCGTCAGCCATCGGCTCAAGCTGTTGTTCGGCGCCCGCGTGCATGGAGCGGAATTTGAGCATGTCGAATAGGCGGCCATTCTCGCCAACCCGCTGCTGCCGAAAGAGCACGGGGCCGGGCGAATCCAGCTTGATGGCCAGTGCGATCGCGCCGAGAAAGGGTAGGCTCAGCAGAAAGGCGACGCCACCGACGGCGAGATCGAAACAACGCTTGATGAGGCGCTGATAATCGCTCAGGGCGGGGGCCCGCACGTCGATCATGGGCACGCCGGCGAACTCTTCAAAGTCGGCTTTGTGGAGCGCCAGCGAGAAATAGTCCGGCACGATGCGCACGTGCACGGGCAGGGTGTGAAGAGAGGCCACCGCCTGGCTGAGGCGCTCCCAGGCCCGCAGGGGCAGGGTGACCACCACCTCGTTGATCTGGTATTCCTTGACGACGGCGGTGATGGCGTCGAGTGAGCCCAGGATACGCACCTCGTCCGAGGCCTTGGAGGGGTCGTCATCGAGATAACCCACTAGCTCCAGCCCGCGCCAGGCATGTTCCTGAAGGCGCCCCGCCACCTCTCGCCCCAGGACGCCAGCCCCGACGATGACCACGCGGGCGATCTCGCCGTTCTTGCGGTGTCTCATCTGGGTGGCCATGGCGATGAGCCGCCAGCCGGCCATGAGGCCCCACAGCAGGGCCACGATGATGACCAAGAGCCAGCGCGAGGTCTGGCGGTAGGTCAGATAGACCAGGCCCGCGAGGATGAGACCGCAGAACAAGGAGACTCGGGTAACGTTGGCGAATTGCTGACGGTAGGTGCCCGTGCGGGAGGGATCATAGATGCCTAGCGCCAGCCCTACCAGCAGCCAGGAGACCGGCACCAACCACCAGAAGAACGGCGGCATCAGACCCTCGCGGGGGAGCGGGATGGCCCAAGGCCAGTTCGGGCGTATCAGCCAGGCCAGCAGCAATGCCGCCAAGGCCATGACGAGATCCATGACCAGCGAGAGGATGGCATAGTTGACGCTATGGCGACGAAACATAACGCGTGCCTTCTCTCATTCTGCGGTTGCCGTACTTGCCGACATTCTACGAGCAGGGGGTCGTGCGCTCAAGTGCTCCCTAGCGGACGCTCACAGGCGCTCTGCCCCCATCCAATCGGGCGCGGTGATGCCCAGGCTCTCGAGGATGGAAGGCGCGACAGCTCGCCAGGTGCGTGGCGTTGGCTCAGCGCTGGGGTCTCCATCTGTGGCGATATAGAGGCCGTTCTGGGCGTGGTTGGCATCATCAGGTCCGGTGTCGTTCTCAAAGACATGCACGGTGCCGTGCCCAACCGAGCCAACGGAGCGCCAGGCGAGGTTGCCCAGGTAGACGATCAGGTCGGGCGGGATGTTGTTCACATGGCGGTAGACGTCCTCGGGGCGGAAGGCGCGGGTTCCCATGGGCTGGCCCTGGTGATCGGTGGTCGCCTGAAGCTCGGCTGCTAGCTGCTCGCGGAACTGGGCGTACTGCGCCATGGGCACGACGCCCTGCGGCTCGCGGCCGGCCACATTGAGGAACACCCGCGCATAGTAGCCGCCCGATGCCCACGCACGGGTGCGCTCCCAATCCACGTGGCAATCCTCCAGGCGGGCGATGCCTTCTGGCTGCTCCTTTAGCACCAGGTAGCCGCGCTGGATCAGCCACTCGTTGATGCAGAACCCGCCCATCATGGGCTGGCCGCCGTGATCGGAGAGCACCAGGATGGTGGTGTCCTTGGGCAGGAGGGCCAGCATCTCTCCGATCTGGCCATCGAGGTAGATGTAATAGTCGTGCATGGCGTGCTCAAAGGGGTTGCCGGGCTGGTATTGGGGATGGGCGGGATCGCCGTACTTCCAGAAGCCGTGGTGGATGCGATCTACGCCGATCTCGACCCAGACGAACAGATCCCAGCGCTTCTTTCCCAGGAAGTACTTGACCAATCGGCAATGCTGCTCGGTCATGGCGTGGATCTGCGCCAAGAGCTGCTCTTTGTGATCGGTGCGGAAGGGCTGCACATCGACGGCGTAATCGACCACCAGTTCGCGGATTTCGTCCTTCAGCTCGGCGGGCCAGGTGTATTCGGAGCGTGTGCTGGGGGTGAGAAAGCCGCTGACCATCAGCCCATTGACGGGGCGGATGGGGTAGGTCTGCGGCACACCGACGACGGCGACGCGTTTGCCCGCCTCGCTGGCCAGGTCCCAGACGCGAGGCACCGAAATATCGGCCGCGGTGGCGATGCGCATCTTTTCGTAGGAATAGTCCGCCCGGTTACGAAAGCCGTAGAACCCCAGCTCGCCAGGGTCGCGCCCGCTGAACATGGCGGCCCAGGCGGGGACGGTGATGGCCGGGATGGTGCTTTCCAGGGGGCCGTGGCGCCCTTGGGCCAGCAGACGGGAGAGGTTGGGCAGATCGGCGGCGTATCGGCCAAAGAGCAGGCTGGGCTCGGCGCAATCCAGGCCGATCACGAACACCTTGTGGCGGCCTCGTCTGCCCAAGAGCCTTCCTAGCACAGCAGCGACACTCCTCTCGATCGCATGACGTCACGGCAAGCGCCCACGGCGGCGCCTGGCTTTTTTCGGCGCCTGTGCACCCAACGCTGACAAGTCTATGCAGGGCCGATAGCTATGCCAAACAGCGCGATCTTGCAGGCGCGCAGGGGCTGGCCTAGACAGGGCCGCTCCGCGAGGCTATCATCGCAGTTGGGTCTGATGAGCAGAGGATAGGAGGGCGATGTGTCAGGCAAACTGCGTGCGGGGGTCATTGGGCTAGGAATTCTGGGCTCGCAGCATGCCGAGTTCATGGCGGGCCATGCCAATGTCACGTTGGAGGCGGTGGCCGATATTCGCGGCGAGACGGCCAACGCGGTGGCGGCCGCGCATGGGGCTGAGGCCTACACCGACTATGGGCGGATGCTGGCGGAGCATGCGCTCGACCTGGTGGTGGTGGCGACGCCGGATCCGTTGCATAAGGAGCCGACGCTGGCCGCCCTGAAGGCGGGGGTGCCCGCCATCTTTCAGGAAAAGCCGCTGGCCACCACGCTGGCGGACGCGGAAACCATCTACGAGGAGGTGGAGAGACGTGGGGCCAGGCTGTTCGTGAACTTTGCCAACCGGGCGGCGCCGCTGGATATGGCCACGCGCTATGTGATGCAGCGCGGGCTGTTGGGGCCGGTGGTGTATGGCGAATCACGCTTGGACGACAACATCTGCGTCCCCACGCAAATGTGGGGCGGCCGCAGCCGCGATTGGGCCGCGGGCTCGTCCACGGTGCACTTTTTGCTGAGCCACGTGGTGGACCTGCTGCGCTACTATTTCAGCCCGGCCAAGGTGACCG
>Ga0334887_1005340_pt1 | contig 10796 bp, 11 predicted proteins | sample GraSluR1_MG_10_FD_207217 | JGI IMG/M metagenome (GOLD analysis project Ga0334887, IMG submission 207217) | Sludge microbial communities from methane-producing bioreactor in Wageningen University, Netherlands - Granular Sludge_18_07-R1 | ecosystem: Engineered > Bioreactor > Anaerobic >...
TGCGCCGCGCGCTGCAGATCGCCACCGTGATGGTGCACGAGGTGGCCCGGCGCAACGCCTACCGGGTGAACGAGCATTTCGACGCGCACTGGCGGCCGTTGCCGGACTATCACCGCAGCACGCCCGCCGATCGGTTTCGCGCCTTCGGCAGCACCCCCGGGCACTGGGTCGAGTGGGCGCGACTGCTGCTGCAGTTGCGGGCCGCGCTGCTGGCCGAGGGGCGGACGGCGCCGGACTGGCTGACCGAGGATGCCGAGGGACTGTTCGCCGCGGCAATTCGCGATGCCTGGTCGGTGGACGGTGAACCCGGGTTCGTCTACACGGTGGATTGGAGTGGCCGGCCCGTGATCCGCGCTCGGATCCGCTGGGTCGTGGTGGAGGCGATCGGCGCCGCGTACGCCCTCTACCAGGTGACCGGCAAGGAGACCTACGTGCATCGCTACCAGGAGTTCTGGGACTTCTGCCGGGATCACTTCATCGACCGCGCCTCCGGCTCATGGTGGCAGGAACTCGACGAACACAACGCCGTCTCCAACGTGGTGTGGAACGGCAAGCAGGACATCTACCACCTGCTGCACTGTCTGGTGGTCCCGCGGCTTCCGCTGGCCCCCGGGCTTGTCCCGGCCCTGGCCGCCGGGAGGCTCGACCGGATCCAGCGGCCATGACGGCTGCCGAGCCGGCCGGTGAACGGCGGTGAACGGCGGTGACGATCGCCATCCGGTGCGCCGGGCAGTGCGGATGCCCCTCGGCATGTCCTCGTGCCGGACGCCCGCCACTCCCTCGACGCCTGTCTGGCGACCGCCGCGGCGGGGATCTTCGACTTCAACGGGACCCTGTCGCTCGACCAGGACGTGCTCGCCTCCCTGTACCGGGAGGGTGCCCGCGAGGCGTTCGGGGGGTGGCGGGCCGACCGCGGCTCAGTCCGCGGGTGGCGGATCGGCGTCCCGCGCCCGGCGGTGCCGGCGCTCGATCAGGCCCTTCACAAGGGGTGCGAGGACCGCGACGCCGATCAGCACCAGGCTGACCGTCGACGCGTGCTCCTCCACGAGCAACATCACGTCGACCGCCTGCTGACCCAGCCCGAAACCGCAGGCGGAAACCTGCCCGCCGCCAACGACGTCCACGCCCCACCCGTGTGGGGGCCCGACGCACCGGACGCCTGACCGGCCTGGACCGCAAACGCCTCGCCTCCCGCGTCCTCGCCGAAGGCCCCTGGACACTGGACGCCGACGGGCGGGTCGACGGGTGGTTTGCAGGCGCCCCCGACTTCTTGTGGTCGGGCCAGCTCGCCGAGACCGCGGAGGACATCCCGACCACCGGCGAACTGTCCGACCACTTCGGCGTCATCCTGTCCTGGGAGAGGGTCCGGGCGATCCGCACCTGGCTGGTCGCCGAACTGGCCCGCGACATCCTCGCCGACGAGTTCGGCATCGGCGACACCAGTCCTTTCGCCTCCCCGCTGCTGGTGCGCGGCGCTGCCGCGACGGTCATACCGGCATTGGCCGGGTTCTGCCGGACGCTGCGGCCCGGCCCGGTCGATGTGTCCGGGTCGGCCGATGCCAGCCTGGCCCTGGCCGCAGCCGACTGACCGGTCGCGTGGTCGCCAGGGCGCCGACGCGGCGATGGCCCGCTTGATCGCCTCCAGGATCCCCGGGTGGCCGGATCCGTCGTGGTGGGAGTCGGGCGAGGCGATGCACTGGCCCGGCGCCAGGGTCGCCGACGGGTCGAGCAGGCCGCCCGCTTTGCCGCCGACGGGCTGCTCATGCTGCGTGAACCGGCCCGGTGATGTACTGGGCACCGTCCACCCCGGCCGTACGAGGGGCCGCCGACAAGGCGGGGCTGACCCGGATCCGGGCCCGCAGCCCCCAGGCGCACCGGTGGACGCACGGGTGGATGTGGGTCACCGACACCTCCGAGGCGATCGGGGGAACGCCGCGATGACCGTCGACGCCATCCGGGTCGATCGTGCCCGGGGTCGGGGGGCTGGTGCCCGGGCGGAGCACCAGGAGACCGTTGTGCCCGACCGCCAGACCGTACCCGGGCCGCCTGCCGGCGCCGGATTCATCCTCGACGTCCTCACCCGCATGCTTCCCGCCCCGGTTCCCACCGTCGTCCTCACCGGCACCCCGCAACGTGCCGACGAGCTGGCCGGCTGGCTGGCCGCGGTCGGCATCGACGCCGCCAGGCCCGGCCCCGGCGGGGCCGGGACACCCGCCACGGTGGCGGTGTGCTGCCCGCGTGACGACCCCGGCCACCACCGGTACACGGCGCGGGCGCTGATCGACCTGGGGGTGCCGGAGCCGTTCGACCTTGCCCGCCCCGACGTGATCGTGTTCTCCCTGGCCGCGCCCGACGACGCCGCGGACGTCATGGGCAGCGCGATCACGGCGCTGGTCGACCTGGCCGGATTCTGGGCCGCCCACGGCAACCTGCACGGATGGCGCCACGCGGTGGCCGCGATGCGTGCGATCGACCCCGACCGGTGCCGCCCGTCGTGCTACCTGCGGCACGGCTGGTCGGCCGCCGCCGCGCTGACCATGGCCACCGACGGGACGTTCACCGCCCAACCCGGCTAGTCTCAATATCGTTCAGGTAGAGCCGAGGCTCCTCTCCGCGCTCTGGTGGCCGAGGAGTGCCATGAGTGCTTGCAGGGAGACGCCGGCGTTGACCAGCGCGGTTGCGTAGGTGTGTCGTAGCTGGTGGGAGGTGACGTGTCCGAGCCTGGCGTTCTCGCTGGCGTAATTGAGTTCGCAGCGGACGCCTTGCTGTGTGAGCCTGCGACGAGGTAGGTGAACAGGAACTCGGCGGGCCGCCGGTAGCGGGGATGCGGGAGCGGTCGGCCGGGGGGCGGGTCTGGCTGACCCGGTCGATCACCTCGAGCGTCTCGGGATCGAGGGGGATCACGCGTTCGGTGGCGAGCTTGCCGACCGGGACCTTCAGCCAGGCCCCGTTCCCGTCGAGCTCGTGGACGCAGTCGAGTTCGAGGTCGAGCAGTTCCCCGATCCGCAGCCCGCAGGCGCGTTGCGGCCGCAGCGTTAGGGCGGCCAGCTCGTTGTCGGGATGCTCGGTCAAAGCGGCGGCAAGTCGCCGGTCGGCGTCGGCAAACCACCCGTCGACCCGCCCGTCAGCGTCCAGTGTCGAGGAGCCTTCGGCGACGACGCGGCAGGCAAGGCGTTTGTGGTCCAGGCCGGTCAGGCCCCGGAGGTAGCGGAACACGGTCCGCCACCCGGCCGCTGTCAACGGGCCACCCCGACGCGGGCCCTTCCCGACGAGGAACAACACGTCGGAGTCTGACTCGGGGCGTTCGGCGAGGAGGTAGACATTGATCACCGACGCGACGTCCGCATCCAGCGGGACGCGGCGCTGTTTCGAGCCCTTCCCGGTGACCGTGACCCAGCGGCCGCCGATGTCGACATCCCTCACGTGGAGGCCGAGGACTTCCATCGACCGCACCCCGCACCACAGCGTCAGCCTCGCGATCGCCCGGTCGCCAGGTCCGCAGACTCCCCCACCAGCGTCGCCGCGTCCTGCGGTGACGCCCTGACCGGCAACTGCCCGCAGTTCCCGCAACCGCAGCGCGGACCGCGCTGCGGGGCGTCAGACGGCATGAGCGAGCATCCCCGACCGCTCCCCGCTCATCCACCATCGCGCTTCTCTGCCCCGCGGCACCGGATTCCGTCTCGCTGAGTCCCGCAGTCCCGCCCACGTGAACAACCCCGAGACCGCCACCAACCGGCGGTTGATCGTCGTCGCAGCGTATCGGTCCAGCCGGCGCCCGTCCACTTCGGCGACGTTCGGGCCCGGCCTGCCCGGCAGCGACGCTTCGCGACATGCCCGAAGGAACCCGAGAACGCGGTGGTTCCTTCTGGACAGAGCCTTCGGCTGGTACGCTCTCCGAGTGGCGGATGTGGCGCGGAGAGTTCCTGCCAGTCTCCGCCCCTGGGAACACATGGTTGGCGTGGGCGCGCGGAGACGGGGATATGGCCGGTGTGGCAGTACCCACGACGGGGTACTGCCACACCGGGCTCAAGCGTCATTCGTCAGCGACGGCCGGTCTCCCAGGGGACCAGTCGGACAAGCCGGTCGGCAGGTAACAGGCGGCGCAGTCGCGCTCGCCATGCACTGGACCTCGTGCCGAAGACAACCACGCTGATGAGTACGAGACCGAGCACGAGTTGCCAGCTGTTGTGCAGGATGCCTGAGAGTAGAAATGATCCCACCTGGATCAGCAGCGTTCCGATGAGTGGCCCGAAGAACCCGCCCGGCCGGCCGACAGCGACCCAGATAAGGATCATCGCGGACTGACCGACGGCGGCCTGGCCGGGTGCGACGAACCCGGTCGTGGTAACGGACATCGTTCCGGCGAGTGCGGCCAGCGCCACCGAAGCTGCGAACCCGCCGGCGCGGATGAGTTGAGTCCGATAGCCCAGCGAATCCAGCCGAAGAGGTTCGTCGCCGGAGGCCAGCCACCGCTTCCCCGCCATTGATTTGCGGAAGAACCAGTACGCCGCATAAACGGCCAACAGGGCCACGAGGTTCGCAACGTACCTGCTCGTGCCGGAACCCATTCCACCAGCAATCGGGGAATCTGCGAGAAGGGCGGGGATATTCGACAGGCCATTGCTGGCGCCGAGAAACGGGATACCGACAAGACTTGTGGTCATGATGACGCCCAGACCAAGGGTCATCAGTGGCACATAGACTTCAGGCTGGGGCAGGCGGAACAGTACCCAGCCCAGTAACAGCCCGACTGCGCCGATCGCAACCGTCGGCAGCAGTAGTGCGAGGACCGGCACCCCGAGTGGAGCCACGCCCGACAGCGCCTCGAATAGTCGGGCCCACCGGTCCGACCCTCCGCTCGGGGCTTCCTGCAAATAGTTGAGGGTGCCGGCCGAGGCATCCCCCGGGCCACCGATGATGAGGGCCGCGAGATAGGCGCCGGCAGTGAAGAACGCGGCGTGGCCGAAGGAGACGACCCCGTTCATCCCCCACAGGATATCGACGCTCAGGGCGAGGATCACCAGGGGCAGGTAGAGAGCGAGGATTCCGGCTCCGTAGTCGCCCAGCACCAGCGGGGCCACAGCGAGGGCGATCGCTACGAGTCCGGCCGTGCGGGCCCTAGGGGTGGCAGTGGGGCCGAACCGATGGGCCGACGCGGTGGTCGGATCCTCATCTGCGGCATCGGCAACAACGGACTTCGCTTCCTGCGGTTCCACTTCCTGTGTCTTCGTGGACATCGAGTACCTCCTCTCCCTCACACCCGCGCCGGGATGAGGCTCTTGCGGCGTGTCGCAACGATGATGAGCGCCAGCATCCACACGACGATCGTGGCCATTACGTCGCCCGCCGCTGTCGAGACCGTGGCGAGGGCTAAGCCGAGCCCCAAGGACCAGGCGGTTGTGGATCGTACGTCGCCCAACTTGGCCAAGACCACAACAAGGAAGGCGTTGGCGAGATAGTTGACGCCCATGGTCGGCGAGACGTTCGATAGCGGGGCGGCAAGTGCACCGCTGAAGCCGGCCAGTCCGCAGCCGAGTGCGAATGTCCAGCGGTTGGTTGTGGTCGAACGGATACCGAGGCTAGATGCCACCCCCCGATCGGCCGTGACCAGTCGGATCGTCAGTCCGTACCGGGTTCGGGCGATGAAATAGGCGAGCAAAGCGGCGGTCGCCAGAGCCACGAGGATCAGAATCAGGCGCCAGACCGAGAAGCTCTGCCCAAATCCGATGGAGACGGACGAGGAAATCGGTAGTTCAGATCTTTGGAGCTCCGGCCCGAAGACTAGTAGGACCACGGTCTGTAGCACCATCCCGATTCCGAAGGTCCCCAGCATCGAGGCGACGGGGTTGTTGTAGAAATACTTGACCACAACAACGTCGGCCAGAAGACCAATTCCGGCGGCGGCAACCACCGCTGCCGGGACGGACAGCACGGATAGACCGGCGGACGACACCACTACGGATGCATACGCGCCAACCATGATGAAGTCCCCATGGGCAAGGTTGATGATCCCCATGACTCCGTAGATGATCATCAGGCCCAAGGCTCCAAGTAGAAGCACTGATCCGATGCCTAGGCCCTGAAACAAGATCTGCAGCAGCGTTCCCATCAGAACCCCTTTCTCTGCCTGTTCCGGTGACTCACTCGACCGGGGTGGGACAGGTTGGCGGGTTCGGTACCACAGACGCTGGGAAGGGATCTGCGGCCACCTCTCCGAAGTCCTTGACGATCTCGAACTGGCCGTCGGACCCGACCTTGCCGAGCAAGGAGCTCATCGTTGTGTTGTTATTGGGCTCGACCGTTAGCGCTCCCTGCGGTCCTTCGTACGTGATTCCGGGGAACACTTTCTTGAGATTGTCGGCCGACAGGTCGTCGCCTGCGGCCTCCACGGCCTCCTTGAACAAGTAGACCGAACTGTATGCTGCGGCCATTTCGCGGTCGGTGAACTGATCCGCTCCGTACTTGGCCTGGATCGCCTCGACGAACTTCTGGTTTGCGTCCGTGTCGATCGACTGGAAGTAGGACGAGGCGGTGTAGCTGCCGACGGCGTTCTCAGCGCCCATGCCCTGGATCTCGGCTTCCGAGGTGATCGAGGACACCAGCGGCATCTGATCGAAGTCGAGCCCTGCAGCGTGGAACTGCTTGTAGAAGGCGGGGATCGATCCGGCAACAAGCGAGGAGAAGACCCAATCGGCGTCACTGTTGCGGATCTTGTCGACCGCCGTGCCGAACTCGCTGTGTCCGAGCGGGAAGTAGTCGTCGGAGACGACCTCCCCGCCGTTCTGCTCGATGAGCTTCTTGGCGATGGCGTTGACGGTGTGCGGGTAGATATAGTCCGAGCCGACCATGTAGACCTTCTTGCCCAGGGTCTGGAGGGCCCACGGGATGGTCTGCTCCAGAGTCTGCGCGGGCGTGATGCCCGTGTAGATGACGTTCGGACTGCATTCGAGGCCTTCGGTCACGACCGCGTAGAGCAGCAGTGAATCGGTTTCCTGGAACTTGGGCAGCACCGCCAACCGGCTTGCGGAGGTGTACATGCCGAGGGTGGCGACAACCTTATCCTCATCAACGAGTTTCGTGGCCTTCTCCACGGCTTTGGCGTTGTCGGAAGCGTAGTCCTCGACGACGGGTTCGATGGTCTTGCCGTTAATCCCCCCGGCGGCGTTGATCTCGTCGACGGCGAGCAGCGCGGCGTCGTGCATGGGGGTCTCGACCGTCGAAAGGTCGCCGGTCAGCGAGTACAGGAGGCCCAGCTTGATCGTGTCTCTGGAGCCGGGATCCTCGCCCCCGGAGGCGCAGGCGGCCGTAGTCGCCAGGAGCCCTGCAACGAGCCCCAGGGAGATGAGTGTTCTGGTCTTCCTCATGATTGTCCTTGCGTGTTGTATGTCGGATGAATGACGGATGGGTCCTCCGGATGACGAGTGGATCGTCGCGGTCGCTCAGAGCGCGGCCGCGTAGTCGTCGAGTGCTCCGGAGGAGGTTGAGCCGGCTTCGGTGATCTCGCCAGACTTGATAGTCATGTAGCGGTCGCAGCAGGCGGCGATGACGTGGTGATGTTGTTCGGCGAGCAGGATCGATACGCCCATGTCCTTCAGGCGCACGAGGACGTCGACGATCTCCTGGATGATCAGCGGTGCCAGGCCCTCGGTTGGCTCATCGAGCACCAGCACGGTCGGGCGGCGCAGCAGCGCACGGGCGATGGCGACCTGCTGTTGCTGGCCTCCGGACAATAGTCCGGCGCGACGGCGGGACATCTCCACGAGGATCGGGAAGAGGGCATCCACGTCGACCTCGGGACCAGTGCCGACGGGGGCGAGAAGGGCGGTCTGAAGGTTCTCAGCCACAGTCATAGTCGCGATCAGCCTCCGACCCTGGGGAACCAGGGCAAGTCCCGCCCGAGCCCGGCGCGAACCACGTGAGCCGACCATCTCTTCACCGAAAAGGCGGACGCTGCCCCGCGCAGGCAACAGGCCGGTGATCCCCTCGATGAGGGTCGTCTTCCCCGCGCCGTTGTGGCCAAGGAGACCCATAGCCTCGCCCGGCGCAATGTCGAAGTAGACGTCGCGGATGACATCCATCGAGTCCCTAGCGACCTCGAATCGCGACACCTCCAGCGCCGGTATCGGTGTCGCCATCATCGGACCCCCTCTCGACCGACTGGTCGACCCAGATAGGCCTCAATCACGACCGGATTGGCGCTGATCTCCTCGTAGCTCCCGGTGAGGTCGAGAACGCCGTCGTGCAGGAAGGAAACCCGGTCGGCCACCTGGCGTACAAAGGCAAGGTCGTGCTCGACGATGAGATAGGTGCTCTCTCCGACGCGTGAGCGGATCGTCTCGGCGAGCTGTCCTCGGTCGGCGACATGCATGCCCGCAGTCGGTTCGTCGAGCACCACGAGGCGAGGGTGGGCCGCATGGACCATCTCGAGTTCGAGATGCTGCCGTTCGCCGTGGCTGAGATCGCGTCCCCAGGTCGTGACCCCATGCGGTCCAATGTCCTTGTTGGGCGCGTCACGCAGGCTCCGAGTGCGGGAGGCGACGGCGAGATTCTCTCGTGACGAGAGCCTTGGGAACACTCGTGGAACCTGGAACTTTCGGCCGATCCCCTGTCGGGCTCGCCGCCAGACCGGGCCCACAAGCGGCTTGCCGTTGAGCAGGATCTCTCCGGCGCTGAGCGGCGCGTGACCGGTGATCGCGTTTGCCAGTGTCGTCTTGCCCGCACCGTTCGGACCGACGAGGACATGCACCTCACCGGGGGTGATCTCCAGATCGACATCGTGCAGTACAGTGCGCCCGCCGTATGCGACGCCGACCCCGCTGCATCGCAGCAGTGCGTCCTCCATGTGCATCATCCCTTCAACAGGCTTTGCCAGTCCCTGGCGGGAGCCGGCAAACTATTTTCAAAAGGAAGCATATGGGCGGAGGCATGCAGTTATTACCAGATGGGCCTAACTGTCGCGTAGGTGTAACACCGCCGGCATCTACGGCCGTAGGTCACGAAGGGGAGAGCGAGGGCGGACTGTCAGATGTCCTGGTCGAGCCTGCGAGCGACGTCTGCGATGCGTTCGGTCATCGACGTCACCAACGCCGTTCCCCGCTGGGAGAGGTGGATGGCGATCTGGCGACGGTCGTCGGGGACCACTTCCCGATAGACGAGCGCACGTTGTGCGAGGGCGTCGACGTGACGGGTGAGCGTGGCGTTGCTACCGAGGGTGCGTTCGGCAATCTCGGACATGATCAGCCCGTTCTGGTCGGCCAGGGAGGTGAGTACAAGCCATCCCTCCAAGGACAGGTCCTCGGCGGCGAGAACTGGCCGGACTAGATCAGCCAGCATTCGTCCGCGGACGATCGCACGACGCACGCTGTCCTGGAGTGCCCGGGCGCCGGCTGCTGGCTCCTGCGGTGCCAACGCTTGCTCTGGTGTCACAGGCATCACCTTAGCGTTCGTGTGGCCCTAGCCCTCGTCGACTGCATGGAAGGACACGGATGCGACACGTGGTCGCAATGAGCCGCCGCTACCGTGGATTCGGTCGTGGCGGCGCAAAGAAGCCTGATGGCCCGGCGACGCTGTTCCACGACGGTGTTCCCCTAAGGAAGCGCATGTTGTTCCGACTCGGTGTGGTCATACCCTTCGAGCGGGCCGGAGGGATCTTCGGCCCGTCGGCACAGGCCGCCTCGCAGCTCGCCGCCGCAGAGATCAACGATGCCGACGGGATCCTTGGGCAGGAGGTGGAGCTCGAGTTCATTGACGGCGGCAAGACTCCAACCGAGGTCGCCGCCGCGGTGTCGGATCTGTTGGCCCTCGGGAGGATCGACGCCTTGACGGGTTGGCACGTGTCCTCACTCCGGAATCGTCTGGCCCCGGTCGTCGGCGGACGGGTTCCCTACGTTTATGCGCCTGTATACGAGGGGGCGGAGACGCGGAGCGGGATCTACTGTCTTGGTGAGACGCCGATCGAGCAGATCCTCCCTGCCCTGCGCATCCTCGCTCGTGAGCGTGGGCTGAGACGGTGGCTGGTCGTTGGCGACAACTATGTGTGGCCACGCGAGACCCACCACGCCCTACGTCGGGTGGCCCCTGAGTTCGGTATCGACATCATGGGTGCAGCGTTCTTCGGTGACGAATCGACGACCGATCCTGCCGCTCAGACCCGGGTGCTTGACCGGTTGCCCCGGTTCGCCTGCCACGGGGTGCTCATCCTTAAGGTCGGGCAGAACGCTGTTGACTTCAACCGCGCCTTCGCCGCGCGGGGTCTGCCTCGCAGCATTGCCCGGCTGAGTCCGCTGATGGAGGAGAACATCTTGATGGCCGGCGGACTCGAGGCCACGGTGAACCTCTTCTCGACCGGAGGCTACTTCCGGACCCTGGCGACAGCGGAGTCTCTGGAGTTCGTCGGGAACTACACGAGGCGGTTCGGGCTCGGCGCCCCGCCACTCAGCGCTCCATCAGAGTCGTGCTACGACGGCATCTTCGCGGTGAAGTCGCTCGTCGAACGAGCCCGTGGTACAGCCGTCGTCGACACAGATCGAGCCGTAGATGGCCTGCGACTCCAAGGCCCACGAGGGATCGTCTCGTTCGTGGGAAACCAGGCGAGGCAGCGAATGTACCTGGCTGAGGCAGAGGGGTTTGACTTCTCGGTGATCGGCTCCTGGACCCAGCGGTGACCGCTCACGTCCCGAACCTGGGCGGCTCTTCCTGGCGATGGTTGAGCGGTCTGGCCGTCGGCGAACGGCGAGTCGGACGAACCTCCGGAGCATCGAAACACTGCTGAAACTTCCATCTGGCAGCATCTACTT
>Ga0334887_1005352_pt1 | contig 10771 bp, 6 predicted proteins | sample GraSluR1_MG_10_FD_207217 | JGI IMG/M metagenome (GOLD analysis project Ga0334887, IMG submission 207217) | Sludge microbial communities from methane-producing bioreactor in Wageningen University, Netherlands - Granular Sludge_18_07-R1 | ecosystem: Engineered > Bioreactor > Anaerobic >...
ATTTTTGCCACGTAAGTATCTGGATCGGGAGCCATCTCCTTGACTTCGATTTTATCAATCGCCGTTCCTTCTTCAGTAGCATCAAGGCTAATATGCTTATTGTCAGGAACAAAATTTGTAAGCGACGTCCCCCAGTAGTTTACATTAAATGTACCGCCGTTTATAACGAAAGATACAAATGATCCGGTGGAATATTTAAGGGCATTAGTGTTTTCGTTCAAGGCGGATGTGTAATTGCCTCCGTTAAGTTCTACTGAACCCCCGTAAGAACCTGAAGATATAGTCTGTTTGACTATTAAACCGTTTCCTACTAAAGATGCATTATTTATATATACATAAGGGCTGTATGTAGTTGATGCATTATTATGCTCATATATAACGGATGAACTTGTTGATGTGGATTTGTTTTCTATGGTTACTCCGCCATCGACTTTAAGAAAACAGTCCGTTGTTGCATTCGGATACTTAACATTAAGATATATTGTTGCTGAACCTTTGTTTAATGGATCTGTATTTATAATGCTTCCCTTGGGTTCTCCCCCTGATGTGTCTGTCAAAGTGAGATTTGAGCCCAGAATGGTAAACATGCCATTTGATGTTGACGAATAGTTGCCTGAGATCGTCTTCCCGTTCAGATCAAAAGTAACTTTTGTGCTGCCTTTGTCAATATTTAAAGCCGTACTTCCCAAATCAACATTTTTTAGCAGTTTGACCGTTGTATCGGCTCCGTTTTCCGGTATTGCAGCAAAAGCCCCTACAAACGTATTATAGTAGTTGTCTCCTATTTGTGCGGCATATTCCGGCGGCTCCGGATCATCGCCGCCAACAGCGAATGCCATTGTGGGTGTCATGCTGAATATCATTGCGATACATAAGATTTTAGCTATGAATTTTCTCATTATTCCCTCCTTATTTTGATGGCATGGAATTTGACCCTGATGTTATTTCTTTTCACCTCCTTCTTTTGACCTATAAAAAGAATTCCGTCTTTTCCATACTCTAAAACTTCTTTGAAGGCATTATAATACGGCAAACAGTGTTTACTTGTCCCTAATGCTGGTCAAGTCTGCTTGCCGTATTTTTTGATGCTGTATTTGATTTTAATGAGTTCCCTTTTTATATGAAAATCTCAATCTATTTCAACAAATATGTCGCTCCCCTCTATTTTCAGAGGAAAAACTGCGCTGTCTTTTACCTTGATTTTCAATAGGAGCATTTTGGCTTCTCCTACGGCTTTGCCGGTTTTTACGTCGAATTTGGCACCATGTTTGGGGCATGTTATGATCCCGTCCTTGAGCACACCTTCGCCAAGGGATCCACCCATATGCGGGCATTTGTCGGAAATCGCGTAATAACTGCCATCCACATTGGATAAAAGAATGACTTTGTCCCCGACAAAAATCTTTTTTTTACTGCCGCTGGTCAGTTCTGAAGTATCTGCTACTTTTACAAAACCCATTTTAATACCTCCTATATTTGATTTTATTGCTGCTCCGGTTATTTTATCATTTTCTCGATTTCTTCTTCAACTTCTTCGGCACCTTCTGAATAAAATTTCTCTTCGTCCGGATCCAGTTCCTTTAGTAATCTTAAAAATTCACCGGCATGCACCCTTTCTTCATCAGCAATATCTTTTAAGACTTCTACAGCTAATTTGTTATCTGTTGATTCCGCCAGTTGCATATAGAGTTGTATTGCTTCATATTCTGCAGCTATCATAAATCGTATGGATCTTATCAGCTCCTGCTCACTGATCTTATGATCTTTCTTGAGGCCGGAAAACGGCTGTCCAAAATCAGGCATATTAATCACCTCCATGAATTTTTGAGTAATATGTTATCAATAAACTTTTTTTGTGAATAAAGTATACCACAAAAGGGAAAAAAATCATCGTTATTCTTTGATCAAAACCATTGCTTTTAATAATACCATCTACTGATAATCTTTTTATCAATAGATGGTACCGGTATTGGCGGTGTTTTTTGATTGATGTTCGAACTTTTTTTGAGCAAAACCCCCAATAAGGAAGCCAGCCCCGCCACTGCTCGACAAGCTCGCACCACCACAGAAAAATACTCTTTGCTCTTTTCATTTTGCGCGCGCCCGATTTCTTTTTCTTTTAATGAAAAGAGTATTTTTCTGCGGTGTTCTGCCTTCCAAGTATTCAGGCAGGTGGCGGGGCTGGCCACAATTTGATTTCGCAAAGGAAAAGCGGAATCCCCCCCCCAACCCCCCTTCCGCTTTTCCTTTTCTCAAACGGAACGGGAACGGAAGCAGGCGGGCAAAAATTCCTTCCCCCCAACCCCCTTCCTTTTTGCCCGCCTGCTTGGGCTTCGCCCCCAAAACTTTTCGGCGGACGGACGGCGGGACTATTTAACAATTGCTACAAAATCGGCGATTTTGCTTTTAAGTTGCCCAAGTCCGTGATCATCGCCAACATCAACATGCGAAGTCGTCCAGTTACAAAACGAATATACTTGCTTGATTTTGTCCAAATCGCCGTCATCTATCTCTTTATTACATTTTACACCCTCAATCGCCGTTGGGAAATCGTTTGCGTTCCAGTGCAATAAATTATTTTTGATATGCCTTTCAACTTCATATCGCAAATATTGCCCATATTCAACAACTTTCAATTCAACATCAAGACTTGCTGGCGGAATTTTTGCCAAGTCAGTTTCAAAATTCTTTAACTTACCCAAAAATTTATCTGATTTGCTTTTACAAATAAAACTTCCGCCAAATTCTTTTTTGTTTCTGATTAGATTATATTCGTTGCAATGTTTATCAAACCGCTTTCTTAAAAACTTGAAAAATGTTCTGTGGTGAGAAAAAACAAAAATCTGCGAAAAGTCTTTTTGCTCTTCGGCAATTAAATCAACAAGACAGCTCAAATTGCTATTATCCAAACTCGTGATCGGGTCATCGAAAACAAGCACTTTTTGTTTTTTATCTTTTTGTATATCAAGAAACGCGAAGAAAAAACAAAGGGACAAAACTTGAATTTCCCCTTCGGAAAGCCCCTCTTTGAAATCTCGTTCATTTCCCTCAAAATCCAAAACCTTGAACGCAAACGGAAATTCGGTTTTGTTTCCTGTTGGCGCTGTTTTTGGTTCAAGCTTAAAACTGAAATTGAAATTTTTGAAATAATCTTGAATTTTAGACAAAAGATTTGAAAAAGCCTTTGTCGAGCAATGATCTTCGTATTCTTTTAATGCTGTATCATATTCTGTTTTTAGCGTAGCAAAAACATCTTGCAAGGCTTTTTGTTCTTTTTCTTTTTGCTCTTTCTTTCGTTGTTCTTTTATCTTGTTTCCATTGATAAAAACCAACTCTTTTTCAATTTCAGCAATTCTTTTAACGCTTGAAGTAATTCGTGCTTGAAGTTTTTCATCGGTGTTGTCGGTTTTGAATTTGGCAATGAGCTTGTTCTTTTGTTCAACAAAATCACCAATTGACTTGAAAAAAGCTTCGATCGTCTCAAATTCAGTTTTTACTTTTACATAAAGCTCTTTGATATTTTCTTTGTTTGGCTTTGCAAGTTTCGTAATTTTATCACTCAACTCTTTTAGCTCTTTCGTTGCTGGTTTTTTGTATGTTTTTTCTTGATCTACAGAGTAGATATTTGGTATTTTGTAGTTTTGATCCAATTTTTTTAGTTCAAGAAAAATGCTAGGCAAATCAAAATCAGAAACGGCTTGCGTAATTTGCGATATTTCATCAATCAAAGTTTGCTTATCTTTCTCAAATTGTTGCACCTGTGTTTTATATGTCGTGTCGTAAATTTGTTCGTATAGATCAACAATTTTTTTGATTCCTGCTTCTTCATTTTCAGATTGGCAAAAAGGACACTGGTTTTGGTGTGCCTTTCTAATTTCAAAACCAGTTTCAAAGAATGATTTATGCGTTTTGACTTTATCAATCAAAGTCTGCTCGGCTTCTATTTTTGCCTGCTCTTTTAGGTCAAAATCAAAAAGTGCTTGATAGGTTTTCTCGTCAGAAAGGGAAGTTTCAACTTCTTCTGTCGGTAAGTTTTTTATGTCGCTTTGGATATTGGCGACTTTCTTTTGCAATCCCTGATCTGTTTCAAGGCTCTTTTCAGATTCTTTTTTCTCCTTTCCCAGTGTTTGCTTTGCTGTTTTGATTTCTTCTTCGCTTTTGTCTTTATAATTTTTGAAAAAAGGTTGCTCGTCATCGGTCAAAGCAAACGCCAAAGAATCCCGATTTGCGGAATTGAAATCTTTGATCTTTTGGTCTTGTTCGTCTTTAGCTTTTTTTGCTTTATCTCTTACGCCTCGCAAATTGATAGCGTCGCTATCAAACTCAATAATCATTTTGCCCGATTCCTGTTCTTGTCCGTTTTGTGTTGTATCTCGTCTATGCCCCAAATGAACATTTTTATCAACAAATTCACGATCAAAAAACAGAATGGAATCTTTGGCGATTTTATTATCCCAATCGTCATTTACGGGATATTTTTTCTCGCCGTCATCAAAGACTAAGCACGCTTCGGCTGGTTTGTATTTCCCAAAATCCTTGTTTTCCGAAACATTTTTCAACAGATTGGCAATCGAGCTTTTGCCACTTCCATTTTCTCCATAAAGGATATTTACTTCATCATGAAAAGTTTCATTATTCAAAAAAGGTTGCCAATCAAAATCTTGGAACGATTTATAACCTTTGATTTTTTTGATACTTTTCAGCTTCATATTTTATTTCTTATTCAAGCGTTTTGCTTTTTGTGGAATTACATAAACAGTTTTTATAAGATTTTCAACAATATCCATTGCGATATCAAGCTCTTCATCACTTGCGGCGATTGTTTCGTGTGCTGAATTATTTCCCAACAATCTCGTGCTATGCAAAGTTTCTGCACTATCTTGAGTTAGTACGCCCTTGGTAACCAGATCATCAATCTTGTTTTTTAAATTAGCACCTTGCGCTTCTTTTTCTCTGCATACGGATTCAACCAAAGCCCTAATTCCTATCCCCGCAAGAATATTTAGCCGACCACATAAAGCACCATGAGTTTCTTTGTAAATTTTCAAAACTTCATCGGGCAATAAATACATGTCTTTTACTTGTTTTCTGCCCGCAAGTCGGTTTGGATAAAGTCCAACATTTTCATCTAAAGATTGCTCGCCAGTTTCTGGATCATAATTTATATCCTCCGAACACATCGAGTTTGATCTAAATGAAACTTCTTTACATCCTTGGCAACAAACAATTTCGAAGTCGCTCCAAACATCTATCTCATTTTCAGATTCATGAACATGAACCGAATGTAAAACTTTATGATAAGTTTCACCGTCACATCTTATACATGCGAGCTTATATTCTTTATCCTTATTTTTGTCATATTCAATTTCCCACATAGTTATAAAATATCGTTAATCAACTGGGATATTTTTTTCTCAAAAATATCAATCGTTTTCACGGAAGCCGACACACACTCTTTTTCTTTTGAAATTTCGGCAACAATTTCTTTCTGAACTTCAATCGGCGGAAGTGGCACAGTGATTGTCGCGAAATTTTTCTGGTATATCGCGGCAACACTTGTTGTTCCGCTCACTAAAGTTTTTATTTTTTGCTTGCCTTCTTCTGTGTTGAGATAGTAGTTAATATAATCAGGATCAGCTTCTTTTCTGAATCTAATCCTTAAAATATTATTATTGAATAAATATTTTCCGTCTTCGCCGTGATAAACAGTAGATTTACCGACTAAATTCGGAGCATTTCTTGTGTTATAAATAAAATCGCCGTCGTTTAGGGTGTATTTTTCTAATTCTTCTTTGCTAGCTTCCACGCGAGCAACAAAATCCAGCTCAAAATTGCCGTCCATTGTGATATTATCCATTTTTATATATGGATATGGGAAAACATCCGCTTGCATTGATTTGTCCTTAACCAATCCAAGTTTTGTGTCCAAAAACAAGTTGCCCAATTCAATAATTTGCCAAGATGAATCAAATTTGATTGTTGGCTTGTAGTTATCGACGATTTGTTTTGCACCATCAATAATATTTTGATATTTTTCAATCTGTTTAACGATTTCTTTTTGAATTTCAATTGGTGGGAGTGGGATTTTATATTTTGAAAGCCAAACGGTACTTAAGTTTTTTTGCGCTATTCCGCTAGCCGATTTTATACATTCTTGCTCAAATATATTTTGATTTAATACGTAAAATAGAAAATGCCTATTTATTTTGTTTTCATCAACTCGTAAACAAGCAACGCGCTGATTTAATCCAGCTGGTAAAAATTCTTTCGGTAAAAGTCCCACGCGCCCCACATTGCCAGTGAGGGAAATAAGCAAGTCATTTTCCGAAAGGCTATATTTTTCAATCGGCTCTTTTGTGTTTATAGGATAAAATTTTGGATTATCATCAACAATCTCACCTTTTTGAACATTAGTAATTCTAATAACACGAACTCCTTCATTAACATAATTTTCACTTTTGAAAGCATAGCCATTTAATACTTCGCAAACTTCGCCCAATTCCACCATTTCCCATTTTTGATTAGCAAAATTTGCAACTTCTTTATATCTATCACCCGAGAGATTGTAATCTTTCGTCGCAATTATTTTTTCTTTGGCGACAATTTGAGCAACCTGCTTTTCGTCTTCACTAAATTTCTTATCATCAAAAGACGATTTGTATTTCTTAATAATTTCTAATGCCAAAGGTAAATCATTTTTGCCATTTTCCCGCCTTTGCGCACCAAGATCAAAACCGTCATTTTGAATTTTTATAAACAAAAAGTTTTTTGTTTTTTTGGAAATCTCATTGTCAAAAAGCAGAATGCTGGTTTTGACTCCCGCGTAAGGATTGAAAACGCCAGCAGGAAGGGAAACAACTGCAAAAAGCCCGTCTTCAACTAATTTTTTACGCAACTGCGTATAGGCATTGTTTGATTGAAAAATTATCCCTTCGGGAACGATAATTCCAGCTCGCCCTTTTATTGTTAAATGTTCAACAATATAATCTACAAAAAGCACTTCGGCACGATTGGCTTGAATAGAAAATCTTTTGTGGGGAACAATTCCGCCCTTTGGTGTCATAAAAGGAGGATTTGCCATTATCACATCAAATGTTTCGTCCCACCTTTTTTCGCTTGAAAGTGTGTCGTATTCGTGAATTTTTGGCTCTGGGAATCCATGCAAATACATATTCACAAGCGCCAATTTCACCATATCAGGCGAAATATCATAGCCCGCGAGGTTGTTCATCAATTTCAATTTCTCGTCTGGCGTAAGAGATTTTTCTTTGTTCTGCTTCAAAATATGTTTGTAGGCGGAAATCAAAAATCCAGCTGTTCCGCAAGCAGGGTCAAGAATTGTTTCGTTTTTCTTCGGATCAACTACTTCAACAATAAAATCAATAATATGTCGTGGCGTGCGGAATTGTCCTGCGTCGCCTTGGCTTCCGAGAATAGAAAGCAAATATTCAAAAGCATTTCCTAAATTTTCGCTGTGTTCATAATTAAATTCGTTTATCTCTTTCAAGAAAAGTGAAAGCGTGCGAGGGTCGTTGTATGGCAAAAACGCGCCTTTGAAAATATTTCTGAACAATTGCGGAATATGCGGATTTTTTGGCATATTCGTAATTGCCTGAACATAAAGATCAAGGCGTTCTTGTCCCGAAAGTTTGTTGTCCAAAATTTTCGTCCATGAAAATTTTTTCCAATCATCAACGAAAAATTGAGTTTTCAATCCAACTTCTTCGTTTTCCTTATCCATATCGTCCATAAACTTATAGATAAGAGCAGTGGTGATTTGCTCAACCTGCGCTTTTGGATCAGGAACTTTCCCGACAAGAATTTGTCGGGCAGAGTCAAGTTTTCGTTTTGTAGTTTGATCAAGCATAATATTTTTGGTTACCTCATATAAACATTAACGGGAACATAATCTTTCACATAAGTAGGAACAGTTTCCCGCCAACCGTTCAATTGCTTAAATTCTGCCATTGTAAATCCAGCAAATTCTCTCGGAAATCGTTGATTGTTTATTTCATTTCTAAAATATTCGCTCGTAACATACGCTTTCAGATAATTTTTGATATGCGGAACATATTTGCTTTCGGGCTTGTAGATTGAGATAAACTTTTCGCATTCTTCTTCCAGTTTTTCGTCTTTGGATTTGAAAACATCAATTAAGCCGAAGGCTCGTTCCAAAAATTCACGCCAAGAGATACGGCGATCAAGATTTTCGCTCTTGCGGATTTTTTCAAGATTCAAGAACAATTGCGGTTTGTCTTCGTATTTGTCACGCATTATTTGAACGGCTTTGTCCCATTGTTCGTTTTCCACGGCGGATTTTACTTCCGTATCATTTTGTAATTCCTCGCGAGCTTTTTCAAAAAGTTTTCTATCAACTTTCATTCCCTCAATTCCGACAGGTGTTTCCGTGAGTGATTTTACTTTGTCAGGATTAAAGGTTTCAAATTCATCAATATCAACGCCGACAGGTCCTTCTCCGCCAGTTCCTTTTTGCTTGATTGGCAATTGTAAAACTTCGTCATAATCAAATTTTTCTTCAAAATATTCGCAGGTGGCGAAGAAGTCGAAAAACTTGAAATGATCTTTGTTCGCCTTGTGCTTTTCACCGTATTCGTCGGTATATTCAAAAGTGAATTTTCGCGTGCCTCGTCCTTTGATCTGAATAAAATCAGTCGGCGAAAATATCGGGCGCATAAGCACGAGATTCAAAATATCTTGGCAATCATAACCTGTTGTCATCATGCCGACAGTTACGCAAATTCTTGTTTTGCTGGACTTGTAGTTTTCCAAAAACTTCGTGTGTCCGTTTAGATTGTTGTTTGCGAAATTGATCGTGAATTGCTGGCTGTCCGCAATGTTTGAAGTGATTTGCACCGCAAAATCAGAGTTGTATTTGCCGGGCCAAAGTTGGCTCGCCATTTGATTGAGTGTTTGAGTAATTTTTGAAGCGTGTTTTTGGCTTACGCAAAATATAATACTTTTGCCGATTTCACAGCTTATCGGGTCTTTGAAAGCGTTTTCAATAAATGTCTGGCAAAAGACGCGATTGGTTTTTTCGGAAAAGAATTTTTTTTCAAAATCTTTATGAAAAAAAGTTTCTTCGCTTTCTCCACCTTCTTCGTCTTCAACCATAACCGCATAACCTTTTTCGGATAGCAATTCGGCAGTGATGTCGGTTCGCGCGTCTGAAACGATAGGATTGATTAAAAATCCTTCTTTTACTCCGTCAAGCAAACTGAAACGGAAAGTCGGCTCGCCGTTTTTACAGCCAAAAGTCGTGTAAGTGTCCAAGAGTTGCCGTCTTTCCCAAGTTCGCGGGTCTTTTTGTGAAAGTTTTTGCGGATCGACATTTTTCAAATAATCTTTCGGCGTTGCGGTTAAGCCCAGCTTATAGCCGATAAAGTATTCAAAAACGGCGCGCGAGTTTCCGCCGATAGCGCGATGTGATTCGTCGGCGATAATCAAATCAAAATCGGTCGGCGAGAAAAGTTTTTTGTATTTATCTTGCGCCGAAAGACTTTGGACTGTTGAAATGACAATTTCCGCCTTCTTCCAGTCATCGCGGTTTTGTTTATAGATAACAGAAGAAAAATCATTGCTTAAATAACGGACAAAGTTTTTGTGTGCCTGATCTTCCAATTCCAAACGATCAACCAAAAACAAAATTCTTTTGGCGTTGCCTGTTCGTAAAAATAACTTGATGACAGCGGCGGAAATAAGGGTTTTTCCTGTTCCCGTTGCCATTTCAAAAAGAAAGCGGTCATTTCCAGCTTCGGCGGATTTTTGCAAAGCGTGAATTGCTTTGAGCTGATAAGGACGTAAAACCCGCAAATTTTCGTCCCAAAGAAATTGCTCGCGGGTTTCTTCTTTCTGATAACGAGGATCGTCTTTGAAATTTGGGCTTTGTGAAAGTGCAATATAATCTTCTTTAACTTCTTCGTCCGCTAAACGCTGATTGTCGGGCTTAAAGTCCTGTCTGTGTTTGAAAGATTCTTGCGTTGGAAATTCGGTGATAATTTCTGGATCGCCTCGTTCCAAATCCCAAAAATAATGCAGATTGCCATTTGAGAGAATAACAAAGCGAGCGTTTTCGGTGTGAGCATATTTTCTTGCTTGTTCTTTTCCATCTAACGGGTTTTTGTCTTCTTTTTTGGCTTCCAAAATAACAAGCGGAAAACCTTTTTCATCGAGCAATAAAAAATCAATAAAGCCGTTTTTTGTAGATTCAAAATCTTCGCCAAAAGCGTCAATGTCTTTTTGGGTAAGTTTTACATTTGGTTCAAGCGAAATATTTGCTTGCCCTTTTTCATTATCAAAAAATCGCCAGCCCGCTTGTTCAAGCAGTTTGTTTATTTTTATTCGTGCTTTTGCTTCTTTAGAATTTCCCATAATTTTTATTTCATTAAATCATCAAGCGGAGCGCCGAGGCAACATCTTTCAATTTGGCTGAATGTAAATCTTGGCGGAGAAGGTGGGATTCGAACCCACGTGCCCTTGCGGGCAACCGCATTTCGAGTGCGGCTCGTTATGACCACTTCGATACTTCTCCATATATTCTCTTGCTGATATTTACATAATTACAGTCTACATTACCTTTATTGCGGTTACAAGAATTTTTCTTTGTTTTGCTTCATTTTCATTGCCATTTTTTGCCTATCAACATATAATGGCATATATACCTATAGAAAGGAAACATTATGAAATTAGATATTATAGTTGCATATCCCGCAGGAAATACAACGATTTTCGTTATTACTCCTGTCAGCAGGAT
>Ga0334887_1005355_pt1 | contig 10761 bp, 8 predicted proteins | sample GraSluR1_MG_10_FD_207217 | JGI IMG/M metagenome (GOLD analysis project Ga0334887, IMG submission 207217) | Sludge microbial communities from methane-producing bioreactor in Wageningen University, Netherlands - Granular Sludge_18_07-R1 | ecosystem: Engineered > Bioreactor > Anaerobic >...
GATAAAACCACGTCGCGAGTCGCCTGCCCGCCATCCGTCTCACAATCGGTCAACTCTGTCATACCGGGAATCCGCTTCCTTCATGAGACACACATATACAACTAGATGCCGGGAAACGCATTGAACGATTAACGTCTATTGCGCGAACCGCTGCGCCGCCGCTGGCCCGTCGGTGTAGCTCTCCTTGGCGGGCGCGTCTGCCGGCTGGACGACGGGCGTTGCGGGCCTTCACGTTTGCCCTGCGCGGCGCGTTGCAAGCCTGCGACCTCGCTTCGCGTCAGGTGTGCAGACTCGCCTACAGCTAACTTACCCAGCGTCAGCGGCCCGATTGCCCAGCGAATCAGCCGCAGCGTAGGATACCCCACGGCAGCGGTCATATGCCGAATCTGGCGCTTTTTGCCTTCGTGGATGAGAATCTCCAGCCAGACGCCGGTCTGCGGCCCCGCAGCGATCTGCAACTCCGCAGGCAGCGACTCCGCCACGCGCACCTGAGCCGGCGCACTGCGCCCCTCCGGCAGTTCCACCCCTTGGCGCAGTTGCGCCAACGCCTCGGCAGTTGGGCGTTCCTTAACCAAGACATAATACGTCTTGGCATGCTCGAAAGACGGGTGAGTCAACCGGTGCGCAAGTTCCCCATCGTCAGTCAACAGCACAAGACCTTCACTGTTCAGGTCCAATCGTCCCACGGGAAAGACACGTCGCCCCGGCAGATCGACCAAGTCGGCTACGGTGCGCCGCCCGCGTGCGTCACCGCCGATATCGGACAGCATGCCGCGCGGCTTGTTCACCTTGACATACACAGGACGGCGATGGAAGCGCAGCGGCTTCCCGTCCACCGCGATCTGCGCCGTCTCCGGATCGACCTTCACGCCAAGTTCGGTCACGGTCTGACCATTCACCTGGACGCGGCCCGCGACGATCAACTGCTCACACTTGCGCCGGCTGCCCACACCGGCCGCGGCCATCACCTTATGTAACCGTTCCTCAGCCATATTCAACGTATCGCCAGTTCCTGCACATCGACCACCCTATCGCCCACACGCCATTCCATTATGCCGGCTGCGTCCGTCTCCAACATATTATCTCCAGCAACCTGCTCAATGCGGCGAAACCCCCTCAATTCAGGTTCGCCCCAACGATGCAGCAGGACCGACGCCGGCTCTCCTTGCACAGCGAGAGGCGTCAGCCGCCCGTCCACGCCATACAGCCGGTTCAGCACCGACAGCCGCTCCGCATCCCCCTCAGCCCAAACATAGTTGGCCCGGTAGAGAGCGTGAAGTCTCTCCACGTCGCCATAGCGGTCGGAGCTATCCAGCACAAGGATCAACGCCTCATGCCCGCCGGTCAGGATCCCGGCGATCAGACACTCACCAGCTTCCGGCGTCGTGCCGGTTTTGATGCCGTTCACGCCGGGATAACGGCCCAACAACTCGTTCGTATTGATGAGTATGCGACCGCCGATCTCCGCCGATCGCGATCCCGCTATCTCCCGGAATAACGGATATTCCAATAGTTGCAGCGTCAAGACGATAAGGTCGCCGGCGCTGCTAACATGTCCTTCCTCGTGGAGGCCGTGCGGGTTGCGGAATACAGTTGCATCCATACCCAGTTCCGTTGCGCGCAAGTTCATCTCTGCAACGAAGCTCGGCACGTCGCCGCCCAGGTGTCGCGCCATAGCCAGCGCCGCATCGTTGCCGCTTGGCAACAACAGCCCCCACAGCAGTTCCTCCACCGTGATCTCTTCGCCCGCCGCCAGCCCCATAGTGGCGCCGCCCGCCAGGTCTTCCTCTTGAACGGTCACCATTTCGCTCAACCGTCCTGATTCCAGCGCCAATAACGCAGTCATCAGTTTCGTCAGGCTAGCCGGCGGCAACGCAGTCGCAGCGTTGCGCGCATACAACGATCGTTGCGCCTCCACATCATACACGATCAGCGCAGCAGCTGATACCGCCGGCGGTTCTGCTGCCGTTGCCCATTGACGCAATTCGCCCGGCGTCAGGCGCAGCGTCGCGGCGAATTCGCGATCCACCAATTTCGGCGGACCGAACCCCGCAGTCAATAAAGCGATACAGATAAGGAGGGCATACAGCAACACGCGGCGGCTGCGGATCACAAGCGCACTCGCTGGCAGATTGCGGTTGAACAGCGGTCGATCAAATGGAGCAAGCATCTGACACCGGCCGGCGCCTGACCGGCCTCAACTCTCGCAGGAAATTCTATCCTTATTCGGCAACGCGGTCAAAACAGACGAGGTAAGCCGGACCGGCGCACAGTCTGCCTATCGAAACACCGCGTAGGACACGCGGGCAAAGCGCTTTCGAAACCATTTCGGTGCGCTTTGCCTGCCCAAACCGCTGCGCCGCCGAGCTTTCTTGCCGAAGGCTGTCTAGACCATGCCTATCCCCCCACTTGTCTCGTCTAACACTCTTCCTGTAAAGCGCTGCACCACAGCGCCGCCCGCTGACTTGGCGGCATGTCTACGCCATGCATCTGCGGTCAGTATCGCTCTGCACAACGGCAAGATACAGCCTGTCCGTCAGAATGGCGCTCGGCGTCTCAGGCTCCTCTCCAGCAACACGCAGGAAAGGGCTATGGCCAAACCGCGCCTACCGTTGCTATGGCATCAGAACTGGCGCGCCTTGACGAATGGCGGAGTCCGTCCGGAAACATGATTGCGGTAACGCAGCGGAGGGAAGGCCGAGCCTGCATGCCCCCGCTCAAAACGCAAATTGACGCACCCTATGAACTGTGCTATACTGTCTAGCACAACGGAATTAAAACCTATTCGTTCCCGATCCGTTGCCCATCTATGCAATCCAGTCTTTTCGTTCCGCGTTTCGTTCGCGGCGCTTCACCAAGCGCCTGAAGATGATCCGGCTCCCCGGCGCTCTGTAACCTTTGAACAAGGAGCGCAAAGCCATATGTCGGTTCCGTCCGGCTGCGTACCGCGCCGGAGAGCGCAATAGCTCTATCCTGAATGGACGCACTTCGCCGCCTTCAAGATTATCTCACATTGCGTCCTAAGTCGTCGCGTGTGTTGCGTTTTCTTTGGCTTCCGCCAAATTCAGCGCGTCAATCCATATTCAGCAAGAAGGAGAAGGAGATCGACATGTATAGCAGGTTTAGAAGTTCGTTTCAAGTAGTATTCGCGTTGTTGATGATTCTCGCGCTCACGGCCTGCGGCGCCCCGGCGGCAGGTCCTGCTGCAGAACAACCGGCTGCCGCCGGAGAATCACAGCTTCCGGTTCAATTGCCTCGCAACGAGCTCTTCGTCGCCGACCAGATCTTCCGCTACAGCGTGACAGACAACTTCAACCTTTGGGTTGCCGGCCCTCACAATCCACATCGTCACGCCTACATGTATGAAACGCTCTGGTACCGTGAGCAAGAAACAGGCGAACGACTCTTCGGCGTAGCCATCTCTGACCCCATGTACAACGATGACTACACCCAGATGAACGTCGATCTGCGAGACAACATCTACTGGAGCGACGGCGTCCAGTTCACCGCCGACGACCTCGTCTACACCGTCGAGATGCTCATGGGCAATTCGGGCCTCAACTCGTCCGGTTGGTCTGCATCGTTGACTCAGTTTGTCAGCTCTGTCGAAAAGACCGGCGACTTCAGCGTTCAGTTCAACCTGAACCAGCCCAACCCTCGCTTCCACAGCCTTTTCGAGACACGCTGGAACGGCGTCTACATGATGCCCAAGCACGTCTTCGAGGGAGTTGAAGACCCGGTCACCTTCACCTTCAACCCGCCCGTTTCGCTCGGCGCCTACGTCGTTACCGAGACTGATCCCAATGGCTATTGGGAACTCTACACGCGCCGCGATGACTGGGAACGCACGCCCGCCGGCATCATTGTCGGCAAACCAGGTCCGAAGTACGTATTGACCATCTTCTACGGCGATAGCGCTAAGAAGGCCATCGCCATGTCTCGCGGCGAACTCGACGTCTTCTTCGATGTCGACTACGAAGCCTTCCAGACGGTTCTGGAAACAACGCCAACGGCCCGCTCCTGGTACACCGACTTCCCCTGGGCCTACCCCAATGAGATCGACGTCCGTCACCTGGCCTTCAATGTGGAGTCCGACCCCATCTATGGCATCAAAGACGTACGCTGGGCGCTGGCCCTCGCGCTCGACATCGTCGAACTCCAGACCGAGTACATCGGCGGCGTAGCCAAAGTAACGTATGCGCCGATACCGCCCACGGCTAACCTGGCGGCGATGTATCTCGACTCCATGGAAGAATGGGCGCAGAACCTAGAGATTGAGGTCGAACCCGGCGAGATGTACAAGCCTTACGACCCCACTGTGCCCGACCGCATCGCTGCCTGGGCCGAGGAACAGGGATACACCGTCCCCGGCACGCCGAGCGAGGTCTTTGGCACCGGCTGGTGGAACTTCGACCCCGAGGTCGCGGAAAGACTGCTGCTCAAGCACGGCTTCAGCCGCGACAGCAGCGGCAATTGGCTCAAGCCGGATGGGACCCCCTGGAGGATCGATCTCCAGTCGCCGCCGGATGAAAACGACGCCTTCCGCATGGCCACTGCCGCCGCCGACATGTGGTCGGACTTCGGCATCGAGGTCAATCTGCTCGGTCTCGAGCGCTCTGTGTTCGATCAGAACCACGTAACCGGTACCGGCTACCAGATCTCCACGCCTTGGTACAGCTTCGTACTGGCAGATGGCGACTCCTGGCCGCAGACCAGAACCAGACACCCGGACCTCTACATGCCTATCGGCGAGGACTACCGGGCTAAGGGCGGCTCCAACCATGAACGTGTGAACGATCCCAAGGTGGGCGAGTTTATCGACGCCATGGTTCCCCTTGAGCCGGGCAGCCCGGAGAACCAAGAAGTCGTCCAGGAGTTCTTGCAGTACTGGGCGGAGCAGATGTACACCATCACCGCCATCAGCTTCAAGAAGTTCGTAACCTGGGACGAGCGCTACTGGACCGGTTTCCCCACGGCCGAGCAGCCGGACTACATGCCGCTCTACTGGTTCCACGGCGGCAAGTTTGCCATCCAGAGCCTCGAACCTGTCGAATAGCCCGCGCTTACGGCGCCTACGTCGCGGGGCATCCCTTGTGGATGCCCCGCTTCCAAGCCTACCCGCTCGTGCGATCACAAACACTTTGGAACACACCGGCACAGTGGTATCCTTACCGTTATCCCAGTTCAATATCCTGGTTCGATACCCAACCGGCCGGCCTCACCTGCGAGTATGTCGGACTTTCTGCAACAAACCCAACCTGGTCCGACTGTGATCCGCATATTCGGTTGTCCGAATTCACGGCAAAAGAGAGGGCAGTGAACAGTGACCCTACTCAAGGAGTTCATCCTTCCTCGCTTGCTTCAGTGGCTCCTGGTCATCTTCATCGGAGTGACTATCACCTTCCTCATTCCGCGTATCTCTCCCGTCAACCCGATCGATCAGGCCCTGAGCCGCCTGACAGCGTTCCAAAGCCTGAGCCCCGAAGCCACCATCGCCCTGCGCGCATCAATTGAGGACCTCTACGGCCTTCAAGGCAGCGTTTTCGAACAATACATAGCTTTCTGGAAGCGCATTCTTCGCGGCGATCTGGGGCCATCCTTTACCTCTTTCCCCATGATGGTCAATGACATCATCCGCAAGAGCATCGGATGGACGATCGGTTTGCTCGGCACATGCGTGGTCATCGCTTGGCTGCTAGGCCTCGTCCTTGGAACATTGGCGAGTTATTATCGCAATCGCTGGTGGTCGCGTTTTCTAGAAAACACGCTGATTACCGTCTACCCGATCCCATACTACATATTAGCTTTTGTCCTGCTCATCCTCTTCGCCTACTATTTCCCCGTCTTCCCATTGGTCGGCGGCGGACGAGGCACGCCCGGTCTCACCTGGGCCTACATCAGCACAGTCATCCAGCATGCCACCTTACCCGCGCTCTCCATTATCATCGGCGCCACAGCCTTTCGCTTTATTATGTCGAAGGCGCTCAGTTCAGGCGAGATGTCGAGCGATTACGTTCAATATGCCGAATTGGCCGCGCTGCCGAAGCGCAAGATCATCTTCTCCTACATCATGCGCAACACCATGTTGCCGCAGGTTACCGACCTCGGTCTCTCATTAGGCGCCATCTTCGAGGGAGCGCTCATCACCGAGGTCGTCTTCAGCTACCCGGGCATCGGCAGTTCTCTATACAATGCCATTATTTCAGCCGACTACAACATGATCATGGGCATCACGCTTCTGTCCATCGTCGGCATTGCCACAGCGTCACTGTTGGTAGACCTGTCGTACCCGCTGTTCGACCCGCGCGTGCGCTACCGGTAAGTGCGTGTTCCAGCCGCACCTGCGCTCGTCCGGCCCTGCCCGCGAGCCGGCTGCTGCAACGCCTTACGCAAATCGGTTGGGACAGCCCTTCCCGGCAAGGGAAATTCCAGCAAAGGATTTCCGATGAAAGTCATAAGAGATCTATTTCGCTACAGCCCATCCTTCCGAATCGGCGCCTCGATCTTGACGGTCGTGCTGGTGCTCGTAGTAATGTCCTTCTTCTCCCCTTATGCTCCGGACCAGCGCCGCGCCGTGCCGCGCAACGAGCCGCCGTCGCAGGAACATATCCTAGGCACCACTTCGACCGGACAAGACGTCTTTTGGATGCTGACTTTCGGCGTGCGCAACACTCTGATCGTCGCCGGCATCGCCGTCCTCATCGGCCGATCTATCGGCGTCTTTCTCGGCATGGTTTCCGGCTACCTCGGCGGAAAAATCGACCGGGTGCTCTCTTCCATCGTAGACAGCTTCATCGTCATCCCGCGCCTACCTCTAGTCATCCTCATCGCATCCATACTTCGCGGGCAGATGACGCTTTTCGGCCTGGGCATCCTGTTGGGCTTCCTCGATTGGGCCTACCCGTCCAAGCGCTACCGCGCCCAAATCCTGAGTCTCCGTGAGCGCGAATTCACCCATACCGGCGTCTTTGCGGGCATGAACACGTTCAAAATCGTTTCGCAGGAACACCTGCCCTTCTTGATCCCCTTCCTGCTTGCAGACGTGGTCAGCGGCTTCCTCTTTGCCATCGGCTTTGAGGTTACCCTAGCCGTCCTGGGCCTCAGCGACCTCAACGCCCAAAGCATCGGCACGATGATCTACTGGGGCAACTACTACCAGGCCTTGCTCACCAACCGCATCTGGGTTCTGGCGGCTCCTATCACGGCTTCTATTCTGATCGTCGTCGGGTTCTATCTGGTCTCGATCGGCCTCAGCGGCTATCTGGACCCCCGCACGCGTCTCGCTCGGCTGCAATTGAAGGGATAGATTCATGCCGACAATCGTCGAAGTAAAAGATCTGAAAGCCTATTATCATACGCACGCCTACGGCGTCGAACGCACCGTTAAGGCCGTCGACGGCATTACCCTCAACATACCCGAGGGCCAGGTATACGGCATCGCCGGCGAATCCGGTTGCGGCAAGTCCACCTTGCTCAAGGTTCTGTTGGGGGCCCACAAGCCGCCGCTCTACATCGTCGACGGAACGGTCAGATACCTGTTCGACGACGCCCAGATAGCCACGCTGTCGCTGGATCAAAACACCTTGCGCGAGTTGCGTTGGAAGCAGGTCTCGTATATTCCCCAAGGCTCGATGCATGTCCTGAACCCGGTGCGCCGCATCGAAGACATCTTTCATGATTTCGTGGCTGCGCATCAGCAAGTGACCAAGGCCGAATCGACGGAATTGACGCGCACCTACCTGCGCGAGCTAGGCCTGCCCGAAAAAGTAATGGCTGCCTATCCGCACCAACTATCCGGCGGCATGCGCCAGCGCGTAACCATCGCCCTGGCCACCATTCTTTCGCCCAAATTGATCTTTGCCGACGAGCCGACAACTGCGCTCGACGTCATCGTCCAACGCGGCGTGATCCAGATCCTCAAGGAAATCAAACGCCGCGAGGGCAGCACCTTTATTCTCATTACCCACGACCTGGGCGTCCATGCCAACCTCGCCGACCACATCGCCGTCCTCTACGCCGGCAAACTTGTCGAGGAAGCGGACACCCGCACTATTCTCAAAAATCCCCGCCACCCATATACGAAATACCTGATTCAGTCGCTTCCGCGGCTCGATGATAGGACGACGCGCATCAGCATTCCCGGCCGCCCGCCCGCGCTGGACAACCCGCCCGACGGCTGCCGCTTCCATCCGCGCTGCCCGCTTGCCATCGACAAATGCCGTACAGTCGATCCCGAAATGATAGCCATCCAGCCAGGGCACCGCGTCGCCTGCCATGTCGTGACAGAAGCCCCAGAAGAGGTAAGCCATGCAGCAACAGCCTAGCTCCGAACTCCTGCGCGTCGAACACCTGACCAAGATCTTCCAAATCCGGCATGGCTTCTCCACCCGTGAATTCCGCGCCGTAGACGACGCCTCGTTCACGCTGACTGCGGCCAAACCGGAAATCTTCACCATCGCCGGCGAGAGCGGCAGCGGCAAAACTACGCTGGCGCGCATGGTCCTGGGTATGGAACAGCCTAGCTCAGGCATCCTCCAATACAAAGGGCGCAACATCGCTGACCTGTCCCTGGGAGAAAAACGCGCCTGGTTCTTCAAAGAGGTGCAGCCCGTCTTCCAGGACCCTTTCGCAGCCTTCAGCCCTCTCAAGAAGATAGACCACTACCTCTACGAAACCGTCCATAACTACAAGATGGCCAAGAAGTCGGAGACGGACGACTACGTAAACGAGGTGCTCCAGCAGGTCGGCCTGACCCTGGCTGAGGTGAGGGGACGCTATCCAAACGAGCTGTCAGGCGGACAAGCCCAGCGCATGGCCGTGGCGCGCGCCCTGCTCACGCATCCGTCCCTCATCGTCGCCGACGAGCCGGTCTCCATGCTGGATGCATCGCTGCGCATGTCGGTCGTCAACATGTTCCGCGACCTGAAGGAGCAACAGCAAGTCAGCATCCTCTATATCACTCACGACCTGGCGACCGCCTACTACTTCGCCGATCGCATCGCCGTTATGCTGCGCGGCTGGATCGTCGAAGAGGGACCTGTAGAGCAAGTTTTAGGCGTGCCGCTTCATCCCTATACCCAGAACCTCAAGGAATCGATACCCCAGGCGGATCCGGACCATGCTTGGTCCAGTGAGGTCGATCTCGCCATCCTTGACACCGACGAGTATACGCGTAAAGGATGCCGTTACGCCGGTCGCTGTCCACACGTCATGGACGTCTGCCGCCATACCGAGCCGCCAAACGTGGTTGCACAAGGCCGCACGGTGAAGTGCTTCCTGTATACTGAAGAACATGCCGCAGACGCTGCGCCTGTCCAATCAGCCGTCGAATCCTCCAACGACTAACGGCAACACGCCTTCTTATTGCGGCAAGCCATTTTGGCGCGGCTTCCGTCGGCAACAAATGTCCAATTCTCACCCCCTTACTATGATGGAGAGATCAACATGTTAAGAGTCGCAGTGATCGGCATGGGCAATATCGGCAACACCCATGCGCCGGTCTACAAAGCAGACGCGCTGTCCGAACTGGTCGCCGTCTGCGACATCGTCAAAGAGCGCGCAGACAAAGCGGCGGAGCGTTACGGCGTCCCTGCTTACTACAGCGTCGACGACCTTCTCAGAAACGCGCAGCTCGATGCGGTCACCGTCTCGACAGCCGGCGTCGAGAACGGCGGCGATCACTTCGAACCGACCATTCAATGTCTGGAGGCCGGCTTGCACGTCCTGTGCGAAAAGCCGATCTCCAATGACATCGAGAAGGCGCGGGCTATGGTCGCCAAAGCCGACGAGAAAGGCCTCTACTTTGGCATCAACCTCAACCATCGCTTCGTACCGCCTGCAGCTAGGGCCAAAAAGTGGGTCGAAGAAGGCAAACTCGGCGATCTGCTTCTGATCAACATGACCATGTGGATCAACAACCCCAACGAAACGTCGCCCTGGTTCCACCTTCGCGCCCTACATCCTCATTCGCTCGACATCATGCGCTACTTCTGCGGCGACGTGAAGCGCGTCCATGCTTTCGCTAATCGCGCGCCCGGTCGCGTATGCTACTCCAACGTCCAGGTGAACCTGGAGTTCGCCAACGGCGTGGTCGGCCATCTTACCGGCAGCTACGACGCCAACCCCTCGCACAATCTCGAACGCTGCGAAGTCATGGGGACTGAAGGCCGGTTCGTGCTCGAAAACCTCTACCAAGAATTGACGCTCTACCCGCGACGCAGCGACGAGTTGACCGTCATCCGCAACAGCATCATGGGCGGCTTGAGCGGCTTCGGCGCCACGTTCCAGAACCGCATTCATCGCTGGCTTGAGCAGGTTGATGCCAAGGTCCCGCGCGACCAGATCGAGGCGTCGGGTCATGAGGGCCTGGCCGTGCAGGAAATCATCGAGGCCGCCATCCGCTCCGTAGAGTCAGGCAAGGCGGAATCTGTTCCCGCCCGCTAGCATGAACGCCGGTCGCATTACGCCGTACCTGCCGGCTGTCCATCCAATCAACGAGCGGTTCATCGACTAGAAGTCAACTAGAAGTTGGAGTGCAAACCAATGCTAAGGGCGTGCGTAGTCGGCATGGGTCCCATCGGCGCCCGCCATGCCAAACTCTATCAAGAAGACCCGCTGGCCGAACTAGTTAGCGTTTGCGACTGGAACCCGGCCCGCGCAGCACAGGGCGCCGAGCGATTCGGCGTGCCCGCCTTCCACGACGTCCGCCAGATGCTGCAATCCCTGGCGCCGGACGTGTGCAGCATTGCCACCGGCGGGCAC
>Ga0334887_1005356_pt1 | contig 10760 bp, 10 predicted proteins | sample GraSluR1_MG_10_FD_207217 | JGI IMG/M metagenome (GOLD analysis project Ga0334887, IMG submission 207217) | Sludge microbial communities from methane-producing bioreactor in Wageningen University, Netherlands - Granular Sludge_18_07-R1 | ecosystem: Engineered > Bioreactor > Anaerobic >...
ATAAAAGGCAGAGGCAGGATCAGTAAACACGGCAACCAGATGATGCGAAAGAGTCTTTATATGCCAACTTTGGTATCCCTGCAATACAATGGCAAAATAAAGGCATTTTATGAGCGACTGGTTTTAAGGCACAAACCGAAGAAGTTAGCAGTCATAGCTGCCATGAGAAAATTACTCTTGATGGCCCATGCTATCTACAAGAATAAGACGGTTTATGTTCCAGGATAAATAAATAATAGATTAGAATTAATATTGTTTAAAAGGAGAGTTTGGGGTTGATTTTGAAGACAGTATCTGACCCCTATTTATTCTTCCCAGAGTTCTTTTGAGACGTTTAGCACTTCTTCATCATAGAATCTCTGCTTCTTTCTTTTTCTTTTAGATACCAGATATTTTACTCTCTTGCCGACGATATTCAAATACCCCAATAGCTCTTTTCTTCTCAAGACCTGGGCGGCATAGGAACGGTTGTAGCCGCCTAAATGGTTAACATCCCTTTCTACCCCCTCTATATGGAAGATTTTTTATTCTTCCAATATAGAGGAGATTGCCCTATAATGAAAATGATCTGGAGTACTTTTTTTATCTGAGGCATCGAATATATTTGGAATACTTTTTTGATGAGGCAATTCTTTTACTTGACAAAATTTTTTTATGATTTATAATGAAGTAAAAACTGCATCAAATAATAATATGTTGTATTTAATGCACCTTATATTATTAATGCTTAGAGGTGTAGAATGGATAATAGTAACATATTCTCACGGATTCAAAGAAGAAACAAAACATTCAGCCACAATCAAAAACGTATTGCCCGATATATCTTAAATAATACCTCAGAAGTTGCCTTTCTTACTGCCTTAAAATTAGGACAAAAATTAGACATTAGCGAGTCTACTGTAATTCGTTTTGCTATCAGTATCGGATATGATGGTTTTGCCGAAATGCAGAAAGATTTGCAGGGCCTTGTTAAAGATAAATTGATACAGGTTAGTGAAATCAAAAAGTATACTGAGAGTGTTAAGAATGGCGATAACATCATAGATAATGTCTTGAATTCTGATATAGAGAATATTAGAGATACGCTGAACAATGTTTCTCATGAATCTTTCAATCGACTCATTGATGAACTGATCAATGCCCATGACATCTATATTGTGGGTCTGCGCTCAATGGGTTCCTTAGCTTATATTATGGGTATTTCTCTTCAAATATTTCTGAATAATGTTATGGTTGTCAGTTATGGAATCAGTGGTTTAGCTGAAAGGTTAATAAACATTGGAAAGGGTGACCTATTAGTTGGTATCAGTTTCCCCATTTATACTTTACGAACAATTGAAATTATGGAATTTGCAAAAGAAAAAGGTGTTACAATAGGAGCAATAACGGATAGCATTATCTCACCCCTATCCAATGTTGCTGATATCTCCTTGACTACAACGACCAAGTTAAATCCCTTTACAGAGTCTTTTACAGCACCTCTCAGTCTGATTAATGCCATTATCACTGCAGTGGGAATACGAAAGAAGAAAAAGGCACTCAAATCACTTTCTGAATTAGAGTATGTTTTACGAAAATTAAAAATATGTTCAATGTAGGTAAGCAACACTATGATTAGCTGACTGGAGAAAACGAATAAATTTGGAGGGCCCATGAAAGAATATCTGTTTGAGAGTAATCCAATCGCATTGTCTATCCAGAAAAATAAAGAGGATATTACCCGTGAAGATTTGGTGAAATTCGTTAAGGAAAATAATTTTACGAAGATTACTTTTCATTATATTGGGGGAGATGGAAAGCTGAAGGAATTAAAACTGCCTTTTTCCAACACCTATCAATTAGAAAATATCCTAACGGATGGAGAAAGAGCTGATGCCTGTTCGCTATATAAAAATGCTGTTGATATGGGAAAATCCGATGTTTATATCGTTCCGGTATATAAAACAGTCTTTTTGAATCCTTTTGAAAGTAATAGCATTGATTTTATTTGTCGATACGTGGACAATGAAGGCAATCTGGCATCATTTGCCTATGATTCTATTTTAAATAAAGCAGTTAACCTCTTCAGGGAAAAGACGGATTATGAACTGTATGCTGCAGGTGAGTTAGAATTTTTTCTACTGTGGGATGTGGAAAGGAATATCTATCCCATTCCTGAACAAATGGGCTATCATGGATCTCTACCTTTTACGAAAGCTGGCGGGATTTTAAGTGAAATCTTATATCACATTGAAAGAATAACAGGAACAGTAAAATATGCACATAGTGAAGTGGGTAATATAGAAAGATTACAGAGTGATAATGAAGAAATAAAAAATAAACATATGGAACAACTGGAAGTCGAATTTCTACCAGCTCCTATTGAAGATATGGCAAATTATATGATTCTAGGAAAATGGTTGATTAGAAATATTGCTTACAGGCATGGCTGTATAGCTACCTTTACACCAAAACTGGAAGAAGGAATTGCCGGTAATGCTTTACATTTTCATCTCATGATTAAAGATAAAGATGACAACAACCTGTTAGTTGATGAAAATGGTGACTATACTGAAATCTCCAGAAAATTAATTGGTGGATTAATAGAATATGCCGATTCTCTTACATCTTTTGGAAATACCGTCGCCTCTTCCTATTTTAGATTAGTCCCCAACCAGGAGGCTCCAACGCATATATGCTGGAGTGAATCCAACCGTAGTGCCATGATCAGAGTTCCCTTGGGTTGGTCAAAAATAAGCAATTTAACAAAAATCATAAATCCGCAGCAAAAAATCATTTTAGACAGGAAGAAGGACAAAAAGCAGACCATTGAATTCAGGCCACCGGATGGAAGCGCCTTTATTCACCTGCTGCTGGCTGGAATCACGATGGCAGCTGAATATGGACTTTCCAATACTGAAAATTTTAAAGAGGTTGAAGAATTACATGTAACAGGAAATATCTTCCAAGATGAAAAAAGGAGAAAGAATTTAAAAACCCTCCCTGTCAGTTGTAAGGAATCCTCTGAAATACTAGCTCAGAAAAGGCATTTATATGAAAGGGGAAAAATCTTTCCAGCTTTTATCATTGATTACATAATTAGGATTTTACAGGAAGAGAATGATGGTGATTTAAGAATCAGTTTAAATAACCTGTCATCTGAGGAACGCACCATTTGTTTGCGGAAGATATTACATAAAGATGTTCACAGTCGTTAAATAAAGTATCCTGAAAAAATTTGGAAATGCTCCTAGATTTGAATTAATAAATAATTAGAAAATTAATAATAAAATAGTGAGTGCGTATTACTAATTTAATATTTTATGGAAGAGATCTTAAGGAGGTGATTGTTTGAGCTATATTATGGAATTACGAGAACTAACCAAATATTTTGGAGGCATAAAAGCGGTACAGAATTTTAATTGCACGATAAGAGAGAATACAATTCATGCCATCATTGGACCCAACGGGGCAGGGAAGACAACAATATTTAATATGATTTCAGGTGTTTATAAACCAACCAAGGGCAATATTTTATTAAAGGGTAAAAATATTGAAGGACAAAAACCTCATACTATTTCTCTCCAAGGTATAGGGAGAACTTTTCAAACCTTGAGACTTTTTAAAAATCTGACTGTTTGGGAGAATGTATTTATTTCCTACAAGACGAAGCAGCAATTGCCTTTTATTAATATGGTAATGAACACCAGGGAGAGTGAAGAAAAAACGGATAAATTTTTAATTCAGATATTGAAATTACTCAACATTGAGGATAAAAAAGAAATAATAGCAAAAAATCTTTCTTATGGTGACCAAAGAAGGCTAGAAATAGCTCGAGCTTTAGCTGGCAGACCACTGGTGTTACTTCTGGATGAGCCGACCTGTGGAATGAATCCTAATGAAGCCAATGAAATGGTGGCTACAATAAATGATATCAGAAAAGAAAATATGACAATACTTTTAGTGGAACACAATATGCGGGTAGTTATGGGCATTTCTGATTTTATAACTGTAATAGACTTTGGTAATGTAATTGCTGAAGGAGTACCTAATGAAATAAAAAATAACAAAAAAGTCATTGCAGCCTATTTAGGTGAAAAAAATGCTAAAAATTAATAATATATTTTCAGGATATAACGAAATAACAATATTAAAAGGTGTTTCCCTGGAGGTTAACACTGGAGAAATAGTTGCTCTTTTGGGTGCGAATGGCGCTGGTAAATCTACTATGCTTAAAAGTATATTAGGAATCGTACGGATTTCTTCTGGACAAATAGATTTTTTGGAAAAAAGAATTGACAACCTTAGTACTTCAGAAATCGTTCAGAGTGGAATATCGCTGGTTTTTGAAGGTAGACGTATTTTCCCAGAACTATCAGTTTTGGAAAATCTTGTTATGGGAGGGTATACTTCAAGAAATAGAGCTGAAAGAGATATGTTAATTGAAAATGCTTTTCAACAGTTTCCAAAATTAAAAGAAAGAAAAAATCAGGTTGCTGGTTCTCTTTCTGGAGGAGAACAACAAATGCTGGCTATAGGCAGGGCTTTAATGTCTCAACCTAAATTGCTTCTATTGGACGAACCCTCCATGGGTTTGGCTCCTACCATCGTAGATGATATTTTTAAAATCATTAATGATATTAATAATACTGGAACAACTGTATTACTGGTAGAGCAGAATGCTGAACGAGCATTGGAAATTGCAAATAGAGTGTATGTTTTGGAGACGGGTAATATTGTGCTTTCCGATGATGCAAAAAATCTAATTGGGAATAAAGATGTTCAGGCTGCTTATCTTGGAGGGTAAAAAGAAGACTTTTTTGAGAAAATATTTTGTTAATACAAATAAAGAGATAGGAGGTGACACTATTATCTTTTTTTTCAAAATTAATTAAAGGAGGGTATTTTATGTTTAAAAGTGAAAGAATCATTTTTTTAATGTTGATGGTTTTTCTGGTATTTAGTGCTAGTATAACAAGTTTCGGTGCTGATGAAATCATAATTGGAGCTGTTGGGCCTCTGTCTCCCCCTGGGAGTGTTGCAGCCGGGGAGGAATTAAAGACTTCCATGGAATTGGCTGTGAACGAAATTAATGAACGAGGTGGTGTTTTAGGACGACAATTAAAATTGGTTTTTGAAGATTCTCGTGGAACCCCGGAACAAGGAGTTGCAGCTGTAGAAAAACTTATCTCCAGGGAAGAGGCTGTTATTATTACTGGTGAGGCTCATAGTTCTGCTGCAAAAGCGGAAATGGAAGTGGCGCATCGATACGGAATTCCATTTCTCATTTCGGAGTGCTGGTCAGATGAACTTACAGAAATAGGTTACCCGGAAGTATTTAGGATTGCTCCTAATAACAAATCATTCAGTGAAAAAGTAAGGGAATTCATTGTGGGAAATGGATTTAAGCGAATTGCTTCCATTGTGGAAGATACGGACTTTGGCATAGGAAACAAAGATTTAATTGAAAAAGAAGTAAAAGAACTTGGTCTAGATTATAATTTTATGATTGTAGATAGAACGAGCATGGATTTTGTTCCGCAGTTGATTCAGTTAAAAGCCTTTAAACCAGACCTCTTTGTTCATTTTGTAACCGGTCCAGGGTCTTACCTATTAGTTAAACAGTCATACGAGGTTGGTTTATCTCCCTCAATTGATACCGCTATGTTTATGGCAGGCATGGATGCAACATTCCCTGAATACTGGCCAACAGTCGGTGCAGCTGGTCAATTTGTGGTTTATCAATCGCCATACCATAATAAAGCAAAATTTACTGATCTGACAGAACCTTTTGTTAAGAAATACACAGAAACATATAACAGGACTCCCAGTTACGTTGCTCTGGAAGGATATGATTCAATTCTGATTATTGCTGAAGTGATAGAAAAAATCGGTGGAACCGAACCAGATAAAATAATTCAAACATTAGAGGAGGGAAGCTTCAAGGGAACTAGAGGTATTATGGAATTTCCTTCTGACAAGAGTCTTGGAGTATGGTACCACAATGCTCAATCCCCCATGCTGTTTTTACAATATACAGAGGTCAACCAACCCGTTGAAGAGTCAGAAATAGTCTATCCTAAGGATGTTGCAACTACTGAAATGATTTTTCCAACAAAATAGTACATAATTTTGAAAACATTTGAAGAAATGGGAAGGCTATTATTCCTTCCCATTTCTGCAAAAATAAGGAGGTGAATAGATGGTTGATTTTTCGGTAGTTCTATCCTATCTAATAAATGGACTGATGATGGGGTGTATGTATGCTTTAATGGCTTTAGGTTTAGCTCTGATCTTAGGTGTATTGAAGATTGTTAATTTTGCTCATGGTGAATTCTATATGTGGTCAGCGTATATTTCATATGCTGCATCCCATTTTTTAGGTTTCAATCCCATTTTATCTTTAATCACGGCAATGGCTTTTGCTTTTTTATTAGGAGTTCTTGTAGAAAAGCTTTTAATAACACCTTTTTATACAGGAAAAGCAGTAGAAAACTATGACCTTTTAATTACTTTTGGATTGGGAATTGTTCTAGTCAACTTAGCTGTTAGTGTATTCGGACCCTATCAGGTCTCAGCTCCACCCCTTTCAAGTGGTTATATACAAATGGGACCACTGAATGTAAGTTCCGGTCGCTTATTGGCTGCATTATTAGCGGTTATTCTAATGACAACTTTATTACTGGTGATAAAAAATACAACCATCGGAATAGCATTGCGGGCTACTGCTCAGGATAGAGAAGTTTCATCAGCCATGGGAGTGAATGTAAATCTCATTAGTACACTTGGTTTCGGCATAGGTGGTATGCTGGCAGGAATCACAGGTGCTCTTTTGGGTTCGATTTTTATCGTATCTCCAACTATGGGAGAACTTCCCAGCGGGAAATCTTTTGTTATTATAGTTCTGGGAGGAATGGGTTCTATTAAGGGCACTCTTATTGCAGCAATCATGTTGGGTTTATTGGAAAATATAGGAGTACTTTTCTTTTCACCCAGTTATCGAGATGCCTATGGATTTATCGTTCTGATCATAGTATTGCTTATCAGACCAACCGGATTATTTGGAGGTGAGACACTGTGAAACATCTCCATTGGAAATATGCCGTTCCCGCCCTAATACTATTTTTGCTTGTGCCTTTATTTGTTGAAAAATATACATTACATATCTTTATTATGTCACTTTATTATATTATTATGGTTACCAGCTGGAATGTCTTAAGCGGATATGCTGGTCAGATGTCCTTTGCGCAGGCAACTTTCAGTACATTTGCTGGCTATGTAAGCACTTTATTGGCAATCAATTTTGGACTCACACCGTTTGTTACGACTATAATTGCAGCTTTAGCTACCTGCCTACTTGGATTTTTACTGGGTGTTATTTGCATGAAATCCCAGGGTATTTATCATGCACTTATGACAATTGCTTTTGCACAGATTTTTAGGATAACTATTAATATAGAATATAAAATTACAAGAGGTTCTTTAGGCCTCAGCAGTATTCCCCTCTTTGGTATTTCTAAAATACCCTACTATTATTATATACTTTTTTTGACAGTTTTAACATTATTAATACTTGACAGGATCCTTTCATCTCCTATAGGTCTAACATTACGGGCAATAAAAGAAGATAAAACAGCCGCGACATCTATCGGAATAAATGAAATAAAATACAGACAGATTGCTTTTTTAATCAGCAGCGTGTTTGCAGGTTTAGCAGGTGCTTTTCTTGCTCATTATACTTTAATTGTTAGTCCAGAATCTGCAACTATCTCAGCAATGGCCATAATCATTGCCATGGCTATTATTGGTGGTCAAGGTTCTTTTTTCGGTCCTGTAATTGGTGCAATAGGTTTGCAATTTTTAATGGAATATTTAAGAGATTTCGGTCGCCTATATTTAGTTATATTGGGAATTATCATGGTTCTAGTTATAAGATTTCTTCCAGAGGGAGTCGTTCCAAAACTATCAAAAATAGTATCGACATACCTTGATAGAAAGAAGATAATTAAAAAAGATTTAAATTTTGTGAAAAATAAAGCTTAGAAATATTCATCTAGGTAAAAATATTTTAAATAATATTTTCAAGAAGATGATTAAAGAGGAGATTATTTATCTTAATTATAGGAAAGGTGTACATGGGGGGAATTAAAATATGCTGTTAGCTTTAGCACAAACTAATCCAATTATTGGAAAAATTGAAAAAAATTTGGAACAAATCATAAGTATTGTCAGTGAAGGAACAAAAAAAGGGGCAGAACTTATTGTGTTTCCAGAAGCTGCTTTAACAGGATATTGCTATGAATCCAAAGCAGAAGCTTTTACTTATATTCCTGAAGATATTGCAAAAAAAGCTTCAGATACTATCAGTTCCGTTTGTGGTAATTCTATTGTTTTATTGGGATTGCTGGAGAAGGAACAAAATCACCTGTACAATAATGCTCTTGTGATTAGTTCAAAAGGAATACTGGGGAGATATTCCAAATCACATTTGCCTTTTTTAGGAGCTGATAGATTTGTAACCCGAGGAATGACCTTGGATACCAATATTTTTACTACTCCTTATGGAAAGATTGGTATATTAATCTGTTACGAATTACGTTTTCCTGAAGTTGCAAGAGTGCTTTCTTTAAAAGGGGTTGAGATAGTTTGCGATATGGCAAATTTACCTGTTGGGGGAGAATCCAATATTGCTTTTATTGGACGTTCAAGGGCTTTAGAAAATAAAATTTTTTTGGCACTTTGTAATCGATGTGGTGTGGAACGCAATGTTCAATTTATTGGAAAAAGTCAGATTGTTAATCCTAGTGGAGATATTATAAATTCAGCAAATGAAAAAGAAGAAATTATTTATTCGAATATCGATTTATCACTGGCAAGGAATAAAAGTATTATCAACAAACCCAAGGAGTATGAAATGCATCTCTTTCGGGATAGAAGACCAGACCTCTATTGTGCTATAACTGACTAAAATATTTGGATACCAGTTAATATTTTAATGATAGACTAGTAATTGACAGCATTTAAGATTTTTTTCTCTCAAAAAAGATAAATCCCTATAATGGATCAAAAGCAATTTAAAATATATAATTGCCCAGAATAAATATATGAATGGAGATATGTTTTGAAGATATTTATTTCTGCAGATATGGAAGGCATATCCAGCATCGTTTCTACGGATCAAATATTTCCAGGCGGTAGAGGATACGATAGAGCTCGTTTATTAATGACCAGAGAAGTGAATAAGGTAGTAGAGGCTGCGTTTGAGTGCGGAGCTCATGAGGTTTTAGTAAATGATTCCCATCATAATAAAGATAATATATTAATTGAAGAATTGGATCCCCGTTCAGAATTAATCAGTGGGAAGTTTAGGCCATTAAGTATGATGCAGGGTATTGATAAGAGTTTTGATGCAGTATTTTTTGTAGGTTATCACGCTAGGGCAGGGACACCTGAAGCATTTTTAGATCATACAAATATCTTTAGTATCATTAATCTTAAGATAAATGGTAAATTAATGGGAGAAATAGGGATGAACGGTCGCATCGCGGGTTGCTTTGGTGTTCCTGTGATTTTTGTATCAGGAGACCAAAAGGCAATCATGTGTGCCCATGAAGAATTAAATCAGCCGATAGGCGTAATTGTAAAAGAATCAATTAGTCGATCTTCAGCAAAAGTATATTCCTTTTCAGTAGTGGAAGAAAGATTGAAAAGTGGTGTGAAAGATGCAATGAAAAGTATTGAATATTTTCAACCTACTATTGAAAAACTCCCTGTAAAAATTGAAGTTTCTTTTTATACTTCTAACATGGCAGAACAATGCCTTCTTATTCCCGGAGTCATTAGAGAGGACGCACGAACTGTCAGTTATAAGTCAAAAAAGTTTATGGAAGCATACTATGTTTATAGAATTATGATTGAGTTAATTAGTAAAATAGACTAAAGGCTTGAGAATTAAGGCAAGATTAATACATGCAAGCTTAGATATAATTTTAGTTGAATAATTATTTTGATGAGATTAAATATACCTAAATTAATCTATTTTTTCACAAAATATTATAAAAATAATTTTTACACCCTCTTAGAAAATTAACCTGATAGAAACATATTATTTCTGGATTAATGATGTAAGCAGTTGTTTTTTTTTGGATTTATTCAGTACAATAGTGTTTGTCGAAAAAAGTTCGCTTAAGTCGATGGCGCAATCGAATAGTGTTAATTCAGCTGGCTCTCAATCAGCAAACGGCAGTTCAATTCCCCCTTGTGCCACTTTATAAGATAAAAACAAAGAGGATTAAAAGAGCAGGTTATACCTGCTCTTTTTAGCATGTTTATCAAGTAATAAATTGGATTTTTCTATGATAAAAATGAATACCAAAATCATTAAAATTGAACCTGATAATCTAAATAAGAAATATTTACAGGAAGCAGGTAAGGCTATCAGGCAGGGGAAATTGGTTGCATTTCCAACCGAGACAGTCTACGGATTAGGTGCAGATGCCCTCAATGAGAATGCCTTAGCGAAAATATTTGAAGCGAAAGGCAAGACCGTCTTATGATCCGCTGATTGTCCATATTGCTTGCCTGGAGGAAGTATTAAATTGGTCCCAATGGAGTCAGGTCTTGAATTATAAGTTTTAAGATGCCATAGTATTTTTATGGCCAGACCATTATGTATCCAATACCCCGGAGCACTCTATCATATCACAGCCCGGGGAAATGCCAAAGGAAATATCTTTCTCAATAAAGATGATTTCAATGATTTTCTAACCATTCTCTGTACA
>Ga0334887_1005361_pt1 | contig 10748 bp, 8 predicted proteins | sample GraSluR1_MG_10_FD_207217 | JGI IMG/M metagenome (GOLD analysis project Ga0334887, IMG submission 207217) | Sludge microbial communities from methane-producing bioreactor in Wageningen University, Netherlands - Granular Sludge_18_07-R1 | ecosystem: Engineered > Bioreactor > Anaerobic >...
CACCAAAAAATAAGCTTTTATATATCATAAATTTTTCGGTTAAATCTAGATATTGACTACGAATATATCGTCATCCATTTTTCACGCTTATTTCGGGTATTCTGAAAAGGAGGCTGAATAGTTACCAATATTTATACTTTGAACCGCTTCACGAAGGACTTGTCGATCCAGCTCTTGAAGGTGTAGATGATCCTCTTGGGGATGGGGACGCAGAGGTCACCATATATCCCGACGGCGCAGCCGCATCCTGTCGAGATGAGGGCGACGGGGCTGTCGGTGGAGGCCCTTATCGAGTAAGGCTTGAGCGGTTCGCCCTTCGCGACCCGAGCCAGGTTCCTCGCGGTGTGCTTCGCCTGGATCTCCGCCTCCATCCCGGTCTTGGTGGCCAATTTTCCGCCGATTTCAATCCATCCGCAGTCTCCGATGACGAAGACGTCCTCCCTCCCTCGGGCTCTGAGATACTGATCGCATAGGAGCCAGCCCTTCTTTTTGGGCAGGTCCAGCCTCTCGATGAGGGGCGCAGCCCTGACGCCAGCGGTCCAGATCGTCATATCGCATTCAAGGGAGCTATTGTCGGCGAATGTGACGCCTCCGTCCCGGATCGATGCGACCTGCTTTCTGGTCAGGACCTCTACACCCTTCCCCACCAGGATCTTCTCCATCAGGATGGAGGCGTTCTTCGAGAGGGTGGGCAAAAGCCGGTCCATCATCTCGATGATGTACACGGCGGAGGTGGTCTTCTCCGCAAGAAAGCAGGCGGTCTCTATCCCGGTGGGCCCGGACCCAATTATCGCGATCTTTTTGGGGCGTTTCTTCTCGACGAACCGCCTAGCTTTGACAGTCTCCTCCAGGGTGTTGATGGAGAAGGCCTTCTCTTCACCCTCGACCCCGAAGTAGTTCTGGACCGCCCCCAGGGCCAGGACGAGAAGGTCGTAATCGAGGTCGCCTCTTTCGCAAGATATCCTCTTATCTGCGAAGTCGACGGCGAGGGCCCGGTCTTTCACATGGACGGCGTCCATCTTCCTGCAGAAGGGGTCCAGGGGGGCGGTCATGTCCTCAATCTCTATTCCTCCGCCGAGGTAGTCGGGGTAGAGGGCCTGGCACTCGATCCTATCCTTCGGCTCGACGAGGACGAGGTCCAGCCCCTCCTTTGTGGCGGCATTTCGCACCAGCTCCGCCCCGCCTATGCCGCCGCCCACCACCACCACACGCCAGGAGTCGCTTCGCCTCAATTTCATCTGCTGCATCTCCGTCTCTGACCCGAATCCGTCGATAGATCGATCGGCCATCAGCCACTTTGATCAGGAGATCTCCATCTCCACCGTTCTCCTCCCCGTCCTTTTGCCCCGCCTACAGAAGTGGACCGGACCCTCAGATCGGACGGATCCGTACCATAAAAACCCTCCTTCATCGTCGGGTTTGGCGCATCAGATCGCCGCCGTTCGCCTATCGGAGGGACTGCCGCCTCCATCCGATGGCTGCTGCGAGCCCCAGGGCCATCAGGGCGAAGAGCGCCCCCGGCGCGGGGATCGATCTCCTCGTCTCCTGGAGATCGTCCGACGGCTGCGGGAGGGGGAAGTTGATCGATCCGTTCATAGCATCCACCCCCCCAACCCCCGACCCCTCGACCTCCGGCGACCCCCCCGACGCCCGCACCAGATCCGACCCCGAGATCTCGAAGTAGTGCCCTGAGGTCCGGAGGGCGCCCATGCCGTTCTCGACTCGGAGCCTGATCTCGTACATCCCCGGTGGAGCGCCGACCCTGATCAGGTGGGGCTCGATCCCCGAGGGCGAGAACGAGAGTTTGTGCCCGTTCTCGCCGGGGATCGCCGTCCCGTCGACGATCTGGAAGAACCTGATCTCGCTTTCGCCCGGCTCGATCTTTACGTACCTCCTTCGGAGGCTTTCATCGGAGGCCATTTCAGCGTAGCTCGCAGCTTGCCCCAGCTTCTCGTACTCGGTGGGGGATATGTAGTAGATTTCGCCTGCGGTATCCCGGATCAGTCCGATCCTTCCGGAGGCGTCGAAGCTGACGAAGACCTGTACCGGCTGGGTGCTGTCGTTGACCTGCAAAATCCCTCCCTGAAACTCCGACTCCGGAAGGATCGTCCCGTCGTCGCTCAAGGCAGGAACGGTGGAGTTCCACTGCCAGGAGTAGATCCACTGATCAACGGCCCCGACGCCTGAGGCCGTCAGATCCCCCAGGATCAGCCTGCGGCCATGGGCGTCGACGGTCTCGGCGGTGACGCTTCTGATCTCCCCCGCCAGGACGAAGATCGAGAAGTTCGCAACGCCCCCAGAGGGGACCGGCTCTTCGGGCATGGACAGATCCGATATCTGAGGAGGGGGCAGAACGTACTCGTTTGTATATAAGTGGTATCTGAACGTCTCGTTATCGGCGACGGCTATGTTGATCCCCGGGAGGATGGTCGTCTTTGAGTCGCGTCTCAGCAGGATCCAGTCGGGGTTGGCCATGATGATGAAGGAGGGGTTTATGACCATCACCTTCAGCTCCCCGAACTCCTTGCCCGGCTCGATGGGGAGGATAATTCTGTCCGAGACCTGAAATATCCCGTCTATTATGGCAAAGTGATCCTCATGGCTGTTGAAGACGCCCTCGATGTGGAGGGCGATCAGGGGCATATCGTCCACATCACCTACATCTTTCTCGTAGACGTAGGTGGAGTTGGACCGGACTATCCCCCTGTCCAGAACCTTTCCATCTTTGGCGAGCATTATGAAGATGGAGTCGTTCGAAACGTCTATGATGTGAACTTCGTACCCATCCATCAGCTTCAGAACGTTGCCGCCGACGACCCTGTTCCGGGCATCAGAGTCGAGGAGGATCTGGCCGATCTGTTCCATCTCCACCATGCTCTTCTTTCCGATCTTCGGGCTCGTCTCTTCCCTGTAGCCCGCAAACCAGGGCTGGCCGAAGAGGGTCGTCACCTCATAGCTCCCCCATCCCTCAAATTCGAAATCTGCAGGCTCCACAAAGGATGCGTACTTGAATCCGTATCCTAGCCTGGTTTCGTTCATGGTGAACTCGCGACCCGGACTTATGATCCCGTCCTCAGACATGTAAAGGATCAGAGATTCGGTGCCGATATCCTCCTGATCATCGAAGTAGAATCCCGCAAAATTTTCGTGGTTCCATCTAGCCTCGGCGAAGCCGATCGACCCATCGGAGTAAACGAGCGGGACCAGGGAGTCTTCGGTATAGACCGGCCCCCTGATCTCATGGACCCCGTAATCGGTGATCGCTCCAATGGGGTAATAGATAAGCTCGGGGGTGTCCCTCACCCTCAGGGCGAGCCCTCCCGCGATGGGGACGGTGCTACCCCGGCGGAGTATGAGGTCCCGGGCGTTCTGTAGCTCGATCCTATCCTCGGAGAAGGTCGTCACCTCCATCTCGCCTATGAGGCCCCCGGCTTCGAGCTTGATGTTGGGGACGTCCTGGATCTGGAAGATCCCATCGATGTCGACTATGGCCATCTCGGCTCCTTGCATCGCCGCGCTGACGTGGGCGAGGATTATGGGAAGGCGGCGATCTCCTACCTTGTAGACGTAAGTATCCCCCACCCTCACCACCGACCGATCTACTTCTACTCTGTTCTTCTTCAAGATCAGGTAGACCGTATCTCCGTCAGATGAGGCTGCTGCCACCTCGATCCAGTACCCTCCGCCCAGGAATAGGGGGGTCTCGGAGGTGGCGGTCTGGATCCCCTCATAGTCGATGAGGACCTCCCGGAGCTCCCCCTCCTCAAGGGCGGAGACGGCGTCGGTGAAGTCGCCATTGAAGTATCCCGCAAAGTACCTCTTCCCCAGGAAGGCGACCGCATGGTGGCGCCCCCATCCACCGAAGTCGAACTCCTCGGTCCAGACCTCGCTCGAATAAACGAGGTGGCCTTCCTCCACCCTGCGCCCTTCGACCTCGACGACGAGCTCTTCGCCGCCGACCCCAGCGTCCAGGTCGTAGTAGAACCCGCCGAAGCTCTCGGCGTTCCAGTTCCCGTCGCCACCGCTGAAATGTCCCCGGACCTCGGCCATGGGCACCTGGCCTGTGGCCCCCATGGCCATGGTCAGAAGATAGATCGATATCCCAAGGCAGAGGAGGGCAACTACCTTGAAAGTTCCTCCATCACGGTGGTCCATGTCAAAGGCTAATCTCATACCCCCAAACTCATCCTCTTCTCCTGGATCCTCGCCGGTTCAGCGACACCAACTCTGGATAACCTGTATATCCGATGGCGAAGCTTTGGACGTTCTGGAGATAGAACATGTCCCAGGTTAAGCATGTTGCGATATACGGCAAGGGGGGCATCGGGAAGTCCTGTACCGCCTCTAACGTCGCGGCGGCCTGCGCCGAGAAGGGCTGCCGTGTTCTGATGGTTGGGTGCGATCCCAAGAGCGACTCGACTATCACACTCGTCGGAAGGAGGATCCCGACGATGATGGACCTGATCCGGGCGGGGGGTGAGATATCCGAGGAGGACGTAGTCTTCGAGGGGTACGGTGGAGTCAAGTGCATCGAGGTGGGGGGGCCTGAGCCCGGCGTCGGCTGCGCCGGAAGGGGTATCATCGTCGCCATCGAGTTTCTCAGGAAGGTATCGAAGGTCTTAGATGAGATCGATCTCACCCTCTACGACGTCCCTGGGGATATCGTCTGCGGCGGCTTCTCTGCTCCCATACGAAAGGGGCTCGTCACCGAGGCCTACATCATAACATCGGGAGAGTACATGCCGATCTACGCCGCCAACAACATATGCCGGGGGTTGAAGCGGCTGAAGACCCCCCTCGCAGGGGTCATATGCAACTCTCGGGAGGCCGCAGCCGAGAGGGAGATCGTCGAGAGGTTCGCTTCTGAGGTCGGAAGCGAATTGGTCGCCTACATACCGAAGGATCCGATAGTCCAGAGGTGTGAGAGGAGGGGGGTCACAGTGATCGAAGGGGCGCCCGACTCCGAGATCGCCGACGTCTACCGGAAGCTGGCAGATCACGTCAAAGGGGGCTCAAAGCCGAGCCACCCCGAGCCCATCGACGACGACCGCCTCCGGGAGCTATCCCTCATATGACCGTTGATATCCCCAGAGTCCTCATCGCCGGGGATCGAAGCTCCAGCGGCAAGACGACGATCGTGGCGGGGCTCCTCTCAGCCCTCAGAAACAGGGGCCTTTCGGTCCAGTCCTACAAGGTCGCCCTCGACTACATCGACCCGAGCTACCATACCGGGATTACCGGACGGTGGTGCAGGAACCTCGATGGCCACCTGATGCCGGAGGAGACGGTCCGGGAGGTCTACGCCCACGCCGCTGAGGGGGCGGACCTCGCCGTCGTCGAGGGGGTCCGGGGGCTATACGAGGGGTACGACGGCGACCGGGGGTCCACAGCCCAGATCGCAAAAATGCTGAAGGCGCCGGTGATCCTGGTGGTAGACGCTAGATCTATAACTAGGAGCGCTGCGGCCCTCGTGAAGGGCTATGCCGACTTCGATCCCACCGTCGATATCAGGGGAGTCATCCTCAACAAGGTCGGCGGCGAGCGCCACGCCGAGAAGGCTATATCTGCGATCCGGGATCACGCCGGGGTCGAGGTCGTGGGGGTGATCCCCCGGGACGAGTCGATGCACCTCGCCATGCGCCACCTGGGGCTCGTCCCGATGCTGGAGGGGGAGAGGAGGCACGCCGGCTTTGCCGAGAGGCTCGACAAGATCCGCAGGGTGGTGGAGGTGGGGCTCGATATCGACCGGATCCTGGAGATCGCCGCCGAGGCAAAGCCCCTGGTGGCGCCTGAGCCCGACCTATATCAGCCGAACTGCGATGGAGAAGGGGTCAGGATCGGCGTCGCCCTCGACGAGGCCTTCAACTTCTACTACCGGGACAACATCGAGCTCTTCGAATTGTCAGGGGCAAAGGTCGTCGCCTTCAGCCCCATCCACGACCCTGTCCTCCCGGAGGTCGACGGCCTCTACATCGGCGGCGGTTATCCTGAGCTATATGGAAAGGAGCTCTCTGAGAACAGCTCGATGGTGGAGTCGATCCGGTGGGCCCACGATGGCGGGACGCCCATCTTCGCCGAGTGCGGAGGGCTCATGTACCTCACAGAGGAGATCGAGTACGCAGGTGAGGCTTTCCCCGCCGTGGGGCTCATCCCGGCGAGGACGAGGATGGGTGGGAGGAGGATAGTCAGCTACACCGAGGGCGAATTTATTCGCGACTGCACCATGGGCCCCCGGGGCGCGACCTTCCTCGGCCACGAGTTCCACCACTCGGAGGTGGTCATCGACGAGGGGGCGAAGGTCGAGTACGCCATCCGCCTCCGGCGGGGGACGGGGATAAAGAACGGCATGGACGGGATCGTCGACGGGAACCTCGTCGCCTCCTACAACCACTTCCATGGAGCCTCCTATCGGCTCTTTCCGAGCCATTTCATAAGGTCTGCACGAGAGGGAAGGGATAAATAAAATTGCGACCTGTTCGAGCCTTGGTGATGATATGGTGAAGATGCCCCCCGAGGTGATAGAGACCCTGGAGAAGCAGTGGCCCATCCCCTTTGCCACCGCCTCCTCCGAGGGAAAGCCGAACGTCGTATTCATGGGGATATTGAAGATAAAGGACGACGAGACCCTGATATTCGCCGACAACTTCTTCAACAAGACCGCGACTAACCTGGCGGGGAACCCGCAGGCCTCCGTCGTCTGCTGGACGAAGGACCCCAGGAGGTCCTACCAGATCAAGGGGAGGGTCGCCTTCGCGGAGGAGGGGCCGATCTTCGAGGAGATGGCGGCGTCGGTCCGGGCCCGGAAGGCGGACCTCCAGATGAGGCGGGCCGTCATCCTGAAGGTCGAAGAGGTATACGAGGCGAACTCCGGCCCCACCGCCGGGGATCGGATCGCCTGATCCGGGAGGCGCGGTAGATGGCGCCCTCCATCTCCCGTCACCTTCATCCACGAATTTCTGATTAGCCCACCGACCCCCTCCCACACTCTCTCTTTCTCTCTCCTCGACGCAAAGAATAAATATATTGCTATTCTATTTGAAGATAGGTGATCAGAATGGTGAAGATGCCACCAGATGTCAGAGCAACCCTGGAGAAGCAGAAGCCCGCCCCCGTTGCCACCGCCGACGCCTCCGGCACCCCCAACGTCGTATACGTCGGGTTCTTGAAGGTCCTCGACGACGAGACGATTTTGATCGGAGATAACTTCTTCTACAAGACGGCGGCGAACCTCGCCGCAAACCCCAAGGTATCGATCCTCTGCTACGACACCGAGACTAAGAAGTCCTTCCAGATCAAGGGGGGGGCAGAGGTCTACAAGGAAGGCAAGTACTTCGACGAGATGACCAATTGGGTCCTCGCCGTCAACAACAAGCTTCCGGCGAAGGCGGCCGTGGTGGTGAAGGTCGAGGAGATTTACAACGCCATGTGGGGGCCGACGGCAGGCAAGAAGGTCGTCTGATTAGAGGATGAACGAGCGGAAGGATCTTTCCGTATCATCTTTTTTTGATCTGCCGCTTTAGGTCTGAGACGCTGAGCAGATCTTGGGGGTGGCAGAGGTAGATTTATTGATCATGGGATCATCTACCGATGGTGAACGGGATCTGATCTCGGGGCAGAGGGGATCATCGATATGCCGAAGGCGAAGAACTTGAAAGAGGCCTACAACAACCTGGTGGTGGAACCGCTAGAATCTGAGGAGGAGTTCAGGGATTTTTACGTCGAGAGGCCTAAGAGGGCGCCATCCCCCATCGAGGAGCTGAGGGACCGGATCGAGATCTCTGATCGAAGTGAAAAGTACCTCTTTCTCGGGTTCAGGGGCTCGGGGAAGAGCACGGAGCTGAACCGGCTACTGGATATGATCGATACCGACCGGTTTCTCGTGGTCAGCTACTCGATCCGGGACCAGCTGAACGTCAGCGACTTCGACTTTCGAGACTTCTTCGTCTCGATGGCCCTGATGATCTATGACAGGGCCGAGGTCGACGGCGTCAAGCTCAACCGGGACATTGAGGAGGACTTCAAGGACTTCGTAAAGCGCATCACAAAGGTCGAAGAGGATGAAGTTTCCGGGACCAGAGCCGCTGGGATCACTTTGACCCTCGCCAAAGTTCTCCTCCTGAAGCTGGGTCGAGAGGCGAAGACCCGGGAATACGTCCGAAAAGAGCTGGAGATGCAGATCAGCGACCTCATCCAGAGGCTCAACTGGCTGATCGTCGACGTCGAGGATAAGACCGAAAAGAAGCTCGTCGTCATCGTCGACGACCTGGACAAGCTGACCCGCGTCGAGCAGGCGGAGGAGTTCTTCTATAAAAACTACGAGCTTCTCGCCCAGCCGAGCTGTTTTGTGATTTACACCTTCCCGATCCCCCTCACCTTCAACCCCTACTTTGAGAACGTCAGGCCTGCCTTCGATGATGCCATAATCCTGCCTCAGCTTCCGGTGATCAACAAGGACGGCAGCAGAAACGAGACGAACCTCGACTTTTACAGATCCGTTGTAAGAAAGCGGATGGAGGATCACCTGATCGACGATGCCGTTCTGGACGAGGCGATCCTATCCACCGGAAAGCTATCGGAGTTCGTCTCGATCATGAGAGACGCCACGATAAAGGCCTACAGAAACAGGAGGGAGAAGATCGAGAAAGAGGACGTGGAGAGCGCCCTTGAGAAGCTCCGGCGTACTTACGACAGGACCCTCACCGAGGCCCACAAGCGCAGGGCCATGGAGATCCACGAATCGAAGGAGGCCCGCGACCTGGACAAGGACGATGGCATAAGCCGGGAGCTTCTCTTCAGCCTCACCGCCGTCGAGTACGAGGACGAGAACGGGAGATGGTGCGACGTGGACCCGCTCCTTCTGCCTTTGGTGGAAAAATGGAAGATGCGAGAATAGAAGAAGCGAAGGCTGAAGCCGCGAGGATCGAAGACGCGAGAATTGAAGATTCAGGATTAGAGGAAGCGAGGGCTGAAGACCTGGAAGAGATAGATACCATCATCGCGGAGCTGGAGGTCTCGAAGGGGAGGGGAAACCTCATCCTCTGCGTCGTCAACGCCCCGGCCTACCGGGACGGGATCATCCGGGCTTTGAGCCGTAGATTCAGGTCAAAAGTAATTCGGGTAGAAGAAGGCGAAGACGTAATCCAGAATCTGAAGAGCGGGGATTTCGGCGGTGCCGAAGTTCTGATCTGGACGATGCCCGAAAAGCTGACCGAGGAGCTGGCGGATGCCCTGAACAACTTTCGAGAGCTATTTTACGACGCCGGGGTTCCAAGTCTCGTCTTTTCGAGCCAGAGCTTCCTCGACGACGTGATAAGAAGGGCGCCCGATTTCTGGAGGTACAGGGGAAATTATCACGAGCTTAAGGGGCTCGATCGGGGGCTCGCCTTCGAGGCGATCGAGGCTCTGTCCACATCTTTACACTATCAGAGCGAAGCGGATCTTTTGAGGCGGAAGCGGATAAACGAGCACTTACTCGAAAAGGTGAAGGATGAGAAGGAGATCACAAAGATCCTGGATGAATTGGCGCAGATATCTTATCTTCTGGGGGATTTAGTTAAGGCATCACATTATTTGAAACAAGAATTGAAAATAAGCACGGAGATTAGCTATAAGGAGGGCGTCGCAAGATCGCTCCACCAGCTGGGAAGGCTCGCTCAGGCCACGGGCGAGGTCGCCGAGGCCCGCCGCCTCTACGGCGAGAGCCTGAAGATCGCCCAAGATCTGGGGGACAAGTCCGGCGTCTCAAGCTCGCTCCACCAGCTGGGGATGCTCGCTCAGGCCACGGGCGACATCATTGAGGCCCGCCGCCTCTACGGCGAGAGCCTGAAGATCGCCCAAGATCTGGGGGACAAGTCCGGCGTCTCAAGATCGCTCCACCAGCAGGGGTGGCTCGCTCAGGTCACGGGCGAGGTCGGCGAGGCCCGCCGCCTCTACGGCGAGAGCCTGAAGATCGCCCAAGATCTGGGGGACAAGTCCGGCGTCTCAAGATCGCTCCACCAGCAGGGGTGGCTCGCTCAGGCCACGGGCGAGGTCGCCGAGGCCCGCCGCCTCTACGGCGAGAGCCTGAAGATCGCCCAAGATCTGGGGGACAAGTCCGGCGTCGCCATCACGTTGGCACAGACAGCTTCCTTAGAGGAGCAGGAAGGCAACTTGGAGCATGCCCTCGACCTGATCCGCCAGGCGGAGGCGCTCTTCATGGAGCTTGAAAGTCCTAAGGCAGAACAGGCCCGCGATGTCCGGGAACGACTGGAGAAGATGATCGCGGTTGAAAAAAAGTCGGAGGGAAACGAAACGTGACCCAGGAGGCCCACCGTCGATGAAAGATGAAGCATTGATGAAAAGACGGATTGCAGAGATCTTCGGCCTCTCCCAAGAGGAGTGCGACCTGGTGAACCGGGTCGTCATCGAGGAGATCCTCGCCGGATCGAAGGACACCCACGACCTCCTCCAGCGGGCCCTCGACCGGTTCGCAAAGACCGAGGGGGAGAAGATGGCGTTTTTGGCGGGGCACATCACCGGCTGGGTCGTCATGAAGGCGGACATGGACATGGAGATAGATTCATACTTCGCCGACTCCAAGTCGAAGGGGCCGGAGGGGCAGAACACCTGACGGCTTATAGAAGCGGGGTGCAGGGGTAGAGAAAACCCCGGTCTTTAGGCCGGGGATGAATCGTACCCCGCCTTAAGCCATGAATCTTTAAATACCATAACAGCATAAGTGAGTGTAATGCTTAAGGCCTTCAAATATA
>Ga0334887_1005364_pt1 | contig 10744 bp, 5 predicted proteins | sample GraSluR1_MG_10_FD_207217 | JGI IMG/M metagenome (GOLD analysis project Ga0334887, IMG submission 207217) | Sludge microbial communities from methane-producing bioreactor in Wageningen University, Netherlands - Granular Sludge_18_07-R1 | ecosystem: Engineered > Bioreactor > Anaerobic >...
CGACCGGCACCTGGTAGGTGGCGCCGCCGACACGCCGGGACCGGACCTCGAGGGTCGGCTTGACATTGTCCAGCGCGCGCTTGAGGGTCTGCACCGGATCGACGCCGGTCTTGGCGCGGGTGCCCTCCATGGCGGTGTAGACGATGCTCTGGGCGACGGACTTCTTGCCGTCGACGAGGACCTTGCTGACCAGTTGGCTCACCAGGGGGGAGCCGTAGACCGGGTCGGCGAGGAGGGGACGCTTGGTCGCGGGACCCTTGCGAGGCATTACTTCTCCTTCTTCGCGCCGTAGCGGCTGCGCGCCTGCTTACGGTTCTTGACGCCCTGGGTATCCAGCGAGCCGCGGATGATCTTGTAGCGCACGCCCGGCAGGTCCTTCACCCGGCCGCCGCGGACGAGCACCATCGAGTGCTCCTGCAGGTTGTGACCGACGCCGGGGATGTACGCGGTCACCTCGATCCCGCTGGAGAGGCGCACGCGGGCGACCTTGCGGAGAGCGGAGTTCGGCTTCTTCGGCGTGGTGGTGTAGACGCGGGTGCAGACGCCACGGCGCTGCGGGGAGCCCTTGAGGGCGGGCGTCTTGCTCTTCGTCGCCTTGTCGGTCCGGCCCTTGCGGACCAGCTGCTGGATTGTTGGCACCGGCTGGTATCTCTTTCCGTTGGTCGGGCAGGCCCGGCTGGCGGGCTCGCCGTGTGGTCGCGCGGACCCTCGTGCACGGTCCGCCCTTTGTCGTTCGGCCCCGGTTGCGGGGTCGGCATGACTCCTGGCTGCGGCCCCCCACCGGGCGAGGCCGGGCGCCGGGCATTCCGGCGCGACGACGTCTCGAACAGAAGCGGACGACCGCTGGTCTCGGCTCAGGACCCGGGCGTCTCCCGACCACAAATGGCTGCTGGGGGCGCCCCTGAGGGCGCTGCGACCGGTCCGGACATGCCGGACACAGGTCCCCAGGTTACCTGCTGGCACACCGGCAGTCAAAACCCGAGCGCGCCCGGGCCCGGGGACGTGCCCGGGCCCGGGTCGCGATCAGTGGTAGTCGCCCATGTCGTACTCGTCCAGTGGCGGCACGGAGGACCCCGACCCCGAGATCAGGTCGTAGTCGTACGCGTCGTAGCTGGCCATCGTGTACGCCGCCGCCTTGGCCTCCGGAGTCGGCTCGACCCGGATGTTGCGGTAGCGCTCCAGGCCGGTGCCGGCCGGGATGAGCTTGCCCAGGATGACGTTCTCCTTCAGGCCGACCAGCGAGTCGGACTTGCCGTTGATCGCCGCGTCGGTGAGCACCTTGGTGGTCTCCTGGAAGGACGCCGCCGACAGCCACGAATCGGTGGCCAGGGACGCCTTGGTGATGCCCATCAGCACCGGACGGCCCTGCGCGGGCTGTCCGCCCTCGGCGACGACCTTGCGGTTCTTCGCCACGTACAGCGGACGGTCCACGAGCTCACCCGGCAGCATGTCGGTGTCGCCCGACTCCAGCACGGTCACCCGGCGCAGCATCTGCCGGATGATGATCTCCAGGTGCTTGTCGTGGATCGGCGCGCCCTGCGTGCCGTACACCTTCTGCACCTCGTCCACCAGGTGCTGCTGCACCGCGGCGACACCGAGGATCTCCAGCACGTCCTGCGGGTCCAACTGGCCGTTGGTCAACTGCTGGCCGACGTCGACGTGGTCGCCGTCCTCCACCAGCAGCCGGGACCGCCGCCCGAGCGCCACCTCGATCTCGTCCGCGCCGTCGTCGGGGATGACGAACAGCTTGCGTCCGCGGTCGGTGGCCTCCAGCCGGATCCGTCCGGCGGCCCCGGCGATCGGAGCCTTCGCCTTCGGCGACCGGGCCTCGAAGAGCTCGACCACCCGCGGCAGGCCCTGGGTGATGTCGTCACCGGCGACACCGCCCGTGTGGAACGTCCGCATGGTGAGCTGGGTGCCGGGCTCGCCGATCGACTGGGCGGCCACGATGCCGACCGCCTCGCCCACGTCGACGAGCTTGCCCGTGGCCAACGACCGGCCGTAGCACTTGGCGCAGCAGCCCTGGGTCGACTCGCAGGTGAGCACCGAGCGGACCTTGACGTGGGTGACCCCCGCCTCCACCAGCCGCTTGATGTTCACGTCGCCGAGGTCGACCCCGGCCTCCAGCAGCACCTCGCCGTCGGCACCGACGATGTCGGTGGCCAGCGTACGGGCGTACACGGCGGTCTCGACGGTCGGGTCGAGGACGAGTTGACCACCCTTCTCCACCGCGATCCGCTTGGTCAGACCCGACTCGGTGCCGCAGTCCTCCTCACGGATGATGACGTCCTGCGACACGTCGACCAGACGCCGGGTCAGGTAGCCGGAGTCGGCCGTCCGCAGCGCGGTGTCGGCCTGCCCCTTGCGACCGCCGTGGGTGGAGATGAAGTACTCCAGCACGGTCAGACCCTCACGGAAGTTCGACTTGATCGGCGATGGGATGATGTCGCCCTTGGGGTTGGCCACCAGGCCGCGCATGGCGGCGATCTGCCGCATCTGCGTCATGTTCCCGCGGGCGCCGGAGTGCACCATCATGTAGAACGGGTTGGTCCGGGAGAAGTTCTTCTCCATCATGTCCGTCAGCTCGGCGGTGGCCTGCTGCCACAGCTCGATCAGGTTGGACCGGCGTTCCTCGGCCGTCGACTTGCCGCGCTCGTACTGCTTGTCGATCGCGGTCGCCTTGGCCTCGTACCGAGCCAGCATCTGCGGCTTGTCCGACGGGGTCTGGATGTCGGCCACCGAGACGGTGACGCCGGCCCGCGGGGCCCAGCCGAAGCCGAGGTTCTTGAGGTTGTCCAGCGCCTCGGCGACCTGCACCTTCGGGTAGCGCTCGGCCAGCTCGTTGACGATCCTGCCCAGCGGCTTCTTGGTCACCTCGTAGTTGACGTACGGGAAGTCGGCGGGCAGCGCCTCGTTGAAGATCGTCCGGCCCAGGGTGGTCCTCATCATGATCGTGCCGTCCTCGCGCAACTCCTCACCGCGGGGAGGCACGATGCCCGACATCCGGATCGTGCACGGGGTGCCGAGCTTGAGCTCGCCCCGGTCGTACGCCATCCGCGCCTCGGCCGGGTCGCGGAAGACGCGGCCCTCACCGACCTCACCGGGCCGATCCTGGGTGAGGAAATACATCCCGATGATCATGTCCTGGGTGGGCAGGGTCACCGGCCGACCGTCGGCCGGCTTGAGGATGTTGTTCGTGGACAGCATGAGGATCCGCGCCTCGGCCTGGGCCTCCGCGCTCAGCGGCAGATGGACCGCCATCTGGTCGCCGTCGAAGTCGGCGTTGAAGGCCGTGCAGACCAGCGGGTGCAGCTGGATCGCCTTGCCCTCGATGAGCTGCGGCTCGAACGCCTGGATGCCCAGTCGGTGCAGCGTGGGGGCCCGGTTGAGGAGCACCGGATGCTCGGTGATGACCTCCTCCAGGACGTCCCACACCCGCGGGTCGCGCCGCTCGACCATGCGCTTGGCCGCCTTGACGTTCTGCGCGTGGTTGAGGTCGGTCAGCCGCTTCATCACGAAGGGCTTGAACAGCTCGAGCGCCATCGTCTTCGGCAGGCCGCACTGGTGCAGCCTGAGCTGCGGACCGACCACGATGACCGAACGGCCCGAGTAGTCGACACGCTTGCCGAGCAGGTTCTGACGGAACCGGCCCTGCTTGCCCTTGAGCATGTCCGAGATCGACTTCAGCGGGCGGTTGCCCGGACCGGTCACCGGACGGCCGCGCCGGCCGTTGTCGAACAGCGAGTCGACCGCCTCCTGCAGCATCCGCTTCTCGTTGTTGACGATGATCTCGGGCGCGCCGAGATCGAGCAGCCGCTTGAGCCGGTTGTTCCGGTTGATCACCCGACGGTAGAGGTCGTTGAGGTCGGAGGTGGCGAACCGGCCGCCGTCCAACTGCACCATCGGGCGCAGGTCCGGGGGGATGACCGGGACGGCGTCCAGCACCATGCCCTCCGGCGAGTTGCCGGTCTGCAGGAACGCCGAGACGACCTTGAGCCGCTTGAGGGCGCGGGTCTTGCGCTGTCCCTTGCCGTTGCGGATGATGCCGCGCAGGTTCTGCGCCTCGGCCTGCAGATCGAAGTCGCGCAGCCGCTGCTGGATCGCCGCGGCGCCCATCGAGCCCTCGAAGTAGCGGCCGAACCGCGCCTTCATCTCGCGGTAGAGGACCTCGTCACCCTCCAGGTCCTGCACCTTGAGGCCCTTGAACCGCTCCCACACCGCGTCCAGTCGGTCGATCTCGCGCTGGGCGCGGTCACGCAGGTGCTTGACGTCCTTCTCGGCCTGCTCGCGGACCTTGCGCTTGACGTCCGCCTTGGCGCCCTCGCCCTCGAGCTGGGCGAGGTCCTCCTCGAGCTTCTTCATCTTCTGCTCGATGCCGGCGTCGCGCTGGCGCTCGCGGCGGGTCTTCTCCTGGGTGATCTTCGCCTCCAGGGACGGCAGGTCGCGGTGCCGCGCATCCTCGTCGACCTTGGTGATCATGTAGGCGGCGAAGTAGATGACCTTCTCCAGGTCCTTCGGGGCGACGTCCAGCAGGTAGCCCAGCCGCGACGGGACGCCCTTGAAGTACCAGATGTGGGTGACCGGGGCGGCCAGCTCGATGTGACCCATCCGCTCCCGGCGGACGTTGGACCGGGTCACCTCGACCCCGCAGCGCTCACAGACGATGCCCTTGAACCGGACTCGCTTGTACTTGCCGCAGGCACACTCCCAGTCCCGGGTGGGACCGAAGATCTTCTCGCAGAACAGTCCGTCCCGCTCCGGCTTGAGGGTGCGGTAGTTGATGGTCTCCGGCTTCTTGACCTCGCCGTGGGACCAGCCGCGGATGGCCTCGGCCGTGGCGAGGCCGATCCGCAGTTCATCGAACGAGTTCGCGTCGTGCACGATGTATCTCTTCCTCCCGCCTCGTCAGGCGGGCCGATCGTCGGAAAGACTCGGTGATAGCAGTTGCTGGGAAGGTGGTCAGCCCTGCGCGAGGGCGTCGGGGCCGGGACGACGACGCAGGTCGACGCCCAGTCCGTCCGGAATGCGGTAGTTCTCGTCCTCCGAGTCACGCAGATCCTGCACGACCCCTTCGGAGGAGAGCACCTCCACGTTCAGGCACAGCGACTTCATCTCCTTGATGAGCACCTTGAACGACTCGGGGATGCCGGGCTCGGGAATGTTCTCGCCCTTGACGATCGCCTCGTAGACCTTGACCCGGCCCGACACGTCGTCGGACTTGATGGTGAGCAACTCCTGCAGGGCCCATGCGGCGCCGTACGCCTCCAGGGCCCACACCTCCATCTCGCCGAACCGCTGACCACCGAACTGCGCCTTCCCACCCAGCGGCTGCTGCGTGATCATCGAGTACGGGCCGGTCGAACGGGCGTGGATCTTGTCGTCGACCAGGTGGTGCAGCTTGAGCATGTACATGTAGCCCACCCCGACCGGCTCGGGGAACGGCTCGCCGGACCGACCGTCGAACAGTTGCGCCTTGCCGGTGCCCTGCATCACCTTCACGCCGTCGGCGTTCGGCAGGCCGTACTCCAGCAGGCCGGCCAGCTCCTCGTCGGAGGCGCCGTCGAAGACCGGGGTGGCCAGCCGCTGACCGGGCTCGACCCGGCCCAGGCCGACCGAACGCAGCCGCTCGGCCCACGGCTCGTCGACCTCGGTGACATCCCAGCCGGACTTGGCGATCCAGCCGAGGTGCAGCTCCATCACCTGACCCAGGTTCATCCGGGACGGCACACCCAGCGGGTTGAGGATGATGTCGACCGGGGTGCCGTCCGCCATGAACGGCATGTCCTCCTGCGGGAGGATCTTGGAGATGACGCCCTTGTTGCCGTGCCGGCCGGCCAGCTTGTCACCGACGGAGATCTTGCGCTTCTGGGCGACGTACACCCGGACCATCTGGTTGACGCCGGGCGCCAGGTCGTCACCGTTCTCCCGGTCGAAGACCTTGACGCCGATGACGATGCCGGACTCGCCGTGCGGGACCTTCATCGAGGTGTCGCGGACCTCGCGGGCCTTCTCACCGAAGATCGCCCGCAGCAGCCGCTCCTCCGAGGTCATCTCGGTCTCGCCCTTCGGGGTGACCTTGCCGACCAGGATGTCACCGGTGGTCACCTCCGCGCCGATCCGGACGATGCCGCGCTCGTCGAGGTCGGCGAGCATCTCGTCGGAGACGTTGGGGATGTCCCGGGTGATCTCCTCGGCTCCCAGCTTGGTGTCGCGCGCGTCGACCTCGTGCTCCTCGATGTGGATCGAGGAGAGCACGTCGTCCTGGACCAGCCGCTGGGACAGGATGATCGCGTCCTCGTAGTTCAGGCCGTTCCACGGCATGAACGCCGCCAGCAGGTTGCGACCCAGCGACAGCTCGCCGCCGTCGGTGCACGGCCCGTCGGCCAGCGGGGTGCGCGTCGACACCCGGTCACCGACATGCACCAGGGCGCGCTGGTTGACGCAGGTCCCGGCGTTGGAACGGATGAACTTCTCCAGCTTGTAGGCCGAGTAGGTGCCGTCGTCGTTGGTCACCTCGACCACGTCGGCCGTCACCGACGACACCACGCCCGGCTTGCGGGCCAGCGTCACGTCACCGGCGTCGCAGGCTGCGCGGTACTCCATCCCGGTGCCCACGAACGGGGCCTCCGACCGCACCAGCGGCACGGCCTGGCGCTGCATGTTGGCGCCCATCAGGGCCCGGGAGGCGTCGTCGTGCTCGAGGAACGGAATGAGCGCGGTGGCCACCGACACCATCTGGCGCGGCGACACGTCCATGTAGTCGATCTGCGAGGCCGGCACCGTGTCGACATCGCCGTGGCGCTTGCGGACCAGGACCCGCTCGTCGACAAAGGATCCGTCGTCGTTCAGCGGCGCGTTGGCCTGGGCGACGACGTACCGGTCCTCGACGTCGGCGGTGAGGTAGTCGACGTTGTCGGTCACCTTGCCGTCGACGACCCGGCGGTACGGCGTCTCGATGAAGCCGAACGCGTTGACCCGGGCGAACGAGGCAAGGGAGCCGATCAGGCCGATGTTCGGGCCCTCAGGGGTCTCGATCGGACACATCCGGCCGTAGTGGGACGGGTGGACGTCGCGGACCTCCATGCCGGCGCGGTCGCGCGACAGGCCGCCGGGACCCAGCGCGTTCAGCCGGCGCTTGTGGGTCAGGCCCGCCAGCGGGTTGTTCTGATCCATGAACTGCGAGAGCTGGGAGGTGCCGAAGAACTCCTTCAGCGCCGCGACCACCGGGCGGATGTTGATCAGGGTCTGCGGGGTGATGGCCTCGATGTCCTGGGTGGTCATCCGGTCGCGGACGACCCGCTCCATCCGGCCCAGGCCGGTCCGCAACTGGTTCTGGATCAGCTCACCGACGGTACGCAACCGGCGGTTGCCGAAGTGGTCGATGTCGTCGACCTCGACCAGGACGTCGGCCGGGTTGCCGTTGGCGTCGAGCCCCTGCAACTGCTCCTGGCCGTCGTGCAGCGCGACGACGTAGCGGATCGACGCGACGATGTCGTCGATGGTCAGCACCTGCTGGTCGAAGGGCAGGCCGAGGCCCAGCTTCTTGTTGACCTTGTAACGGCCGACCTTGGCCAGGTCGTAGCGCTTCGGGTTGAAGTAGTAGTTCTCCAGCAGGGTCCGGGCGGCCTCGACGGTCGGCGGCTCGCCCGGGCGCAGCTTGCGGTAGATGTCCAGCAGCGCATCGTCCTGGCCGGTGGTGTGGTCCTTCTCCAGGGTGTGGCGAATGGACTCGTACTGCCCGAACTCCTCCAGGATCTTCTCGCTGGTCCAGCCGAGCGCCTTGAGCAGCACGGTGACCGACTGCTTGCGCTTGCGGTCGAGGCGGACGCCGACCTGGTCGCGCTTGTCCACCTCGAACTCGAGCCACGCCCCGCGCGACGGGATGATCTTGCAGGTGTAGATGTCCTTGTCGGACGTCTTGTCCGGGGTCCTCTCGAAGTAGACGCCCGGGGACCGGACGAGCTGGGACACGACGACCCGCTCGGAACCGTTGATGATGAAGGTGCCCCGCTCGGTGATCAGCGGGAAATCACCCATGAAGACCGTCTGTGACTTGATCTCGCCGGTGTCGTTGTTCATGAACTCGGCGGTGACGAAGAGCGGTGCGGAGTAGGTGGCGTCCTTCTCCTTGCACTCCTCGACGGTGTTCTTGGGCTCCTCGAAGCGATGGTCGCGGAACGACAGCGACATCGTCTCGGAAAAATCCTCGATCGGGGAGATCTCCTCGAAGATCTCCTCCAGACCCGACTTGGTGTTGATGTCGGTGCGACCCTGGCTCAGGGCCTCCTCCACCGACGCCTTCCATGCGTCGTTCCCGACCAGCCAGTCGAACGCCTTGACCTGCAGGTCGAGCAGGTGCGGAACCTGCAGCGGCTCATGGATCTTCGCGAACGAGATGCGTCCGGACGGCATAATGACGTCGGTGTTCTTCGAGGCAATGCGCGCGGCGGCCAACAGTGTGGTCCTTCCAGAACGGGCTGGCGGTTGGTAGCGTGCACCGTCGGCCGGGAGGGACATGACACCTCGCGCCGGACCTCGACGGGGAGGCGACGGTACGCGGGAAGACATGGGGGGCGGCAGGCGGCAACAGGCAAACCACGACACTACTACCCCGCCCCAGGAAATGCAAACAGCGAAGCATAGCCCAAATCGGGCCCGCATGTTGCCCGTCCAGCCCGGCGCGTCGGCCTGCCAGCCGTGTCTTCCGTACGGGGAACCGGCAACAGCCAGGATGTTACGCCATCCGGGACGCCCTGCCCAGTCGATCGGGTCGACCGGGCCCGGGCCGACTCACACGTTCGGCGCGAGCTCGGTGCCGGCGCCGCGACGACGTACGGTCGGCGTCTCGTCCGGCCGCTCGGCGGGGGCTTGGGCACCCACCGGGACAAACCCCGCGTCGGCGATCATCTGCAGGTCGGCCTGCCCGGCCTGACCCTCCGACGTCAGGTAGTCGCCGAGGAAGATCGAGTTGGCGATCTCCAGCCCGAGCGGCTGCAGGGAGCGCAGGTGGTCCTCGCGCCCGCCGGCGATGCGGACCTCGGTGGCGGGATGGACGAACCGCACCATCGCGAGGATCTTCAGGCACCGCAACGGCGTCAGCTCGTGGGTGCCGGCCAGCGGCGTCCCCTCGAACGGCATGAGGAAGTTGACCGGCACGGAGTCCGAGCCCAGGTCACGCAGCTCGAACACGACGTCGACCAGGTCCGCGTCGGTCTCCCCCATCCCGGCGATGAGACCCGAGCACGCCGACATCCCGGCCTGCTTGGCGTGGTCCACGGTGTCCTTGCGGTCCTCGTACGTGTGGGTGGTGCAGATGTCGGCGTAGTGCGACTCGGCCGTGTTGAGGTTGTGGTTGTACGCGTCGGCGCCGGCCTCGTGCAGCTCGACCGCCTGGTCCTCGGTCAGCAGACCGAGACAGGCGCAGATCTCGACATCGGGGTCGGCCGCCTTGATGCCGGCGATGATGGAGGCGACCCGGCCGACGTCGCGGTGGGTCGGACCGCGGCCGGAGGCCACCAGGCAGACCCGCCGGGCGCCCGCGTCCATGCCTGCCCGGGCCACGTCGATGGCCTCCTCCGGCGACAACCAGGAGTACTTGAGCACGTCCGCATCGGACCCCTTGCGCTGGGAGCAGTAGCCACAGTCCTCCTGGCACTTGCCCGACTTGAGGTTGACCAGATAGTTCAGCTTGACACTGGTGCCGAACCAGTGTCGGCGCAGCCGGCTCGCCGCGTGCACCAGTCCGATGACCTCCTGGTCGGGCGTGGCGAGCAGCGCCAGGCACTCCTCCCGGGTGACGGTTCCCCCGGCCAGCACCCGCTCGGCCATGGCCATGGGGTCGACCGGGGTGGTCGCGGTCGGCTGGGCCGTCCCGGGAGTCCTGGCCGGATGCTCGGCGGTGAGCAGGTGCTGCGGTGTCATGATGTCTCCGTCAGGTAGGAAGATCGGGCCGGGGCGCCGACCCACAGAGTTGAACGCCGTTCACTATACGGCGTTCAACTCCGGTGCGCACACGGGCCCGGGCGTACGGAGGGCCGGTGTCGGCCACGGAAGGGAGCACGGTGGCCCTGACCCGCGAGACGGTCCTCGACCATGCCTTGGAGATCCTGGACACGTACGGCCTGGGAGACCTGACCATGCGCAGACTGGCGACGGCCCTGAAGGTACAGCCGGGGGCGCTGTACTGGCACTATGCGAACAAGCAGGCACTGCTCGCGGCGGTGACCGAGAGGATTCTGTCCGAGGTGGGGACCCGCTCCCAGGCACCGGACGGCGACTGGGGCGATCGCCTGGTCGACTGGGGGCTCGACCTGCGTCGGGTCCTGCTCGCCCACCGCGACGGCGCCGAACTCGCCGCGTCGGCGATTGCCCTGAGCCTGGGCGAGCTGGCCCCCGAACGGCCGATGGCCGATCTGCTCGCCGCCTCCGGACTGTCGGCCGGCGACGCGGCAGCGGTCGCCTCTGCTGCCCTGCACCAGACGCTGGGCCTCACCCTCAACGAGCAGTCCCGGGCCCAGGCGGTCCGGCTCGGCGTCCTGGAGGGTCCGGCACCCGATCAGGAGGACCGGCTGAGACTGGCGCTGGAACTCATCGTCACCGGCGTCCGGACCCGCTTCGGGGTGTGACGGGGCCCGAGCGCGAAGACGCCACACCGGAAGACGCCACAGGGGCGGGCCCCCTGACGGGACCCGCCCCTGTGGTGCGGTGAACGACGCTCAGCGAGCGAGCCGGCTCACTTGACGGA
>Ga0334887_1005366_pt1 | contig 10743 bp, 9 predicted proteins | sample GraSluR1_MG_10_FD_207217 | JGI IMG/M metagenome (GOLD analysis project Ga0334887, IMG submission 207217) | Sludge microbial communities from methane-producing bioreactor in Wageningen University, Netherlands - Granular Sludge_18_07-R1 | ecosystem: Engineered > Bioreactor > Anaerobic >...
GGGTGGGAGAAAGCAAAAATCTTTTGACAATTTGAGCTATGCTGGGTACTATGTAGTGGGGCGGCAACCCACCCTGCTGCTGTAAACAACCGATTGCTCATGGTTATGTGAATACCGAATGAATGTATATGTATTGATTGGCGCTTCTGTTTTGGTGCTCATCAGCGTTGTGGTGAGCAAAATCTCCGACCGCTTCGGCGTGCCGGCCCTTTTGCTTTTCCTGATTTTGGGAATGTTGGCCGGCTCTGATGGATTCGGGGGAATTTATTTTGACGACCCCGCCCTCGCCCAGTCAATCAGCATGATCGCCTTGATCCTGATTCTGTTTTCTGGCGGACTTGGCACAGAATGGGATCAAGTTCGTCCGGTGATCAAAGAAAGTGTGCTTCTGGCTACTTTAGGGGTTTTGATCACAGCGCTCGCCGTGGGTCTTGCGGCCAGTTGGCTTCTGGGTCTCTCGCTTCTTGAAGGTTTTCTGCTGGGTGCGATCGTTTCGTCCACAGACGCAGCAGCGGTATTTTCCGTGTTACGTTCCAAAGGGATCAGCCTCAAAGGGAACCTCAAGCCGCTGCTGGAGCTGGAGTCGGGCAGCAACGATCCCATGGCTATCTTCCTTACTGTTGGCATGATTGCGTTGATCACCCAGCCAAACCTGTCTGCATTCAGCATGATCGGGCTGTTCTTTCAACAAATGTTGATTGGAGCAGGAATTGGATTGGGTATGGGAAAGGTGATGCTGTTTTTAATCAATCGCATCAAGTTAGGGTATGAAGGTCTGTATCCCGTCCTGACTTTATCAATCGTGTTTCTGACCTTTGGATTGGCAGATTTAATGGGTGGCAGCGGCTTTCTGGCTGTCTATCTGGCAGGGATAGTGCTACGACAGCGAGATTTTTTGCACCAGAAAAGTCTTACCCAGTTTCATGACGGCCTGGCCTGGATCATGCAAATTACCATGTTCTTAACCCTGGGGCTGCTGGTTTTTCCTTCACGCCTGGTTCCTGTGATGGGTGTGAGCCTGTTGATTGCCGGGTTTTTGATGTTTGTCGCCCGCCCGCTTAGCGTTTTTATCAGTTTGTCGCCTAGCGCATTGGATTGGCGAGAGAAGACTTTTATTTCCTGGGTGGGCTTACGTGGCGCAGCCCCGGTTATCCTGGCAACATTTCCTTTGCTTGCTAAACTTCTCCAGGCAGACTTGATTTTTAACGTCGTCTTTTTTGTAGTGCTGACATCTGTTTTATTACAAGGCACTTCATTGCCTCGAGTCGCGAAATGGTTGAAAGTTGACGCACCGATCATCCCCAGACGGATATATCCGATTGAGTATGTGCCGATGGGCGGGTGGAAAAATGAACTCAAGGAATTGCCCATCCCGATTGGCGCTGGCGTGAGCGGAAAAGCCATTTTTGAGTTGGGCCTGCCGGATGATTTTCTGGTCATTCTGATCGCCAGAGAGAACGACTTTATGGTGCCCAGCGGGGGAACTGTTCTGCAGGACAATGATACCTTGCTGGTTCTTTCCGACAAGCAATCCTTTGAGGAGGTTGCTGCAAAGTTCGACCCGGAAAAAAATAAAACCACGGCCTAAATTGACAATCCACAGGGCGGGTCTGTGGAACTTTTTAAGCCTGGATAACGTTATCAGAGTGCCGGTTTGAAAATTAATCTAAACCGAAGTGTTGAAAATTAGAAGGAAAAATAGAATGAAACGTAAAGATATGCAAATCTGGCGAATAGTCATCACCTTGATTGTCCTGACCCTCACTGCTGCCTGCACACCAGGCGCAGGGACAGATGTTAACCCCGATACAGAAAATAAAGCGATCACCATTTCCGGGCAGATTGTAACGGCAGATAATACGGGTGAAACGCTGCTGCCCGAAGGGAACGAGATCATCGTGCAGGTGCAGGATACCAGCCGGGCTGATGCCCCTGCCATTGTTCTGGGAGAGCAGATCATTACCGGTGCTGCCTCTCTGCCCGCGTCGTATCAAATCAGGGTAAACCAGGCTGATTTGGAAAACGCCGTCCAGGCCAGCCTTGCGGTACGCATTGAAGATACGGAGGGTCAACTTCTGTACATTAACGACACCATGCACCTGGTTTCAGTAAATGAGAAGGCCATGGATATCGCCGTAATCGCCGTGGGGAACGGGGGCGTCAGTTCATCCCTGCCTCCCGCCTTTGACGGTCAAGTGTGGCAATGGGTCGCCTTCCAGGACTCTGCCGATGGGGAGGAAAGCAACGACATCCTCGTTGACGATCCGTCACAATATACCCTCGAGCTGCTTGCCGATGGCACCTATGCCATTCAGGCGGATTGTAACTTCGCTAACGGGCAATTTACCCTCGATGAGGGCGGCTTGACCCTGTCTCCCGGAGCGATGACGCTGGCGGCCTGCGGCCCCGAGTCCCTTTCGCAGCGTTTTGTAGAGTTGCTGGGCGATGTGGTTACCTTCGTTTTTAATGCGGAAGGAAATCTGGTGCTCAATTTGAAAATAGATGCGGGAGATATGATCTTCGTCCGGGCACAACCAGAGGGAACATCCCCCCAGCAGACGGGGTCTACCCTGCTGGAGAGCCAGGACCAGTGGCGTGGAATTGGCAGGATCAATCTCAGCAGCACCTGTACTGCCGTTCTTGTGGATACGGGGGCCGGTGAAACGGCGCCTGCCTACATTTTGACCAACGGCCACTGTGTGGAGTGGCTCGCGAATGGGGCCATCACCAACCAAAAAGTAGAAGGTGAGGTCTTATTCAATTATTTTGTGGACACAGCAGATGCCCCTATTGCCATTCCCCTGGCCGAGATTGTGTACAGTACCATGCAAGGTATGGATATCGCGATCATCAGGCTGGATGCAACCCTGGGGGAACTGGCTGCAAAGAAAATATTTCCCTATCCCATCGCTGAGGTCCCGCTTGACAGGGAAAGCCGGGTGCGTGTTGTCGGCGCCCCCAGCAGCGGGGTGATGCCCGAAGAAGCCTATTTACGCGAGGAGATTTGTCAGACAAAGGGTCAGGTTGACTTGCTTGAGTTCAACTGGCATTTTTACGACCACTACGCCACATCCTGCCAGGATATATTTGGCGGCAGCTCCGGCTCTCCGCTATTTGCAGCAGAAACCAACACCGTCTTTGGCCTTGTTAATACCACCGTTGACGGCAGCAGTGCCTGCTACCTGGGCGTGCCGTGTGAAATAGGTGACGGACAAGTGACGGTAAACCAGAATACCAGCTATGCTGCCCCCCTTCACGGTTTGAGCGCGTGTTTTGGGGAAGACGGGATTTTTGCGCTGTCCCCCGACTGCCCCCTGCCGCCCACCGCTCAGCTCACATTTGCCGAAACCCCGCCGCTATCCAGCCAGCCGCCCCTCACCTGGAGCACCACCCTGGCTGGTGATCTGCCTTACTATCGCTACAAAACAGGCGCGGCGGGTGTGGTCGACTGTCGTTCAACGGAAGGGTACAGTTCGATCCTCTCTTTGGCCGGCCATCCCACTATCGATGATGCCATTCCTGATGAGGAAGGGTTTTATTTGCTCTGCGTTCTGGCCGGGGAATCCGCAGCACTTGACGACACCTGGCAACACCCGGCTTATCCGACTGTTGCCAGTACACAAATCGACACCACACCGCCGCAGATGGAGCCGCAGCTCAGTATTCGTGAGATGCCGGAATTTTTTGATGTGACGCTGGTCTTCGATCCCCCCGAGCTGTCCGATTACCTTTTCAAATTTGGGCCGAAAGAAGATATAGATTGTGCGGTTCAAGCGGACTATGCCCGCTACCGCCGCATCCCGCTGACCCTGGAACGCGGCGGCGGAGCCATCCGCTTATGTGTCATCGGTTTCGATAACGCCAACAATGCAACCGAGCCGCTGGACAGGGTATTTGATGAGTAAGATGGGTTGAACGGGCTGCTTCAGGTGCAAAACGTATAAAATCAGCAGGGCAGGCCACGGGCCCACCCTGCTGATTTTCATTCACCGCACATCTTTGCATCGGGCACGGAGGCTTATCCCTGCACAACGGGTTTTGTTTTTTCAGATTTAACCTCCAGAGAGAGCGTTTCGGTATCGTCATCATAATTTAGCAGTTCACCATACCGCCCCCAGTTGATCAAGGTTTCAATCTGGTTCTCAGTTTCCTCTGGTGAAAACTCCAGATTGAGGGCCATCTGGATGACGTCGCGTTTCAAAGGCTGTTTATCAGACGCTTGCAGCAAGGACAATAGCCAGCGCATCACCGGAATGCGGCGCGCGCGCGAGGCGAAGATCTCCTTGCGCGCCAGAATGCTGGCTTCTGAAAATGTCTGACCAATCGGGGTGATTTCAATATCTCCTTTTGCAACCGAGGCGAACCCCAGCAGTTCTGCAGCTTCTGTCAGGCGCAAAAGATCAACCGAACTGATCCCCAGTTCACCTTCGAGGCGATAGATATCATAGGCTGCCTTGTCTGCTTCGGTGAGGTTCTCCAGCAAACCAGCCAGATCACTGATTTCAATCTCGGGGAGTTGGCGTGTGCGTCCCACTTCCCCTGGGGCTGCCCCCAACTCCTCGTTCTCTGGCAAGGTTTGTCCGGCCAAAATCGCATATACCAGATCCACCTGGTGCTGAAATTCCGCCGATTTTCGCTGACGGGGGTGGGGCAGATTTATTGGGTGTTCTGCAATGATGCGGCCAGGCTGCTTATCCATCACCACAATCCGGTCCGCCAGGAAAACGGCCTCTTCGATACTATGGCTGATCATCAGGATGGCCCTGGTAGGAATTTTGCCTTCCGTCCACAGCTCCAGCAGCTCCCCCCGCAGTGCTTCTGCCGAAAGCACATCCAGGGCGGAGAAGGGTTCGTCCATGCACAGCAATTCCGGTTCAACCGCCATGGCGCGGGCAAAACCGACTTTCTGCCGCATCCCGCCGGATAATTCCCGCGGATAGGCTGACTCAAAGCCATCCAACCCGACCCGATCGAGAAGTTCTTCTGCCTTGCGGGAGCGTTCCGGCTCGTCAAGACCTTTCACCTGGAGTGCCAGGGTCACATTCTCGATGACACTCAACCAGGGAAATAAAGCAAAGGTTTGAAAAATGATGGAAGCATGGGGATTGACCCCGCGCAGCACCTCGCCCCTGTACAGCACCTTTCCCTGCGTGGGCTTCTGTAATCCGGCGATGATCCGCAGCAGGGTGCTCTTCCCGCAGCCCGATGGCCCCAACAAGGCAACAAACTCACCGTCAGACAGGGTCATGTTCACGTCTTCGACTGCGGTAAAGCGGCGCTCTCCGGAGCCATAAACCTGATAGATATGTTCAAGTTCTAATAAGGGTTTGTTATTCATCATTACTCCATGCGGTATTTTTCTTCAGCCAGAGTGTAGAGCCGCCGCCAGACAAGGCGGTTCACCAGAATGACAGTTACGATCATCACGCAGGTGGCCGCCAGCAACAAAGGATAATCGCCCATCGCTGTCGCCTGGGCGATTAAAGAACCGATCCCGGTCAGTGAAAGCGTTTGCCCGCCAAAAGTTTGATATTCCGCCACAATGCTGGCGTTCCAGGCGCCGCCGCTGGCCGTGATGGCCCCGGTGATCAGATAGGGGAAGATGGCAGGCAGCACCAAAGTGCGCCAGTATCGCCAGCCTTTCAATTGCATCAATTGGGATGTGTATTTTAAGTCTTGCGGGATCGCGCTGGCGCCAGCAATGATGTTAAATAGCAAATACCATTGCGTGCCCATCAGCATTAACAATACGGCAGCGATATTCAACCCGCCGGGCAGATCCACAAACAGAAGCAGGACAATCGGAAAAAGCGCGGTGGCCGGAATCGAGGCGGTTACCTGAACCACCGGTTGCAGAATTTTCGCCCAACGGGGATTGGTGCCGATCATCACCCCCAGTGGAATCGTCCAGGCCAGCGCAATCATTAGCGCGATGGTCACCCGCAGAAGGGTAGCCAGAACCCCCCAGCCCATTTGTACCCATTGGTTGGGGGGGATCGTAATCAACAGTTGGCCCGCCTGGGCAAGACCGTAAAGAAGGGCAAATGTGAATACGATCATCAGAATCAGGCTGGGCCATCGCCTGCTGGCTGCTTTATCCTGCCCTTCCGAACGCATGGGGAAGCGCCGCAGCTGGAAGTGGTCAAACGCTTCTGTAAAAGGATGGAAAAAATTTCCAGCCCTTCTCAAAAGTTGGGAATCGCTCATCAGATCGAAAAACCACGAGGTAGGCGGGGTATCACTTTCGGTCATTTCCAGTTTGAAACGATCCGACCAGGCAATTAATGGACGCCAAACCAATTGATCCAAAATTACAATCGTCAAAACCAGGGCTGCCAGTCCCCAACCAATCGCTGCCAAATCATTTTGATTGGCGGCTTCATGCAAATACGTTCCCAGACCTGGCAGGCGAAAATCACGCGAGCCTACGGTAAAGGCTTCTGCCGCCATGAGGAAAAACCAGCCGCCGGCCCAGGACATCATGCTGTTCCACACCAGGCTGATCATGCCAAAGGGCAGCTCCAGGTGTTTAAATTTCATCCAGGTGTTGAGACGGAAAATGGCGCTGGCCTCGCGCAGTTCCTTGGGAATGGTCGTCAAGGATTGGTACCAGGCAAAAGTCAAATTCCAGGACTGGCTGGTAAAGATCAGCACCACCGAGGCCAGCTCGGCAGCTATTTTCTCCGGCATAATCGCACTTAGACCCAGCAGGACGACGGGCAAAAAAGACAAAATGGGGACGCTCTGCAGAACATCCAGCAGCGGCATGAGCAGTTTTTCTGCGCGCCGGTTATACGCCGCTGCACGCCCATAGAAGAGCGTGAAAACCATCGAGAGAATATAGGCGGCCACCATGCGTCCCACCGAAAGCAGGGTGTACCAGGGCAGCGCAGAGGGGGAAAGGATGATATCTGGCCCCTGGATAACGGGAGGAACATTGAATGCCAGGCGGACACCAAAATATAACAACACAATCACAAATGCAATGGCAAGCAAGTCGCCCCAGGCGAAAGCCCGTCTATTGCGTTGTGATGTGTGAAAAATTTGCGGGGTTTGCTTCATGTTCCCTGTACCTCCGGCGTGGTGTGCCCCTCATGGGTATTCTACTACACATCCCTGAAAAGCAAACAAAGGTGGGAGGCGCTAAAATAAAGATGTAAAAAAACGCTTTCCAGTCATTGGGCAGGAATGTCATTTCGCGCCAGGCTGTATAATGAAAGGGGTAGATAATATCCATACGGGGCAGTTCATTCGGTAAAAATAACCGCATCATCTATAAGGAGATCAAAATGGAATACGTAAAAGTTGCTGACACAAGCGAAGTGCCTGTCAATACAAAGAAAATCGTTACCGCCGGTGATAAGGAAATCCTGCTATCAAATGTGGATGGTTCCTATTACGCTATTAATAACAAGTGTACCCATATGGGCGGTTCCCTGGGAAAAGGCGAGCTGGAAGGCCACGTTGTCACCTGTCCCAGGCATGGCGCTCAATTCGATGTGAGAACGGGCAGTGCCGTCGGGCAGGCAAAGATCGCATTTGTGAAAATGAATGTTAAGGACGAAGAGAGCTATCAGGTCAACGTTGAAGGAACCGATATTCTGGTGGAAATTTCCTGAGTAAAGATGAAGATCACCATCTTTGCGGCTGGTTCCCGAGGGGATATCCAACCCTGTCTGGCCCTGGGTAAGGGCTTGCAAGCAGCTGGGTATGCGGTGCGGCTGGCTGCCCCGGAGGACTTTGCCGATTTTGTGCAGCAGCATGGGGTAGATTTTTCCTCTTTGCGCGGGGATGTGCAAAAGATCATGGCCAGCGATACCGGGCGAGAGTTCATGGAGACGGGCGGCGGCAATCCGCTCAAGTCGATTGGTGCTATCCAAACAATGATCGCTCCGGTGATCCGGGAGATGACGGAAGATGCCTACGCCGCCTGTCTGGATGCGGACTTGCTGGTCTGTCTGGGGGTTTTCAGTGCTTTCGGACAAGCTATTGCCGAAAAATTGCGCATGCCAATGATCCATGTTGAGCCAACACCCCTGCTCCCGACGAGAGCTTTTCCCGCGCCGTCATGGCCCATTCAGAAGAATTTCGGCGCGCTGCATAACCACGTTTCGGGGCTGGCCATGCTGTGGGTGGTCTGGCAGTGGTATTTGCCGTTTGTGAAGGATTTCAGGCAGCATCTGGGACTGCCTCGTACCCGCTTCGGCGCGTATTATCGCAAGTTTCGATCCATCCCCATGCTCAGTGCATACAGCTCCGGCATCATCCCGCATCCAGCAGATTGGCCTGACAGCGTGCATGTCACCGGTTACTTCTTTCTCGACGATCAAGCGAACTGGCAGCCTTCCCCCGAACTGCAAGCGTTTCTGGATTCAGGGGATCCGCCAGTCTATATCGGCTTTGGCAGCATGTCTGGGCAAAATCCGGAAAAGCTGGCAGAGCTTGTGCTGGACGCGCTTGACAAAAGCGGGCAGCGTGGGGTGCTGGTTACTGGTTGGGGCGGCATTCGCCCTGAGAACCTGCCCGAGAACGTATTCTTGCTGAAGTCCGCCCCGCACAGTTGGCTGTTCCCGCGCATGGCGGCGGTGGTGCATCATGGCGGAGCAGGTACTACAGCTGAAGGTCTGCGCGCCGGCGTGCCATCAATCATCGTACCTTTCATCCTTGACCAGCCCTTCTGGGGTGCACGGGTGAAAGCCATGGGGCTGGGACCTGCCCCGATCCCCCACAAGCGTTTGACCGCGGAGCGCCTGGCACATGCCATTCGCATAGCCGTAAAAGATTGTGAAATAAAGGAACGCGTTGCAGGTGTCGGCGCGGCCATTCGCGCAGAAGATGGTGTTGCCAATGCGGTGAAAATCATCCAGCGCTATGTTGGAACCCCCGGGGAAAAAAGCGATGAAAACCAAACCTGAACAAACCGTCCTGCCCTATCCCAGGACTCGCCAGTTGATGGTGGATGGCGGCCAGATGGGATTAAAAAAGCACACCATCCACGGCCTGGTGGAGTTTGACATCACTGATGCGCGCGAAAAGATCCGCAAGTACCGCGCGCGCACCGGCCAGGCGCTGTCTTTTTCAGTGTTCTTTCTGACCTGTCTGGGGAAAGCGATCGATGCGGACAAGCAGATGCATGCCTATCGAAGCTGGCGCAACCAGTTGATCCTCTTCGATGAGGTGGATGTGAACATGCTGTTCGAGGTTGACTTGGACGGCCAAAAGACGATCCGCCCGCACATTATCCGCGCCGTGAACCGCAAGAGCCTGGGCGAGCTTCAGGAGGAGATCACGGCCTTCCAGAACGGGCACCAGAGCAGCCAGGAATCAAAATTCATTGACTGGTTTGTGCGCCTGCCCGCCTTTCTCCGGCGCATGTTCCTGTGGGTGCTGTTCAAGAATCCGCAGCTTGTCAAGGACTATTACGGCACCGTGTTGTTAAGTTCCGTGGGCATGTTTGGCCGGGGCAGCGGGTGGGCGCTGCCGGTGCCTAATCACACTTTGCAGTTGACCCTGGGTGGTATCGCCGAAAAACCGGGCGTTATTCGTCACAAGATCGAAGTGCGAGAATACCAGAGCGTGACCATCACTTTCGACCATGACGTCATTGATGGTGCGCCCGCGGCGCGCTTTATGCAGCGGCTAAAGAAGCTGGTCGAGAGCGGCGACGGGCTGGACGAGGAATAAGACAAAACGAAAGAATGGATCATGCAAATTATTGAAAACCTGACACAATGGCAAAGCGAATATGAAACCGGGTTTCTGGCGGATTTCACAAAATCCGGAGAAGTGAACTGGAAGCAGTACCCGAAGGTCAAGAATCTTTCATCCCCGGCCGGGCCGGGAATTAATCTATCCCAAAGCCGGCTGCTGTTTGTGACCACGGCGGGCGGGTATTTGAAAGATTCGCAAACGCCTTTTGACGCGTCTAATGTACTGGGGGATTACACGCTCCGCTTGTTCCCGGTCACGACGGTTTTTGCGGATATCGCCTATGCGCATGAGCATTATGACCACGCTGCGGTAGATGAAGACCCGCAGGTGCTGCTGCCCTTGCGGCACCTGGCGGATCTGGCCGCCGAGGGCTTGATCGGCGCGCTGGCGCCAACGGTGGTCAGTTTTTGTGGCTATCATCCTGATGTGACCAGCGTGGTCAAACTAACCATCCCGCCCATCCTTGAGATCGCCAGAGCGGAACGAGCGGATGCGGTGCTGCTGGTGCCTTCCTGACCGCTGTGCTCTCAGTCCGTTGGACTGATCGCCCGCGCTTTGGAGATGGAAGGGTTTGCGACCACCATCACCAGTTGGAGCGCCAGCACCACGCATGCGACTTTGCCGCCGCGGGCAACCGTAACCCGGCTGAACCGCGGTGCGACTCTGGGAGAGCCGCACGATGACGCCCAGCAGCGGCGCGTGCTCGAGGCTACCCTGGCCCTGCTGGCACAGGGCGCACCGGTGGAGATCCTCCGCATCAATGAAAGGGCCGAGGAGTAGGTGAAAGCATGAATACCTTTGTTGCGTTGTTCAGAGGGATCAATGTGGGCGGACATAATATGCTGCCCATGCGCGAATTGAAGGACATCCTGGCAGGAATCGGTTTGCAGGACATCGCTACATACATCCAGAGCGGGAATGTGGTGTTTACCGCAGAGCAGACGGACACGGCCGTACTTTCGCAGACCATTCGTGAGGCGGTTGCGCACAGCCACGGGTTTGCTCCGCAGGTACTGCTGCTCACCGCGGAGG
>Ga0334887_1005369_pt1 | contig 10742 bp, 8 predicted proteins | sample GraSluR1_MG_10_FD_207217 | JGI IMG/M metagenome (GOLD analysis project Ga0334887, IMG submission 207217) | Sludge microbial communities from methane-producing bioreactor in Wageningen University, Netherlands - Granular Sludge_18_07-R1 | ecosystem: Engineered > Bioreactor > Anaerobic >...
CGCACGGTCACCACCGAGGTGAGGCCCTCCAGGATGTCCTCCTTGACGATCTCCTCATGGTTCTTCAGCAACCGGGTGCCCTCCAAGGCCCTCGACACGGCCCGGACGAGGCCCCGGTCGTAGCCCTGGACGTGGGTGCCGCCCGAGGGAGTGGCGATGATGTTGACGAACGACTTCGTAATCGTCTGGTAGCCGGACCCCCAGCGGAGCGCGACGTCGACGCCCAGGTCCCGCTCCACATCGGTCGGGGTCATCCGGCCCTTGTCGTCCAGCACCGGCACGGTTTCCACGAAGGTGTCGTGCCCCTGCAGCCGGATCACCTCGCTGACCGCCGGATCGGGGGCGAGGAAGTCGCAGAACTCCGAGATCCCGCCCTCGTGGCGGAACACCTCGGTGGTGGGTTCCCCGTTGCGTTCGTCGACCACCGTGATGGCCAGCCCGGGCACGAGAAAACTCGTCTGACGGGCGCGGGCGTAGAGGTCCTCGACCGACAACCGGGCGTCCCTGAGGAAGATCTGCCGGTCGGGCCAGTAGCGAATCGTGGTGCCGGTGTTGTCCTTGCGGGTCCGGCCGACCCTGACCAGGCCGCCGCCGGGACGGAACTCGGCGTCCGACCCGTCCCCCCCGAAGGTGCCGGGCCGGCCGTGCCGGAACGACATCGCCCAGCGGACGCCGTCGCGGCGCACCTCCACGTCGAGCCGGCTGCTCAGCGCATTCACCACCGAGGCGCCGACGCCGTGCAGGCCACCCGAGGCGGCGTAGGACCCGGAGCCGAACTTGCCGCCGGCGTGCAACTTGGTCATCACCACCTCGACCCCGCTCAGTCCGGTGCGCGGCTCGGTGTCGACCGGGATGCCCCGGGCGTGATCGACCACGGTGATGGACCCGTCGGCGGCGAGGGTGACCTCGATGGCATCGCCGAACCCGGCCAGCGCCTCGTCCACGGCGTTGTCGATGATCTCCCACAGGCAGTGCATCAGCCCTTTGGTGTCGGTCGAGCCGATATACATCGCCGGGCGCTTGCGGACCGCTTCCAGCCCTTCCAGGACGGTCAAGGACCGCGCGTCATAGGAACGGAGTTCGTGGGAGCCTGGCACAAGGGGATGGTACCTGTAACCGAGCCGGCACAGACGTAACACCGAGTGTTGGTCGAAGACGCTAGGCTCAGATGGAACCCGGGAGGGACGGCCCGCCCGGTTCACCGCCCAACACCGGCACCCGCCGGAGAATGGAGGCCCCCGATGAGCGCGACGACAACTACGATCCAGGAGTCCGCACTGACCGCCGTCGATCGCTGCGATCGCTGCGGCGCTCAGGCCTACCTCCGGGTAACCCTTGCCAGCGGCGGGGAACTTCTCTTCTGCGCCCACCACGCGCGGGCGCATGCGGAGGCCCTCCGCCGGATCGGTGCCCGGATCCAGGACGAGACGCACCTGCTGAATCGCTGACATCCCCAGACGCCCGAGGGGCTCCCGGCCGGTGTGGTCGGGAGCCCCTCTGTCATCCGCACGGGCCTGTCGGCTCAGTCCAGGTAGTCGCGCAGCACCTGGGAGCGGGACGGGTGACGCAGCTTCGACATCGTCTTCGACTCGATCTGGCGGATCCGCTCGCGGGTGACGCCGTACACCTTGCCGATCTCGTCGAGGGTCTTGGGCTGTCCGTCGGTCAGCCCGAACCGCATCGAGACCACCCCGGCCTCCCGTTCCGACAGCGTGTCGAGAACGTCGTGCAGTTGCTCCTGGAGCAGCGTGAAGCTCACCGCGTCGGCCGGCACGACCGCCTCGGAGTCCTCGATCAGGTCACCGAACTCGGAGTCGCCGTCCTCACCGAGCGGGGTGTGCAGGGAGATCGGCTCACGGCCGTACTTCTGCACCTCGATGACCTTCTCCGGGGTCATGTCGAGTTCCTTGGCCAACTCGTCGGGCGTGGGTTCACGGCCGAGGTCCTGCAGCATCTGGCGCTGCACCCGGGCCAGCTTGTTGATCACCTCGACCATGTGCACGGGGATCCGGATGGTGCGGGCCTGGTCGGCCATGGCCCGGGTGATCGCCTGCTTGATCCACCAGGTGGCGTAGGTGGAGAACTTGTAGCCCTTGGTGTAGTCGAACTTCTCGACCGCGCGGATGAGACCGAGGTTGCCCTCCTGGATGAGGTCGAGGAAGAGCATGCCGCGACCGGTGTAACGCTTGGCCAGAGAGACGACCAGACGGAGGTTCGCCTCGAGAAGGTGGTTCTTGGCGTTGTGCCCGTCGTTGGCGATCCACTCGAAGTCGCTGCGATCGTTGTCCGACAGGCGCTTGCCCGCGTCGTTGAGCTTCTCCTCGGCGAACAGGCCGGCCTCGATCCGCTTGGCCAGCTCGACCTCCTGGGCGGCGTTGAGCAGGGCGACCTTGCCGATCTGCTTGAGGTAGTCCTTGACCGGGTCCGCGGTCGCACCGGCCGAGGTGACCTGGACCTCGGGTTCGTCCGCGTCGTCGGCGTCGGAGAGGGAGAAACCCTCCTCCTCGTTGATCTTGCGCTCGTCGACCTCGGCTTCCTCGACCTTGAACTCGCGGTCGTCGACCTCGTCGAGATGGCGTCCCTTCTCGCCCCCGCCGATGGTGATCTGGACCTCGTTGCCGACCCGCGTGCCCTTCTTGCGGGCGCCGCCCTTGGCCACCTTCGAGGTGCCCGCCTTGGTCGCCGTGGTCTTCTTCGCCGTGGTCCGGCGTGGCTTCTTCTGGGTCGTCTTGCGGGGGGCGCTCTTCGCGCCGACCGCCGTCGCGTCAGAGGAATTTTCCTCAGCAGGTGATGACACAGACAACCTCTCTGCTCGGTGTCACGAGATTCGCAGCCGCGCCGAACCTGCTCGGCCGATGCGCAGACCTGCAGGCCATTGTGACACGAGCAGCCAAACCGCGCCTCTTCGGGATGGACCAGCGGGAAGACCCCGGTTCTGCCCCCGATTCGACCCCGACCGGTCAGGGAGCGGTGATGGTCAGCACAGGGCAGGGCGCCTCCAGGAGCACCCGCTCGGCACTGCGGCCGAGGATCAGCCGGTTCTCCCCGGTCCGCCGACGCAGTCCGATGACGATGAGCGCGTCGCGGGTGGGATCGGTGTCGGACGTCCCCGACGATGTCGGCACGGCGGCGATGAGGGACTCGGCCACGTCCTGGCCGTCCGGCCGACGGCGCCACTCCCAGGCCACCCCGACGAGCTGCTCCATCACGGGTACGGGAGGCCGCGCCTCCGGCCCCACCACCCTCACCGTGTCACCGACCCTCCGGGCCTGCTGGATGGCGTACCGGAGGGCGAGGGTCCCTTCGGCGGAGGTGGAGTGAGCCACGACGATGCACACGACCTATGTCCTCTCATTGGCCTCGCTTGCGGCGCCATCCCGGAGTGCGCGGGACAGCGGTGGCCATCGGTCCACGGGGGCTTGGGATCGCGCCAAGTCGATATAGCCGTTGAGCATACCCCGCAGCGCGGCGCGCCTGTCGGCCCCCCTGTCCTCGAAGGCCGCGACCGCGTCGATCTGCCAGGTGGCGCCGTTGCGGCGGGTCAGACATCGGCGTTCGATCACGCCGAGGAGCCGGTCGGCATCGGCACCGTCCACGCCCCGGTCCGCCAGTCCGCGGGCCGCCAGCGGCAGCAGCGTCCGCAGCACCAGTTCCGGCCCGGGCACCTGTCCCACGCCGGGCCAGTACTGCTCGGCACGGATCCCGTCGCGGACGGCGGCGCGGAAGTTGTCCTCGGCGGCCCCGAACGACATCCGGGTCCAGATCGGCTCCTCCTCGTGGGCGAGGGCGTGGACGAGCCCGGCGAAGAAGGCGGCGTTGGCCACCGTGTCGACGACGGTCGGGCCCGCCGGCAGCACCCGGTTCTCCACCCGCAGGTGGGGGCGCCCGTCGGGCGCGGAGAAGATCGGCCGGTTCCAGCGGTAGATCGTGCCGTTGTGCAGATTGAGTTCGGGCAGCCGCGGCACCCGACCGGCCGCCAGCTCGCCCTCCGGGTCCTCGGCGTCGGTGATCGGCAGCAGCGCCGGGAAGTACCGGGCATTCTCCTCGAACAGGTCGAAGATCGAGGTGACCCATCGCTCGCCGAACCACACGCGGGGGCGTACGCCCTGGGCGACGAGCTCGGCGCTGCGGGTGTCGGTGGCCTGCTCGAACAGGGGTACCCGGGTCTCGGCCACCAGCCGCCGGCCGAGCAGATAGGGCGAGTTGGCCCCCACGACCAGTTGGGCGCCGGCGACCGCCTGCGCGGCGTTCCAGTGCGCGGCGAACTCATCGGGGCTGACCTGCAGGTGCACCTGGGTGGACGTGCAGGCGGCCTCCGGCATGATCGAATCCGACTCCAGGTGCAGGTCCTCCACCCCGTCGATGTCGATGATGATGTTCTCCTGGCGGAACTCCAGGACCTGCTCGTTGAGCAGGAGGTAGCGGCCACCGGCGGAGATGTTGGCCAGGTCGAGGTGGTGGGGTTCCAGGGTCGGCAGGGTGCCGATCATGACGATCTGCGGCGGGTCGGGCAGCGCCGCGTCGATCCGCTGCTGGGCACGCCGCAGCGTCTCGACGATGCTCGCCTCGAAGGAACTCAGCCCGCGGGGGCCCAACGACCGCGGCTCGACGTTGAGCTCCACGTTGAACCGGCCGAGTTCGGACACCACCGCGGGATCGTCCACCACCGCCAGCGCCTCCGCGTTGCGCATCGCCGGCCGCATCCGAGAGTCGACGAGGTTGAGTTCCACCTCCAGACCCGCCAGCTTGGGCTCGGTGACGAACTCTGCGTCCGCGAGCAACTGGCCCAGCGCCGCGACGTCACGCTGGACCTTGTCCCGGTAGCGGATACGGTCCCGCCGGTTGAATGCTCGGTGCTCGACCTCGGCTCCCACAATCCCCATCCTTGGTCGTGATGCCCCCGGGCACAAGCTGGCTAGGGTGGGCCCATGCTCGACTCCCCGGACATCCGTCCCACCGCCGCCCCGCGCGCCGCGCGGGTGCCGACCTCCCGCACGTTCCACGGTCGCACCTTCACCGATCCGTACGAGTGGCTGCGCGATCCGGAGGACCCGGGCGTCCGGGCCTACCTGGAGGCCGAGAACGCGTGGTTCGAGGCGTGCACGGCCGACCAGGAGGACCTGCGCCGCGCCATCGTCGCCGACATCGCCGCCCGCACCCGCCAGACCGACCTGAGCGTACCGGTGCGGGTCGTCCACGAGCAGGAGGGCACCGAGGTCGCGTACTGGTACTACCAGCGGATCGTGACGGGCTGGCAGTACCCGGTGCAGGTCCGTCGGGTCGCCACGGGCGGACCCGACGAGCTGCCGCCGCGCCCGGAGGAGGAGGACGGCGAGGAGATCGTCTTCGACATGAACGAGGCGGCCGAGGGGCACGACCACTATTCGCTCGGGCTGCTGGAGGTCTCCCCCGACGGGCGGCTGTTGGCGTGGAGCGAGGACACCACCGGAGCCGAGCGGTTCACCCTGCACGTACGGGACCTCCGCACCGGGACCCACCTGCCCGACGTCGTCGACGACATCGCCTGGGGCGGGGTGTGGGCGGGGAACTCGGCGCTCGTGCTGACCCGCTGTGACGACGCCTGGCGGCCCTATCAGGTGCTCGTGCACACCCTGGGCTCCGCCGGCGAGGAAGTTGTGCAGACCGAGACCGACGAACGGTTCTGGCTCGGGGTGGACGCGTCCCGGGACCACCGGTGGATCATCATCGGTTCGGCGAGCAAGGAGAGCAGCGAGGTCCGGTTGGTGCCCGCCGACGACCCGTACGCCGACACCCGGCCGGTGCTGGCCCGCCGTCCTGGACTCGAGTACGACGTCGAGGTCGGCCCGGACCGGCTGTGGATCACCCACAACGCCTCTCTCGGGGAGCCGGCCGTCGATTTCGCCGTCGCCACCGCCGATCTCGACACCCACGACCTGTCGGGGTGGACCCCGATCGTGCTGCCGGTCGACGGGGTGCGGGTCCTGGGCGTCGACGCGTACGCCGACCACCAGGTGATCGTGCTGCGCCGCGACGGTCAGCTCGACGGCCAGGTGATCGGGGCCGCCGAGTGGCCGACCGATCCGGTGCGGGCGGACCGGCTGCCGGGACGGGCCCTCTCCGCGGCGCTGGTGTCCCCGGATCCGGATGCCCCGGCCGACGAGCGCCTGCACACCGTGTCGCTGATCGGACTGCCGGACCTGCGGTCCAGGCGGGTGCGCGCCTCGGTCACCTCTCTGATCGACCCGCCGGCGATCGTCGAGCTGTCGCTGACCGACGCGGGTGCCCTCACGGACGATCTGACCGTGCTGCGCCGGATGCCGGTCCTGGCCCATCCCGAGCGCGGGCCGTACCGCCGTGAGGACTATGTCCGGTCCCGGCTGTGGGCCACGGCCGAGGACGGCACCCGGATCCCCGTCTCGCTGGTCCACCATCGATCGGTGACCCCGGACGGGACGGCACCGGCCCTGCTCTACGGGTACGGGGCCTACGAGATCTCGCTGGACGACGAGTTCTCCATCCCGCGGCTGTCGCTGCTGGATCGCGGGTTCGTGGTGGCGATCGCGCACGTCCGCGGCGGCGGCGAGTTCGGTCGCAGCTGGTACGAAGGTGGCCGACGAACCGCCAAGGCCCACACCTTCACCGACTTCATCGCCTGTGCCCGGGCCCTGGTCGACGCCGGCTGGACCTCCCCGAACCGGCTGGTCGCCGAGGGCGGCAGCGCCGGAGGGTTGCTGGCCGGCGCGGTGGCCACCATGGCGCCCGGGCTCTTCGCCGGGGTGCTGGCCGAGGTGCCGTTCGTCGACCCACTGACCACGATGCTCCATCCCGAGCTTCCGCTCACCGTGACCGAACGCGACGAGTGGGGAGATCCGATGGCCGACCCGGCGGTCTACGACGCGATGGCCGCGTACTCCCCGTATGAGAACGTCGCCGCCCGGCGATACCCGAAGATGCTGGTCACCACCGGGCTGAACGACACCCGCGTGGCGTACGTCGAGCCGGCCAAATGGGTCGCCGCCCTGCGGTCGAGGGCCACCAACGACGACCGCGACATCCTGCTGCGGGTGGAGATGGGCACCGGCCACGGCGGGGTGACCGGGCGCTACGCCCGGTGGGAGGAGCGGGCGCGGGAGCTGGCGTGGGTGATCACCACCATCGGGGACGATTGACGGCTCAACCCTGATCGGAACCATGGATCGGTCAGGGTCGGCTCAGGGTATGTGCGGGAATGAATCACCGGCAAACGGACGTTGAATGATCCGTAAGCAACGGAAAGGGGTCCTTCGGTGGCTACTACTCGCACACGTCTGAGCGACGGCATCGACGGCAAGGATGCGGTCGGGCTGTACCTCGACGGAATCGCCCGTACGCCTCTGCTGACCGCCGAGGAAGAGGTGGCCCTCGCCAAGCGCATCGAGGTCGGCCTGTACGCCGCGCACCTGCTGACCGGCGAGGTCTCGACCGCCGACCGCAAGGCGGCCGTCTCGGATCGCGAGGACCTCAAGCTCAAGCGCCCCACCCGGGCCGAGTTGGAGCAGCTCGTCGCCGACGGCGAGGAGGCGATGCAGCGCTTCGTCCAGGCCAACCTGCGGCTGGTCGTCTCGGTCGCCCGCAAGTACGGCCGTGGCCAGATGCCTCTGCTGGACCTGGTCCAGGAGGGCAATACCGGTCTCATCCGCGCGGTCGAGAAGTTCGACTACGCCAAGGGGTTCAAGTTCTCCACGTACGCCACCTGGTGGGTACGTCAGTCGATCTCCCGCGGCATCGCCCAGCAGGGCAGGATCGTCCGGCTGCCGGTGCACGTCGCCGAGCAGGTCAACCAGGTCGCCGCGGTGCGCCGCACCCTGGAGCGCCAGCTCGGCCGCGAGCCCGACCTCGCCGAGATCGCCGAGGAGATGGGGCTGGAGGAGGAGAAGATCGTCGATCTGATCCGCTACGGCCACGACCACGTCAGCCTGGACGCCCCGGTCGAGGAGGACGGTGACACCGCCTTGGGCGACCTGATCGCCCGCGAGCCGATGCCCGGTCCCGACGAGGTCGTGCTCGACGCCGAGGACCACGCCTACCTGGAGGAACTGCTCGGCACCCTTGACGACCGGTCGGCCGATGTCGTCCGCCGCCGCTACGGCCTGCTCGACGGGCGCCAGGCCAAGCTCGCCGACATCGGTGCCGTCTGGGGCATCACCGCCGAGCGGGTCCGCCAGATCGAACGGCACGCCATCAGCCAGCTGCGGGCCCGCAGCGAGGAGATGGCCGCCTGACCCGACCGCCTCCCCTACCCCTACCCCGAGCCACAGGCGCCGGTCCCTCAGCGGGCCGGCGCCTGTGGCTCGGTCGGCGTCCGGGGCAGCGGGATCTTGCCATTGCCCCGGATCAGTCCCTCCTGGGCCTGGGTGGAGACGAGTTCGCCGTGCTGGAAGACCCGGCCGAGCGCCAGCCCGACGGCCTCCGACGCCGACGGTGACATCTGCTCGAAGAGCAGCCAGTCGTCCACCCGGAAAGGCCGGTGGAACCACATCGAGTGGTCCAGCGAGACTGCCAGCAGCGCCGGGCTGAACGACACGTGGTGGGTCACCAGGGTCGTCGACAACAGCGACACGTCCGACAGGTACGCCAGGATGCAGTCGTGCAGCCGCTGATGGGCCTCAGGGGTGTCCCCGAGGTCGGGGATGGCGCCGTTGGTGCGATACCAGAACCGCTGCGCGGCCGGGTGCGCAGCGTGTTCCTCGGCCTCGCCGACCCAGCGGACGTCGAGCACACCCAACTCCTCGTCGACGTCGAGAAAGGGTAGCCCGAGCCGTTCGAAGACCTGTTCGGTGCGCGGCCCGCCGTCGAGGCGCGGACATTCGTCGGGACCCGGGATCCCCGGCGGCTGGGAATCCTGGTGTTCGAGGCCGGTTTCGGCTGCCTTGAACGACGCGGTGAGGTGGAAGATCTGCTGACCGTGCTGGCGGGCCACCACCGTCCGGGTGGAGAACGAACCGCCGTCCCGCTCGGACGTGACGTAGTAGACCAGCGGCGCGTCGTGTCGCCCGCCGCGCAGGAAGTACGCGTGGAACGAGTGGACCCGCCGCTCGACCGGGACCGTCCGGTAGGCGGCCGACAGGGCCTGCGCCAGCACCTGACCGCCGAACACCCGTTGCAGCCCGGAGCGCGGGTTCCGACCACGGTAGAGCCCCGTGTCGATCTCCTCCAGGTCGAGCAGGTCGATCAGCTCATGAATGCTCTTGGGCACCGCATCATCCTTCCCCTGTCTCGCGGCGTCGCCGGTCCTGGTCGGCCAGGAACTTCTCGAAGGCGTCACCCAACTCGTCCGCGCTGGGCAACCGGTCTCCCACCATCGTGCGCAGGGAGTCGTAGCGCGTCTCCAGGATCTGCAGCACCTGGGTCCCGTTCGCCGTCTGCGCCACCTGAGCGTCGACCTCGGCCCGGTTGGCCTCGGCCCGGCCGACCAGGTCGTCGGGTGCCAGGTTGAGGCCGCAGGTCGATTGCAGCACCTCCAGCGCCGCCACCGCGGAATCGATGTGCTCGCCATCGTCGAGGTAGTAGGGCACACACACGTCCACCCCGAGGCAGCGCTGACGGTGCTCGGCGAGCACCGACTCCAGGTAGGTCCCGAAGCTCGCCGGGACGGTGACCGTCCCCAGCGCCTCCCATGGGCGGACGTTGAGATCCGCCTCGGCGCTGTGGGTGAAGACCTGCGCCGGGCGGGTGTGCGGCACCCGCATCGGGATGGCCGTCACGTTGACGACCAACCGGACGCCCAACTCCGCGACGATGCCGGCCAGCGCGGCGATCGTCCGGTTCCACTGCAGCATCGGCTCGGGGCCGTGCAGGACGAGGAAGGTCTCGCCCGCCGCATCGGTCAGAGCCCACAGGGAGAGGTCGGGACCCGTGTCGCGGACCGGGCCGCAGGTGCCGATCTCGACCATCGGGCGCCGGTCGGCCCATTGGAGCAACTGGTCGACGTCGAAGCGGACCACCCGGGTCGCCGTGAAGGCTTCCAGCAGGTGCCCGCCGAGGACCCGCTGGACGCCCCCGGCGCTGCCGGCCCCGTCCAGCAGGAGGATGAGCACCGGGCGCTTGCCGCGCAGCAGTTCCCACGACTGCGGGTCGCACCGGTACAGGGTCTCGGGGTCGAGCATGGCCCCCACAGTACTCGCGCTCAGGCGGCCCGGGCGGCCGCGATGGCCCGGCGGATCCGCTTGGCGGACACCGAGGTGCGCGTGCCCAGCGTCTGTGCGAAGAGGCTGACCCGCAGCTCCTCGATGAGCCAACCGATGTCCTCCACCGCGGGCGGCAGACGCCCGGGCGGCTGATCGGCGCACAGCTCGGCGTAGGCCTCCTCGACGGCGTTCACCGCGTCCATCGCCTGCCGGTCGCGCCCCGGCGACCCCGGCAGCACCTCCAGCCGACGCTCGATCGCCCGCAGATAGACGGGCAGACGATCGAAGTGGGGGGAGGGGGTGGCAGCGATGAACCCGGCGAAGACGAGATTGCCGCGCTGCTCGGCGACGTCGGCCGCCACGTCCGGGTCGCGGACCTGGTCCAGCATCTGCTCCACCCGTCGGTCGATCCGGATCACCTCCGCGGCCCTCGCCACCACCTCCCGCATGTGGTCGGGGTTGTCCTGGCGGACGGTGTCGCACAGCTCGGCGAAGGCGACCGGATCTCGGATGTCGCCCGGGTCCGTCGAGTTCGCCACGAGGTCACCGACCGACTTCAGCCGGGCGTCGGCCAGCAGGTCGGGCACGGCGGCG
>Ga0334887_1005377_pt1 | contig 10736 bp, 8 predicted proteins | sample GraSluR1_MG_10_FD_207217 | JGI IMG/M metagenome (GOLD analysis project Ga0334887, IMG submission 207217) | Sludge microbial communities from methane-producing bioreactor in Wageningen University, Netherlands - Granular Sludge_18_07-R1 | ecosystem: Engineered > Bioreactor > Anaerobic >...
CCCTGCGGCAGAAGGGATGAATTTGGATGGAAAAGGGGAAATTTTAGCGGGTATTGTTTTTCAGGTTGGCAATCAACCGCAATCCGACATATACAATCAGCACAGCCAGGATGAGGATGACGGCGATGGGGCGGGCGGCAGACAGACCGAAGCCCTGGAAGCGTTCAAAGACGAGGACGGGGACGATTTTGGGATGGTAGGCGAGGATGGCGACGGCGCCAAATTCGCTGATGCCGCGCGCCCACATCATCATTGCACCGGCGGTGACGCCGCGCCAGGATTGGGGCAGGGTGACGTGAAGGAAGATTTGCCAGGCGTTGGCGCCGTCGATCATGGCAGCCTTTTCCATTTCGATATCCACGGCGGCGATGGCTTCGCGGCTGCCGGTGATGAGGAAGGGCAGGCCGACGAAGAGCATGGCGACGACTACCCCGGCGATGCGGTCAACGAAGAAGATGCCGAGGTGCTGCAAGGGAGCACCGAGAACGCCGCGGCTCCCAAAGACCATCAGCAGGGCGATGCCGGCGGCGGTGTGGGGGATGATGATGGGCAGGGTGACGATGCCTTCGACGAGGCCTTTGCCGGGAAAGGCGCGGCGGGCCAGCACCCAGGCAAGGGGTACGCCGAGGAGGAAGCCAAGAGTGGTGGCGATGGTGCCAGCCAGGAAGGTGGTGCCGATGGAGCGCAAGACTTCCCTGTCGTTGAGGGCCAGCCAGATCTCGGACGGGCTGGTGGCAAGCGCGGTGACGGCCAGGGGCAGGATAATGAAGACCAGCGCCAAACTGGCGAGGAAGGTGAGCAGGATGGTGAACCACTGCCGGCGGCTGGTCAGGGTTATTCTCCGGGTCGGGCCAGGGTTTGCAGGGCTGCGGGCACATTCGCATAGCCGTCCGCGCTGTAGCTTTTCAGCAGGGGGTGGTGATTGGCCTCCATGATAGCGCGCCCTTCTTCACTGAGCAGGAACTGGATGTACGCTTCGGCCAGGTCGGGCTGGAGGGCGTTGGCGGGGATGGTCAGTCCGTAGCCGATCAGTTCGCCGGTGAATTCGGGCTTGACGGTGGCGAAGCGCTGGAAGTCGAGCAGGACTTTAACGTGCTGGTAGTCCGCTTCGTGGGCGGCGCTGCCCATGTTGATCTCGTCCGGCAGGCTGACCGCACGCAGATTGTGCTGAGCGACGACGCTTTCGTATTCGAGGGCATAGTCGATGTCACCCGATTCGAGCAGGCTGAGCAGCTGGATGCTGGAGCCGCGCAGGAGGACACGCGAGCCGGAGCGGGTGTCGAGAATCTCGGGTACAAGGATGGTGATGCCTTCCTCGCGGTCAAGGTCGCGGATGGGGGTGGTGAACTGGCCGCTGAAGACGTTCGAGAAGATGCCTTCCTGCTGGTAGTACCCTTCAGCCAGTTTCATCAGCATGAGGGTGCGGTAGCCGGCGGCGTCAAAACGGGGGTCGGCCAGGCCGATGCGCACGTCCTCGCGGCTGAGGATCTCGTACCAGTTGTCTTCATGGATCTCGTCAGCGTATCTACTGTTTTCGGTGTAGGCCAGGGCCAGGCGGTTGCCCGCGAATTTGAGATACCAGTCGGCGTAGGGAATATCCGTGTCGGGCATGGTGGCGTTGTACATGAGCATGGGAATGAGGGCGTGGTCGGCGCTGATCACGACGTCGATCGGTTCGTGCAGTTCGGCGTTATGGCGCAGCACCTGGATGCTGCCGTGGAATTCGGTGTAGACATCCACATCGGGATGGGCTTTTTCGAAGGCGGCTTCGATTTCGTACAGGGGCACGATCAGGCTGCCTGCGGCGAAGACGGTCAGCGGGGTTTTGGTCTGCGGGGCGCAGCCGGTCAGGGAGGCGATCAGGAGGAGGATCAGGGGGATGAGGGGGAGTTTTTTGAGGGTTGGGTTCATAGTTTTAAGGTAGGCTGAGCTTGCCGAAGCTGGAGCCCGCGGTCCCTGAGGGAACGCGGTTTTCGGACAGGTTAGAAACCTGTCCCTACAAAATGAGGAAACCTCCCGCAGGGCAGGAACCAGGTGACCCTGCGGGAAGGGGGATCGGGTTTACTTGACTTCGATGGCAACTACGTCCTTGACCCAGAACATGCCTTCCATGCCGGGCATGACGGTTTTCACGGTGCCGTCATCTTCAAAGGCGATCAGGCAGTCTTTGCAGGTGAGGACGTCAGCCAGGGGAGCTTCAATGGCATACCCATCGCTGGAAATAAACTTGACCGTTTTGGCGCCAGCCTGGGGTTTTGCCATGGCGAGCAGGTCATTGAGGCGCACGCCTTCGTAATCAACCAGGGTTTCCTTCTTGGGGTGCATGGTGTTGATGGTGATCACGTCCATATCCCGCAGTTCATCGATCATGAAAGGCATTACGAAATCGACCTTGCCGGAAATGACCAGGTCGCCTTCCATGTCGCGATCACCGGCTGCGTCAACGGCTTCTGTATCTGTATCGGCTTTGGGTTCGGGAATTTTTTCCAGATCGAGGGTGATGGAGGCGATCGCGCCGACCATTTCTTTTTTCGTGAGACCTTCGCCAACCAGGCGCAGGGGGTAGTTCTTGTCGGAGAGCGGTTCGCCATTGACCTGGAAGGCCACGATCCACTCATTATTGAAGGAGGCATCCTGGCTGGCGAGTTCTACGCTGTAGCCATCCGCAGCGGTGATGGTGATCGTGTATCCGGCTTCGGCCAGGCGATCGTCAAAGGCGCGGCCTTCATGGCGGACTTCATCGTCCACACGGCCGAGCAGGTACCACAGGGGCATGCCCAGCCACTCGTCGCCGTTTTCATCTGTCCATGTTTCGAGGTGGCAGTGAGGGGAAGAACCGGACTCGAAGGTGGCGCGGTCCATATTTTCACTGACGGCGCCTTCAAGCTGCAGGTACCATACGGCGGCGACTTCTCTCAGCTCCAGTTTGGCAACCCATTTTACCGTCCAGTGACCGTCAATGAGGTTATCGCCTTGCGCGCTGACGGCAACCATGCGCAACTGGCCGTCCCGCACGGGGTCCATCACTTCGCCCTCGCGTTCGTAAGCCACAATGGGGATCAGCGGACCTTCCACTTCGATTTCGCGGCCATTGGAGGGATCATAGGTGATGAAATCACCGGACATGACCTGGTCGTAAGAGAAGGTGATGCCGTAGCCGTCTTCTGCTTCCATGTAGAGCCCCTGGGTTTCATCCATGCCGCCGACCTGGTCGACCAGGTCTTTGAGGGAGACGCCCTTGTGGGGGACAGGTTTGGAGATGGCACCGGTGCTGCTGACCATGCCGGCCATGCCTTCGGTGGCGGGCATGGCTTGCAGCTCTGCCAGGGTGAAGGAGACAGTCTGACCGTTGCCGATCACTTCGAGGATCGGTTCGGCGGCAGGGGCTTCCTCTTCAACGACTGCTTCAACTGCGGCAGGTGCTTCCTCCACAACGGGGGCGGCGGCTGGTGCGCCGCAGGCGCTCAGCACGAGGGCAAACAGGACAAGCAATGAGAAAAGGGTGAGGCTGTGTTTCTTTTGGAACATATTGATCTCCTTAAAGTATGATGTGATGCGGTCTGGCGTACCAAAACAAAAGCGCCTTCTCGGGAAGAGGAGGCGCACAGGCACAAAGACGCGGCGGGCGGTCTTTGATCTCCTTTCCAAGTTACCGGGAGGCATGGCGGTTTCCTGCCATACCCTGTCGACTGCTTGCCGTGGGGGTATCCCTTTAGGCGGCACAGTTCGGAGAAGTATTTTTGATTTTGTCTTGCTTATTATAGCATGGAGTGGGGAGGAATACGTTCATAAATCCGCTGGGACACATTTAAATGTTGCAGGGAATGGATAACCATAGGATCCTGGGTAGTTCCGCAAGCCCGTACCCTGAGCTTGTCGAAGGGTACGGCTCACTCAGCAGCGGGAGCAACCGCAGGCTGAGCTTGTCGAGGCCGGAGGGGTCCCTGAATGTGAAGTTCTTGATGATGACATCTCTGCAAACTTTTAGTGCTCCCGATTCGGTTCGGGTTCAGTACGGTGATGAAGAAGGTGGCGGACAGGGCGAAGGAGGAGCAGTAGGCCCTCTCTCTAAATCTATCCCTGCGGGATACTGCGCTGCCTCCCGGCAAGAAGCAGGCAGATTTTAAGTCCCGTTCGCTCTTGGTTTTTGAATGGCTGCTGTGTGGATATCTGTGAGCGTATTCCTAAAACGAAGCATCAGAGTGAACGTGGGGGGCGGGCACACGCCGTGTTCCCCTTCGTTGGCGGGAGAGGGTTTATGTTGATTTTGTATGGCGGTTGAGGTTATTTGACTTCCAATTTTGAACCTGCTCCCTGTACTTCGGGAGCAGGCATCTTTGTGATGGTATTGTACAAGCTGTCCGGGCGCATATTTACAGTGCGGTTCTTCGCAGTAATTGGGCGTTGATGGCGACAATCACGGTGCTGATCGACATCAATACTGCACCGACGGCCGGGGAGAGCAGGAAGCCTACCGGTGCGAGCACGCCGGCGGCCAATGGTAAAGCGATTACGTTATAGCCGGCCGCCCATATCAGGTTTTGGATCATTTTTCGGTAGCTGGCCCGGCTGAGTGAGATGATCTTGACCACATCCAGTGGATTGCTGCGTACCAGGATGATGCCCGCGGATTCAACGGCGACATCGGTGCCGCTGCCGATGGCAATGCCTACATCGGCCCGGGTCAGTGCAGGGGCATCGTTGATCCCGTCTCCGACCATCGCCACACGTTTCCCCTGGCTTTGCAGTTCGCTTATTTTTGCGTCCTTGTTTTCCGGCAGTACTTCAGCAAAATAGGTATCAATGTCCAATTCACGGGCGACCGCTTCGGCAACCGCCTGGCTGTCACCGGTCAACATGGCTACCTGGATATTCATTTTATGCAGTTTTTGGACAGCTTCATGACTTTCGGGTCGGATCACATCCGCCAGGGCAAAAGAGGCCACCGCTTTGGGTTGGCTGCCATCCAGGTTGGATTGGATCAGGTGGACAGCACTTTGGCCTTTTTCGCTGGTCTGAAGCTCAAAAGTTTTTAAGGTTTCTGGCAGATGGATGTCCAGCATTTCCAACAAGCGTGGGCCGCCGACATAAAAGCGGTTGCGGTCAATATTGGCTCTGGCGCCGCGGCCTTGAATCGCCTCAAAATCGCTTGCTTCGGGTAAAGTCAGTTCGCGTTCTTCGGCGCTGGTCCGAATACCCTGGGCAATGGTGTGTTCTGAGTCGCCTTCCACTGCTGCGGCCAAGGCCAGAGCTTCATCTGCCCCCAAATTGTCGGTGGTGGTCATCGCCGCTACGCCAAAACGGCCTTCCGTCAAGGTGCCGGTTTTGTCAAATATGACAGTGTCCACCAGGCGCATTCTTTCAAGCGCTAACCGGTCACGGACCAGAATACCGGAAGACGCGCCGATGGAGGTGGTGATGGCTACGACCAGTGGAATCGCCAGTCCTAATGCGTGGGGGCAGGCGATGACCAGCACGGTTGCCACCCGCTCGATGACGCCAATGTTGAAACCGGTACCGATCGTCCAGGCAATGGCGGTGATCACTGCCACGCCCAGCGCAATGTAGAACAACCATCCCGCGGCGCGGTCGGCCAAAAGCTGGGTGCGGCTTTTTGATTGCTGTGCCTGATCTACCAGCCGCATGATGCCCGCCAGCGCGGTCTCGTCTCCGGTAGCGGTTACCTGCACGCGCAGGCTGCCATCCCCGTTGATGGCGCCGCCAATGACCTGTGCGCCAGGCTGTTTGTTGACCGGTTTCGATTCACCGGTGATCATTGCCTCGTTGACCGAAGACTCACCTTCGATGACCGTGCCATCGGCGGGGATGCTCGCCCCCGGCCGTACCAGAACGCGGTCATCGCTGCGCAGTTGGCTGGCTGATACGGTTTCGGTGCTGCCGTCCGGGAGGATGCGTTCCGCCGTGTCTGGCATCAATTTCGCCAGTGCATTCAATGCGCCAGAAGCCTGCCGCACGCTGCGCATTTCAATCCAGTGACCAAGCAGCATGATGTCGATCAGTGTCGCCAGTTCCCAGAAGAAATCCTGCTGGTCGGGCAGGAAAAGTGTGGCCATACTGTAAATCAGGGCTACCAAAATTGCCAGCGAGATCAGCGTCATCATCCCGGGTTGACGGTTTTTTATTTCAGGTACAGCCATCTTTAAAAATGGGATGCCACCATAGATGAAAACAATCACCGCAAAAATGGGTGCGATCCAGCGGCTGCCCGGAAAATCGGGCAGGGAAAAGCCGACCATCATTTGCAGGCCGCGGCTGAACAGCAGCACCGGGATGGAGAGGATCAATGATCCCCAGAATTTTTTTCGGAATAGCTGTTCGTGGCCGGTGTGGTCGGTATGTGCCGCACTGTGTCCATCATGTTCGTCTGAAGAGGCAGCATGGTTTGGATGGTGCTGGTGTTCACGACTGTCTGTGATACTGTTGTTTGCAGGGTTTTCCTGATGTTTGTGTTTTTCATTCATTTTACGATCTCCTTTCGACCAGTTTTGACGTAGTGAGATGAGTTTGTGTTGTAAAGTGAGGTTGATTGTGACCTGACTATTTACAAAACTCGACTTGTGTATCCGATAAATATTGTCCCATATTCATCATAGCATAACAGGAAAATAAATTAAAGTGTTTTAAGGAGGTGAGTTTGTACTTCATGCAGTCAGGCATACGCTGTTCAACAAAGTGCCTGGAGGCCGCGCACTATGCCCCCAATAGACGCTGGAATGGCGGGTGATTAAATGATCTTCCCGTTCTCAAGCCGCAGGTGGTGGGTGATGGCAGCGGGGAGTTCGTCGGCGTAGTGGGTGACGTAGATCAGGCTGAGGGGGGTGGCGGCGCACAGTTGGTCGAGCAGGTCGAGGAAGACGCGGCGGTGGGTTTCGTCGAGGCCCTGGCAGGGTTCATCGAGGATGAGGAGGGGGGGATTGTTGACGAGAGCGCGGGCGAGGAGGATCAGGCGCTGCTGCCCTGCGGAAAGGGATTTGAAGGGCACCTTCGCCAGATGGGCCATGTCGAGGATGTCCAGCCAGTTGCGCGCGGCGGCGGTCTGGTCGGGGGTAGGGCGCTGGTAGAGGCCGTTGGAGTCGAAAAAGCCGCTGCACACGGCGTCCAGGCAGGTGACCGTTTTGCGGAAGTAGATGTGCAGTTCGGGGGAGACGCTGCCGATGCGGCGTTTGATCTCCCAGATGCTTTCACCGGAGCCGCGGCGCTGGCCGAAGATGCTGACGGGATTGGCGTAGGCCTGGGGGTTGTCGGCCAGGATCAGGCTGAGCAGGGTGGATTTGCCAGCGCCGTTGTGGCCGAGGAGTGCCCAGCGTTCGCCCTGACGCACTGTCCAGTGGATGTCGTGCAGGATGTCGGTTTGGCCGTAACGCACGGTGACGTGCTGCATGTCTACCAGGGTCGAGGGGGCAATGTCATTCGTGTAGCCGGAGACCATCGTGTCAAAGGCAGGATTGCCCTGGTAGGTTCGCTGTGGTGCGGGTGGCGGCGAGATGAGGTCTTGCAGGGCGGGGTCATGGAGGAGTTGGGCGCGGTCACCCTGGGCGGCGATGCGGCAGTCCTGCATGATGAGCAGGTTGTGGACGTCGGGGGGGATTTCGTCGGCGCGGGTGGTGATGAAGAGCACCTGCACGGTCTGCTGGCGAATGAGGTTGGTGATGCCGGCGGCCAGGGTGGCACGGGACTGGACGTCCAGCCCGACGAGGGGGTCATCGAGGATGAGGAGCTGCGGGGATTGCAGCAGCAGGCGGGCGATGAAGACTTTGCGCGATTCGCCGTGCGAAAGCAGGTGGATGTGTTTATCCAGCAGGGGGTTCAGCTTGAGCAGGTCGGTGACTTCGGCCAGCTTATCAGCAAAACGCTGGGGGTCGGGCTGGGGCGGGTTGACTTCGTAGGGAGAAACCTGGACGATGCTGCGGGCGGTGAGCAGGTCAGCCACCAGGGGAGATTCGTCACGCTCCATGCTCTGCCAGCGGGCCTGGTGATAGGTGGAAAAACGCCCCATAAATTCCTGGTGGGTGTGGTTGGAGAGGGTCAGGATGGGCTGGGTACGTCCGAAGGCAGGGTCACGCGGGGGAAAGTAGTGCTGGATGCGGCCTTTGAGGAGGGGAATCTGATGGCAGAGGGTGCGGGCGAGCAGGGTTTTGCCGGAACCAGTGGGGCCGATGATGGCCCAGTTCTGGCCTTTTTCGATGGTCCAGTTGGTGTTTTCCAGCAGGTGCTGGCCGTTGATGTGCAGGGTGATGTTTTCGAGGGAGATGAGCATGCCCTATTGTATAATGGAATGGGGATTTTGCGGGTGGCGGTGTGTTTGGGGTGATGGTGATATCTATCCAATCCCCTCTGTCACTTCGTGACAGCTCCTCTTCCCCCTTCGGGGACGATGTAGCAAGGGGAGCTTGGCTTGGAGTTACTGGTGAAAAAGTGGCAATGACAGATGAAGTGGAGGTATTACAATGCGGGCAGTGGTGCAGAGAGTGAAGAATGGCAGTGTGACGATTGAGGGAAAGCGGGTGGCAGAGATTGGGCAGGGGATGGTGATCCTGCTGGGGGTGGGGCCGGAGGACGGCGAGGTCCAGGCCGAAGCGCTGGCGCGCAAGATTGCCAAACTGCGCATTTTCAGCGACGCGGAGGACAAGATGAATCTGTCGCTGCTGGATATTGCGGGCGAGGCGATCGTGGTGTCGCAGTTCACCCTGTATGCCAACACGCGCAAGGGCAACCGTCCGTCGTTTGTGGATGCTGCCCCGCCGGAGATCGCCAGCCCGCTGGTGGAGCGGTTTGTGGAGCTGCTGCGCGCAGAAGGGGTGCCGGTACAGACCGGCGAGTTTGGCGCAGATATGCTGGTAGAGATTGCCAATGACGGGCCAGTGACGATCCTGCTGGAGATGTGACCCTTCTAACTCCCCCAAATTGCAATAAGATTGCAATTTGGGGGAGCATTTGTTGAGTTTGTTTGCGGTGAGAATTTGTAAAAGATCAGTTGTGTGATGTGGCGGAGGCGGACAGGTTAAAAACCTGTCCCTACAATTGGTCTTCGTTTGTCAAGGGACTTCCAAAAGCTATCCGTTTATATAAATTTCAAATATTTTCGTGGTATATATAATATACTGGGAAATTTTTCCCAGGCTGGAGGCGCTTTGTCACGCCAGGAGCGGCCACCGCTGTGAACCATATTTTATTGAGCATTCGCGGCGTGTAACCAAGGGAATGTAGAGCAAGAAGATTTAGAGCAGGAATTTGTCGTCGTTATTGGTGCGCCGATTTTGCTGTCGGCTTTGGATGTTCTTTAGATTATCAGGAGTTTTTAGATGAATATTGCCAGATTGTTTTCAGCGGTTACCTTGTTTGCATGGGTTGCTTTTTTCCTTGTATTGGCTTTTGTTGTGTTACAGGCCTCTCGCAAGACGCCGATCAAGCGAGCCAGTACGCTGGTTTTGATCGTGGGTGTGATTGCGATTGTGATCAGCACGGTCAGTGCGGGATTGGTGTTCATTGAACCGCAGGATCGCGGTGTGGTCATTTCGGCGATTGATCCGAAGGGCTACCGCGAGCAGGCTCTGGAGCCTGGTTTGCATTGGGTGATCCCGTTTGCAGAATCGGTTGTCCAGTATCCGATTTCGCGCCGGACGTATACCATGTCGATCATGCCTACGGAAGGTGAGTTGGTGGGCGATGATTCGATTGAGGCGCGCACTTCGGATGGACAGAAGGTGCTGGTTGATGCCTCGATCATTTATGCCGTTGATCCGACCGAGGTGGTGAATGTGCATATCACCTGGCAGAATCGCTATGACCGCGATCTGGTACGGGCACAGGCGCGCGGCGTCATCCGCGATGCGGTTTCGCAGTTTGGGATTGAAGAAGTGTACAGCTCCAAGCGCTTTGAACTGGTCGATATGGTGAGTGCGGAATTGATCAATAAATTTGATGAAAATGGCTTGATCATGATCGACTTCGTGCTGCGTAATATTTCCTTCTCGGATGAATATGCCGCTTCGGTGGAGCAGAAACAGATTGCCGAGCAGTTGGCGCAGCAGGGCAAGTTTGTGGTTGAGCAGAAGAAACAGGAAGCCGAACAGGCCCGCCAGTCTGCTGAAGGCCGTGCTGATGCGGCAGTGATTGAAGCGCAGGGCCGCGCCGATGCGCGCCTGATTGAGGCCGAGGCCGAGGCCAAAGCATTGCTGTTGGTGGCAGACGCGATCAAGGGTAATCCTGATTTGCTGACCTACCAGTACATTAACCAGATCACGCCCAATATTGATGTGATGCTGCTGCCGAACAATGCGCCGTTCCTGTTCCCGCTGCCGGAAATGGGACCTGCGGCCCCGGTGACGGTGGTGCCGGGCGAGTAGACGAATAGCTTGCTTGCACCCTTCGAAAGACTCAGGGTGCGGCATTTGAGACCGGCGCGGGTGATGATCCCGTACCGGTCTTTTTTTGGCTGCGAAGTGAAGATGGCAGGACAGGAAATACCCCGACCTGCTTCCCGCTGCACCGGGACTTCGCCAATGGTGGTGGTTTTGAAACAGTGGCGGCGGACAGGTCGGGAGACCAGCCCCCGCAAAAGAAAACTCTAATGAAATTTTAGTATTCTGGCGTGTAGTGAGTTGCAAGTTGCTTATATAACTGATGTTACGCAAAAGAGGCAAAAATCGGGTAATCTTAAGGCATGGACAAAGAAAACTTGGAACTGTACACAGATTATTTGATAAGCACCTTTG
>Ga0334887_1005381_pt1 | contig 10730 bp, 7 predicted proteins | sample GraSluR1_MG_10_FD_207217 | JGI IMG/M metagenome (GOLD analysis project Ga0334887, IMG submission 207217) | Sludge microbial communities from methane-producing bioreactor in Wageningen University, Netherlands - Granular Sludge_18_07-R1 | ecosystem: Engineered > Bioreactor > Anaerobic >...
GGGGCGATCTGCTCTTTCGAAAACTCCACCGTCATCTCCACGGCGGCGCGCCCCGTGTTATGGGGGACGTACGGGGCATATCCACGGAGTTCGCATCGCGTGGCCCGGCCCTCTCGCACATCACTGGGAACCAGCGTTGTCCATTCGATCGACTCGGTGACATCCTGCACCTCGCCGGTCGGCGACGTCACGGTCACGCGGCACGAGGCCCTGACCTGGTCGATCAGTGCGCGGTGCTGGGAATTGCTCGCGATATACCCGCCGAACACAACGCGCAACGGGATCCGAACCGGTTCCCACGGGTGAGACGGGATATCTCTGCCCGCCTCGTCTCCCACGACCAGTTCTTCCAGGAGCAGCCTGCGATCGCGGGCGGTGAACCGGCCGCCCTGGAGCTTGACCTCCAAAGGCGACGCGTCGCTCGACGGCTTGACCGTTGCATACACGTTGACCGGATAGGTGCGTCCCGACTCGAGACCGTGTGGAATCGTCTCGACGGACGCCTGCCGGCTGCCCGGCGCGATCGGCAGACTCATAACGACGGGTTCGTCCGGATCGGGACACGGGATCTCCACGCGAACGGCCGAGATGTCCGGTTCGGCCTTCCACCGGGCCGAAAGCCGGACGGGTTCGCCGCAATGAATGGTCGCTGCGACGCCCTGCGTGCGAATCTCCTCGGGCGGCTGGTCCAGTGCCCAGGTAAGCAGACCGGCCTCAATCGGGTCCACCACCCTGTAGGTGTGTATCCCGCCTTGCAGGCCTGCGATCGAGCCTCCAAGGCTGATCTCGCAGTGGTCGCCCTGGGACAACGGAATCTGAGATTCCAGGGCATAGACCGCCTTGAGGGTTCGCTCTTTGGGCCCCGTGGCCTTCGGCGCCTCCACCAGACGGCCTCGCGGCGTGATCACCTGTGCCGTTCCCCGTGTTACATCCACCGTTCGAATGTGGGCGTCGCTGAGCGTCTTCGGGAACATGGCCGCAACCCGCTCGCGGTCGCGCTCGAACACGGGAAAGGCCGAGATCGTCAGCAGTTGGCGGTGCAACTCGCCGACCCACAATGCCGCGCGAGGATCTGTGAAGGCCGCTTCGATTCGCAGCGGCGCCGGCCGATAGGCCAGTTCGAAACGAGGCAGGCGGAACGGCAGGGGGCCCACCGAGGTCTCGACTTCGACCTCCGCCCAGCCGACGATCCTCTCCTCGTCCTCAGGCAGTTCCACAGGCTCCGTGGTGAGGTCGGCTTCCGTCTCTTTCCCAAAGCTCCAGTGTGCCTGCGCGAGAGGTTCCATGTGGAGTGTGCCGGAGACGGGTCTTGCGCCAAACGTCCCTTGCGGCGAGAGGCGGAACGAGACCGGTTGGCCGCCATGTACGTCGATGGAAAGGGGCTCCGATGCGTCGGCAAACGAGCCCAGCACCGTGCCCGATGTCCCCAACACGCTCAGACCGATGCATGGCGGGTGAACGAGGACCCCGCTCGTCGCATCGACCAGAGACACACTCGCATCGGCCACCCGATGGACCAACTCGGCCCGGAATGCGTACAGACCGAACACGGGGACCGTGAAGAGATCGCTCTCATGGAGCCGCGAAGGGATCGTCCACTGGCCGGCATCCAGATCCCGGATCTCGTCGTGGCCTTGGGATCGAGCGGTCAGTCGAACCGAAAGAGCAGAGGAGGAATCGAGTGGGACAGCGGCAAGCGCCCCCTTGTGACGATCGAGCACGTGCGTGGCCAGATGCACCTGCTGATGGGCCCACCAGGGCGATCCCGGCCGAGGCTCCAGCCGCAGCAGGAAGCTGGGTATCCGATACATGCGCGTTCCGGGCGCGGCCGCAAGCGTCCACTGTCCTTCCCAGGAACGTTCGATCTGCCCGCGCGCATCCGGCCGCCGAAGAACGCTCGTATGCCACTGGCTCGACGTTATGCTACTGAGGCGAATTCCGGAGGCCGCCTCAAGCTGACCATCGACCGGCCACATGCGAGGGGTTCCGTGCACCGCCATATCAGGGGGCGCGATGGTGATGGATGCCGGTGCAGGTCCGACAACGACGGTGGCCCAATCGTATCGGCTGATCGCTGATTCCTGCGTCAGTGCCGTTCCCAGTCCGAAAATATCCATCATGATGTCGGGCAGCCCCCACGTTGCTGTGATGCGGTGGGCCTTGCCGTCGGTCAACGACGCGATTCTCGTCATCATCGCTTCGGCTGCTTGCTCCGCTGACGATGGCCCTGAGGCCGACGAGCCGGTGCGATGAGATGCTCGGTTGATAACGATCGGATACACGCGAACGTTCTGGCGGGCAAGACGAGCTGCCGCGTCGAATAGCGGACCGCCGGTCTCGAGATCGCGAGCAACTGCGTCGCGCGCGTCGCCACGACTGAGCAGGATGATTTTGCCCGGACCCTCGCCATGCTGGCGGCGTGCGGCCTGAATCCTCGCCATCGCCCACGCCAACGGCCGGTCGATCTCGTTCTGAAAGCTCCCTGTGAAGTCCGGGGATCGGACCATGTTGCGACAGGCCGCCTCATTGAGGTAGCTGCCGCCCCAAGCCAGCAACGGAGCGGTCTCTTCACTGGGCATCGCATAGCGAACGCGGTCCGAGAAGTGGCACACTCCGATATAGAGGTCGGAGTGGAGGTACGGCAGAAGCTGCATGGACACGACTTGCGCATCGGCCCGCAGGCTGGACCTGCGCCCGCGGGCGTCCTCGACGGGAGTGTCTGCGCGGTCCATGCTGCCGGAGACGTCAACGGCGATCACTACATAGCACGGCTGCGAGGTCACAGGCGTGGGCTCAGCGGCACCGGCCATCACAACGGCCAAGCCTGTCAACAGGATGGATAATGCTCGTGTCTTCATAATGCCTCGAGAATATAGACGACACCTCAATCGCCGGGACGGTCCGTCGCCACCGGAAGCCCGTCCGACGTGTCCATGTCGTCGTGAGGTGAATCGATCGCTTCTTCTGCCGGCTCCTTTGGGCCGTGCTGAAGCTGCTTCTTGAGTGCTCCGATCCGGTCGACAATCTCTTCTTCAGTGGTTCGATGCACCGCGTTGTCCGTCAGTTCGGCGGCCCATGCATCAATCGCATTGAGGATCTGCCTCTGTATGCGGGGCCGATCTTCCGCACAGAGTTCCGCGAGATAGACGCAGGTCGCGGCCCGTCGGACCTGATCCCGGCTGTCGAGCCCCATTTCGATCGCGGAGGCGATGTGTTCGCGAGCCGTTTGGGCTCTTGCAGGATCGGCATCCAGAAGTTGCTCGGCGGTCGCCAGGCACCGCGTCTTCTCACAGGTTTCCAGAAACAGCCGCACCGGATTCCGCGGGTCGGATCGCGTCAACATCTGCGCCTTCTTCGCCGGCCAACGACCCAGGCATTTGCCCGCGATCTCTTCCATGGCCCCGACCGCATCCACGGTCGCGTCGGTCAGAGCAGGCTCCAGGGTGCCCTGCACGCAGTTCCACAGATGCAGAAACCGCCTGGGATCTCCGTGAAGCCGTTGGAAGGCCTGATCGAGAAGAGAGCCCGCACGTTGCAGCAGATCGCACCGACAATCGACCCCATCGCCTCGCGGGTTCGACGACGGCTCGTGCAACAGACGACTGGCCGCCGCCTCCAGGGCCGTTCGCAGATCGGCGCGCCCCGACGAGTCAGGATCATTCGATGGCTCGGCCGTGAGGCCAAATCGCGGCGCGATGGTTCGCCAGGCATCGGGACGAAGACTCAACGCCTCGGCCAGGACGGCCTCCAATGCCTCTGAGGAGAGGGCCTCGCTCGGCAACGCGGCCAATGCAGTGCGGAGTCGATGCTGGGCCTGATGCGCATCAAGCTGCTCTCGCAGACGCGGCCAGTCCTCGATCTGGTTGGCCGGGTCGTTGAGATGGCACTGCGCCAGGGCCTGGTATGCGCTGTCCGGAACCGGCGTCGTCCAGTCGGCCGGCCAGCGCGCGCGAAGCTGTCGCAGCGATCCTCGGATTCTTCTGCGGATGTCCAGGCGTCGAAGACGGGCGATGTGCCGCTCAGCCCGAACCGACAGCTCGTCCAGGAGGCTGCCCAACTCTTTCGCCGCTTGCGGGGCCAGATGGGCTCGGTGCTCGTCCAGCTTGTGTTTGAGGTCCTCCATCTGTCTCTCAGCAGGAGCGAGGCTTGTGAGTTTGCAGAGTTGCTCCAACTCGGAGACGAGTTTGGCGCAGGCCCTTTGGAGGCGAAGCTGCTCGAACTCCGTCTCGGCGGTCTGGATCCGGAGCAACTCGGAGTCCACTTGGGCAAGAAGGCTGCCGGCGCGTTCGTGATGGTCCAAGCCGCTGAGAACCTTGCGCTGAACCTCCAGGCGCGAACGGGCCAATTCGAAGTTTCCCGCGACGACCAGGCTCTCGATCTCGGCCAACTCCTCCTGGGCCAACTGTTCGGCCCGACGGCCCGGACTGGCGTGACTTCTCAGGGAGGAAGGAATCTGGTTGCTCAGAAGGAGTGTTGCGGCGTCACTGTGGCGATTCTGTGTGCGGCAGAGGTCTTCGTCGCGTTCGCGGCCGGAGCCCTCGCCGCGCAGGGCCGACGGGCGCCGGTGGCCCCATAGCAGCAATCGGCAGGGGGGCTGCTGATCGTCAGCATCGTTGACTGTCTGCGGGCCATCGAGAAGGCGCGCCCTCGCAGCAAGGTTGGTGGTCAGACGATTGAGGCATCTGTACGTCGGGTCGCTCAGAAGCGACCATTCATGCGGAGTTGCCTGGCGGGGACCTGGACGGGAGGCTGTGCCGGCCGGAAGAGACGCGGCATCGGCGTCCTGCTGGATCAACTCGGCCCCAAGCCAGAAGAGCCGGGCGTCCTCGGACAGTTGCCCGACGTATTCGGTCAGTTCCTCATCCACCGCTGCCCTCAGGCTGTCGACCTCGAGAGCGACGTCGATCAGGTTGAGAAGATTGAAGCATGCAGCCGGCAGTCCCACGGCAGATTCCGGACCGGTGGCGCCGGGCTCCAACGGGATCGCCGATCGCGCCAGGTCCTGAACGCCGTCAAGCCTGCCAAGGCGGATGCATAAGACGCCTCGGTTGTTATAGGCCAGAAGGCGCAGATCGGGCTCATGGCAGCGTGTCTGAAGAAACGCGTCGTAATAGCCGACGGCGGTTTCGGGGCGGTCGGTCAGCTCATTGAGCCAAGCGGCGCCCCACAGGAAGCGGGCGCGCACGTTCGGCTGCTCGCAGTACCATTGGCACAGGGATTCCACGCGAGTTCGGAGCAGATCGATATCCTCGACGGGGCCGCCGCGGCGGTACATGGATTGCAGTCGAGCGAGCAGCTCTTCCGTCAGGAGATCGAGATAGGGCGCCTCCATCGCGCGCTCCAAGGGCCGTTGGGTCGCGCCGTCGGAGGATCTCGCCAGATTGTGCCGATCCACCTTGCCGTCGAAGACCATCTGCGCCAGAGAGGCCGGCGTCACCTTCGTTTCATGGCTGTCGATACGAACCCTCAGCATGGAGTCCTTGTCCACTCGAAACCCGAACGTTCGAACGCAACGCTTTCCTCACCCCCATCCGTTGTGCGACGCGACGGGCACGGGAAGCCCCATCGCAGCGCCGAAAGACATTATGCGCGATGAAGGACGTCTTGTCCAATGCCATTTGTCAGATTTGCCGGACCAGCGGTGGCACGCGTCCGTCCGCTTCGACGGACGGTCGCCGGGCGGAAGACACCGGAAAGCGGTTCGGTGGGTTCATGCAAGACGGGTGGCGGATCGGCGGGAATCGGTCTGCGCCGGCATGTGCGGTTACACGTGGTCGGCTACGAGGAGAATCCCATCGCAGATTCCCTTGAGCCAATTGACTTCTTCTGACTCGCCGACGATCGGGCCGCCGTTGTCCAAGAGCATGGAGTGCCACAGTGTCTCGGGCAGCTCGAAGTCCTTCGTCAGCGTAGTTACGGTGTTCAGGGCGCTGAACAGCGACACAAGAACCTTCGTCTGCGCGGGGAGTTTTTCGTAGGTGACTCGAATGAAGCGTTCGACGTTGCCACCGCCGTGTTTGTCCGGCGAAGCACCGATGTGAGATGACGAACCTGTCGCTCCATCGCGGGCTGCCCCATCCATGAGTCCTCCTTTCGTTCCGCCGAAGCGATTCGACCCACCCCTACAACCTCCGCGCCTCGTCTGCTCGGTGCATTTCACGTCGAGGTGCATCCTTCGTCGCTCCGGCGATCACCTGCGTACGACCTTATCTCAGCCGCTGAGGTCCGTTCGGGACGGGGCGATGATCATCCCCGCGAGCCGCCATCACGGTGACCCAAGCGCAGGCCCACTGTACACGGACGCATAACCCTGTCAATTGTGGAGACTACGTATTTTGGCTGCAAGGATATCGATATGGCAGACGCCATCGATTGCCGGATCCGTGGACGCAGCGGACGCCGCGCTTGCGTCTCGATCAACGGCTGATGGGCTCGATGATGTACTTGATGAGGTCTCTTCGACTGATGATGCCGACGAGTCGGCCTTCCGCGAGAATGGGGACTCTTCGCAGAGGATTGTTGACCAGGCACTCGCACACGGCAATGATGTCATCGTTCTCGTCGAAGCTGAGGACATCCTCGGTCATGTAGTCCCGGGCCGTCCCGGACGGCACGTCCTGGCCGCAGAGGACGCCGATCATGTCTTTTTCGGTCACGATGCCCACGAGTTTGCCGTCATGCTCGAGGACCGGGACACCCGTGATGTCGTGTTCGATCAGGAGTTCCAGAACGCGGGCAATCGGGGTCTCTGGATGGGCGTGGACGACATCTCTGGACATGATGGCTTTTGTTTCATGCATAGCAGAGCCTTTCAGTTGCCGTCAGGCCAACGGCCGCTGTCTTACGCCGGCGCGTTCTGTGCAATCCAGTGCCGTTTGATGTGCTTGACAATGTCCTTTCGGCTGATGATCCCGACCAGCCTGGAGCCGCTGAGAACCGGCACCCGCCGAAAGTGGTACGCAGCCAGGCCATTGGCGACGGCCGCGATGTCGTCCTCTCGATCGAAGGCAACGACCGGCTGCGTCATGAAATCGGCGACCCTGCCGGGTCGGTCTTCGATTTGGTACAGGAGTCTCAGCACATCCTTCTCCGTGACCACTCCAACCAGTGCCTCGTCGTTGTCAACGACCGGTAGTCCGGTAATGTTGTTCTCGACCATGATTCGTATGGCCTGGTAGATGTCCGTATCGGCCGTTACGGCCAACACATCCGTCTTCATAATGTCTTTTGCCTTGAGCATCTGCCGAACCTCCCAGGGCGACGGGATCGCATTGCCGGTATTCCCCAGATCCACTGACCTTATCGGCAGGCTGTTGAGGCGACATGAGGATTTCCCAAGTTCGTCGGCTTTGTGCAGGACCGATTTTGTCAGCCTGTTCGGCATGGGGATCCCTGCCTTTTTTGCAGATTGAAACGCGTGTTTGCCGAAAAGTAAATTGGGGAATGTGGTCTTGGGCCTCCCCATGAGGTGGATCTTACGCAAGTAGTTATACTCAATATGGTTATGAGCAGATCGCAGAGTCGGCTCGCCGATTACATCGCGATGGTGATCGTCTTTCTGATGGGTATCGGGGCGGTGATGGTCTTCTCGGCCGGTGCGAACTTGGGCTACGAGCTCGACTTGAAGCGATTCTACGATTTCCCTGCGCTGCGCCAGATCGTCTTCTTTCCTCTCGCGGTCGTCGGGTTGTTGGTTGCCTCCTGCATCGATTACCGATGGCTGCGGCTTCGCAGACGATGGTGGAAATCACCGGCGGTGTGGCTGGTGTTCGTCTCGATCGTGCTGCTGGGCGTTGTGTTGATCCCGCAGTTGGGCACCGAAGTCAACCAGGCTCGGCGGTGGCTGCGTCTGACGGTCGGTCCGGTCAGCATCAGCTTTCAGCCGTCGGAGTTGGCGAAATGGGCGATGGTGTTTGGCCTGGCGGCCGTGTGCGCCAAGTCGGGGCCGGATGCTCGGCGCTACTGGACGTGGTTCGTCCCGCTATGCCTTCTGATCGGACTGGTCTCCGGGCTGATCGTGGTGGAAGACTTCGGCACGGCGGTGTTTGTTGCCCTGATCAGCTTCGTGATCCTCATCATCGCCGGCGTTCGCTGGTGGCATATTCTGACGCTGCTGCCGTTTGCAGGGGCTGGACTGGTTGCCGGCCTGATCCATTCACCGCATCGCATCCGGCGCCTGCTGGCCTTTCTCCGCCCGGAGGAGTGGGCCGACATCGCCTATCAGGCCAATCAGTCGCTCATTGCCATCGGCTCCGGTGGCCTTGTGGGCAAGGGGCTCGGCGAGGGCGTCTCCAAGTACGGCCACCTTCCGGAGGACACAACGGATTTCATCTTCGCCATTGTCGCAGAAGAGCTGGGGCTTATAGGCACGATTGGAGTTATCGGCCTGTTTGTCGCGTTCATCGGTCTCGGCTGGATGGTGGTTATGCGTTGCCACGACCGCTTCGGCAGGCTTCTGGCGGCCGGCATCGTCCTGACGATCGGCATTCAGGCGGCGATCAACATCGGCGTCGTGACGGTCGTGCTTCCGACCAAGGGCATTCCATTGCCCTTTGTCAGTTCCGGTGGAACGAGCATGCTGTTGTCCGCTGTCGCCGTGGGCGTACTGCTCAACATCGCGTCGCAGACGGATCGAGGCGATCCCAATATACCGATCGCGCCTGATGATGCCCTGGATGGCGGTTTCGGCAAAGCGACGAACGGGGAGGCCGCCGTTGAATGACGTCTCGTTCTTCTTCGGCGGGGGAGGGACGGGCGGGCACATCTATCCGGCCCTGGCGGTGGCTGAGCAGATCGCCGAATGCCGACCCGATGCACATATCCACTTTCTTTGCAGCACGCGTGCGGTTGACAAGCGGATTCTGGACGAGACGAGTTTCACGTACACGGTCCTGCCCGCCACGGGCCTGTATTTCGACCCCCGTCGATTGCTGACGTTCTGCCGGACGTTCCGCGGGAGCTATCGTCTGGCAAGGCGATTGATCGCCGACTGTCGGCGCTGCGTCGTGGTCGGCGCCGGCGGATTCGTGGCGGCACCGGTGTGCATGGCCGGTCACAAACTTGGCGTCCCCGTTGCACTGATCAACGTCGATATCCTGCCCGGCCGAGCCAATCGACTCAGCGCCCGCTGGGCCGATGAAATCTTCGTCCAGTTCGAGGAAAGCGCACGCGCGTTCGGTTCTCGCCGCACGGCTGTCAAGGCCATTGGCTGCCCCTTGCGCAAGAGTTTTTCCCGGCCCGATCCGAAGCGAGCCATCAAGGCCCTCGGTCTGGATGCAGGCAAGAAGACCCTGTTGATCACGGGAGCGTCCAGCGGTTCGGCGCGGATCAACGAGGCCGTCTGCATGTTGCTGCCCAAGCTGGATGCGTTCGCCGAGACGTGGCAGATCGTCCATCTGACGGGCCTCGCCAACCACGAGCAGGTGGTGAGTCGGTACCAGGGCGCTCGCATAGGCCACAAGGTGATCGGTTACCACGATCAGATGTCCGATCTGCTGGCGGCCGCCGATCTGGTTGTCGGACGCAGCGGCGCCGTCAGCGTCGCCGAGTATGCCGTTGCGGGCGTTCCGAGTATCTGCATGCCGTACCCACACCACAGGGACAGGCACCAATATCGCAACGCGGGCAAACTCGTCGAGGTAGGTGCCGGCGTTGTCGTCGATGACGTCGCCGACCCTGACGACCGCGCCGGCTGGCTCGGCGAAGAGTTGGAGCGGCTGATGACCGATGACCTGACGCGCGACGAGATGGCTGAGGCCTGCAAACTCGTCGCCAGACCGAATGCGGCCGCCGAGATCGGCCAGCGACTGCTTGTGCTGGCCGCCGACTCCAGGCAACAATGACGGAAAGGACGGACTTGACGCCCGACAACGGCGTGGTAGCATAGCCGGGTCTTCCGTCTTTTCGAAACAGTAAGGAGTTCAGGCAATGACCAGGCGCACCGTGATTCCATTCGTCCTCGCCGTCCTTGTGGTCTCGACGGCCTCCGTTGTATGGGCCGACCCGTTCATGGGCCAGTATGCAGGGATCTTCCATGGCGACAGCATGATCCAGATGCCGGCCACGGCCGTCGTCGTGGCCGAGGGAGAGGATCATTACCGCGTTCGCCTTGAGGCGACCAGCACCGATCCGAGCCGCGAGGGGGCGACCATCGAGGTGTACGCCAGCCGAAGCGGCTTCGAGGCGCTGATCGGCTCGCGGTCGGGCGGATACCACTGGCACGGCCAGATCAAGGACGGCCGGCTCTCGCTGGCCAGCGCGTACGGGACGCGTTTCGAACTGAACAAGGTGGTGCGGAAGAGTCCGAAGGAAGGGCTCGAGCCCCCGGCCGGGGCGGTGGTCCTGCTGCCCTACAAGCAGGGGACGAGGCCCGATCTGAGCGCGTGGACGAATCAGGAATGGAGAACTCTGGACAACGGCGCCATGCAGGTTAACAAGGGCTCCACCAGGACGAAGGAATCGTTCGGCGATATCAAGCACCTGCATCTGGAGTTCTGGCTTCCGCTGGAGCCGCTCAATCGCGGCCAGGGCCGCTGCAACAGCGGCGTGTTCCTCAACGATCAATATGAGGTGCAGATCCTCGATTCGTTCGGTCTGGTCGAGACCTCCGGCGACTGCGGCGGACTGTACAACGTCAAACGCCCCGACGTCAATGCGTCGCTGCCGCCGATGACGTGGCAGACGTACGATATCGAGTTTCGCGCCCCGCGCCTCAACAGCGACGGGACCGT
>Ga0334887_1005394_pt1 | contig 10713 bp, 10 predicted proteins | sample GraSluR1_MG_10_FD_207217 | JGI IMG/M metagenome (GOLD analysis project Ga0334887, IMG submission 207217) | Sludge microbial communities from methane-producing bioreactor in Wageningen University, Netherlands - Granular Sludge_18_07-R1 | ecosystem: Engineered > Bioreactor > Anaerobic >...
GTCGCTTTCCATCGCGTACACTTCCCATCTGAGAGGACCTCCTGTATGTCTGGTGTTGGCAAACACGTTGTACAGGATGTCCTCTCCTTTTTCAATTTCCACCGAAATCCTCAGCACTACCGTCTCTGCCCCCATGTTGCCCGCCGGCGGCAACGCGGGTATGATCCCCCTATGGGCGCCATCAGCCGCGACGCCGGGCAGAACGCACAACCCAATCTCCAACGTCGGGCCGCGATCGTGACCGCCTTCATCGCTGTGCTCTGGCTGATCGAGGCGCTGGACCTGTTCATCTGGCGCGGCAACCTCGACGCCTTCGGCATTCGCCCGCGCACCCTCGCCGGCCTGCTGCGCATCCCCGTCGCCCCTCTGCTGCACGCCGGCTTCGACCACCTGATCGCCAACACCATGCCGCTGCTCATCCTCTGCTGGCTGGTATTGCTGCGCGGCCTGCGCGATTTCGTCGACGCCACCGTGCTGGCTGCGCTTATCAGCGGGTTGGGCATCTGGGCTTTCGGCGCGTCCAACTCGATTCACATCGGGGCAAGCGGCCTGGTCTTCGGCTACCTCGGCTATCTGACTGCGCGCGGCTATTTCGAACGCAGCTTCGTGGCCGTTTTACTGGCAGCGGCGGCGTTGATCCTCTATGGCGGCCTGCTGATCGGCGCGCTGCCCGGTCGCGCCGGCGTCTCGTGGCTCTGCCATCTCTTCGGCTTTTTAGGCGGCATCCTGGCCGCCTATCTGCACGCACCGCGCCGAGATTGACACCCTTTTTTGGCCATGCCATACTGCCCATAGGCCCGCAAACAACAGCGGCCCGAAAACCAACCCCATTCGCCCGGGAGGCCAACCTATGCAAGCGGACGGTCAGACCCCGTGGCAGCCCCTGCCGCGTGAGGACGTCATCAAAGCGCTGGAACGCAACAACCCGCCCCGCATCCCCCTGGTGCGCGCCAAATGGTGGGGAGAGGGCTTCTCCGAACTGCACGGGGAGCGGCTCGCCCGCTTCGACTCCTATCCTGAAGACGCGACCATTCTGCTCATCGAACCGGTCATGTTCGAGCGCATGAGTCTATCCTGGCCGGTCGTCGCCGAGGGCGCACACGATGCGCGCGTGGCGCTCGACGACTGGGCCAAGCTCGACGAGTTCATCGCCAAGCTGCCCGATCCTAAAAACGACCCGCAGATGGATGCGCTGGTCGAGCAAGCGGCGCAGGTACGCGCCCGCGGCCAGTACCTCATGTTCGGCTGGTGGCGCCTCTTCTTCGAGCGTCCGTGGGCGATCCGCGGCATGCAAAACCTGCTCATGGACTTCTACCTCTATCCCGAACAGGTCCACCGACTGCACAGCGCCCTGTGCGACCTCTACATCGCCTACCTAGACCGCGGCGTGCGCGAACTGCGCCCCGACGGCTTCTGGACAAGCGACGACCTGGGCCACCAGAAGCAACTCTTCATGAGCCCCGATACCTATCGGGCGCTGATCAAGCCCTATTACCTGCGTATGGGGGCCTATCTCAAGGAGCACAACCTGCACTGGTGGCTGCACTCGTGCGGCAACAATACCGCCATCCTCGACGACCTGATCGAAGCCGGCGTCGACGTCTTCCACCCGGTTCAGAAGGGGACGATGGAGTACGCGCAGGTCGCGCACGACTATGGGGATCGCCTCACTTTTCTCGTCGGCTTCGACGTGCAGCACGTACTGCAGGAAGGCTCGCCCGAAGAGGTGCGGGCCGAGGTGCGCCATATTATCGATACCTTCGACCAGCCCGGCGGCGGCCTGTGCATCGCCGCGGGCAACGGCATCCTGCCCGGCACGCCGCTGGACAACGTCGAGGCTTTCTTGGACGAGGCCTTGCGCCATGGCGCAGCGCACCGCCAGCAAATTGCCCGTCAGTTGGCCTAGCCGCATCCGGCAACCGCCGGAAAGGAGCGCAATCTGATGCCTTTATGGCTGAAAATCACGCTAGGTATTGTGGGGATCGTCGCCGCCGGCGCGGCTGCTGCGTTGTGGGCCGGGTCGGCGCGCTGGCAGCGCAACACCGCCCAGGCCGTGGATTCGCTGCTCCAGGCGACGCCTCAGGAGGGAATCGGCACAGTCGACTTTACGACGTTTGATCAACTGCCGCCGCCCGTCGCCGCCTATTTCCGCTTCGCCCTCACCGATGGGCAGCCGCTCGTCAAATCGGCGCGCATCACGTCGGCCGGCCAGTTCAACGCCGGCGAGTCCGCCGAAAGCTGGGCCCCGTTCGAGGCTGTGCAGGTCTTCACCGCACAGCCTCCCGGTTTTGTCTGGAACGCGGCCATCCGCATGGCCCCGCTCATGGACGTGCGCGTGCGCGACGGCTACCAGGCCGGGCGCGGCTCAATGTTCGGCGCCGTCGCCGGCATCATGCCGGTCATCGACCAGTCCGGCGCGCCGGAACTGAACGCCGGCGCGCTGATTCGCTACCTGGCCGAAGCAGTGTGGCTGCCAACCGCGCTGCTGCCCGCCAATGGCGTCGTCTGGACGTCCATCGACGATCGCGCCGCCCTGGCGACGCTGACCGACTCCGGCGTTACGGTGTCGCTGGAATTCCACTTCGACGACGCCGGCAGGTTGACGCGCATCTACACGCCCGCTCGCCCGCGCGAGGTCAACGGCGCGTACGAGATGGCCGCTTGGGAGGCTAGGTTTGAACGCTACGAGGCGCACGACGGCATGCAGATCCCCGTGGAAGCGATCGTGGAATGGCAGTTGCCGGACAAGACCCTGCCCTACTGGAAAGGGCGCATCGTCGAGACGGAGTATGAATTTGGCCCATGACAGGCGCAAGGAGTCCTTGCCATGACCGCCATGCCGCCCCTTATCACGCCACGTTTGATCATCCGCCCCTTCGTCCCGGATGATCTGGACGCCTATTGCCGCTTGCAACAGGCGTCTGCAGAAGGCGTGCTCCCGCCGGACGAAGGGGCTGCTACGCGTGAGCAATGCGCCGAATGGCTGCAATGGGCTGCGGCCAATGCCGTGCAGTTGGCGCAACTGCACCAGCCTCCATATGGCGACCGAGCGGTGACGCTGCGTGCCGGCGGTGAGTTGATCGGCGCCTGCGGTCTGGTCCCGTGCCTCGGCCCGTTCGAGCAGATCCCCGAAGTCGCGGGCCGGCCAGTCTCCGCGCCGCTCAAAACGACAAGCGCGGAAGTGGGGCTGTTCTACATGATCTCCGCCGCGCATCGGCGACGCGGCTATGCCAGCGAAGCGGCCCACGCATTGATCGACTACGCCTTCGGGGAATTGCGCATCCATCGCGTCATCGCCACGACGACCCACGACAACGCCGCTTCGCAGCGCGTTATGCGACGTTTGGGTATGCAGATCGGGCGCAACCCCTTCCCCGAACCGCACTGGCTACAGGTGGCGGGCGTGCGCATCAACCCCGCCGTTGGCCCGTCGAGTTGAGCAGTTGAGGCGTATGCCGGACCACGCCCCTTACGACAAAAAAACCGGCCCCATCTTCTGGAACCGGCTTTCTCTTTCTTCTATTGTTTCGTGCATCGTCGTCGAGCCTAATGCGCCAGCCGCTGTCGAGCGGGAGCGCTTGCCTGGCGTTGCCGTCGCCCGTTCAGCAGATCCTGAATCATGCGGCGCATCCGAGCCGCCGGCCCAGGCTGCCCAGCGTCAAGCAACCGAATCAGGCGATCCTGTTGGGCCTCGCGCAAAATTTCAGCCTGACGCACGCGTGCCATATCGATAGTCTGCATCTGTCCGTAGTCCATCTGTCACCTCCACACGAGCTAACCTCGTGTAATTAACATATCTCCCCGCCGACGCCCGCAAGATTCGTGCCAGTTGCGCCAGTTTCCTGATCAGCGCTGAGGCGGCGCCTTGCGCTGTGTCCTGATTGGGCCTGCATGAAGCGGCGCACCGCGCCGGCCATGCGGGCGATCCGGCTCGGGCCGCGGTTGTTCATGCTCACACTTCGAGCCAGCCGGTAGGCTTCGGCCGCGCGCAACATATCCTGTTGGCGTTCCTTCTCGATTGCCCAACTCGCCATATCCCAACTCATGGCCGTTCCCTCCTTGCCGCTAGGCGCTTGTTGCGCCACTTGCACACCACAAGCTAGCGGTGTATATTGTGTGCACCTGTGTGAGTCACACAGGCATCCACAAAGATACCACACAGGAATTTGTTTGTCAATACCCAATTGTGCATTTTTGTATCGAATTGTGTAATTTTGTGTATCTGTCAGTGTGAGCATTATGTTGCAATCACCCATACCCGCCCTACCTGCTTGTGCAACAGCGCTGGTGCAGTCGCTGCGCAACGATCTGCCGGCGGACTTGTCGCCCGGCGAGGCTGATTCACTCTGGAAAAGGGGCGAAGCCGTCGCCGCGCATCTGGCCCGCTGGGGGGCTTCCGACGCACTGGTCGCCGCCGGTGTTTTGCATGGATTTGTGCAGCATAACACACTGTCCGCCCACCGTATCGGCGAGGTCTGCGGCCCGCACGCTGGGGCGCTATGCGACGAATATACACACATATTGTGTAAATATGCAGATTCGGCCGGGCGCGGCAAACCGCGCGCTCGCCAGCGCGTCCTCCATTTCGTCGCCGCCTACCGAAATCCGGAACTTGCCTTTCTGGCCGTCGCCATCCTCTGGGAACGCTTCCTGGCAGCACGCAGCGGGCGCAGCGGCCACCCGCATCTCTATCTCGATGAAGGACGCTCGCTGCTCAGCCCCTTCTTGGGCATGCTCGGCATGCACACACTCAAAGAAAAAGTGGACTTGTGGATGTGGCGCACCCAGGAATCGGATGTGGCGCGCGTCGAGGCGATGCAAGAACGCGCCTTTGCCGCCGTCGTCGCCGCGCTGGCGCCCCGCTTCCCCGTCGATGCCATCCGCCGCCGCTATGATACCGTGGGAGAATGCTGCGACCCCATCCGCGAACATTCTCGATCCGCACAATGGAAGCGCCACCTAGACGTTACCCTCCTGGCCGACTCGGCGGAGGAATGCTACCGCGCCCTCTACTGGCTGCACAGCTCGTTCCAGCCCATCGACGGCGCTTTCTCGGATACGCTGGGCGAAGGGCGCATCGACGGCACGCGCGGCCTGCACACATCGGCCAACCTGGACCTCTCCGGCCAGAGCGTGCGCGTCAACTTCCGCGTCTGCACGCCCGACATGGAGGAGATCAACGCCTGGGGCTTGGCCGCGCTGCATATGCGCCGTCGCCTGCACGCCGACCTGCCTCACGCCTGGTGGAACGACGCCGCAGACGGCCGCGCGCAGATCGCATCCGCTCCAGCCGGATCGCTGCCCGAAACCCTCTACGTCTTCAGCCCGCAAGGCCAGTTGTTCCGTTTCCATCGCGGCTGCACCGTCGTCGATTACGCCTACAACGTGCACACCGACCTGGCCGACCAGTGCGAAGCGTTTTACGTCAATGACGAGCTGGTTGAACCGAACACCCCGCTACATCATCTCGACCTGGTGGCGCTACAGCACGACGCCCACGCATCCGGCCCGACGCAAGTTTGGCTCAACGCCGCGCGCACCAGCCGCGCCCGCACGGGCATCGAGCGTTTCCTGCGCCGGCGCAGCCGCGGCGTAGACCAGGGGCAGGGGCTGCTCGACCGGCGGCGCAAGGAGATGGAAGACCACTACGGCTTCAATGTGCCGGAGCACCGCATCGCCGAAGCCACCGTCCAGACTATGCGCCGTCTCAAGCTGGCCCGCGTCGAGGATCTGCTGGCCGACATCGCGGCCGGGCGCATCGTCGCCGACCAGATCCTCCACCCGCTCTTTGCCGACGAGATTGTGCGCCAAGTGCGGTTGCCGCGCGCCTTGGGCGTGCGCCCCGCACAGGTGCAGGTGTCGCAATGTTGCCGGCCCCGCCCCGGCGACGACATCATCGGCTTGCCGACCCGTCGCCAGGGCGAGATCGTACGCCTGCGCCTGCATCGCGCCGATTGCCCGCGCATCCAAGGCGGAGACCAGGCTGTTCCCCTTGCCTGGCGCCTGCAGCCGCGGCTTAACACGCTGGCGCAGGTCGAATTGACCGGCCACGACGAAGACGGGTTGCTCGGCGACGCCGTGCGTCAGATCTACATCAAGCTGCCGCGCGTCACGCTGCACCGCGTCGAGGCCGTCGCCCGCCACGGCGTCGCCCGCCTGCGCTTTAACCTGGAGGCCGAGAATCAGGAGGTGATCGACGAGATCGCGACGGCGCTGCGCACGCTGCCCAACCGCACCATCGCCGAGGTGCGCGCCATGCGCCTGCCGCCCTCCGAGCTGGAGACGATGATGCATGTAGGCAACAGCGGCGGCTTCAATCCCTACAGCCGCCTGCCCGTGCACGAACAGGCCATGTTCTTCGGGCGCTCGCGCGAACTCGAGCAGTGCGCCGAATGGCTGCGCGCCGGTTCGGGCAACATCTGGCTGATCGGTCAGAAGCGCGTGGGCAAGACCTCGCTGCTGCTCTACCTCAAGCGTCACTACCTGAACAACCAGGGCTATGTGCCGGCCTTTGTCGATTTCCAACTGCTGGGCAACCTGGCGGAAGGCAATCTTTTCTACGAGATCGCCAACGCGGTCTACACGGACTTGCAGACCGACCCGCGCGTCGCCGCGCTGGACGCGCCGCTGCGCGCCCTATTCGACCACCAGCCGCCCACCCAGTTCATCGCCTACCTGCGCAGCATCCAAAGCCGGCTCGGCGCCAATCGCCTCGTCCTGCTCCTAGACGAGTTCAGCCGCACCACCGACGCCCATTTGCAAGGCCAGCTTGACCCCAATTTCTTCGACGCCTGGCGCGGCGTGCTCCAGGCTATCCTACCCCGCATCTGCTTCATCACCGTCGTGCAGCAGCAGACCTACGACGCCCTCTCGCAGCGCGCCCAGCATCAGTCCGGTGACCCGAGTTGGCGTCTGATGGAGTTGGGCGAGAAGCTCGTCCTCAAGTCGCTGGACGACGAAGACGTGCGCCGTCTGATCGAATGGCCGATGCGCAACTTCGTGGAGTTTTCTTCGGAGAGCGTCGCCTACGTGGCAAGCCTCACCGGCGGCAACCCGTTCCTCATCCAGGCCTTCTGCTTCAAGCTGGCCTCGCACATGGCGCGCCAGGATCGCCGCCGCGTGGAGTGGGCGGATATCGACGCAGTGCGCACGGAGTTCATGCAACCAACCGAAAGCGTGTTCGCCCATTTCCTCGACATGATCCGCGGCAGCGCCGTGCAGGTGTCACAGCAATTGGCGCTGCTTGCCGGGCAGAGCGAGGACGGCGAGGTCACCCGGCAGGCGCTTACCGCGGCTTTGCCCGACATGCCCGCCGACAGATTGGCGCATACGCTGCGCGAACTCACCGACTCCGACATTTTGGTGCTGACCGCCCCGGAGCGCTGGCGTTTTGCCGCACGGCTTTTCCAGCAATGGCTGGCGCTGAACCCGGCCTAGCCGCTGTAATGAAGGCGCGATGGCGCGATGACTATGCAATGACGACACGATAGGGGGCGTCATGGACAGGCAGCAGAACCAGTTCTACGGACGCGAGCGGCTGATCCGCGAGATCGTCTCCGGTGCGCTGGCTCCCCAGCCCGCCAGCTATTCGCTGGTCGGTTCCAAGCTGGCTGGCAAAAGCAGCCTGCTCGAATACCTCGCCTCACCTGACGGGCCGCTCTTGGGCGACGACAGCGCGGACTTGCGCCCCTACGCCTTTCAGGATGCCGGACGTATCGTCGTCACGCAGATCGACTGCGCCTGGCAGGAAGCGCAGCAAGACCTCCTCGTCTTTCTCTGCGACCGCCTGATCCGCCAGCTTCGCACCGTCGAGCGCATCGACCTCGACTGGGCCGCGGTAGAGGGCCAGTCATCCGCCAGCCGCCGCATCTGGCAGATCAGCCGCCAGCTTAACCAAATGGGCTACCGGCTGATCCTGCTCATGGACAACTTCGACGCCGTGTTCCAGAACCAACTGCTGACGCCCGACGCCATCGACGAACTGCGCCCGCTCACGCTGGAGACCGCGCTGGTCGTCGCCACGGAGCACCCGCTGCACGACCTGGACCGCGAACTGGCCGCGTCGCCCCTCTTCAACGTGATGACGCAGCTCTTTGTCGGCCTGATCGAGACGGAAGCCGCGCTGCGCTGGGTACACGCCTATTGTGCAGCCTATCCCAACATCCTCCCCGCATGCGATGACCTGCTGGAGTTGACCGGCTGCCACCCGTTTCTGCTGCACCGTCTGGGCGATATTCTCGCCGAAGTCCAGACCATGCTGGCCTCTCGCCAACCGCTCGGTGCCGAGCATCTGCCGCTGATCCGGTTGCGGCTGGCGGAACATGGCCGCCTGCTCTTCGCCACCCTGTGGCGACGGCTGCAAGCCCCGCCCCCGCGCATCGAACCGGCCGCGGTCATGGCGCTGCTCGGCCGCCTGCTCGCCGCGCCCCTGCCGCTCAACGAAGTGACCCAAGAGCAGTTCGCGCCCCTCAACTGGCTGATCAACCAGGCGATGGTCATCTACGGCGCCCCTGGCTACCAGCTCTTCTCCTCGCTCTTTGCCGAGTTTCTGCGGGTGCGCGCCGGCGATGCCGCTGCGACCGGCGCCGCCGGCAACGCCAATCGCGGCCAGGCCCTCTTCTTCGACAGCCTGACCAAAACCGAGAGCGCGCTGCTGCGTTATTTCCAGACGCATAAACACGAAGTCGTCTCGCCCGAGCAACTGCTGGCAGACGTGTGGAAGCGGCCCAACGCATCCCCGCGCCGCGTGCAAGAGGCGATCCGCCGCCTGCGCCTGCGCCTCGACGAGGCGTCTCCGCCCGTCGGCGTCATCGAGAACGAGCGCGGCCGCGGCTACCGCTATGTGCCCGCCCGCGCCGAACGCTGACCTCTCCGGCTTGCGGCGAATTTCGCCGTACCCCTCCCGCTGGTCTATCATACAGAACATTGTGAACGCACAGCCTGACCGCGCCGGGCAGCCCGGCATTCCCCCATCTCGCCCCATCGTATTGATCAAAGGGGCCGGCGACCTAGCCACCGGCGTAGCCGTACGCCTGCACCGCACCGGTTTTGCCGTGGTCATGACCGAGATCGAACGCCCGCTGGCCGTGCGGCGCATGGCCGCCTTTGCCCAGGCCGTCTTCGACGGCAGCGTGCTTATAGAGGGCGTGCGCGGGGTGCGCTGCACGCCGGACGAGGTAGACGGGCACTTGGCCGCAGACGACATCCCCGTCCTGGTCGACCCGGAAGCGCAGGCAGTGCGCCTTTTGCGGCCCGCGGTTCTCGTCGACGCCATCATGGCCAAACGCAACACCGGCACTTGCCGCGACGACGCTCCTTTTGTTGTCGCGCTCGGCCCCGGCTTCGGCGCGGGCGAGGACTGTCACGCCGTGATAGAGACGAACCGCGGCCACAATCTTGGCCGCGTGATCTGGCAGGGCGACGCGCAGCCGGACACCGGCAGCCCAGGCGTGCTGCCGGGCGCCGTGGCTAACGCCTCTAGGGTGCTGCGCGCGCCGGTCAACGGCTTCGTCGCCCCTTCCTTCGAGATCGGCGACCGCATCGAACCAAACCAGACCATCGCCGTCGTACAGGGGGCGAACGGCGAAACCGCACCTGTCGTCGCGCCGTTCGCCGGCATTCTGCGCGGTCTCGTGCATCCCTCCGTGCCCGTGACCGCGGGCATGAAGATCGGCGACCTCGACCCGCGCGCCGAGCGCTCTTTCTGCTTCACCGTGTCCGACAAATCGCTTGCCATCGGCGGCGGCGCGCTGGAAGCGATCCTCTCTGCGGTCCATCGCTCACTGCTGCCGCCGCTTATGCGCATCGCACAGAAACCCGATACAAATTGACCATGAATCTCTTTGCCGTTCAGGGAATGCCGTCCATCCGGCCGGGGGATGACCTGGCCGCGCTGATCGTGCAGCAGTTGCACGCCGTGGACGAGAAGCTGCTATACGGCGACATCGTCGTCGTTGCGCAGAAGATCGTCAGCAAGGCCGAAGGCCGGCTGGTGAAGTTGAGCGAGGTCCAACCCGGCGAGCGGGCGCAGGAATTGGCGCGCATCGTCGACAAGGATCCGCGCGTCGTCCAGGTGATCTTGGACGACAGCAGCGCTGTGATCCGGGCGCGACGCGGGCTGCTCGTCGTGGAGCAGAAGGGCGGCTGGGTATGCGCCAATGCCGGCGTGGACCGCAGCAATATCGCGCCCGAAGACGGCGAGCCGCTGCTGGCGCTGCTCCCTGCGGACCCGGACGCCAGCGCCGAGGGGCTGCGCCGGCGCTTCGCCGAACTGACCGGCGTTGCGCCCGCCGTGCTCATCATCGACAGCCACGGCCGCGCCTGGCGCATCGGCACAGCCGGCGTCTGCATCGGCTGTGCGGGCCTTCCGCCGCTGTGGAACCAGCGCGGGCTGCGCGATCTCTACGGTTACGAGTTGGTGAGCAGCGAGGAATGCATTGCAGACGAACTGGCAGGTGCGGCCAGTTTACTCATGGGTCAAAGCGACGAAGGTCGCCCCGCGGTGATCGTGCGCGGCTATGCGCCGCCCGCCCAAGCTCAACCCGCCCCCGCCGTCTCCATCCAGCGCCCCGCGGCGCAGGACGCGTTTCGCTAACGCTCTGCACGCGCCGAAAACCGCGCGGGTGCAAGCAGGAGTTGTCAGGAAGGCAGCGTCCGCCGCTGATAGGTGCGGTGCGGTGGTTTGCGTAGTGACAGGGTCTCGAGCCAACGGTC
>Ga0334887_1005396_pt1 | contig 10712 bp, 11 predicted proteins | sample GraSluR1_MG_10_FD_207217 | JGI IMG/M metagenome (GOLD analysis project Ga0334887, IMG submission 207217) | Sludge microbial communities from methane-producing bioreactor in Wageningen University, Netherlands - Granular Sludge_18_07-R1 | ecosystem: Engineered > Bioreactor > Anaerobic >...
CGGGAATGTGACCTCATGTCTCCAGGGCATCGGCCTTATCACCCAGTTTTTCTTTCATTTTAGCCAGCAGGGCCTCATCCGGCGTTGATCCGGTCAGGCTGAACATGAAGACATCCAGCATCATCTCACAATCCGCTACTTCTTTGTTGATGTTCTCCTTGCGGATGCGGTCATTATTCCTGATCCAGCCATCCACCCTTGAGACGATTTCATCGGCATGCTGCCCTTCTTCCGCAAACGTCTCCAGCATATTGATCTCTTCGGTGGTCAGCGTATCGGCATGGTGGGAGAGGTAAGCTTCTGCGAGTTCACCCACTTCAGAGAGGAAGAACCACAGGGCATCTTTGGCGTCCGGCCATTGCAGTCCGCGCGCTTTGTAGTAGGCTTGAATGGTGTAGATGTCCATGAGGCTCCTGTTCGTCGTCGATGAGTTTTTTCTATCAGTATAAAGGTGTTTAGGGGATTTTACCGGCGTTTCTCAGGTTCGGATTATTAAACCAGTATAATTACCCTGATTATTCTAAAGTATTATAGTGGAAAAATCTGTCATCATGGATTGGAAATCACACAAAAAAAGGGTAACCGATTTTCTTAAGGCGGTTTATAAAAAGATCAACGCTTTGAGTGGTGGGGTTTTGGAGATCCTCCGTGTAGCTGTTGAGCGTTTCACAAAGGAGCGGGGTTCGGAAGCTTCGGCAAGCCTTGCTTATTATGCTTTGTTCTCCATCTTCCCCATGATGATTGTTTTTATAGTCGTGGGGAGTTTCTTTGTAGACCGGGGTGAGGTTCAAAACCAATTGCTGATGCTGATTCAAGGCATCATTCCGGGGGCGGAAGAGATCGTGATCAGGAACATCGATCAGGTCCTGGAACTGCGGGGGGCGGTCACCTTCATCGCGCTGGCCGGTCTGATCTGGTCTGCGACAAGCGTCTTCAATATCCTGGTCAAGAATATCAACCGCGCTTTCCCGAAAGCCTCGGTGCCGGATTTCTTCAAAGGCCGTTTGCTTGGCCTCTTGATGATCCTGATGCTGGGTTCTCTCACGCTGCTGGCGTTTGCGACCTCGACGCTCTCGAACCTGCTGCCCGCAATCAATATCCCGCTCAACGGTAAAACGCTGCACGAAACCTTTATCTGGCGGATTGGAGCGTTCCTGCTGCCGTTCGGAACCAGCACGCTGATGTTCTGGGCGGTATACCGCTGGGTGCCGACTGTTAAGGTCAGCCATAAAGCCTCGCTGATCGGCGCATTGATTGCCGGGATTGCCTGGGAAATCCTGAACAATGGGTTTTCCTGGTACCTGAGCAGCGGGTTGTGGCAATACCGGCTGGTCTACGGGTCGGTGGGGACGATTGTGGTGTTCTTGTTCTGGATTTATCTCACAGCGACCATCGTCCTGCTTGGCGCGCACCTGACCGCGTCCATCCAGATGGCGATGATGGCAAAAACCGATGAACGAGCTTCCTGAAGGTTTTCCCAGATATTCTCCGGTGGGCGATTCAGCCTTGCTGCTTGAATTTGGGGAACGGGTCAGCCCTGCTCTTAATGCCCGGGTGCACGCTCTGGACCGATGGCTGAAGGCAGACCTGTTCCCGGGTATTACAGCCTGTGTGCCCGGATATGCCAGTCTGCTGGTCTTGTATGATCTCCTGAAGGTTAATGGCGGGCAGGTCCGTACCTGGCTCGAGGAGCGGTGGCGTTCCTGTCCCTTTGAGGATTCACAGCAATCCGGAAAAATTGTGATCCCCGTCCGTTATGGGGGTGAGGATGGCCCGGACCTGGATTTTGTCGCCCGTTACCATGATATATCACCAGAGGAGGTTGTCAGACGTCATACTACCCCCACTTATGTGGTCGCAATGATGGGCTTTACCCCCGGGTTCCCTTATCTGCTGGGACTGGATCCGGCGTTGGCGACGCCGCGGCTGGATGACCCCCGCACCCTGGTCCCGGCGGGATCGGTGGGCATTGCCGGCGAGCAGACAGGAATTTATCCGTTAGACTCTCCGGGAGGCTGGCAGCTGATCGGTCGGATAAGTGAGAAAATCTTTGACCTGGAGCGTGACCCTCCCTTCCTGCTTTCACCCGGAGATGAGGTTATGTTTGTGGCTGCGGAAGGAAGCACCGTGCAATGAGCCTGCTGGTCACACAAGCGGCTTTAGCGCTGACGGTGCAGGATTCCGGCCGCAGCGGATACCAGCGTTTTGGCCTGCCGGAATCCGGGCCGATGGACTGGTGGGCGCACTGGGCGGCGAACCTCCTGGTCGGGAATGCGCCGGGCGCGGCCTGCCTGGAATTGGGCTTTTCGGACGCGGTCCTGCGGGTAGAATCGGAGATGTTGTTCGCCGTCTGCGGTGCGGGGTACCGTTTGCGGCTGAATGGCAGGGAGCTGCCCCTCTGGATGGCGTTCCGTGCCAGAGAAGCTGATGAAATGCGGCTTGAAAAAACGCCGGGTGGAAACTGGGTTTATCTGGCGGCTGCGGGTGATCTGCTCACGCCGGCCTGGTTTGGCTCTCAGAGCGTTTACCCCAGAGGCGGGATGGGCCGCCCGATAACTGCGGGAGACCGGGTCCCAACAGCCCGTAAAGAAGGGATTGGCTGGCAGCTTGCCGGACAGTCACTCCCCAAAGCCTTCCATCCGCCCTGTCAGGCCGAAAACGTTATCCGGGTTGTGCCCGGGCCGCATGAGGACCGTTTCACACCCGCCAGCGTGGAAGCCTTTTACAGATCGCCGTTCACGGTTTCCACCCGTTCCGACCGGATGGGATACCGGCTCAGGGGGCCGGTGATGGTTCACCATGGCGGCGCGGATCTGGTGTCCCAGGGCATGGTCATCGGCGAGATCCAGGTGCCTGGGGATGGGCAGCCGATCGTGATGATGCCTGACCATCCGACCACAGGCGGGTATACGTGTATTGCAACGGTGATCCGGGCGGACCTGCCCCTTGTGGCGCAGTCTGAACCCGGCGTGTCAGAAATCCGCTTCGCGCCCGTCGAGGTCTCAGCCGCACAGGAGATCTATCGAAATGCGCTCGCCGGGATCGATTCCGGCATTCAGCCAAAGGAGGACCTGTGGCATCAATTATGAGGATTGATTTGAACAGCGAACTTGGGGAGGGTTTTGGCCGGTATGACCTGGGGGTTGATGCCGAGATCATGCCGCTGATCAGCTCGGTGAATGTCGCCTGCGGCTTCCATGCCGGCGACCCGCAGGTGATGGCGCGCACCGTCGCGCTGGCAAAACAGCATCAGGTGAGTCTGGGTGCGCATCCGGGGTTCCCCGACCTGCAGGGTTTTGGCCGCCGGAGGATGGATCTGTCTCCGGATGAGATCGTCAATATTATTCTTTATCAGCTTGGCGCACTGGCAGGATTTGCACGAGCAGCAGGGGTGCGGCTGGTCCAGGTCAAGCCTCACGGCGCGCTCTATAACCTGGGGTCGCAGGACCGCGAAGCGGCGGATGCGATTGCCCGGGCTGTTTATGCTTATGACCGGGAGCTGGTCCTGGTGGGTCTGGCGGGTTCAGCCCTGGCCCAGGCCGGAGAAGTGACAGGCTTGCGGGTCGCACAGGAGGGATTCCCTGACAGACGGTATCTTGAGGAAGGGCAGCTGCTGCCCAGATCTCAAAGCGGCGCGGTGATCTCGGACCCTAAGGCGGTCGCTGCCAACGCTGTGACTTTGGCCCGTGACGGCATCACTGTCCGGGGTGAGAGGATCAGGATTGACACCCTCTGTCTGCATGGTGACAACGCCGCGGCGGTCAGGAACGCCAGGGCAGTCCGCAAAGCGCTGCTCGGTGCCGGCTTTGAGATCAGCCCGCTATCCACTTCAGACATAGCCCCCTGAGGACACCCCGTATAATTGAAATCCATTACTCGTAGGCAAGGAGAAACCATGAGAAACTTTAGCTATTACAACCCGACCCGCATCATCTTTGGCAAAGGCACGATCGGCCAGTTGAACGATCAGCTCCCGAAAGGTGCGACAGTCATGATGTGTTATGGCGGCGGTTCTATCAAACGCAACGGGGTCTATGACCAGGTGATGGCTGCGCTTGAGAAGTTTGAGGTCGTTGAGTTTGGCGGGATTGAACCCAACCCGGATTACGATACCCTGACCGGTGCGATTGATCTAGGCCGTGAAAAGGGTGTGGATTTTGTCCTGGCGGTCGGCGGCGGCAGCGTGATTGATGGTGCCAAGCTCGTCGCGGCGGGGATCCCGTATCTGGATGGGGAGCCCTGGGATATTGTGATTGAGAAGAAGAAACCTGAGATCGGTGAACCTCTGCCTCTTGCAACCGTCTTGACCTTGCCGGCCACCGGGTCGGAAATGAACCATACTTCTGTGATCTCGCGCCGGGCAACCGATGAAAAATATGCCTGGCGGAGCGAGGCGATGTTCCCCGTGTTTTCCATCCTGGACCCGACGACGACCTTCTCGCTGCCGGAGAACCAGGTCAGGAACGGGATTGTTGACGCCTATATCCATGTGATGGAGCAGTATGCCACGTATCCGGTTGATGCCAGGCTTCAGGACCGGCAGGCGGAGGCGATCCTGCTGACGCTGCAGGAGATCGGTGAGCAGGCGCTTCAAACCCCGCCGGATTATGATGTCCGCGCGAACCTGATGTGGACGGCGACGAACGCTTTGAACAAGCTCATCAATCAGGGCGTCCCCGAGGACTGGGCAACGCATCTGATCGGGCATGAGCTGACGGCTTTCTACGGCCTTGCCCACGCTGAAACACTGGCGGCCGTGATGCCGCATCTCTACCGGGTCATGCAGGCGGGGAAAGCGGAGAAACTGACCCAGTACGGGCGGCGGGTTTGGGGGTTGACGGGAGATGAAGCAACCGTCATTCGGGAGGCGATTGCGCGGATGGAGGATTTCTTCCATCGGGTTGGAATGCCCACCACCCTGACGACTTACGGGATTAATCCGGAAGAAGCCGCTGAGAGGGTACGGGCGCGGTTTGAAGAACGCGGGACGGTCCTCGGCGAACACGGGGATATCACCCCCGAGGTGGCAGCTGAGATCCTCAGGATGAGCCGGGATTGACGCTGTTGGGGCTTGAAAGTCCATGAACAGGGGTGGTTTGAGTAAACCCACCCCTGAATTTCTCTTATTCACCTGTGGAATACCATGAATAGCTATATATAAGCAAATTAATCCATTAATTCACCTAAATCCACTTTAGGAAAGGGGATTTTGGCATAATTCTTACCGGCTGTCGCCAGCGGTGCGGTGAGATCAAAGCCGACCTTGCAGGTCTCATACGTGCCTGGGTCGGCACTGGGGTCAAGGGAGGAGCCGCGTTCCCTGCCGAGCATGACCAGATCCCGGTCTGCCTGAAAGCGGGTAGCCAGCGCCCATTCCACCGAAAGGGGATCGTAGATGTCAATGTCCTCATCCACAACGAAAATATGCTTGCACGAGCTGTGTCCCCGGGAGGCGGCTTCGATCGCTTTCCGGCCGTCATCCTCATGCTGTTTGCGAATCCGGACGATGGCGTGCAGCCAGGAACAGCCGCCCGGGTTGATGTTCACATCCAGGCATTCGGCGACTTTGTTCACTTCCCGGAAGATGGTGGGCTCCCGCGGCATCCCCATCAGGAGTTTATGCTCCAGTCCGCCGGGGAGCAGGGCATGCCAGATGGGGTCATGCCGGTGGGTGATACATTTGACTTCGAGAACCGGCTCCTCCCGGATGATGTCCTGGGTTTCTGTGAGATCCACAAAAGGGCCTTCCGCATGGCGGCGGTCGCGGTAGACGGTGCCTTCGATCACGAACTCGGCTTCCGCCGGGATCAGGAGGTCGGAGGTCCGGGCTTTGACCACTTCAAAAGGTTCCAGTGCGTTGGCGATCTCAAGTTCGTTGAGGCCGATCTCAACGGAGGTTGCACCGGCAACCAGGATGTTCGGGGCGACACCGATGCAGATGGCGACATCCACAGCGCCGAGCTCCTGCAGGAAGGTGTCAAAATTGCGGGTTTTGACGACCCGGACAGCCATTTCTGTTTTGGAAAACTGCATGCAGCGGTGAAAGTCCAGGTTCTGGCCGTAGGTCGGGTGCCCGGCGATCATCACGCCGGAGGAGATATAGTTCCCGCCGTCGCCCTCGCAGTGGAACAGGATCGGCAGGTCGTCCAGGTCGGGCTGGGTGAGGACGACCTCCTGGCAGTGCGCCTGCTCGGTGGTTTTTGGGGGGCTGGGGTCTTCAATGGCGCGGGAAAGGGTGGGGATGATCTCCTCAACGGCGATCCCGAGGTAACCGGCAAAGGACTCTTTGGTACAGAAAAGGTTGCCCATGACGGGAAACGCTGATTCTTCGATCCGGGTGCAGAGGACTGGCGCTGGCTCGAGGGCTTTCAGGATACCGGCTGTCTGGAGGTGTTTGGATACGGGTTTGTTGATCCGGGTCATGCTGCCGTGTTCGGGCAGCCGGTCGAGATAGGTCCTGAGGGACATGATGCGCTCACTTTCCCAAGTTTTGGTCCATTATAGCAGGAAACAGGGGTAAACCCGGACCCGGAGTAATCGTTAAGTCGTATGTTTCAGTCTATTCATTCACCTACACTCTTGAGCCATACCTTCCCTTCCTGCGGGTACCCGTCCAGTTGAAACGAAGCAGATCACCCGCAAGGTGTGTGCCATCTCCATTATTCTTTCTGCCTTCTCCTTGAGGAGAAGGTGGCACGAAGTGCTGGATGAGGTGCCCTTTTTTAAGTCTTTTCTTCACCTCATCAGTCTGCTTCGCAGACAGCTTCCCCTTGAAGCAATGCGGAACGCCCGCAGGTGCTAGGGGAAGCCTAAAAAACAACTCCTTTTTAAGATGTTGCTGGGTTCTCAGCAATAATTCTGATAAACCAATTGCTCAAAATAAACAGGTGGCGCGCCAACAGGTTGTAAAGGAAAGAGGTAATAAATCAAAATTATCAGGAGAAGCGTTATTCATTCGACTTTACGACAGCCCTGTCCACAACCTTATATGGATTGCCTCTTTAAACCCGGTTGTGCTATACTGAATTTCCATAAAGTTACAAATTAATAATAAAATACTGGTATTCGATGAAAAATCTCAGACAGAAACGACAAAACTCGGGCCGGGGGACCCTCAGACTGCTGATAAGTCTGACCCTCCTGCTTGCATTCAGCAGCACGTCACTAGGCGCTGTCAGCGCGCAGGATCCCCGGCATGACCCGCCCGTTGTGGAGGAGGCTCTGCTGAACCAGGTCAAACAACGGTCTGATTCGCTGGATTACCTGATCTTCTTTGAAGACCAGGCTGACCTCTCAGCGGCTTATGGCATGTCCTGGGAGGAGCGGGGCCGGTATGTTTATGAGACGCTGACCGCGCAGGCGGCGGAATCGCAGGCGCAGGTCCGGCAGTTTCTGGACAAGCAGGGTGTGAGCTATCAGGCGTTTTGGATCCAGAACGTGATCTCGGTTGAAAATTCATCCCGGGCGGCTTTTAACGGCCTGCTGGATTACTGGGAAATTGATACCTTGACCACGATCCCCCAGGTCTTCCTGGATGAGGGTGTGGTGACGGTGACGTCCCTCGAGACGACCTCGGAGCGGGCGGCAACCAGCAACCTGGCGCATATCAATGTTGATGACGCCTGGGCGCTTGGGTTTACGGGCGCAGGGATCGTGGTGGGGAGCATTGATACCGGGGTGCGGTATACGCATAGTGCACTGATCGGACAGTACCGCGGCAACCTAGGCGGGGGCAGCTTTGATCACAATCACAACTGGTGGGATGCCGTCAACGGGCAGGCTGCCGCCTATGATGATCACTGGCACGGCACGCACACGACCGGGACCATGGTCGGGGATGACGGCGGGAGCAACCAGATCGGGGTCGCGCCGGAGGCAGCATGGATTGCATGCAAGGGTTTTCCAAATGCCGGTTCGGGGAGCGGCACAGACCTGTATGAGTGCGGCCAGTTTATGCTGGCCCCCTAGGATCTGGCAGGTGAGAATGCGAACCCCAGTCTGAGACCTCATGTCGTCAATAACTCCTGGGGCGATTGCGAACAGACCTACAGCAACTGGTATGCCGGGGTGATTGACGCCTGGGTGGCCGCGGGGATCTATCCGGTCTTCTCCAACGGGAACGCCGGCAATTGCGGTTATTCGTATCCCCCGGGCCTGAACACGGTTGGGAACCCGGCCCGGTCAGGCAATGTGACCGCGGTGGGGTCAACGGGCAATAGTAACGGCGCTTATGCCGCCCATTCCAATTGGGGGCCGACCGACAACCCGGACACGCTGAACCCGAACGGTTATCCCGACCTCAAACCTCAGGTGGTCGCGCCGGGCGTTTCCATCCGCTCCTCTGTTGTTTCAGGAACCAGTGACTCAACTTATGGTACGGCCACCGGGACCTCCATGTCCGCGCCGCATGTCTCGGGACTGGTTGCCCTGATCTGGGAGGCCGCGCCCTGTTTGATGGGTGATTATGCAGATACTGAGACACTAATTCAGCAGTCAGCGGTTCCGATTCCTTATGACACTAGCAACGGTGATGAAGGGCCTGGAAATGTGCCTAATCATGCAACGGGTTGGGGAGAGATTGATGCTTTACAAACTGTGACTGGGACACAGGATCTATGCAGTGTCCTACAAGGAACAGTCACAGATGCGGGTACGGCACAACCAATCTCAGATATTGTGGTGAGAGTATTGGCTCAAGGTGACTCAAGGAATGATCGTTCGACAACAACAAATGAGGTGGGATTTTACCGGATACCAGTAAATAGCCCTGAGATTTACAATATTGTTGTTTCGAAATTTGGCTATTATTCTGAGACGATAGAAAACAGGGCCATTTCTGAAGATGGGATCACAGAGACTCATGATTTCAGTTTGACAGATTACCCTATTCTTTATTTCTTCCTTCCGCTTTTCATTCGTTAACCTTACCAAACCTCCGGCAGGTCACACCGGGGTGGCTGCCCGCAGCCTCACCCTGCATGAACAGCTCTTATTGGATATAATGTCCGGGATGGAACATTCGGCATTGTATTCGGTGGTCACGTTATTTGAGTGCATGCAGGACCCGGCAACGGTGGCCTGGCTGATGCAGTCGGATATTAACCTGCCTGGAATCACGCCCCCGGGCCGCTATCCAACCCCTGCGGAGATCGAGCAGGTCATTGACGCGATCCCCGGCATGCGGGCGGCCTACCGGAGGACGGCGAAAGTCTGGCAGGTGACGGTGAGGAGCCGAAAGGACGTTTCCTGGGCGTGCCTGGCGGTTCGGGATTATTCCGGCGATGAGCACGAACCGCACCGGTTCTATTTCGAGGGGGGATGGGACGAGGTTATCCTGTTGATCACGGCGCGGCTGGCGGACCTCTGTGGACCGATGGTGCTGCTGCATGATTCCGGAACGCCGCCGCAGGTAGTCTTTTAATTCCCACTGCTTTCAGCCAATTTGCGTTAAAATCCTATCGTATTCAAGATAATACGAAGGAGGATATGACCATGACACAGGAAAAGACCGCATCAAAGAACCATCAGATTGTGACCGCCTGGGCGGCCACCCTGCTCCTTTCAACCCTGCCAAACATCATTTGGCAGGAATTCTTTGGAACGCCGACCATGGCCTTGTTCTGGTCCAAAATCATCTTCCTGGCATTCCTTTTGATCCTTTCTTTTATTTGGAAACCTGCAAAACCACTGCGGTTCTATTTTCTGCTGGTCCTGATCCTGTTTGGTGTTGAAAAGCTACTGGATCTTGTTAGCAAAATGACCTTCTGGCTACGCTGGTTCCCGCATTCCCCCTCTTTTATTCAATCCATGTTCGGCATCCAGCTGCTTCGTGTCATGGTGGCTGTCCTGATGATGATCGCATTGCTTGTCGTCTATAAACGCCCTGCCCGTTTCTTTCTGGTTCCAGGTAAGCTGGACGCGGCCAGCAGCAAGGTTGCATTTATCATTGACGAAGGAACCTCCTGGAAAAACTTGGGGTGGATCCTCTCTCTGTGCATAACAGGAGGCACCCTGGCCTTTCTGATTCTTGCCGGAAGACCGACCCTCTCCCAATTCGCCAGGGTTCTGCCCTCTCTGCCGTTAATTCTCGTTCTGGCGGCGATGAATGCCTTTAGTGAAGAGCTTAATTACCGGGCGGCTTTACTGGCGCCGTTGTATCCTGTCGTTGGCAAGACCCACAGCATCCTGCTGACTGCAGTGTTCTTTGGTTTGGGTCATTTTTATGGCGTACCCTATGGAATCATTGGGGTACTGATGGCCACCTTATTGGGGTATCTGTTAAGCAAGGCCATGGTGGAAACACAGGGGTTCTTCTGGCCCTGGTTCATCCATTTCTGGCAGGATGTCGCAATTTTCTCCTTTATGGCAATCGGCGCTGTCGTGGCTGGGGGCGGTTAGGTCAGTTTGGTCTCTTTTCCTGAAAATGTGAGCCCTGACATTTGACACCCCCTGGGGTCACTGGTAGACTCTGGATAACCGCAGGACTAAACCCTATAATGGCGTTAATGAATTATGTACGCCATCTGAATCAATCCCCGCTACGTTTATTATTGACGAATTTCCAGACAGAGAAGGAGATACTTATGAAACTCAGGCGAAAGACCGCTTATCTGCCGTGGATCCTGGTGATTGCCGTGCTTGCCATCACCTCATTGAGTTGCAACCTGATCAGCAATACCCTGGAATCGTTGTTTAAATCCGGGGTGGACGCC
>Ga0334887_1005397_pt1 | contig 10711 bp, 12 predicted proteins | sample GraSluR1_MG_10_FD_207217 | JGI IMG/M metagenome (GOLD analysis project Ga0334887, IMG submission 207217) | Sludge microbial communities from methane-producing bioreactor in Wageningen University, Netherlands - Granular Sludge_18_07-R1 | ecosystem: Engineered > Bioreactor > Anaerobic >...
GTTTGTATCCAGAGGAACCGTACAACAGTTGAATAGTAAACGGTGTTCTTTTTACTACTTTTGCCTTCTGTTCTTTCAATAGTCTTCGTGCTTTCTGTGGTTTACACGGCATAAGTGGTTTCCCGTGCCTGTTAATAACATAGACTAGCATATAGTCTACCTCCTTACGGAGTAATCTTCCCATCGCCAATGTTATTCGACAGTTTCTCGTTAGCAGCACTGTCCCTACCCATCAGGACTGTTTAACCACCAACCGCAGAGCGTAAGACTTGGGAACGCATCCTACGGTGCCTATACATTTGCCGATAACGTAGTGCTCGAAGCACTCAGGCTAGTCAAATAGGGCTTTAACAAGCCCCCGGCTTTAGCCGTGGGGTATTTGACCAGAATCATCTCTTTCTCAGTTTCGGATTCGAAATCTCATCTATGGCAAAGTTCATCAACGCAAAAGACGTTCCTATCAAAGCGATACAGATCCCGGGAGGAAGAAACCACCACCATGCGCCGGAGAGCAAAGCTCCACTGTTCTGTGCCCAGTAGAGGATCGTGCCCCAGCTGACCACAGAAACGTTTCCCAGGCCCAGAAACTCGAGAGTTGCCTCACCCATAATTGCCGCCATTGTCGATGTGAAAAACGAAGCCATAACCAGCGAGATCATGTTGGGTAGTATCTCTCTAAAGACAATATACACGGGTCTTTCACCCAGATTTCGTGCCACTCTTACGAAATCACGGTTTTTCAAGCTGATTACTTGGGACCTGAGAATTCTGGTTGGCCACGGCCAACTGGTCAGGCCCAGTATCAGTATTATAGGAATAACTCCCTTAACTGTTATATAAGCCGCAATGACTATCATGAGGGGCAGGCTTGGGATTACCAGAAAGACATTGGTGAACAAAGATATTATGTCATCGACTATGCCGCCAAGATAGCCTGCCAGAAGTGCAAGAGTAAGAGCAAGCATGGTAGTGAACAATCCGGTTATGAGCCCTACGGCAAGAGTTATTCGCGTTCCATAAACCATCTGCGAGAAGAGATCTTGACCGGATCTAGAGGTTCCAAGCCAGTGTTCGGAAGAAGGCTTCGCTCCAAGCGGAAGCCTTGTGGTGATCCTTTCATAGGTTGTGACTATTGACTGTTTGAAGAGTCTTCTTTCGGTGTCGGGATCTAGCTGTTGACGTTCCAGAGTCTGCGTCCTTCCTATGTCTTCATCAACTATCGTCGTGACTTCTATCTTGTTTGTCTTTGGATCGTAAGGAGCAATTAATGGCGCGAAGATAGCGACTATTGTGAAGAACAGTAGAATTCCAAGTCCCACAAGAGCTTTCTTGTTTCCTATGAAAAGCCTGAAAATATCTTTGAGCATCACTTACCACCGTCCCGGACGCGAGGGTCTAGGATCAGTATCGCGACATCGGCAATAAAGTTCGCCACGAGAACGGCTACAGAAATGAAGAGGAAGATAGCCTGCATAAGTGGATAGTCCTTGGTTTGAACGGCCTGATAAAGCATAAGTCCCACTCCGGGATATGCGAAGACCATTTCAGTTAATAGCCCACCACCGACGACGAATCCGAGAGACATCGCGAAGCCTGTTATTGAAGGAAGAATTGCGTTTTTGGCAGCATACAATGTCTTTATCCGTCGAAGTGATAACCCCTTGGCCTGAGCTACCGTTATGTAATCCTCGGCAAGTACATTTATCATGTTATTTCTCATAGTCAGTATCCAGGCGCCCATAGAAGAGATAACTATTGTAAGCGCAGGAAGTATCGCATGTTTCAATACCGAAAAGAAGAATTCCCAGGTTCCTCTTTGTAGCTGAGGGGTGTAAGCGCTCCCCAGCGGAAAGAAGGGGATTCTGAAGGCCAACAAGTATATAAGCAGGAGACCGAGCCAGAAGTACGGAAAGGACCTGACGAAAATGAACATGCCTACCGTAAATGATGCCAGTCTTGTGTTCCGCTTCCAGGCAACTCCAATTCCAATAATAGTTCCAATAAAGAAGCTAATGATCGTTGCTGTTCCCATAAGACCAATCGTCCATGGAACCGCCACTTTCAGCACGCCGGAGACCGGTGTAGGAAAACGTGAGATCGAGATTCCAAGATCGCCCTTAATTAGATTAAGCAAGTATTTTCCGTATTGAATAACCATGGAATCGGTCGAATCGACCCCAAAGGCCGCTCTTATTGATTCCAGAGATTCTAGTGGAATACCCTGCATCTTGTCCATCAGATCCTGAGCAGGGTCTCCGGGCATAAACCTTGGAATGAAGAAATTCAGCGTAACGGCAACAAAAAGAGCGAAGAGAAGCAATCCAATCTTTCTAGCAAAGTAAGCCACTACAATCAGAGGATTTTCTGCCGGCAATCAGCCCCAGTTCCTTCCTCTTTCCTCCCCTCCAGAATCTACTAAACAAAGAAAGCTCGCGGACCGTACTGTGCGGTCCGCGAGATCTGTGACTATCGCAGATGAATGGACAACATTATCGGCATCTTGTGCATGCCGGTCGGTCTCGGTTCTGCGTAAGGATTGCTGGCACTGGGCCAGCCGACGAAATTCCTGGTGTTGTACTCGAACCAGACTGGATTGAAGAACATAGGTACTGATGGAAGGTCTCTAAGGAAAAGTTTCAGCACCTCAGCCATTATTCTGTCCTGTTCTTCGGGATCTGTGAGCTGTTTGTACTTGTCCAGAAGAATGTCTATCTCTTCATTCTTGTAGCGCATTCCGTAGTAATTACCCGCACGTTCTCCTATAGGTGCCCAATGCTTGGAGTGAACCCAGTTGTCGAACTGGGAATATGGACTCGTGCCGGTGACAGAGATACCGAAAAGCAACTCATAGTTCCCATTGTACATCATATCGCGGTAGGGTGATGGCCATGCCGCCAGAGTGACTATAGCCTCTATACCGACTTCCTTAAGTTGTCTTGAGACTTCTTCAGCACCCATTATCCAGTCAGTCCAACCGGTAGGTACATAAAGATTCAGAGAGAGAGCCTTGCCGCCTTTCTCGTATATGCCGTTCCTGTTGAGTCTGTATCCGTCTCTTTCTATAAGATACTTCGCGTAGTCGGGATCGTACTCTATACCGTATTCTTCCAGCGCTTCTTCAGCAAGGTGAAGGTAACTGGCCTTAATCCCGGCGATAGATGAAGGAACTGCTCCACTGGCCATTATTCGAGTTATTTCTACAGGGTCGATTGCTGAAGCGATGGCAGCTCTAAGATTGTAGCTGTCGAAAGGCCATTGAAGGTTGTTGAGGTTCAGGAATACCAGATTTCCCTCTGGTAACCAGTACTTGAAATGCTCAGGATCGGCCTTCACGAAGACTTCATCGATATTTGCAATGAAATACCCTGCCCAATCGAATTCTCCTCTGGCAAGTCTCAACGGAGCCTGTTCATTAGTTGTGGTCATTGTAAGAACCTCATCAATGTAGGGTAAAGGCTTTCCGTCCGCGCCGATTTGCCAGTAGTTCGGATTCCTTACAACAAGAAAAGATTGTTCACTGAATGAGCCTTCCTTATAAACAAACGGGCCCGTACCAACTGGGATTTCTTCTCCGATCCAGGTTAGGGGATCATCGACCTTTGACCATATGTGCTCGGGAACTATGAAGACACTCGAGAATCTCTCGATAACTGTGGTATCGATGCTAGTAAACGTGAATGTGACTGTCATTGGCTTCTCTGAGCGGACATCAACTACTCCCGAAGTCCAGAGACTTGCTACGTCGAGCGCTCTATTGTCTTTACCTAGACCAACCGTAAACAAAACGTCCTTTTCAGTGAATGGTTCTCCATCGCTCCACTTAACACCTTCTCTAAGCTTAAAGGTCAGTTCAAGCAGATCTTCAGACCACGTGAAACTTTCAGCAAGCCAGTTCATTGCTCTGCCGGTCTGAGGATTGAAGTAGACTAATGTCTCATAAAAACCTCCAACGGCGATTTCATTGGAATTAGGAGAGAAAGGGTTAAAATTCTTCAGTAGAACTCCCTGTTTCATTGATGTTATTCTTAACGTACCACCTCTCTTCACATCTGCAGCGAGAACTGTTACAGACAACAAGAGCGATATGAGGATCAGGACCAAAAATGCCTTCTTCATCAGATTACTCCTCCTTACGATGATTTTGATGCACTAGTAGGATTATATACATTACATTTCTATCTTCCAAAATCATTTCACACTGTATATGGTCGAATACGGTCGTTTATAGACTAAGAACAGCATATAGTAATCTGTATAGTATGATATTACAAATATACAATGGTCAATTAAGTCCGCAGGTAAGCTGAAACAGCTATTACAGAACTTGGACTGTGGTTAAGACAGAGACTGGAAGCCTCTGTCAATAATTTCCTCAAGTTCCTCCAGAGAGGTTTGCAAGCTTGCCGAGCCCGATGTGACTGCAGCCCGGGCAACTTCTATCGCAAACCTCTTAGCTATTCCGGACTCAAATGCCCTTGGCAGAATGTAGTCGGGAGATAGCGAGTTTTCATCGACTGCATAAGCCAATGCAGCTGTTGCCGCTAGTTTCATAGCTTCGTTTATATCTCTAGATCTCACATCCAGTGCTCCTCTGAAGATTCCCGGAAAGGCCAGAACATTGTTTATCTGATTTGGGAAATCCGATCTACCTGTTGCAACAATGGACGCACCGGTCTCTCTGGCAAGATCGGGCATGATCTCGGGTACTGGATTGGCAAGTGCAAACACGATTGGATTCGAAGCCATTGATCTTATCATCTGAGGAGTCACGAGACCTCCAACTGAGGTTCCAACAAAGAGGTCGGCCCCCACAAGTGCACTGGCCAGATCTCCGCAGATATTTTCCGGGTTAATCTCATTCACGATCTCTCTATGGAACTCATTGAGAAGTGTCTGTGGATCATCTTTGTTTAGAATTCCATACCTGTCTACCGCAACGATATTTCTCACTCCTGCAGCCAGCAACATCTTAATAGTAGCGCCACCGGCTGCGCCTGTTCCGACGACAGCGACTTTCAGATTCTCCATCTTTTTGTTGACTATCTTAAGAGCGTTTCTGAGAGCGGCAATTGCTACGATTGCTACTCCGTGTTGATCGTCGTGAAATACAGGAATATCAAGTCTTCGCCGTAGCTCCTGTTCAATGTAGAAACACTTTGGTGAGGAGATGTCTTCAAGGTTCACGCCTCCAAATGTGGGGGCGATAGCTTCCACAAATCTGATTATTTCGTCGGGCTCGTGGATGTTTATGCACAGTGGAAAGGCGTCTACGTTTCCAAACTCCTTGAACAGAACTGCTTTGCCTTCCATTACAGGCATTCCAGCTTCGGGCCCTATGTCTCCAAGGCCCCATACCGCTGTGCCGTCGGAGACTACGGCAACGTAGTTCCATTTGTTAGTGTAGTCAAATACAAGTTCTTGTTATCTTCGATTGCTCTGCAGACATCTGCGACGCCAGGAGTATAGGCAAGCGACATTGCCTGCATACTGTCTACCTTCACTCGGCTTCTGACTTCCAGCTTTCCTCTGAGTTCCTTGTGAAGACTCAATGCCTTTTCGTTCATGATAATCACCCTCTATCGATATGGAGATCAAAGACGTTGCTTCCGGAAACGTCTATCGCGACATACAAAGGGAATTCTTTAACCTCTGCCAGAAATATGGCTTCAGTTCCAAGATCCTCGTAAGCAATCGGTTCGAGAGAAACGACTCTTTCGGCCAGAGCGGCGGCAGCACCGCTCGGAGCTAGAAGATAAGCTCTTCTGTATTCTCTACAGAGATCAACTGCAAGTCTTCCGCGCTTTCCTTTGCCAATAGTCGCCTTGACGCCCAGTCTATAAAGCATTTCGAGAAACGGATCCATTCTAGCCGACGTCGTGGGTCCTATATCTCCGAAACTACCTTCAGTCGGTTTTGCCGAACCGGCATAGAAGATCACCTTGTCTTTCAGACTAACCGGCAGGACGTTGCCTTTATCAAGAGCTTCACAAAGACGTTTTTGAGCAGCGTCTCTCATTATGATGAGTTCTCCACAATATATCAATTCATCGCCTGCGCAGAGATCTTCAACCTTCAATCGTGACTCGCCCCCTTCGAGAAATATAGCAATCAACGGCCAAACCAACAGGGAGTACCGCAATATGTGTGGGAAACGTCTCAATATGAACCGAGTATGCGGTTATTCCTTTGCCCAGACCCTGATATCCGAACTTCAAATCGTTTACTTCTCTGAGTATTCTTTCTTCCAATGCTGCATAGCTATCTCTCTCATTACGCTCTCCAAACTCTCTGGTCAGAGCGAACTTTGCCAGCAGCATAGCCTTTTCCGAACTACCGCCAATACCTATACCGATCTTCAATGGGGGGCAGCCTCTAGCTACCCCTTCTCTAATGGAGTTAACGATTGTCTCGGCAATTTCGTCCGGAGTAGCGGTCGGACTAAGCATAAAAAGCCTTGACAGATTTTCGCTTCCGCCGCCTTTCACCAGAAACCTTATTTCTAAGGTTCTGCCGATGACGGGAGAAATATGACAGATGGAGGGAGTGTTGTCTCCAGTGTTCTCTCTTTCAAAAAGCGGATCACGAACCATAGAATATCTGTAAGGTCTTTCACTGTATACTTTTCTGACGACCGAATCCAGAATTCTGTCGACAGGTTCTTCGAGCCGGACTTCGTTGCCTAGAAATATGAAAAACTCTACGAAACCGGTGTCCTGACAGATAGGGAGGCCCGTTTTCCTGGCGATGCTGGCGTTTTCCTTCAGAGTATCTGAAAATGGGCCTTCGTAACTTTCGAGAAGAGACAGAATCTCCGGGTTCATTTCTGTGTTTGCCTTTATCAGTGCCCTTTCAACTCTTTCTGCAATTACTTCACTCCGAATCAACGAAATACACCGCCCGATCCCTAAATGCCGTAAACCCTCCCTTTGAAAAACTAGATAATTGTGCTATAGTATTTATAGCGACAGTATTGTACACAATAAACTGGAGGTGTTTGTAATGAGTGTCTATGATTTCGATGTGGTATCAATAGAGGGATGGAACAGGTCACTTTCTGAATACAAAGATAAAGTTCTTTTGATAGTCAATACGGCGAGCAAATGTGGTTTTACACCACAGTATGACGGTCTTCAGCGACTTTACGATAATTACAAGGACAGAGGCTTTGTGGTTCTAGGATTTCCCGCCAACGATTTTCTTAGGCAGGAACCCGGAAACGATGAAGAGATAAAGGAATTCTGCACGGTCAAGTTCGGTGTAAACTTTCCGATGTTCTCCAAAATCCACGTAAAAGGCAAAGACATACACCCTCTTTATGAATTCCTGACTTCAGGCGGAGGAAAAGAGGAGTTCGCCGGTAAGATTAAATGGAATTTCGCGAAGTTTCTGATTAGTAGACAGGGCGAGATAATCGCGCGTTTTGATCCGAAAGAAGATCCGGAGACATTGATACCGGCCATTGAGGAGGCGTTACGATGAATGTTGACTCAAAGCTCCCTCAAGGAGATGAATTGCTGAAACTGGACAATCAGCTTTGCTTTGCGTTGTACTCAAGTGCGAGAGGTATAACAAGAATGTACAGACCGATTCTATCCAGATTCAATATTACGTATCCTCAGTATCTTGTTCTGCTAGTTCTCTGGGAACACGGCCCGATGAATGTAAAGGATCTTGGAGAGAAGTTGTTCCTCGATTCAGGTACTCTCACTCCATTGTTGAAAAGAATGGAGAGACTGGAAATACTATCAAGAGAGAGATCTACTGAAGATGAAAGACAGGTCTTAATAAGTTTGACAGAAAAGGGACTGAATATGCGAGAGGAGGCCTTGAGTGTTCCTCTTGAGTTGGCAGGCAACCTGGACCTGAAAATGGATGAGTACAGGCTTCTAATGACGGCTCTGAAGAGTCTGATTAACAAGATGGAACTCGAATAAAAACTCGCGGATTTAATCCGCGAGTTTCTTCGGAGGTCTTTTTGTCGCCTATTCAGTTCATGGTAATATACTTTGCAGGTCTGGTAGCTGGATTTATGAATGTGATTGGAGGAGGCGGGTCTATGATTACTCTTCCTGTGTTGATGTGGATTGGATTGCCCGCACCAATTGCAAACGGTACAAATCGAATAGCAATACTACTCCAGAATGCTGTTGGAGTAAGGACCTTCATTTCCAGCGGAGTGAAACCTGACAGATCAATACTTCCAGCCATATTCTTCGCAAGTGTCGGTTCTATTCTTGGATCACTATTCGTAACCACAATACCAAGAGAGACCCTGGATAGAGTGATAGCGATAGTATTACTGCTTGTAGTCTTTTCGACTCTATTCATACCGAGAAGAAAAGTTTCTCATTCCGCTTCTCTGCCGGTAACTGCCATGATCTTCGCAGCGGTAGGTTTCTATGGTGGATTTCTTCAGGCTGGTGTTGGCTTTTTCCTTATAGCGGCGATAACGTATGTATTCGGTTATGACCTCGTGAAGACGAACGCGACCAAGATAATTATCGTTCTGACTTATACGCTTTTCTCAGTTTCGATATTCGCTTCCAGAGGCATGATAGAATTACTCCCTGGATTGTCGCTCGCTATTGGAAACATGAGTGGTGCCTTCATGGCCGCCAGATTATCGGTTAAGAAGGGGAGTGCCTTTGTGAAGTGGATTTTAGTCGCTGTGGTAGTCATTAATGCTATTAAGTATCTGTTTTTTTGAGGAGTAAACCTGTATGAGCACTTCCATGAAAGAAATGGTGAATAGACTCATCTCACTTGGTTACTTGCACGATGAGAGACTTATCGAAGCACTCGGGCATATTGACCGAAAACATTTCATTGAAATAGATTTGCAGAAAATGGCATATCATGATAGAGCTTTAGCAAGTCTTTCGCGAGGCGGACAGGTTATTTCTACCTCAACTCAGCCGTCTCTTCTGATCTCTATGATTGAGAGTTTGGACATTGCGGAAGATTCAGCAGTCCTGGAAATCGGAACGGGTACAGGTTTTTGTGCATGTCTTATTTCTAGGATGGCCGGATCTGGAAGAATTATCTCCTTTGAGATCGACTCCGCTATCGCCGAGAGAGCGAGAAGGAATACTTCGCTTTACGGTATAGAAAACGCCAGGATTCTTGTTGGCGACGGTCGGTATGGCTATCCAGACGAAGCGCCGTATGATGCGATCATATCAATGGTAGCTTTTGAAGGTATGAATAAGGAGCTCTTCTTACAGATGAGACCACATTCCAGGGCAGTTATGCCAGTCTTCAGAGGCATTCAGGATACACCCGTCTTTCTCTTTGAGAAGGTTGGAGACGACTCTTTTGAAGCCACGGAACTCACAGGTGCAATCTTCATGACAGCTCAGGATGTGAAACCGAATCCAATATACGGGAATAGATCTTTCAAAGCGACCTTTGGATCAGAAGAACCTTACGATCTGAGAATTATCCGGTAACGATCCTCCAGAAGACGTCCACACCCTTCTCAATTACTGAATCTGCCGGTAAAAACTGAGAGTTGTGAAGGCCTTTGGGGTCTTCTCTTCCTGTGCCTAGCCAGAAGAGTAGAGAAGGATACTTGAGAGCTATAAAGGAGAAGTCTTCACCGACATACTTCATCTCTACGGTATTTACCTCAACAAGGTGTCTCAATTTCTCGTAGAGTTCCTCATTGACGTTGAGCTGCGGATATCTGGAACCTACGGTCTGACTGTAAATCAGACCACGATTTGAGGCAATTTCATTCCCAATATCTGCAAGCTCTTCAACAGCGCTTTCCGAGAGTCTATAATCGGGCGTCCTTATAGTCCCATAGAGAACACATGAATCGGGAACTACATTTCTTACACGTCCGCCGCTTATCATTCCAAATCTTAGTACGGTATCTTCACGAGGAGACCGGTAGACCTCTCTAAGAAAGTCAGTCGCTCCCTCTACCGCGTCCAGGCCTTGTTTGTAAAAGGCTACGTGGGCAGATCTTCCTTCGAAAATGCAATCGACTTCGTATGCCGAGGCGAACAGCACACCCGGTCTCGAACTCACAGAGCCTTCGGGATACTCATCGTTCACGTGAAGGGCCCAAGCTTCATGAATACTGAAGCGTTCCAGAGATTCCATACACCTTTCAGCACCCCCTCCCGCCTCCTCCGCGGGCTGAAAGAGAAAGAGAAGATTCTCCTTTGCCCTGTGCAGGATGACCCGTTCGATAAGGCCTATCAATACTGTCATATGTACGTCGTGACCACATGCATGCATTATTCCCTCATGACCAGAACTGAACTCCCATCCAGTGTCTTCAACGACCGGTAGAGCGTCCATGTCGGCTCTGAAGAGTCTAAAAGGTCCATCGCCAAACTCCCACCTGGCAAGTATGCCGGTTCCGGCAACCTCTTCGTAAGGGACTCCAAGACTGTCCAGCAATCCCTCAATGAAGGCCTGTGTCTTGTATTCTCTGAAAGAGAGTTCGGGTATCATGTGCAGTTTATGTCTTATATCTGCCAAATCCATCATCGTATTAATCGGCGGTGCCCCACTCCTTTAGCTGTGGGGAGGAAGCCGCCTGCCTCCTTTCACATAGTGGTAAGGAGCTGGATTTCTCCAGCCCCGTGTAGGCTAGTATATAGCCTACCTCCTTACGGAGTAATCTTCCCATCGCCAATGTTATTCGACAGTTTCTCGTTAGCAGCACTGTCCCTACCCATCAGGACTGTTTAACCAC
>Ga0334887_1005411_pt1 | contig 10697 bp, 8 predicted proteins | sample GraSluR1_MG_10_FD_207217 | JGI IMG/M metagenome (GOLD analysis project Ga0334887, IMG submission 207217) | Sludge microbial communities from methane-producing bioreactor in Wageningen University, Netherlands - Granular Sludge_18_07-R1 | ecosystem: Engineered > Bioreactor > Anaerobic >...
CTTGGTAGATGATGCCGCTGTAGAAGTCCACGTTCGGATAGAGCTTGCGCTCGACGAAATATTCGTCTTTTAGGGCGACTTCTTCTAGCGCCAGCGCGATGTCGAGCAGCGGGTTCGATCCGGTAATCTCGAATACGTCGTCTGCGATCTTTTTGATGATGCGCGCCCGCGGGTCATAGTTCTTGTATACGCGGTGGCCGAAACCCATTAGCCGGAATTCGCCCTTCTTCACGCGCTCGACATACGAAGGCACGTTCTTGACGTCGCCGATTTCCTTGAGCATGTTGAGCACGGCTTCGTTGGCGCCGCCGTGCAGCGGCCCAAAGAGCGCGGCAGCCGCGCCGGACATGGCGCTGTACGGGTCTGCGAGCGAAGAGCCGATGTTGCGCATAACCGCAGTAGAGCAGTTCTGCTCGTGGTCGGCGTGCAAAATGAATAGGACATCCAGCGCCTTTGCCAGGACGGGATTGACCTCATAGTCCGACTGGTGCATGTAGTCCAGCATGTAGAGCAAGTTTGCGGCGTAGCTCAGGGTGCTGTTGGGGTAGTTGTAGGGACGGCCGATGCGGTGGCGATAGGCGAAGGCCGCAACCGTAGGCAACTTGCCCAAGATGCGCAGAATCTGCTTGTTTTGGACCTTCGGGTTCTTTAGGTCTTTGAGTTCGGCATAGAAGGTTGACATAATTGATAGGGCGCCGATGAGCATGCTCATTGGGTGGGCGTTGTAGCGAAACGCTTCGAGCATGCGCGCCAGGTTTTCGTGAATGAACGTGTGGTGGAGTACATCGTACTCCCATTTGGCGCCCACTTCCTTGGAGGGCAGTTCGCCGTAGATCAACAGGTAGGCCACTTCGAGGAAATTGCTCTGTTCGGCGAGCTGTTCGATTGGATAGCCGCGATAGAGCAGGATGCCCTTGTCTCCATCGATATAGGTGATGGAGCTTTTGCACGACGCCGTGTTCGTATAGCCCGGATCGTAGGTCATGAGGCCGAAGTCATCGGGGTTCACTCTGATCTGGCGCAATGCGATGGCCGGGATGGTGTCATGTTCGATCGGGATCTCATAGCTTTTGCCGGTGCGATTGTCGACGATGGTCAGCGTATTGGTGCTCATGTGACATGCTCCTGGGGTTGTGCGTCTCGATTACCGGTTGTGCAGCGTCCGTCCGCATCCACGGGCCTGTTTCTCCGATAGTGGGAACAAGGGGAAGCGCGCCCCGCGATGTGCCGCTCGTCTTTTAGAGTGCGTAGCATTATGCAACGCATCACAGAGAAAGCAAAACGCGATGCGCGACTTAGGCCCCTTCGGGCGGATCGTCTGCCGGCGCAGATGTTTCGTGACCGGCCGCAACCCAATAATAGTCGGCGTAGCGCCCGGCTAGCTGTAAGGGCAGGCGCGCGTGCAGATGGACGCCCTGGGCGAGGTGATCTTCGCTTTCGACGAAGCCGTGTGTATGGGCGAGAGCGACCAGGTCGCCGCGTTCATAGGGGATGAGCACGTCGACCGGCGCCATCTGGCGGTAGAGTACGGCGTCGATGCGCTGGAGGAGTTGGTCGAGGCCGGCGCCGTTTCTGGCGCTGATGGCGACGGCATTGGGATAGTCGCGCAAGCCGGCGAGAAGGCGCGCTTCGACGGTAGGATCGGCTCGGTCGAGACGGTCGATTTTATTCAGTGCAGTGATGACGGGCTTGTCGCCAGCGTCCAGTTCTTCGAGCACTTCTTCGACGGCGGCTACCTGTTCATCTACATTGGGGTGCGACGCGTCGACGACATGAAGCAACAGGTCGGCTTGGGTGACCTCTTCGAGCGTGGCGCGGAAGGCGGCGACCAACTCGGTGGGCAGTTTTTGGATGAAGCCTACCGTGTCGGTAAGAAGGACGGCGTGTCCGCTCGGCAATTCGGTGCGGCGCGTGGTTGGGTCGAGCGTGGCGAAAAGTCGGTCCTCGGCGCGGACGCCTGCGTTAGTCAGTCTATTGAGAAGCGTGCTTTTGCCGGCGTTGGTATAGCCGACCAGGGCGAGGACGGGGATGGCGGATTCGCGACGTTGGCGACGGTGCTGGCTGCGCTGCTTCTGGATGTCGGCAAGCTGGCGCTTGAGGAGAGCGATACGCCGGCCGATCTCGCGGCGGTCGACTTCGAGTTGCGTTTCGCCGGGGCCGCGCACACCCACGCCGCCGCCCGCGCCGCCGGCGCGCCCACCTGCTTGGCGCGCCAGGTGGGTCCAAGCGCGGGTCAGGCGCGGCAGGCGATATTCATACTGCGCCAACTCGACCTGCACCGCGCCTTCGCGCGTGCGGGCGTGGCGAGCAAAGATGTCTAGGATCAGCGCGGTGCGATCTAGCACCTTGATCTCCTCGCCAAGAGCCTTTTCCAACTCGCGCTGCTGGCGCGGGGAAAGCTCCTCGTCGAAGATGACAAGGTTGGCGCCAAGCTCCAGCACGAGCATGTGCAGTTCTTCGAGCTTACCGCTGCCGATGAAGGTGGCGGAATTGGGCGTTTCGACGCGCTGCGTCACGCTGCCGAGAACGCTGACGCCTGCGGTCTTGGCGAGCATGGCAAGCTCGGCAAGCGAGTCTTCGAGCGAGAGCAGACCGGGATGGGCGAGCCACTCTACACCCACGAGGACGGCTCTTTCGACAGGCTGGCCGGTTGAAAGCAGGCCGCTATTGTCGCGCGCGAGCGAAGCGGCGTCCCGCGAATCCGGATGCGAAGATGCGCCGCGGGAAGTCTCTGGTTCATACGAAGCGGGTTTAGTCATTCTCACCTTGTGATTGTGTCGGAAATAGACGATTCAGCCAAACCAGCCCGGCTTTCATTCGATGGCGCTTTGCAGGTTGGCGGACGCCACCCAGCCAGGCATCGGGCGAACGATGTGACGCCATTGCCCGTCAACGGTAACGGCGATAGCTGTAACGCCGGCGCCTGCCTCTAGCGTTCCCGCCACTGCGCCCGCTGCGTCCGGCATGTCCAGGACCGGGGTCTGCGCGAGGACGGCGGTCATCGCCTCGGCACTGATGCGCACCGGCGCCGGAACTCCGCCCGGCGGCAGGAAGTTCAGATAGAGATTGCTGACCCAACCCTCGGCAGGTTGCGAAATCTGTGACCACTGCGCATCGCGCGAATAAGCCGTAACCGTCACGACAGCGCCGGCTTCGAGCATCGCCGACGAGTCATCCGCAGTAGAAGGTCCGCTGCGCACGAAGAGGGGGCCGGCACTGACCCAGGCAGTGCGCGGCAGCGCATAGACGCCTTGCACATGGTCGGCAGGATCGCTGCGCACCGCCATGAACCACCGCTGCGGGCCTGCCAACAAACGGGCTGGACGGGCCAATGAGCCGGCGCCATCTATGACGATCCAGAACACGAGCGCAACCAACACCGCGCCGGCAATCCATAGATAGGGCTGCACCGCAGGTTCGGCGCGGCGATTCTGCCTTGTCCGCGCGCCGCTGCGCGATGCCGGAGCTTCCGCTGCAACAGGTTGCGTAGAGGCCGGCGCTTCTTCCGTCCCAGATTCTACACCATATCGGGCTGATTGTCGCCCTGCCGAACGGCGAACGAGCCTGGAGTGAACGCCGCCAGGCGAGCCGGTCAGGTTGAGGGCGTCGGCCCATGATTCCACGGCCCAGTCGGATGCGTCTTCGGCCAACGCCAGTTTGTCTTGCAGCCGGCGGGAGAGACGTTCCCAGACTGCGCTACGCGGCATCCATGTCGGGGCGGCGAGAAGCTCGGCGGGCACGTTCTCGCGCTGGGCGTTGATGAGCACAAAGATTTCGCGCCGGTATTGGCCACACAGATCGTTGAGCAGAGCTTCGGTGCGTCGCGGATCCGTGGCGAGTTCGGCGCCATACCGTTCGATCAGTTCTTTGAGGACGCGCCGGGGCTGGTTCTTCATTATGCGCTGCGCACGGCACGGATCAAATGCGCACTTCTCCTTCGCCTGCGCCGAACTGAATGCGGACGCCGGCGGCCAAGGTTATGCTGCGGTCCGGCTCGACTGTGCGAATCTCGCCCGCGGGGGCGATGGCGGTCCATGCGTCCGATCCCAGGTTCTTCAGCCCCCAAATGCGCGGATCGCTTGGGTGACGACTCACCTCTGCGATGGGCCGGCTGAAGTCGTAGGCGCGATTATGGTCGACGTGATGGGGAAAGAGTTGCGTGTCGTGGTTGAGCATGACGACCGCGGGCGGGAGGTTGGTCGCGGTCGCGTAGGCGATGCGCATACGCAACGGCGGCTGCAGCGATGACCGGCAGGACCAGCACGGCTGGCCGCGCAAGCTCCCGTCCGGCCCGGCGTGCAGCGCGGCCGTGTCGTAGAAGCATTCAGCGCCGCAGTGGGGGCAGTAGAAAATGGCATCGCGCAGGCGGATCATGGCGGCGCGCCATTCGCTCTCGCGCACGCGACCTTGCTGGCTGTCGCGAATGCCGACTGTGAAAGCGCGAATGAACAGATCGCGCAGGAATTGGGGGTATATGGGCCAGAATGCCAGCGCGTTGTCGTGAAAGCCGGGCTGCGGGCGGTTGGAGTCGTCGAGGGGGTCAAAGATGAAGACCGGGTCGCTGCCGTAGAGCTTAGTCATGGCCGGCAGGTCGAAGCAGCGGATAGCGGTTTCGCGTTCACCTTCCAGCGGGTGATGGTTCAGCAACAGGTAGAAGAGCAATACGGCAAGCGAAAAGAGATCGGTCTGTGTGCTAGGCGCGGCCAGGCCGGTGACCAATTCAGGAGCCATGAAACGGGCGGTGCCGCCGATCGTGCCGGGCTGGCCGTCAATGTCGACGTTGTCGTTGTCGCAGATGCGCACCTCGCCGGAGGCCGGATCGAAGAAGACGTTGCCGAAGGAGATGTCGCGATAGCAGAAGCCGCGCGCATGAAGCTGTAGGTAGGCATGAGCTAGCTCGAATGCCGCAGTGACGAGCGCACGGAAGGATGGCTCGACGCGGCGTGTTACGAGGTCGACCATGCCCTTGAAGCGCTCTTCGCGCAGGTCCATGATGTAGCCAAAGCCGGGGGTGGCGGGCGTGGCGGCGAGTTCGCGGGGCCAGAGGAAACGGTCGCTGGGTGCGCCTGTTCGCACGGCGCGTTCGAGGCGTTCACGCAGGCGAGCGTCCTGCTTGAGGTAGTGGGGAAAGAACCATTTGACCGCGACCTGCCGGTCGTTCACAGAGGCGCGGTAGACCTCGCCCTGGCCGCCGCCGCCGAGAAAGCCGTCGATGCGTGTGATCAGGCCCGATGTTTCGCCGTTGACTTGTTGGCCAAGCTTGAGCAGTTGGTTCATGTCTGTCTCCGATTGGGGGACATTATAGCATGGGTTCGCAGGGGGAGATAAGCGATTTGATCTGGCGAACGGCTGATGCGCCAGCGAGCGGACGGCCCGATGCGTCTGATGGGGTGAACGACGCCGGCAGGGGTGAGCACAGGTTGGAGACGCTCGATGGTCACCCTAAGCGCAGAGAAGGGCTTGCCTGACTATGGGACATTGAGTTGCGCTCAAGATGACGGCTTGATTCGAACGTGGCGCAAACCCCGCGGCCAGGGCCAGATCGATGGGCGGCGTCACCTGTGCTAAAATGCTGGCGAGTAGGAATGTACGCGTCTGAGTGTGGGGCTGAACGGTATATAGTGCGGATGAGGCGATGATATCAAACGAGCGATTTGAGGAACTCGTCGACGAGGCCTTGGCTTCGATCCCCGACGATTTTTGGCAGGTAGTCGAGAATTTGGCGGTAACAGTGGCGGAGTGGCCGAGCCGGGCGCAGCTTTTGAGCACGAATACGCGCGCCGGGCATACGTTACTGGGCTTGTATGAGGGGATCCCGCTTACGGAACGAAGCCAGCATTATGGTTTGGTCCCGCCGGACAAGATCACGATCTTCCGCGGCCCGATCCTGCGCATGTGCGCGCCGGACGACGAAGCCGCCGTGCGGGAGCAGGTGCGGCGGACTGTCCTGCACGAGGTTGCCCACCATTTCGGGATCTCCGATGAGCGACTGCGAGAGATAGGCGCGTATTAGCGCGCGGAGAAAGGATGGGTGGCGGATATGAAGGGCGTCCGCATTGCTGCGATGTTGTTGATGGCGGTTGTTCTGTTGGCCGGCTGCAGTGTACCGGTTCCGCTGCCTGGAAGAGATGCCGGAAATGGGGGAGGGGGCGGTTTACGGCTGCCGGCTGATCTGAGCGATCTGACGAGCATGTGGAACGACTTGGGACTGCCGGACTTGAGCGGGCTTGCCAATCTGCCGGGCGTCGATTCGCTGCCGCTCGTCGAGTCCCTGCCGGGCGGCATCGTCCTGCGCGGTCCGGTCGAGCGTAGGGTGATGGCGGGCAACTACGTGCCGGGGACTAACCTGTACCTGGCGCGCACTGGCCCCAACGGCGCCGAGTTTGAGATTCTGGGCATGCACAGCGTGCGTACGGTGGGCGACTCGCTCGACTTCGACGGCGGGTGGCCCGGCATGCAGAACGTAGAATACAACGCTCGTCTGCGCATCTATCATGTGGGAGAAGCCCAGGTGCGAGCGGCCGGGGTTCACCAACTCAAGATCTCCGGCATTGCGCCGCAGAAGACCGACCTAGCATTGGTTGGGCAGGGAGTGAAGTTTCCCTTTACCGCGCGGGTTGCTGTGGGAGAGACGATCCCCGGTACTACGCTCAGCTATGCAGGAGAGAAAGAACTGGGTGCAGAGTTGTCGGGTCTGCAGGCGAACGAATACCCATACTTCAAGGCGGGGGATAGCGTGCGCTGGCGGGGCAATCTGCGACCGGATATGGCGGCTGAGTTCAACCTGCGCATTCTGATGTACGATAGCCAGCATGCTCAGGTCGGCGGTGTTGTGACCGTAGCGGCGCCGGCGGGCGGGGGAGAGTGAAAATGCGCGGTCTTGCGGGCGATTCGCCCCGTGGCGACTTGTCCGGGTCGCTTCCGGAAGGTTCGCAGGCAATACCCGCGCGCTACTTCAACATCACGGATGCCAACGCATGGCCCGTAGCCGGGCTGCTGGTGTTTATGGACAGCCAGGGGCAGCCGGTGCGGGCGGAACTGCACCTCTATGACGAGCTGCCGAGCCATATACACGAAGGGGCGGTGAAGCAATGTCGAGCGGTTTTGCAGGAGAGCTTTGCTAGCCCGGAGCCGCTCCCGCTGCGCATTATGCAGATTAGCCAGATGCGGGACGCAATGGATGTGCGTCTGCCCGCCGAGCGCATCCGGCCGATGAAGCAGTCGCGGCGGCCGCGAATTTCCTTGACTATGGGATTGGGCGTGATCGCGGTGGCGCTGGCGCTGAGCGTGGCCGTGTGGTCGATGAATGGGAACCGTGATGCTGAACCGGCTGAACAGCCGACCGCAGGTGCGATTGTGCCGACCGTCGCGCTACAGATGGCGATTGGCTTGACGCAGCCAGCGCCGGAAACCGGCGCACCGTCCGACGCGGATCTGCCGCCCAGCCGCAACGCCAATCCGCAGATCGGCGTGGGCATGCGCGTGGCGATCGTGCCCGGCCTGCGTTTGACGCTACGCAGCGAACCGGGCGCAGACGCCGGCAACCCGATCGGCTATATGATGGACGGCGATGAAGCCATCGTCATCGGCGGACCGGCGTTGACGAGGGGCACCTCAGATACAATCGTGTGGTGGCTGGTGCAACTTGTCGATGGGACCGAGGCGTGGGCGGCGGCCAATACGAGCAACGAGACGTTGTTGATGCCCGCGCCGTGATTTGCCCGTCTAGAGGGATGTTTCGCCATCCGGCGCAGTCTCATCCGCCAGCACGGTGATGAGGTCCGGGTAGAGCGTCAGGCGCAAGGGTTCGCCCGTCGCCGGCAACTCTACCGGATGCAGCGCGCCCGGATCGCCTGATGACTGGTAGGCGGGCAGATCGAACGTCAGGATTACGTCTGCCTGCGGCGCGGGAACACGTATGGCTATGCGGTAATCGCTGCCTCGAAACGAACACCCTGCTACAAAACCCGTCAGGCTCAAACAGGGGTGATCCGCCGCGCGATAGTCGCGGAGGTAGGGATGGCGCGCGTCCGGCGGACGGGAGGCGTCAAGGCGTGCGCTCTCCGGCCGGATGAGGAGGAGCAGCCGGTCGAGGGACTCTGCGCCGGCGATCTGCTCGTGCGAGATGTCGCCTATTGCGGTGTGCAATTGGCCGGGTTGATGTGGATGATGGCTGGCGGGCAGGATGTTGGAGAAGCCGAGGAAGCGGGCGATGTTGCGATTGGCCGGCTGGCGATAGACGGCTTGGGGCGCGCCGATTTGGACAATTTCGCCGGCCAGCATGATGGCGATGCGATCGCCGATCGCGTATGCTTCCTCCTGGTCATGGGTGACGTAGAGCGCGGTGACGCCGACGCGTTTGAGGATGGCGCGCAGTTCCATCATCAACTCCTCGCGCAGGGTGCGGTCTAGGCTGCCGAGCGGTTCGTCCAGCATGAGGAGTTGCGGAGCAGGTGCGAGGCTGCGCGCCAGGGCGACGCGCTGGCGTTCGCCGCCACTGAGTTCGAAGACGGAGCGCTGTGCATAGGCGTGCAGGCCGACTAGACGCAGCATCTCCGCGACACGCGTCTTGATCTGGGCGGCGGGCAGGTTCTCCATGCGCAGGCCAAAGGCGACGTTCTCGGCTACGGACTTGTGCGGGAAGAGGGCGAAGTCCTGAAACATGAAGCCGAAATGGCGCAGATGCACAGGCACGGCGGAAAGGTTCTTCTGGTCGAACCAAACCGAGCCGTGGTCGGGCGCCTCCAGGCCGGCGACGACGCGTAGGAGCGTCGTTTTGCCGCAACCGCTAGGGCCGAGTAGGCAGACGAGCTCGCCCTGCGCCACATCCAGGTCGACGCCGGCAAGGGCCAGCGTGTTGGGCGAGTAGCGCTTGCTGATGCCGGCAATCCGGAGTATAGGGGGACGGTTCATGGCGGCTGGCTCCGTTGTCTTGGGCGCTTGACGTTCGTACATGCCGGTTTCTAGAACTCCCCAATGTCTTGGAAGCGGAAGCGTTCGATTGCGATCAGGCCGAACGCAGATACAACCATGAGGATTGTACTCATGGCGAGAGCCTGGCCGTAGTTGAGCAGGCCGGGCTGCCCCAACGCCCGAAAGATGACGACCGGCATGGTGGGCAGGTCCGGCCGGCTGACAAGCAGGGTGGCGCCGAATTCGCCCAGGCTGATGGTGAAGGCGAAGGCTGCGCCGACGGCAAGCGTGCGCGCCAAGATAGGGACGTCGACCTCTCGCCATGTGCGGTGCGGGGAGGCGCCCATAACCATGGCGGATTCACGCAGGCGCGGATCTATGCCGCGCAGCGCCGGCAAGACGGTGCGCACGACAAAGGGCATGGCGATGAGTGTATGCGCGACGGGCACGAGCCAGATGGATGTGCGCAGGGTCCCCATCGAGATGATGTAGCCATAGCCGAGGGTGACGGCGGACGCGCCAAGCGGCAGCAAGAAGACAGGGTCAAGGGCGGCGCTGAGACGGCTGCGCGGGCGGGCGAGGAGATAGGCGCTGATGGCGCCTAGCGCCAGGCTCAACAAGACGGTGATCAGGGCGAAATAGAGAGAGTTGCGCACGGCCGTAAGCGGGCTTACGTAGAAGGCGCTTTGGCGGCGGTTGAGCGTCAACTCCCGGTAGTAGTCAAAGGTGATGCCCTGGCCGCCCAGCGTGACGCTCTGCCATACCAGCGCGATGAGAGGCGCCAGCAGAACGAAGAGCATAAAGCTTGCGCTGACCAGCACGATGGCGCGGTCGGCGCCCGTCACCGGACGGCGAGCTGTGACACTGCGCGGTCGCATGTCTAGCGGGATGCTGGTGCGGGCTTGGAGGCGCGTGTAGATGGCCATCACGGTGAAGGTGATCGCCATCTGAACGAGGCTGAGGAAGGCGGCAGCGCGTAGGTTGAAGAGACTGACGGCCTGCCGGTATATCTCGACTTCGATGGTGGCGAAGCGCAGCCCGCCCAAGATGAGGACGACGCCGAAGCTGGTGAAACAGAAGAGGAACACCAACAGACTCGCCGCGGCGATGCTAGGCATGAGCAGCGGCAGGGTGACGGCGTAGAAGAGGCGCAGCCCGGAAGCGCCTAAGACCGTCGCCGCCTCGGTGATGGCCGGGTTGAGGTTGGCCCAGAAACCTCCGACGGTGCGCACAATGACGCTGACGTTGTAGAAGGCGTGGGCGAGCAAGATGATCCAGATGGTCTGTTCCAGGCTGAGCGGCGGCTTGTCCAGGTTCAGCAGGGTCTGGAGCCACTGGTTGAGCAGGCCGGTTCGGCCGAGAAGCGACGAAAAGGCGACGGCGACAACGACAGTCGGCATGACGAAGGGGATGGTGGTCAGAGCGCGCAGTACGGTCTTGCCGGCGAAGTCGTAGTGTGCGAAGACGTAGGCCAAAGGCAGGCCGATGGACAGGGTGAGCAAGGTCGAGGCTGCGGCCTGCCAGGTTGTAAACCAGAGAATGCGCCAGAAGAAGGGGCGCTGTACGATCTCGGCGATGCCGCCGTCTTGCACGCCTACCTCGCCGGTGAAGCTGACGCGCAGGATGTTGGTGAGCGGATAGAAGAAGAAAAAGGCCAGGAAGAGCGCGGGTATGACGCCCAGGACATAGATTGGTTGGATGCGTTTGGGCATGGTGCGCCTTTTTCGCCCGGATCGAACCTAATGAGACACTAGGAGGCGGGGGCGGCCCGATGCGCCCCCGCC
>Ga0334887_1005431_pt1 | contig 10668 bp, 10 predicted proteins | sample GraSluR1_MG_10_FD_207217 | JGI IMG/M metagenome (GOLD analysis project Ga0334887, IMG submission 207217) | Sludge microbial communities from methane-producing bioreactor in Wageningen University, Netherlands - Granular Sludge_18_07-R1 | ecosystem: Engineered > Bioreactor > Anaerobic >...
GGATCGTCGTGACCTGAGTATCTTTCAGATTGGATTGCGCTTTATTGATCGCCAACTTCTCAACTCGCTTCCGTTTCGGATTTTGCTGTGTTCTTACCGTTGATTCTTCAAACTGTCAGGTGGCTAGAAAAGATCCACAAAAATAGCACAAAGTCAATCAGTTCGCTTTCAGAGTTGGTAAAAAAAGCATCTCCAGCCATCTTGAAACATGTCTGTAAAAAGGCTAACAAAACATTATGAATTGTGAATTGTACATTCTACATTGTCAAACCTGATAGCTTCTGTAGTCTTCTGACAGTTTTTGAGAGCCTTCCCGGGACTATACTTAGGCCATCTATCCCACAGGAGGTCTTACATGACCCACCCCGTAACCGAAACACCACCTGCACAAAAGCCGCAGACTGCATCAGACCCCAAAGCCAATTCGCCATCCGCCTTCCTGGCAGCCGGCGCGATCCTCGGCTGGGGCGTTGACCTGCTCTTCTGGCAGAAATCTCCCGGCATCTCCATCGCCATCTGGGTCATCCTCGCCCTGGCCGCGCTCTTCCTTCTTGCGCGGATTGAAAAGACGCGCCACTCAAGCTTCAGCCTGCTGCTTGGGCTTGGCATCATTCTAATGACGGCCGTGACCGCCCTGCGTATGGAAAGCTTCACCCGCTTTATCAACACCTCCCTCGCCCTGGGCGGCCTGATCCTGCTGGCAGCAACCTTCACCAGCGGGCACTGGTTCTACTACCGCGTGGTTGACTACTTCATTCCCATCATCGTTACCATTTTTGGCGGCTTCGAACGCCCTGGCAAAGTTCTCACCCAATCCACTGGCGAGGAAAGTGATCCAGAGAAAAAATCCGCCCTCTCGCGGGTCATGCGTCATCTCCTGCCCGTGCTGCGCGGCCTGCTGATTGCCGCGCCGATCGTCCTCATCCTGGGTGCACTGCTCTCCTCGGCGGATATGGCCTTTGCCAAAAAACTGGAAGACTTCTTCAAACTCTTCGACCTGAAACGTCTGCCCGAATACCTCTTCCGCATCTTCTATATTATCGTGCTGGCGTACACCTTCACCGGCATCTTCCTCCAGGCAGTGTTGCCCAAAAAGACAGCAGATCGCCCGGATCACAAACGCACCTGGGTCAAGCCCTTCCTCGGCTGGACGGAATCGGCCATCGTGCTGGGCAGCATCAACCTGCTGTTTGCCTTCTTTGTCACCATCCAGTTTCGCTACCTGTTCGGGGGAACAAATAACATCAATGAGCTAAATTTCACCTATGCCGAGTATGCCCGCAAAGGCTTTGGCGAACTGGTCACCGTGGCTGTCCTCAGCCTGCTGATCTACCTCTGCCTGGCAGCCGTCACCCGCACCAATAATCAAGCCCAAAAACGCGGGTTCAGTACCCTCTCGACTCTGTTGATGGCGTTGGTGCTGGTCATGCTGGCTTCCAGTTTACAGCGCATGCTGCTGTATGAAGGCGCGTATGGCTTCACCCGCCTGCGCACCTATACGCATGTTTTTATTTTCTGTCTGGCCGCCCTGCTGATCGCCACCATCGCGCTGGAACTGACCGGCAACCGCGGACGCTTTGGTCTGGCCCTGCTGCTCTTCAGTTTCACTTTCGCTATCGCCCTGGGGGTGATGAATGTAGATGGCTTCATCGCCAATCAAAACATCCAGCGTACCCTGGCACCACATTCAGCCAGAAGAGCGCTGGATGGCAGTTACCTGACCGATTTGTCCAGCGATGCCGTGCCGATCCTGGTACAGGCCTACAACAATCCTGATCTCAACAAACGCAACCATGAAGTCCTCGGCGCAGAACTGGCCTGCCGTCTGGCGATCGCGGCGCGGGAGTATAAAGAGGACCCGCCGTCCTGGCAGAGTTTCCACCCATCCACTACCCGCGCCATCCGGCTGCTCAACGAGCTGGCCCCCGAACTGCGCACAAACTATCCCCTGGAATCGGAATATGAGCGCCTGTATTACCCCATGACAGGCGGAAATCATTATTGTCAATCCTTTGAATACTGGATGGATTAACAAAAAATCAGAACGCACAGGGGATCCGTAACGATCAACCGGGAGGCCGCCGCAGGTGATACAATCAGACCACGCGATTCGGCTTCCCGGTCAGCTTTCTTATTGGTACAAGCAGCACAAGGATCTCTCATGAAAAAACGTTGGTATTTCATTCTGGCTTTGGCTTTTTTCTTTGCCGCCCTGGTGCTCGCCTGGCAGCAAGGCATCCTCTTCCCCTCGCGCACTTCCTATCCCGCCTCCCTTCTGCCGGAAGTCAAACTCCAGCGCATCCCCCTGGCAAAACCGCTCTCCTCCTGGAACTCGGAGATTTCCAGCATGGCCTGGTATGGCGACACACTGATCATCGTCCCGCAGTATCCGTGGTTTTCCGATGAAGAAAGCAGTTGGGATGGCAATCTGTATGCAATCAACAAAGAAAGTATCGTCGATCACCTCAGCGGAAAAAGCAACGGCAAACTTACCCCGCAGGCTGTGCCCCTGTCTGCTCCCGGGCTGGTAACGGCCATAGAAGGCTTTGACGGTTTTGAAGGCATCGCTTTTCATGGCAACCAGGTCTATCTGACCATTGAAGCCTCAGACAACCGCGGCGCTACCGGATACGTGGTGCGCGGCCAGATCGCCCCGGACCTGAGCACAGTCACTCTGGACATAAACACCCTCCAGAATCTGCCAGCCCAGGCCAACCGCACCAACAAATCCGACGAGGTCATCTTCGTGGCCAGCGAAGAAGTCGTCACCCTGTACGAAGTCAATGGGGTGGACATCAACACCAACCCCTTTGCCCGTTATTTTTCCCTTGACCTGGCAGGCCCCTTCCCGCGCCCCATGCCCCATATCGAATACCGCCTGACCGACGCCACCGCTCCTGACGAGCAGGGCCGCTTCTGGGTGATCAACATCTACTGGGACGGTGAACCAATTTACTACAGCGATAGCGATCCCATCGCCCTGAAATACGGCAAAGGCCCCAGCCACCGCCGCCAGGAGAATGTGGAACGCCTGCTGGAAATGCAGTACTCCCCGGAAGGCATCACCCTCACCGAACGCCCGCCGATACAGATCAAACTCAACGACCTGCGCATCCCCCGCAACTGGGAAGCCCTCGTCCGCCTGGATGATGATGCCAGCGGTCTGCACGGTTTCCTCCTCGCCACCGATAAATTTCCCCGCACCGTGTTTGCGTTTATCGCGGATCAGGAATAAACGTTCTGTCATATAAAAACCTCTCAGCGCAGGGGACGACAGTATGCTCGAATGGGTATGTTGAAACGGTTTTCGTGGAGCCGCCCCCTTCGACAAGCTCAGGGCGCGGCTCGATTTGCGTCCTCGGAAAAACAGACCAAAGATTTTCTTTGCGGCTTTGCGACTTTGCGTGAGAATAAAGCAATCAACTCTTCCCAAAGACGATCTGACATCAAAAAAACCTCCTGCTGTTAGCAGAAGGTTTTTTCATTATAAATTCTATATTGTCATTCTAAATTGCTTACTCCAGGCCAGCCTCATGCAAGGCCGAAACCATGCTTTCCTTGCTGGGCGCCAGGCCGACAAACTTGACCAGATCGCCCACTACCAGCGCCGGAGCATTCGAAATTGCATATTCCTCCCATTCCTTATCCCCAGGGCCGGTATGATAAACAATCTCCACCTGTGACCCAAACTCAGCCTCAATCTCTTTCAACAGACGTTTGAGCGCCACGCCGCCCGAACACGGCGGGACCGACACAAATGCTTCGATACGGATCATAACGTCACCCCGCCTTCCCGAAGCGCAGTTTTTAAGGTCTGCTCACTGGGGCACATGCCCTCAATGCGCACTGTACCATTGACCACCGCCGCCGGAACGCAGAACAATTTGTAGGCTTCGAACTTATTCATACATTCCTGCCCCACCAGGACCGTTAATTCCACCTGGTCGGCATACTGCTCCGCCACCCGTTTGGCAAGCTCAATGATCGCCACACAGCCCGGGCAGGGCGGATCACCCGAAAAGATTTCCAATTGCACCATATCCTACGCCTTTCAAAGCATTTTCAAGCAGTTCAACCAGCTTCGCCGCCGGCAGCACCTTGCCCACACTGACCACTTCTTCATCGATCACGATCATCGGAGTGCTCATGATCCCGTAGGAATCTGCCTCAGGGCCCAGGGCATCCAGCTTGAGCACTTCCACCTGCCCGGGAAATTGCTCAGCAGCCTTCTCAGCCTGCTGTTCTGCACGCTTGCAATTGGCGCAGGCGGGTGTTGTACCAAAAACCTTGATCTGGATCATCGATTCCTCCAAAACCTATGCAGCCTGTAAAAAGCCCTTAATCTCGTCTTTGGAAGGGATGCGCCCCGAAGATTTAACCTCTTCATCCACCACCAGGGCCGGGGTGCTGAGGACGTCATACGCCATGATCTCGGTCATCTCCTTGACCTTGGTAAAGGTCGCCTCGATGCCCAACTCCGCTGCCGCTTCACGGGCCAGTTCTTCCAATCGATGACACTTGGGGCATCCCCCGCCTAAAATCTTGATTTCCATTGTTTTCTCCTTTTCATATTTGTAGATACCGTCTCCGACCTGTCCGCCCCCTGCACTTGCTCCCCTTATCAAAGGGGAGTGCCGCGAAGCGGCGAGGGGATTAGATCAACTCAGCCCGAGTCACAACTCTAAGCATATCTGAGAAAGCTCCCCCTCCGACTTCGACCCCAAAGGGACAGTGTAAACTCCGCCTCCGTTACCCTCGCACCCTGAGCTTGTCGAAGGGTATGCGGGCGCGGGCATCCCTCCGACTTCGACCCCAAAGGGACAGTGTAAACTCCGCCTCCGTTACCCTTGCACCCTGAGCTTGCCGAAGGGTACACCGGCCCGGGCACCTCTCCAGTTTTATCAACCTACCTAATCACCCAGCCAAAGATCAATCCTGCCAGGGTGCTGAACACCGTCACCAACGCCACATACATGGCCGTCTTCTTCTTACCAATCACCGAATTGGTGATCAAAATCGACTGCAAACTCAATTCCGGGTCCGCCAGCAGATAGGCCAGCAACGGACCGCGGGCCATGCCCAGCGAGAGGAAAGTCTGTGCGATCGGCACTTCCACCAGGGTGGGGAAGTACATAAACACGCCGAACAGCACGCCCACCAGATTCGCCCACACCGTATTGCTGCCGGCAATGGTCTGGATCCAGGTGGCAGGGATCAGTACCCGCGCCATGCCGGCCACAAACACGCCCACCAGCAGCAGGGGGATGATCTGCTTCACAAAGCGCCACATTTCCCACATCCATTCCTGGATTTCGTAGGCTTCGTACTTCGTACGAGCCACCCACCACACCAGGCCAATCAAAATCATCACAGCAAATAACTTACCGGTCAGGCCAACCTGCAAGCCCTGCGAAACGGTGACAACTTTGAAAGCCGCCACCACCAGGGTCAAGGAAACCAGTCCCAACGCGGCAAAGGTCCAATTGGTGAAACCCTCATCAACCTTGTTCAGCCCTCTCCAGGCGGCGATCCCGATCAAAACCAGCAGGATGATCAGCAGCACCCCATGCACGCTCACGCCCTCAATCCCCAGTGCAGCATTCGGCGGGATGATACTGTCCAGCCAGGACTGGAAGTTCGCTGCCCAACCACCGCCCAGATTGAAGTTGACATAGCTGCGGGTCAGGAAATTCAATTGCAGCGTCCCGGCCAACAGGATGCCCAGCAGCAGGCCGAAAATGGCCCACACCCGCCCGGGAACTTTCGCTTCCTGCGCAAAGGCTTTGCTGTTATTGGTCTCGGCGTCATGCTCGGCGTCATCCTTACGGAAGATCCACGCCATCAATAAACCGATCGTCACCCCAAAGATCAACGACAGGAACAGGCGCGCCATGGCGATATCCATACCGATCTGCACGCCGGTGAAGGAAATTGCCAGAATATTGATCGCCGGGCCGACGAACAGGAAAGTGATCGCCGGGCCAAGCCCCGCGCCCTTCTTGTAAATGCTGGCGAACAGGGGCATGATCGTACACGAACACACTGCCAGCACGAAACCGCCGATCGCCGAAGCCGGATAAGACACCCATTTCGAAGCGCCGCGGCCCAGATACTTGGTCACCGCCTCTTTGGGGAACAGCGCCGAAAGTGCACCCGCAATGAAAAACGCCGGCAGCAGGCACAACAACACATGCGCCGCCAGGTAGGCAGCCAAGCTGCCCAGCCCGGTTTGCAGCAAATTCACAACATACGATAATACGTCCAAAGCTAATGTCTCCAATAATTAATATTTTGCCATTGTAGTAACGACTTTAGTCGTTATCCACAGAAAAGCAACCACTAAAGTGGTTACTACAATTATTCTTTTCCTGTCGGGGCTGGGCCCCCGCAGCTTGACACCTCGGACACATCCGGCACAGCAATCGGCAGCAGCTCCACACCCAGATACGCCGCCGCCGCCTGCACCACATCCATCATCCTCGGATCCGTCAACCGATAAAAATTGTTGCGCCCCGTCTTCGAAGCCTCCACCAAACCCGCCTCCCGCAGCACACTCATCTGCTGGGAGATATACGCCTGGCGCTTGCCCAATACCGCTTCCATCTGGCACACGCACACCTCATCCTCGCCAAACATGCGCAGCATCTGCAAGCGGGCCGGATGGGCCAGCACCTTGAACAGATCTGTCAATTTCTTTTCAACCATCATACAGCTCCTTTATATTCAATAAATTGAATATATTGTTATATTCATAATTATGAATGTGTTTTCAGATTTTGCAATGTGTCAGATGTCATTGATTCGGGATTACATCTAACGGGTTAAATCGATCCCTGGTACCTAATCCCTACTTGAGAATTGACCCTTCTCTCATTTGCACATCCGGGGAAATAAGCCTATACTTGGCATGTTGGCAACAAAGCTATCTAAGGACAACAGAATGAACCTCTCCCCCCAGGCCAAAACCACCATTCTCCTCCTGCTGATCCTCATCCTGGCAGGCTGCGCCCCCGCGCCAACCCCTACCGCGGTCACGTCAACGCCCCTGCTGCCTACGGCCACGTCTGCACCGACTGAGATCCCCACACCAACACTCACTCCCACCCCCACGCCCATCTACCTGACCGCCAAAGATGAAAAGAATAACGCCGCTCAGGAACGCAGCACAAACCTTCCCAACCCCTGGTCGGACATCGCTGTAGGGAAATATCTTGTTTTTCCCTGCCAGGAAATCTCTCCCTACATTAATTACACATATTACAAAAATAGTGGGTTGTGGCTTGCTGGAGGCTTTGGCGTTGTACACAAAGATTTAGATGGCAACCATCATTGGTATCCATTCAATGAGAAATATCCACGATCATTCCTCACAAATGTAGCTGTTTCCCCCTCAGGTGAAGCATGGGTAACTGGCACAGAGAATTTACTCTATCGGTTTGATGGAGAGCAGTGGTTTAATGAAGGTATGAAGCTTCCCCTTCCATCAAATGACCATGTAAACTGGACTTGTGCCTCAGAAACTATAAGTGGCATTGACTTTGGCCCTGATGGCGAGACATGGGTGATGAATAATGAAATTGAAATCTATTACCAAAATAACGGTCTTTGGGAACGCTTCCCTTTTCCCAAAGACAAATTGTCAATAGCAGGCGGCGGGAATTGTCCAGAAGGGTTAAGAGTCATTTCAGATTCAAATATACACATCAAATTTAGCGGCGGGTGAGGGAGCGGGAAACGTACGTGCTATCAGTTTGATGGCCTCAATTGGACTCTCACAACAGATACTTCCGCAGTAGATGAATTATATGCTTCCCGTCATGAAGAAGTATATTCTCATCTTATGGGTCTTGGATATTTATATTCCTATCAACCTCCCGAATTCATACCTGGTATGGTGCAAATACTTCCTGAACCCAAAGAAATAAGCCTCATCACTACGGATTTTAATGGCACTGTCTGGATCAGTACTAACGAGGATATATATCAATTCATTGATGACGCATTTTCTAATCATATATTCCATAAAGGGTTCCAAACAAGCAAAGGAACCATCATCAACCAAAGCACAGTAGTCAATTTTGGCAAAGAAGCCTATTTCTACCAGCCTGACAAATTACCGATACCGGTGAATGAGTTCCTGCGAAGAGAAACCTATTTAGCAAATCGCACACCATTTGTCATCGACCAGCAAAATCGTTTATGGTTCTATGCGGAAGAAAATGGATTAACCATCCTTGACCATGATGAACTCCAAAGCCTGGGGAAATTCTCTGGGGATGGAAAAGAAGTTTCCAATCTCTATCTGGTGGATGAAAACCGCGTCTGGCTCAGCACACCGGGGAGTATATGGGAGTACGTCGATGACACCTGGCAGCAATTCGCGCTGCCGGATGCAAATGCCACATTGACACAATTCACCCAGGGGATTGACGGCACAATCTATGGTGCATCCAACACAAAAGTCTACCAATTTCAGGATGAGACAGTGCGCAAATTTGAGCTACCTGTGCCAGGAAAGAACGCCCTGTATCTCGGCACGCATAATGACGGCAGCATAATCTACATCGATAACCAACTGGTCGCGCGGTTCGTAAACGGCAAATGGCAAAGTTTCCTCTTCGAAAATATCGGGATCAACTCCGCCACAATGGACCACGACGGCAATATCTGGCTGTACACCGACCAGGTCGTCCTGCGCCTCGACTCTGATGTATTTGAAGATTATCGCCCCATTCCCACAGAAATATCCCACTAACTCCCTGTCAACACACCCAGAGGCAACATCAACCCAGCCCTCCTTGTAAAAGGGGGGTGCCGCGAAGCGGCGGGCGAAGTCCTCCAAAGGAAGGGGGATTAGATTAGAACACAGATGATCTCAACTTCATCCCCCCAGCGAGAGCACCCCCCTACCTCTGCCGGATCAACCGCGCCGAATTCGCCAGGATCCCCAGATCCGGCAGGGACTGCGCCGCCGCGGCCAGCACGGGCGGGAGAATGCCCACCGCCGCCAATGACAACCCCACCAGGTTATACACCCCCGTAAAGATCAGGTTCCCGCGCACCACGCCCATTGTGCGCCGTGCGATCTGCAGGGTCTGCGGCACCAGCGTCCAGTCGGGGCGCATCAGCACCACGTCGGCGGCCTCACTGGCGATATGCGTACCGCCCGCATCCCCGCCCATGGCAATACCCACATCCGCCTGCGCCAGGGCCGGGGCATCATTGACCCCATCCCCCACCATCACTACCGTCTTGCCCTGTGCCTGATACGCTTTCACAATAGCGATCTTGTCCTCGGGTAGCAGTTCGGCGCGGCAGGCGATACCCAGCGATGCGGCCAGCGTGTCGGCAATCGCTTTCTGGTCGCCGGTCAGCAGCTCGATGTGTTTCACCCCTAAGCGCCGCACTTCCTTTAAAGCCTCGCCCACCTCGGGGCGCAGTGTATCCGCGGCCAGCAGCGTCCCGGCCAAATTCCCGTCACACTGCACAAACAACTGCGTTCTGCCTTCCCGATCCGGGATGCTTTCCCCGCCGTTCACCAGGGTGCGCTGGCTGCCCACCGCCACTTGTTTTCCATCGACTGTGGCAAATATCCCCTCGCCAGCCACGGCACGGAAATCCTCCGGCAGTGCCAGGCTGATCCCCCGCTCTTTGGCCGCCCTGCGTATCGCTTCCCCATACACATGCTCGGAGTAGCGCTCGGCGCTGGCCGCCAGATGCAGCACATCCTCCACCGAGAAACCGTTTTCGGGCAGCACCTCCACGATCTGCGGCTGGCCCAGGGTGAGCGTGCCGGTCTTGTCCACCAGCAGCACATCCGCCTTCGCCAGCACTTCCAACACCTTGCCGCCCTTCACCAGCAGGCCGCGTTTGGCCCCCGCCCCGATCGAGGCCAGCATGGCGATCGGCGTCGCCAGGGCAAAGGAACACGAACAGGCCACCACCAGCACCGCCGCCACCGAGATCGGGTCGCGGCGCAGGAGGAAGGTCAATGCGGCAATCCCCAGCACTACCGGCAGAAAGTAGCCCGCAAAGCGGTCTGCCAGGCGCTGCACGTCGGCCTTGTTGGCTTCGGCCTCTTCCACCAGGCGCACCACCCGCCCAAAAGTGGTATCCTCACCCAGGGCAGTGGTCTGAATCCGCAAAGCCCCCTGCTCCGCGATGGTCACGGCGTATACGGACGAGCCAGCCGCCACATCCACCGGCACCGACTCGCCGGTGATAGCGGCCTGGTCGATCATTGCCTGGCCGCTGAGCACTTCGCCGTCCACGGGGATCATTTCGCCCGGCCGCACGACGACCACTTCCCCGAGGACAACTTCCTTGATCGGGACGTCTACTTCCTCGCCCGCCCGCTCGACGCGCGCCGTCTGCGGCGACAGGGCTGTCAGATCCTTGACCGCCCGGCGGGCCTTCTCGGCGGTGAACTTTTCGGTATAATCCCCCACCCGCATGAAGAACACCACCACGGCCGCGGTGGCCCACTGGCCAACCACTACCGCCGCCAGCACGCCAATCGTCATCAGCGTATGGGCGATGATCTGCTTGTTGAGGGTGGCACGCAGCACGTTGCGAAATACCGGCCAGCCCGCCAGCAAGATCAGCGGCAGGCCCACAAACCAGGGCAGGTTCTCGGTGACTTTTTCAAGCAGTCCCAGCCACTCCCCC
>Ga0334887_1005437_pt1 | contig 10653 bp, 5 predicted proteins | sample GraSluR1_MG_10_FD_207217 | JGI IMG/M metagenome (GOLD analysis project Ga0334887, IMG submission 207217) | Sludge microbial communities from methane-producing bioreactor in Wageningen University, Netherlands - Granular Sludge_18_07-R1 | ecosystem: Engineered > Bioreactor > Anaerobic >...
CAGTTATTGAAATGTTTGAAGCCGGCAATTCGCCGGTACTGTTGAGATTAACTGCCCCGGAAAGAGCGAAATCTCCTTCTACCGGAGTTCTAGTCGCATTTATAGTATAGGTTAAAGTCGCCGATTCCCCGAGTTTCAACTCCACAGATTCGGGATCGACACTCTTCTCGATTTCCCAGTCATAGGTAAAACCTCTGACAAGCGGATCATCTATATCGCCTTCGAGCTTTGGTTTCTTATCTATCACTGGGTTGTCGTCGTGATATATGAATGAGTTTATACAAACTCCGTACTCGGCTCTGAGTCGTTTCTGAATATGCCTCAATCTGAAGTAAGTGCCGAAAAAGACCTTCTGTCCGTCATTGAGTTTGCCCAATGGGAGCTCCATAGTGTATGTGGAAACCATAGGACTGTGGGTTGTCCCGGGAAAGAGAGATGGATCTATCAGGTTCCTTTCATTTCTGGGAAATCCTGATATGGAAAGCGAGGTCGCCGCTCTCGTTTCAGTGAACATCCAGCCATCAATGGACTCAAAACGAAGAAACAACGAGTTGTTCTCTTCCCATGCATATACATTTCCAACATGAATAGTCTTAACCACTATCTTGTAAGACGGTTTTAGGCCGCTTACCGAAGCCAGCTCAAATTGTATCTCGTTTTCTGAAAACTCTTCAACTAAAAGCTCTTCCTGTTCTTGAGGTCTGATACAACCTGCCAGAACCAAGAGTATAAGAATTGCCACTACAATAATAAAGCTTCTTTTCATAACTCCACCTCCACCTCAATGGGTGCAAATAACCTTATCCAGTCGATTGATATGCAACTATGTGCCATGTCACCCCAAAATCTCTCAAGAAGAAGAAAAAAGTGCTGAAGTAATGATAAGAAGAGAACAATGAAATTTCTGTATTTATCATACCATAAATCAAATACAAACGTATGCTTAGAAATCACCTTCATATATGCAAACCAGTCGAACGCTATCGCTGTTAATCGAGCTAATGTCTGCTGTGACTCTTATCTTGCCTTTTGCGGGTATCTCAGCACTCAATTTAGTTGAAGAGCCCGGAACTAAACTAAGCTCATCTTCAAAGGAAACCAATTTCACTCTCTCAAACTCGAGCCATGTTCCCTCTTCTTCGATCTCAAAGAGAAGCTCCACAGTAATAAGCAAAGCTTCAGTATTACCTTCATTTATAAGAGACAGATCACAGTAAGCCAAACCATTCCGGAGCTCGACATGAAGACTGCCTGCCAGGACGGCATTCAAATCAATCTGACCTGAGTCTCTGAATATGGTGCCGAGATACACAGTCGGAACAGTTGATATCTCAATGCCGTCAGCATTTCTCATCTCCAGATAGAGTGCGGAAAAGAAACTCGTTGAGAAACCACCCAGAAAATCTAGACCAACTTCATAGGAAGCAGAATCGACAACATTTTCAAAGTGCACATTTGTAGAAAAGGATGCAATATCCAATTTACCACTATCGTCAAGCTTGAATTCGCCAATTGTTTCTTTAGTCTCGAAAGCGATTCTGCTGAACATCCATTCATCAAGACCCTCAAAGCTGAGGAAGAGTGAATCGTTTTCAATCCAAAAAGAGAAGGTTCCAACACTAACTCCCGCGACCACAATCTCTGTTCTTCTGACACCAAAAGTGTCAAGTGGTAGAATCTGGGGCTCAAGAGAGAGAGCGTTTTCCGCAGGTTCGCCAGTCAATCGAGGTGTAAGCAGGCAACCGCTCGCTGTGAATATCAGAATCGCTATAGTCAGAACTAATCCAATCTTCGACATTCTTCTCTCCTCACTTCCCAGTTAAGTAACGAATAACCTTTGAATATATTCTACTCCAAACAAGCCCAAAATCATACGAATGATAAAGAGAAAAAGGTAAAACATAGATGTCATAAAGATTGCTTTTATTTGACATAAGTTGTGTTCTTCTGAATTCACGGATCGATGGCGCTTACTTTGGAATTGGAATGTAGATAGTAATGACAGTAGAGAATCGGCGATCGGTCTATGTTAAAATAGCGGAGAATACCAACAAGGTGATGACTGCCAAAAGCAGTCATAAAAAGTTCGTTATACTTAATCGATTGATACATACGTTTGCTGTAATCAATATCAATTTATGGCACTGTCGTTTGCAATGACGGGCTTTTCGCAAGTAAGAACGCTCGATGGATGAACTAGTAACTCGCTATCTAGAAACACAGAATTGCCCTTTTTTTCTGTACCTTTCTTTGTAGAAACGCTAAGAAATATAGAAGAACCGGCCCGTAAATCAGGCCGGTTCTGTATGTATGTTTGCTCTTCTGAGTGTCTAGTTCGTTTTTGAGATCTGCTCATCAACTGTATAGAAGCCTTCGGGCCAACTGAAGTCTCTGGGGCAGATTGCTTTCTCGTCGTCAAATATGTTTCCAGAACCCAGAACGGTTCCGTTGAAGACAGTACCTCCACAACCGCAATCTGTACAGCTTCTGAGATATAGATCGAAGCCGTGGCGTGTGTTCCCGTAGATAAGGTTATCTATGAATTCAACAGTAGATGTGCTCCTTAGAAGTACTCCGTTGTCGATACTGCCCGTGATCTTGTTTCTATCTACTGTACCCCTCGACGTACCCGTTATCGAGAGGGCGATTGTGTTGCTATCAAAGACGCAGTCAGTTATAGAAAAGACGATTTCATTCGACACATACAACCCGGTTCCGTTCCTGAAGAAGAGACAATCCTCAACCACGATTTCACCGCTTCCGTAAATGTACATCGCCGTTAAGCGATCACTGAGCTTCTTATCGTTAGTCAGACTTTCAAAAGCGGAGAATAAAGACCGGCTAACTTTGAGAATATTGGCAGAAGTTCCGCTGAAAGATATCCCGAATCTGCCTCCCATCAGGACACAGTCATCAATCTCCACTGTACTTCGAGATATCTGTATGGCTGGTCCTGAGTGTCTGATAGTTAGGCCTTTGATCGTAACTCCTGAGGTGCTCCGGATATATATGGCCGCCGTATTGTCCTCCAGACCAACTACAATGACATCATCCTTTGATGATCCAGCAAGAGTTATGGCTTTGGATACAGTAATATTCTCTTCGTAAGTACCGGGCAGTATAAATACAGTATCACCGGCCTTGGCCGAATCTACTGCTTTTTGTATTGTTTGAAACTCACCGTCTTTATCCACAACTAAGGTCTTGCCGGTTGCGCTGGAAGATACCACCGGCACTGTAACTGAAAACTCTGTGGAAGCCGTTGCACCTTTGGAATCTCTTACGGTGATAGTGATGGCATTAGTTCCATACTTCAAGTCTCTGCCTCTCAGGATAAGGTAATTATTCTCCAGAGCATAAGAACTTCCCGAGATCTCGAAAGTAATAATATCTCCGTCGTCGTCTGAAGCTACTTTGGACAAGTCTATTCTCAGTTCTCCTTCTTTGCTAACTTCCATAGGCTCAAGGGAGGAGATTTTGGGGGGTCTGTTAACATCGATCACCTTCACAGTGAATGTGGCGGATGCCTCTTTGCCTTTGGAAGTCCTGGCAATGACAGTGACCTTCTTATCGCCTGCGTCTGTGAAAGACGGTCTGTAGGCGTATATACTTCCGCTAATGCTTCCGACGCCGCTAATCAACGAGTACGAAAGTTCATCTTTGCCCTCTAGTTTGGTAAATTTCGAAAGATCGAAGGATAGTTCATCGCCTTCGGACACTGTCTGATCGGGGACGGAGATTTCCGGTACCGGGTTGCTACAAGCAGATATTAGAAACACAAAAATGATGATAGCAAAGAAAAGAACAGTCGCTTTCGAAAAACGAATAATCATTGTACAACCCCCTGTCTTCCTTAGTTTATGAATGGATTATATCACGCCGTGAAAAGCCTTTGAATTCGTGAGTCCTCGAGTTTTCCGTCTGTAAAAAGAGTATCCAGTACCCGTAATAAAGAGTAGGGGATTATCAAAAGAAATTTAAGGTGTATCTTACCCTGAAAATAGTATAATTCTTATATTGATTAAGTCTATAGATTGCCTGGATGATTTCTGTTCTCAGGGAGGTCTGCTATGAGAAGTTCCCATATTGGAGAGAAAACGTTTCTGCTAATTATAATATTGACGGTCCTGCTGCTCTTCCTTTCTGCATGTTTCAAACTTGGCGGAGAACCCTCGACCAACGCTGAATTCACACTTATCCGGGAAGAGATACCGTTCTTCGGGATAAGCGAGTACGCATTCAGTGTCGATGTAAAGGGAGTGAAGAATGCGGCGGTTGTCGAGTTCGACAACGGGATGGCTTCCATAGCTCTTAATGGAGGCAAGGCCGAATCAAGATTCTTCGCGAACATTGGAACAGAGGAAGTAACACTTGTTGTTAGGGACTCCAGGGGTGTGGAGCTTCTAAAGAAGACCGTCGCGCTTGAGAAAACCGTTTCTGAGTTCAGGGAAGCGGCGCTTGGTGCCAGGACAGGATTGTACATATTCGATGATCCCGATCTGGTGTTCTACTCTGTAGACTGTCTTGCAGAACTGACACTTTGGGAGAAGTCAGACCTTCTGGACGCCATAGACGGGGGTCTCGGGGCATACATAGTAGTAGATATACCGGGCTTTGTCAGGATATACGATTTCAACGACTATCCGAATGGCGACATGCCACTTACAGAGGGCACTCTTGACACTCTCGGACTCCCATACTTTGCGAAAGCATTCGGGGGAGATGATTTGGTAAGTGTACTAAGCGGACTGAAGTTATACTCATTGACTGTAAACTGGAACGCCGGAGGCCACGTGATCATAAGTCCAGACGGCGAGCTTTACGAAGAGGGAACTGAAGTAACACTGACGGCGATTCCGGAAGACGGCAAGGCCTTCGTTGGATGGAGTGGCGACGTCGAGAGCTCCAGTATTGAACTCCTAATACTCATGAACAAAAACCGTGTTCTCTTCGCCAGTTTTTCTGAAGAGACCCATACGGTCACTTTTATGGTATCGGATAATGACGGACCGCTTGAAATGGCTGAAGTCGCGCTTGACGGAGAAGCCAAACTGACAGACCCTCAGGGCAGCGCCGTTTTTCAAGATGTAACCGCGGGAACGAAGGCATATACTGTTAGCAAAAACGGATACGAGAATGCCACGGGAAGCGTTGCTGTTGACAGCGACAAGAACGTGAACGTAACTCTGGAGAGAAAGACTTACACTCTCGCCACAACGGTAATCGGTCAAGGTTCAGTAGCAAGAGATCCGGACAGAGAGGAATATGCTCACGGCGAGACAGTTCAGCTGACGGCAAATCCCTCTGAAGGTTGGACTTTCAACTGCTGGAGCGGAGACTACATCGGTTCAGAAAATACGATTAACATATTCATGGATAGCAACAAGAATGTGATCGCGGGTTTTAGTGAGAAGAGATACTTCGTAGAGGCTATCGCCGAACCTCTTGAGGGAGGGGTGGTAACGGGGGGCGGCTCTTACGCTTATGGTGAAGAAGCTGTTCTGGTAGCTGAAGCAAGCGAATGCTATATGTTCTCGGGCTGGTACGAAGACGGATTGAAGGTCAGCGAGACTTCCGAGTACAGATTCCAGGTCACCGATGAGAGAAGACTCGAGGCTCGATTTGAGATGGCTCTTCTTATGAAGGACTTCAGGTTCGTCGCCGATCTCTTCATTTTTGGCAGTCAATATGAGGTTAACCTCCTCGTGAACAACACAATAACCAGAGTTGAATTCAGGTATCCTGGAGACAGCGGCGTTCCGCCCGTCCCTAACGAGGCGTTCCCCGATGAAGATGGCGAGATTTATATGTCTGCGTTTTTGACCACTCCAGCTGCGACATCGATTTTGATTGTCTGTTATACTGGCGAAAGAGTCGTCTCGGTCTGTGAAGCGCAACTGTCAAAAGAAAACCTTGCAGAATTTGACGTAACATTCAATGTGATAGACGGAGAAGGACCGGTCGCCGGAGCCAACGTTGTCTTCAACGGAGAAGCCAGAGAAACCGATACGCTCGGCAAGGCTTTCTTTGCCTGTGTAACCGCAGGAACAAAGGCATATACTGTTAGCAAAAACGGATACGAGAACACCGCTGGCAGTTTGAATGTAGATTCAGACAAGAGCGTCAATGTCTCTCTGGTCAAAAAGACTTACACACTTTCGACGAACACGGTCGGGCAGGGTTCGGTCTCGAAAAGTCCCGACAAATCGACTTACACTCACGGCGAGATAGTTCAGCTGACGGCAAGTCCCTCTGAAGGTTGGGCTTTCAACTGCTGGAGCGGAGACGTGATGAGTTCCGCAAACCCGATAAGTGTAACCATGAATTCCAACAAGACGATTACCGCGAACTTCCTGATTAACCAGTACTCCATAGCAATTTCTTCAAATCCTTCAGCCGGAGGGACCGCAAGTGGAGGGGGAGTTTACAATCACGGGCAGACGGTTAATCTTGTGGCTTCGGCAAATACGGGCTACGAATTTGTCAACTGGACGGAGAACGGGGTGCAGGTGAGCGCGAATACCACTTACTCATTCACCGCGACCGCGAACAGAACGCTAGTTGCCAACTTCAGGCTGAAGATCTATACGATCACCGCGACGGCGGGAACTGGAGGGAGTATAACTCCTTCCGGGAATGTGAACGTAACTCACGGCTCGAACCAGACATTCTCGATAGCACCAAATAGCGGCTACGAAATATCGGACGTGAAGGTCGATAATGTTTCTGTCGGAAAGGTCAGCTCCTACACATTCAATAATGTGACAGCAAATCACTCAATACAGGCGAGCTTCTCGCTGCTCCCTGTTGCGACTTACACAGTGACGTTCAACGTGAAAGATGAATTATCGGGACCTCTGCAGGGCGCAAACGTCAGTTTCAACGGAGAGTCACTTCAGACCGACTCCCAGGGTCGGGCCGTTTTTTCGGAAGTTCCGGTAGGGAACAGGGCATACACGGTGAGCAAGACCGGATACGAAAACTCTACCGGAAGCGTTAATGTAGATTCAGACAAGAGCGTCAATGTCTCTCTGGTCAAAAAGACTTACACGCTTTCGACAAACACGGTCGGGCAGGGTTCGGTCTCGAGAAATCCCGACAAATCGACTTACACTCACGGCGAGACAGTTCAGCTGACGGCAATCCCGTCAACAGGCTGGAGCTTCAGCGGCTGGAGCGGCTATGTTTCCGGTTCAGAAAATCCTGTTGCTGTAATCGTTGAAGGAAACGGAACTGTCACCGCTACGTTTGAACCTCTGCCGTTCGATATAACCTTTAGCGTCAAAGACGCGGAAGGACTGCCTCTTCAAGGCGCAACGGTATTATTCAACGGCCAGACGAAGAACACCGCAAGCTGTGGTTGCGCAACTTTCACCAGTGTCCTAGCCGGCGATAAGACCTATTCAGTAAGTAAGACTGGCTACAATACATCTTCGGGTAGTGTGGCTGTCGATTCGGATAAAACGGTCAATGTTGTTCTAAATATTGCTTCAGATGACGGGGTAGATATGGACGGACCTGTGTACAGCGGAAACAGGCTTCTGGTATCTAATGAGAGTACCAGCGACAACACTACTCAATACACAGGGACTCTTCCGAGCTTTGCCGATCTCTCTGTCTATGCCGATATGGGGCTCGGCATAGAAGCATACAGAATGAATCCAGTTCTGGATTTTGATCCCGGAGATCTGAACCATCTGGATATTCTACCCGACTACGAACTTTCCGCTGTCGGGGACACGAGACAATTCTGGGTCTTCAATTTCGTCACAAAAAAAGACTATCAGATCACCGCGACTTTACAGGCAATTGGTGATAAGGCTTTGGTGTGGGCTGAGGACACGACGACAATAAATACTGCCAGAGCGCAGCAGATTGCAGCCGAATTCGACAGCGTCATGTACTCTCTAGTAGTCGAGAACTTCTACTCTCCTTCAGATGTTAACGGCGATGGGAAAGTTGCGATCCTGTGTTTCGATATAGTTGATGGATTCGCCGGTTCCGGAGGTTACTACGCAGGGTATTTCTGGTCGAAGGATCTGTATCCTCGAAATATCAGCAATCCATACTCGAATGAGATGGAGATCTTCTATATAGATACATACCCATTGATGGAGTATCCAAGAGGGTCCCCAGTCGACGTCACGAGATCATACTCTACGATTGTCCATGAGTTCCAGCATATGGTCAACCATAACAGGAATGTGTTCGTTGAAAGCGGCTCTTCGATGAAAGTCTGGCTCAATGAAGGGCTTTCTATGGCGGCTGAACATATTTACGAAGGTGTGCAGACGGGCAGGATTGACTTCTTCAACAGTTCCACGGCCATACGCGACGGGAAATCTCTCATCAGATGGGAACAGACTCTAGCCGATTACTCACTAAACTACTTATTCTTGCAGTACATAAGGACACAGATGGGCATCGGCAATTCGATATTTAAAGAGATACTCCTCGATACTGCGAACGACCACAGGGCGGTCGAAAATGCAGTGAAGAAGTACATATCTCCTTCAAAATCTTTCGGCGATTTCATGACCGATTTCAGGCTCGCCCTTCTTCTCAAGAAGCCCACAGGTCCCTACGGTTTTATGGGCGAGAGTTGTTTTGACACAATCAACGTTCAACTCTACACTGGAAGCGGGAAAGATTTGTTTGGCGGAGGGGCGTTATATAAGTCTATTAGTAGTTCCTTCACGGATCCCGGGAACTCCGGCTCGAGCATCCAGTATGCAGGCGTTACGGTCCCGTGAGCTCTCCTGAATCAGTGACGAAAAGCGGTAGGAAAAGAGATTTCCGCTATCGTTTATGTGTTGAGAAAGTGAACCTCATCACCTGTCCAGTTTTGCCAGGCATTGCGATAGCAGATTATCGCCTGAATAGCAGAGTATCTCAACAGCTGTGGCGTTGCTCGTGGTCAAAAAGGCCTCCATTTCGATTCTTCCCGAAGCATCCGGGGTCGCCTCGCCGGGGATTGGTATGAGAGTGTTCGGATCGATCCCCGGATATACGAAACGCACATAGCTTATACGTAAGTCCAGTTGAATACTCACTTTGTAGAGACGTCCGAGAATGAAATACTCTTCGATGAAGATGAACTCTTTGGAGATAACGGCTTTTGCGAATCTCGCTTCAAGTTCTCTGTCACCATCGACTGTGAAACTGTACTCTGCGCTCTCGCTGACCAGTAATCCGTCCTCATACCAGCCGGTGAAGAGATAACAGTCGCTTGCCTGTGCGGTAATTGTCGCTTCATCATCAAACAAATAAACACCTCCACCCGCCACCGTACCGCCCTCTTGAGGCTCGGCAACCAGGTTAACGGTGTACTGGTTTCTGGTGAAAGTAGCAGTTACTGACTTATCGCTATCCATATTTATCTCTGAGGGGTTCTCAGAACCTTCGAGATCGCCGCTCCAGCCAACAAATCCCCAGCCGTTATCCGGTACCGCCGTTAACTCGACGATTTCGCCATGAGTATAATGAGCCTTGTCCGGGGTTCTCTGAACCGTCCCTTCACCGGAAACCTGTGTTTCGAGAGTATAGCTCTTCAGAGCAAAATTGGCTGTAAGCAGTCTGTCTGCCGTTGCGTTGAACGAATACTCCGCTTCGGTGCTCACCTCGACTCCACCGTCGGTCCAGTTGAGAAATTCGTACCCTTCGCTGGGAGTTGCATTAAGTTTAACGGTGTCACCATGAGAGTACGTTCCTCCACCGGATACAACACCTCCGTTCTGTGGATTAGGTGATACAACTACCACGTACTGGTTTATAGCGAAATTTGCGGTTACCGTCTTATCATTGTTCATCGTTATACTGGCCGGGTTTGTATTCCCCGTTAACGACCCGCTCCAGTTAAGGAAACGCCACCCTGTTTCCGGTATCGCTGTCAGATTTACAACTTCTCCAGGCATATAAAGTGCTTTGTCGGGCTGCTTCTCGACTGACCCCTGGCCCGAGATGTTTACCGTCAGTTCGTATGTCTTCTCGATGAAGTTCGCCACGAGATCTCGGCTTGTACTTGCGGTAAATGAGTAGTTTTGATCGGTGCTTACGACGACTCCGCCTTCGGTCCAGTTTTTGAATCTGTATGAATCGTCTGCTACGGCGGAAAGGTCAACCGTTTCACCGTGCTTGTAAACACCTCCGCCGGATACTGTGCCACCTTCTATGGGACTGGCAGAAACGGTTATAGTATATTCGAGCAGGCTGAAAGAAGCGTCGATTGTATGGTCGCTTACTACGTTGTTGAATGTATAGTTAGCAACAGCACCTACCGAGACACCATCGACGACAACATCGGCTATCTCATATCCAGCGTCAGGTGTTATGATGAACTCTTTGTCATCGCCGTGATTAACCTGGATCTGTCCCTCCGGTTCAACAGCACCTCCGGGGCCTGCCGTCGCCACTATCGTGTAAGTGTCTATTATGAAAGTCGCAGACACTGACCTGTTCTGATCCATGACTATAGCTTTCGGGTTATCGGAGCCGGTGAAATCACCCGTCCAGTTTGTGAAGCTCCAGCCCGCATCTGGTAAGGCTGTCAACTGGACTTCTTCTCCGTGAGTGTATTCAGGTTTATCCGGATTCTTCGTGACCGTTCCCTCTCCCGTGACCTCGATACTCAGTGTGTACAGTTTTCTAGAGAGA
>Ga0334887_1005442_pt1 | contig 10646 bp, 6 predicted proteins | sample GraSluR1_MG_10_FD_207217 | JGI IMG/M metagenome (GOLD analysis project Ga0334887, IMG submission 207217) | Sludge microbial communities from methane-producing bioreactor in Wageningen University, Netherlands - Granular Sludge_18_07-R1 | ecosystem: Engineered > Bioreactor > Anaerobic >...
CGACAGGGGAACGTCGCTGGCTGGAACTGGCGGCGTGGTTCATCCGGGTTCGGGGCGCGGATCCCGACTTCTGGGGCGCCCAGGATCGGGCCGGCGGGCCGCAGTTCTATGACCTCGACTTCCCTGCGACCTATTTCGTCGCGGGCCGGCCCGCGGTGGAGATGGAGACCGCCGACGGCCATGCGGTGCGCCTGATCTACCTGATGGCCGCGATGGCCAAGGTGGGGCGCCTGCTGGACGATCCGGCGATGCTGGCGGCTGCCGAGCGGGTGTGGCGCGACATCGTGGCGCACCGGATGTACATCACCGGCAACGTCGGGTCGACGGTGGTGGGTGAGGCCTTCACTTACGACGATGATCTGCCCAACGACGCGGGGTATGGCGAGACCTGCGCCTCGGTCGGCATGGTGTTCTACGGGGCGGCGTTGATGGAGGCCCGTCCGTCGGCCTCGATCGGCGACGTCATCGAGACCGAGCTGTTCAACGGGGTCCTGGCCGGCGTCGCGCTCGACGGCCACAGCTACTTCTACGTCAACCCCCTCGAGGCGGATCCGACGGCTTCGCTGCAGAATCCGACCAAGCGACATGTGCTCACCCGCCGGGCCGGCTGGTTCGACTGCGCATGCTGCCCGGCCAACCTGACCCGGTTGGTGACGTCCCTGGACCGCTACCTCTATACGGTGCACGAGGACGTGATCTATGCCCACCAGTTCGTCGGCAACACGGCCGACTTCGGGGAGGATTTGGTGGTGCGCCAGGTCCAGGCCGGCGTCGGGTACCCGTGGACCGGTGAGATCCGGTTCGAGGTCGACAATCCCGGGCGACTGGACCGTCGGCTGGCCGTACGCATCCCGGGCTGGGCGCAGGGCTGGACTTTGCAGGTTGACGGTCAGCGGGTCCGGCCGGAGCCGGAGGACGGGTTCGTCTTCGTCGACATCGGTGCGGCTCACACCGAGATCGGCCTCAGCCTGGACATGACCTCGCGATTGGTCCGGGCAGCGCCGAGGGTGCGGGAGGACGTCGGCCAGCTCGCCATCGCCCGCGGCCCGGTGGTCTACACCCGCGAAGAGGCGGACAACGTCGCTCCGCTGTGGCTGGACTCGGTGTCGGCAGCGGCGGCCGTGCGGGAAGCGTACGAACCGGACCTGTTGGGTGGTGTCGTCGCGCTGGATGTCGATGGACAGCGGATCGAGGAGACCGGACCGGACGACAGCCTGTACCGGACCGCGGTCGGGTCGCTGCCCTCGCGGTCGACCAACCTGCGGATGATCCCGTACTTCGCCTGGGCCAACCGGGACGAGGGCCAGATGGCGGTCTGGATCCGGGAACACTGAGCCGGCGGCGGTGGGCGGGGCGCTACAGCCCCGCCGCCTTCGCCCCGTACTCGGCCTCCTCGTCGGTGAACCCCTCGTACGTCAACTGGTCGAGCAGGTCGTCCCGTGAGTAGTCCTGGACATCGAGGTACTCCTCGGCCTTCTTGGCCGCCTGTTCGTTCCAGTCGGTGCCGAGCGAATCCACCGCGGCGGTGGCGTCCTCCTTCGAGAACCCCTCGTACGTCAACTGCTCGATCAGGCTCTTGCGGGAGTAGGCCGAGTAGCTGAGGTAGTCCTTCGCCGTCTGGACGGCCTGATCGGCCCCGTTGATGTCCGCCTGGTCGGCCCCGTACGTGGCTTCGTCCTTGGTGTAGCCCTCGTACTCCAGTTGCTGGATCAGGCCGTCGCGCGAGAACGACTGAGTGCTGAGGTAGTTCTTGGCCGACTCCGCGGCCTGCTCCTTCCAGTCGACGTTGAGCTGGTCGACGGCGGCCGTGGCGACGTCGGCGGAGAATCCCTCGTACTGCAGTTGTTCGATCAGCCCTTTGCGGGAGAACGCCTGGCTGGCCAGGTAGGCCTGCGCAACCCCGGCCGCCGCCTCCTGTTCGGCCGATCCCTCGTCAGGGGTCGGGTCCTTGGTCGACGGGTCGGACTCGGGTGTCTCGACCGCCGCGGACGCCGTCGCCTCCGGCTCGGGCGTGGACTCCGACTGTGCCGGCGTGGGCGTCTCGGACGGCTCCACGCTGACGACGACGCTCGGAGACGAGGCGAGCGGCTCGGCCACGAACTGGTCGCCGGACCCGGTGGGCGCCAACACGCCGGACACCGCGCCCGCCACGATGAGCGCGACGCTGACGAGCGAGGCGATCGTCACCTGCTGCCTGGTGCCGCGCACCTTGAGATGATCACGATCGGTGGCGTTGCCGGTGAGGGTCAGCAGGAGGTCGATCAGCGCCCATATGCCCAGGCCACCGACGGTGACCAGCTTGGCGACGCCGGTGCCGATCTTGCCCAGGTAGAACCGGTCCGCGCCGACAACGCCGAGGAAGAGACTCAGCAGCCAGGTGGTGAGGAAGTCCTTGGGCGAGACCGGATCCTGCATCGGCGCGGTGCCGGCCGCTGTGGCGTAGGGATACGCGGCCGAGGAGGACGGCGCGGCCTGCTGCCAGTCCTGGTACGGGTCGGCGTCCGGATAGTGCGGAACAGCCGGCTGCTGTGGAACGGCCGGATACTGCTGGGTCTCCTGGAAGTCCGGATAGCCCGACCCGGCGGGCGGAACCGTCCCGAATGTTCGGGTGGTGTCCTGGTCGGTGGTGTCCTGGTCGAAGGCGTTCGGATCAGCGGCGGCGGAGAATCCCGGAGAATCGGCAGTGCCGCCCGGGTGATCGGCGGGAGCGGCATTGCGCTGCTGGTGGGTCCACGCCAGCCCGTCGTAGAAACGCTCCATCCCCGGCTGCCAGGGATCGGGATACCAACCCGCCGGCGCGCCCCCCGATGTCGATTCGCTCATGGTGCCCTCCCCGATCCGCCCCACCACTCCGCCGCGGAGAATACTCGCCGAATATGCCAGGAATCTTTCCGAGCACCATCTCGGGACGGGTCCCGAGGACAGCGCCGTTACGCCGGAGGACGGCCTGGCGCGATGGTCGGGATGATGCCAGGACTGCCATCCAGAACGCAGACGGGCAGACGGCGCCCGCTGATCACCCCTCGATCCTCCGCGCCAGCAGCTCGATCACGAGACTCCCGACGAGTTTCGGCGGCAGCGCCTCCACGAGCGCGAGGACCGGCGCCATGTCGCCGAGGGCCGCATCGCCGCTGAGGCCGACCCGCTGGATCATCGCCGCCGCCGTGTCCGCATCGACGCGCCGGCTCGGCGCGTGCCGAGCAGCCTCGCCGAGCAGGTCCGCCGCGAGCGCCGCACCGTCGAGGTGCGGCATGCCCCGAACGTCGTCCGCGGCGGCGCGCGCGGCGCGCTCGAAGTCCCCCGCCACGCGCTTGGTGACCGGCGTGATCGTCACGTGCGCCGTCGCGGGGAGGATGCTGCCGTCGGGCTGCGGGCACCGCGGCTGGTGCTGCACGATGAAGCCGTGCCGCCGCATCGCGTCCGCCCAGTGGTGCGGATCGACGCGGTCCGCCTCCGGCACGTCCGGATCGGTCGCGACCGAGAGCATCGGCCCGACGGGGTCGCCGACCACCTGAAGCCCCTCGATCCGTTCGAGGGTCTGTCGGAGACGCCCCCACGAGGTCGCGATCGAGGTCGTGAGCTCGCGGAACCCCTCGGGTCCGAGCACCGAGATGATCGCCCAGGCCGCCGCCAGCGGCGCCGCGGACTTCGACCCCAGCAGCGTGGAGTTGACGACCGGGTATCCGGGCCACGTGCTTGTCGCGAACCACTGATGCCGCTGCCGATCGCGCCCGCGCTGCAGGAGCACCGACACGCCCTTCGGCGCATATCCGTACTTGTGGAGATCGGCCGACAGGCTGGTCACCCCGCGCACGCCGAAGTCCCACGGGCCGCTCGGCGCCCCCGGCTCGTCGCGATCCCAGAATCCGAGCGCGAAGCCACCGAGGCAGGCGTCCACGTGTACGGGCACGCCGAGCTGCGCGGCGTGAGGGGCGACCTCGGCGATCGGGTCGATGCACGAGAACGGGTAGCAGGGCGCGCTGAGCACGACAAGCGCAGCATCCTGCCCGAGCCTGCTCACGAGGTCGTCGGGATCCGGCCTGCCCGTTCCGGGATCGACACTCACGATGTCGAGCGTCACGTCCAGCAGCGCCGCCGCCTTGCGGAACGCGGCGTGCGCGGTGATCGGCATGATCACCCGCGGCGTTCCGGAGCCGCCCGCAGCCCGCCAGGCGTCGCGGGCGGTCTTCACCGCGAGCAGGCAGCTCTCCGTCCCTCCCGTCGTCGCGGTGCCGACGACGTCGTCGCCGCCGTGGAACAGTCTCTTCGAGAAGGCGACGACCTCGCGCTCGATCACCGCGACCGAGCGGAACGTGGTCGGGTCGAGCCCGTTGACCGGCTGCATGCGCCGGATCGCCTCGGCGGCCAACGCGTCGATTCTCGGATCGCCCGAGTCGTACACATAGGCGAGCATGCGCCCGCCGTGCGCCGGGGCGTCCTCCTGTCGGAGCCGCTCAAGCCGACCGAGCACCTCTTCCGGCGCTGTCTTCCACGTCAACGTCGTCCTCCGCCTCGTTCGTGTTCGTGCCGTCGATATCCGACCGTCGCAACTCGTAGCGTACGAGGAACAGCAGGCTCGCTGCGGTGAGCGCGACGCAGCTGCGCCTCCTCTCCTCGGGGCTCCAGAGTTCTGCACTGGTCCTCGACTCTCTGACACCGAAGCCGCGACTCGTCCACGACTCGGACACGACAGACGGTGGGCCTGGCGGCCTCCCGTCCACCGGCCAGAAGCGGAGTCGCCGCAGTGCCGGTGACCTGGGCATTGAGGACCGGAACTGTCCTGGACCGCCCCTAGGCTCGTGGTCATGGTGCACACCAACTCGATCCGGCCCTTCACCCTCGACATCCCTCAGGCGGACCTGGACGACCTGCACGCACGACTCGACAGGACCCGCTGGCCCGCCGAGCTGCCCGGCGACGACTGGAGTCGCGGGGTGCCCGTGACCTACCTGCGCGACCTGGCCGCCTACTGGCGTCATCGCTACGACTGGCGCAGCTTCGAACGTGAGCTGAACACCCACCCGCAGTTCACCACCGAAATCGACGGTCAGACCATCCACTTCTTGCACGTGCGCTCTCCCGAGCCGGATGCGCTGCCGTTGATCCTCATCCACGGCTGGCCCGGCTCGTTCGTGGAGTTCATGGATCTGATCGGGCCGCTGAGCGACCCGCGTGCCCACGGCGGGGATCCCTCGACGGCATTCCACCTCGTGATCCCCTCCAATCCCGGAACCGCCCTGTCCGGTCCCACCCGGGAGCCCGGCTGGGATCTGGGCCGGGTGGCCGGCGCATACGCCGAGCTCATGGATCGGCTCGGCTACGACCGGTACGGCGCCCAGGGTGGCGACACCGGATCCGTGATCGCCCCCCGCCTGGGCCTGCTCAACCCGGACAGGGTCATCGGAGTCCACGCCAACGGGCTGGCCTCCTTCGTGCCCGTCGATCCCGCGGATCGGGGCGCGTTGACCGAAGCCGAGCGGCAGCGGCTGTCCACCCTGGAGTACTGGGGCAGCGAGGGTTCCGGCTACGTCGCGATGCAGACGACGAGGCCGCAGACCCTGTCGTACGGCCTGAACGACTCGCCCGTGGCGCAGCTGGCCTGGATCGTGGAGAAGTTCAAGGAATGGAGCGACCCGGCCGCGGAGCTTCCCGAGGACGCCGTCGACCGGGACCGGTTGCTCAGCGATGTCACGCTGTACTGGCTGACCGGCACCGGAGGATCCTCGGCGAACAGCTACTACGAGACGGCCCATGCGGGGACGTGGAGTGCCGGTGAGCGTTCCGAGGTGCCGACCGGTGTGGCCGTTTTCCCCATGGACACCTCGATCCGGCGCACCGTCGAGCCCGAACACCGCGTGGTCCACTGGAGAGAGTTCGATCGCGGAGGCCATTTCGCCGCGATGGAGGCGCCGGATCTGCTGATCTCCGACATCCGGGACTTCTTCTCGCAGCTGCGCTGAGCGCACCGCCCGGCCGGGTGGTCAGGAAGGTGCCGGACGCTCAGCGCGTGGGAGACTCAGCCATGCCCGCCTACCTTGCCGTCCTGCTTGCCGCGGTGTTCTTCGGCACCACCGGGACCGCGCAGGCGCTGGCGGCCGTGGACGCCTCGCCGCTCGCGGTCGGGGCGACCCGGGCCCTGCTGGGCGGGGTGCTCCTGGCGGCCATGGCGCTGCGCGGGCGCCGTGCCCCTGGGCGCACAGTCCCGACCACCGGCCGCACGTCCGCGCTGCTGCTGGCGGTCGTCGGCGGACTGGGGGTGGTCGCCTACCAGCCGACGTTCTTCCTGGGGACCCGCATGAACGGGGTCGCGATCGGCACGGCCATCGCGCTGGGCTCGGCCCCGATCCTCACCGGCCTGGCCGACGGGCTGATCCACCGGGCCCTGCCGGGCCGGCGCTGGGCGATCGCCACCGCGCTGGTCGTCTGCGGGGTCTGCCTGGTGGGTGACCTGCCGGGCTACCTGGTCGGCGGGATCGGGGCGATCCATCCGCTGGGCCTGGCCGCTTCGGCGGGCGCGGGCGCCTGCTACGCGCTCTACACCCTGACCAGCAAGGCGATGATGGAACGCGGCTGGCCCTCCGACGCCGCGATCGGGGCCGGGTTCGGCGCGGCCGCGGTGTTCAGCATCCCGGTCCTCCTCCTGGCCGGGACCTCCTGGCTGGCCACCCCGGCCGGGATCGGCCTGGCGCTGTGGCTCGGGGTGGTGACGATGGCGCTGGCCAACGGGCTGTTCGGGTGGGGGCTGTCCCGGCTGCCCGCCCCGACCGTGTCCACCCTGACGATCGTCGAGCCGCTGACCGCCACCCTGCTCGGCGTGCTGGTCCTGCGCGAGTCCCTCAGCGCCACGGCGGTGGTCGGGATGGTGCTGCTGGTGGCGGGCATCCTCGTCCTGACCCTGCGGCGTCCGGTGGCCCGGCGGACCGGGCACGGAGCGGTCATGTCACGATGAGTGCCAACTTGTGCCCGGACCACAGGCTCCGGCCCCGACCTCGACAGCCCGGCCCCGACGGAGGTGCCCATGCGCGTGGATCTCACCCGCCTGGCCCGCGGCGGTGAGGACGGCGTCGCGACCTCTGCGTTCCCGGGTCCTCCGGAGAGCGGCAAGGATCTGCATCGGCTGAGGGTGCTGCGCCGCATCGTCGCCGACGGTCCGATCTCGCGGGTGGAGCTGTCCCGGCGGACGGGCCTGGCACCGGCCACCGTCAACAGGCTGGTCGCCGGCCTGGAGGGCCAGGGCCTGGTCGTCGACGCGGGGGAGGACCTGCGGACCGGGGGGCGCCCGTCGCGCCTGGTCGCGTTCAACCGCACCTACGGCCGTCTGCTCGCGGTGGATGTGGCCGACCGGCACACCGACCTGGGCTGGTTCGACCTGACCGGCGACCTGATCGAGCGGCGCCGGCTGGTGCCGAACCCGGCGTCGGGCGAGCCCCGGGTCGAGCACACCGTCCGCGCCGTCACCTCGGCCGTGGACGGGCCGGAGCGGCCGCCCGTCCTGGCGGTGGGGGTGTCGGTGCCGGGCCCGGTCGACCGGGACGGCGAGGTCGTCTTCGCCCCGTCGCTGCGCTGGCACCATGTGCCGCTCGCCGAGCTGTTGCACGAGCACACCTCGCGGACGGTGGTGGTGGAGAACGACGCGAATCTCATCGCCCTGGCCGAGTACCTCGACGGCGCGTGGGGGACGGCCCGCTCCCTGGTCTGCATCGCCGTCTTCGACGGCGTCGGCTCGGGCATCGTGGAGAACGGCCGGGTCTGGCGGGGCGCCTCGGGCACAGCCGGCCAGTTCGGCCGGATGCTCACCGAGGTGGGGTCCTTGCGCCACACGTACGAGGGGTTCGGGGACCTGGAGTTGAGGCTGGGCCGGGCGGGCATAGCCCAGCGGGCGGCCCGGCAGTCCCTGGTCGACCTCGCCTCACCCGATCCGCTGGCCGACCTGATGCACGCGGTGCGCGACGGGGACCCGGACGCGACCCGCTTCCTGGACGAGGTGCTCGACGAGTACGCCTTCTCGTTGGTGAACGTCTGCGCGATCCTCGCCCCGGACGTGATCACCTTCTCCGGCGCCTTCGCCCCCTTCGCGCACCTGGTGCTTCCCGGGCTGCTGGCCCGGCTGCGCCAGCAGGTCGCCGACGTGCCCCGGCTGGTCACCGCCGCCACCGGCCAGGACGGCCCGCTCCTGGGCGCCGCAGCGTCGGCGTTCCAGGCGGCCGGCGGGCTGGCGGGACTGATGCGCTGAGCCGTCCCGACAACCGTTCGGCATCAATTCCGTCGAAGGGGTGTTGCCGACGCGTCCTGTGGCCGTACTCTAGTTGAACGGACTTGTTTTCAGCGTAAAAAGAAGCCACGTTCAGTTCAAGGAGGAACGAACATGCGCAAGCGCACGAGCGTCCGGATGGGCATCGCCCTGGTTGCGGTCGCGTTCCTGACTGCCTGCAGCTCACCGGCCACCCCCGGCGGGGAGCCGGCCGAGGGCGGCGAGGGGCCGTTCACGATCGGGGTGAGCAACGCCTTCGTCGGCAGCGAGTACCGCACCCAGATGATCGAGGCGATCGAGACGGTGTTCGCCGACTACCAGCAGCAGGGCGTCGTCGACAGGCTCATCCTGGAGAACGCCGACACCGATGTCAGCGGTCAGATCCAGCAGATCCGCAACCTCATCAACCAGGACGTCGACGCCATCATCGTCGACCCCAACTCCGCGACCGCCCTGGGCGCCGTCTTCGACGAGGCGATCGGCCAGGGGATCAAGGTGTACGCCATCGACCAGGCGGTGGAGTCCCAAGGTGTCCTCAACGTGGGCATCTCCCAGGAGGCCCTCGGCGAGGCCAACGCCAGTTGGTTCGCCGAACAGGTCGGTGACGGCGCCCGGATCGTCACCGTCGAGGGTGCCGCCGGCAATCCGGCGACCGACGCGCGCTGGGCCGGTGCCGAGAAGGTCTTCCAGGCCCACGACATCGAGGTGGTGGCCCACGGCGACGGCGGATGGGACCAGGCCACCGGCCAGACCGTGGCCACCGACCTGCTGGCCGCCTACCCCGACGTGGACGGCATCTGGACCTACGACGGGATGGCCCAGGGGGTCCTGCGCGCGGTCCAGGCGGCGGACAAGGTCGACTCGATCGTCGTCTCCGGTGAGGCCCGGGTCGGCTTCATGCGGATGTGGAACGACCTGCGCGACACCGAGTTCGCCAGCGTGGGCATCGTCAACCCGCCGGGAACCGGCGCCACCGCCCTCCACTTCGCGATCAACCAGTTGCAGGGCAGGGAACTCGATCCGTCCCGGGTGACCGACGGCCACACCATCGTCCTCGACCTGGCGCCGGCAGTCACCAACGAGAACTTCGACCAGGAGTGGGCGAAGGTCTCCGACCAGCCCGACACCTACGTCATCGACTCGGTGCTCAGCGCCGAGGAGGTGTCCGGATACTTCCTGCAGCCCTAGTCCCCGACGATCCTCGCCAGGCATCCGGTCGGAAGGGAGCACAGCAGATGGCGACGTTGGAGATCAGCGGTGTGGACAAACGGTTCGGGGGCGTGCAGGCCCTGCGCGACGCGAGTCTGCAGGTCGAGTCGGGGGAGGTGCACGGACTGCTCGGCCCCAACGGGTCCGGCAAGTCGACCCTCAACAAGATCCTGACCGGGGCCGTGCGCCCCGACCGGTGCACCATCCGGATCGACGGCCGGCCCGTCACGATCGACGGGCCGATCGCCGCCGGCCGGCACCGCATCGCCGCCGTCTACCAGCACCTGTCCCTGGTCGGGCAGCTGAGCGTGTTGGAGAATCTGGCGCTGGGGGTCGAGAGTGACGTCGCCGGATGGCTGACCCCGCGCCGGCAGCGGCTCCGGGTCCAGGCCGTGCTGGAGCGCCTCCGGCCGGCCCTGGAGCCGGGCGTACGCCTCGACACCCGGGTGGAGACCCTCGAGCCGGGCACCCGCCAAGTCCTCGAACTCGGCAAGGCCGTGCTGCGTGATCCGCGGTTCCTGGTGCTGGACGAGGCCACCGCGTCCCTGCACCGAGACCAGGTGGCCCTGGTCTTCTCCTTGGTCCGCGAACTCACCGCCGAGGGAGTGGCGGTGATCTTCGTGTCCCACCGGATGGAGGAGATCAGCGAGTTGTGCCGGCGGGCCACCATCATCCGCAACGGGACGAACGTCGCCACGGTCGACGTCGCCGCGACCAGCGGGCCGCAACTGGTCCGCCTGATGGTCGGCGACGTCCCCCTGGCCGACGCCGCCCGGCGCCCCACCGCGGTGCCGCGAACCGGGCCGCCGGCGCTGGAGGTGCGCGACGTGGAGACCTCCCGGCTGCACGGCGTCTCACTGCGGGCCCTGCCCGGCGAGGTGATCGGCCTGGGCGGGCTGCAGGGCCAGGGGCAGTCGGAGCTGCTCCGGGCCGTGTTCGGGGCCGACCCGATCCGATCGGGCACCGTCGTGGTGGCAGGCCGCCCCGTGCGCCCGGGTGATCCGCGTCGGGCGGTGCGGGCCGGGCTGGCGCTGGTGCCCGGCGACCGGTCGAGCCAGGGCTTCTACGCCCACCGCTCGATCCTGGAGAACCTGTCCAGCGTGACCTTGGGCCGGCGTGCGTACGGGCGGCTCGTCCTGGCGATGCGGCGGGAACGCGCCATGGCGCAGGCCCAGGTGCAGGCCCT